>Ga0190363_1000076_pt1 | contig 53573 bp, 54 predicted proteins | sample 48721867_MG_FD_161272 | JGI IMG/M metagenome (GOLD analysis project Ga0190363, IMG submission 161272) | Hydrothermal vent microbial mat bacterial communities from Southern Trench, Guaymas Basin, Mexico - 4872-18-6-7_MG | ecosystem: Environmental > Aquatic > Marine > Hydrothermal vents >...
CATTTCTACGCTCCTTTCTATCTGCAGAATAAAGAGAATAAGTCAATTTTTTAAAATATTCAAAATCCTGGAATTGTTCTTCTAAAAAAATAAGTCTTCTCTGAATCTGTGCTTTTGCCTGAGGAGTTAAAGATTCTGCTTTTTCTCTTATTTTCCAGTATTCATCTACAAATTGCCACCAGTCTATTGACTCATAACTTGCTTTACATAAAAGATTATAATATAATTTCTCGTCTTTAACTGTTAAAGGAATTCCATCTTTTAATACTTTGTATACTAAATCAGGAGAAGCTCTGTTTAATACCACAAAATCAATATTATCTGTTTTTAATATCTCTACTAAATCAGACCAGATTTTTTCTTCCTTTGGATATCTATAAGATGAGACTAATTCTAAATATTCTTTTGGCTTAAAATAAACTCCTATATCCCAATCAGAAAAACTCCTTGCTCTTTTCTCTGCATAAGAACCAAAAAGAAAAGCCAGTATTACTTCATCCTCTTTCTGGAAATACTTTTTTAAAGTTTCCAATTTTTCCATGCTTATTTTATTTCATCTACAAATATAAGTTATTTCTACATTTTCCAGTTCAACCTCGTAGGTTGAATTGGCTGTTTCTACACCTATCTAATTCTTAAAACTAACTACTTCTAATTCTAAATGTTTCTCTTTAGCTAAATTAACTATCTCCTCCAGCTTCTTAGCCACATCTGCACAAATCCATTCCTCTCCACACTGAGAACAGATTTTGGCAGGAACTCCTCTTACAACAACCACACCTGTGCCTAAATCTACACTGTAAATAGTGCTTCCGTCAACCTTTCTTTCTCCACAGATAGGACATCTCTCCATAATTACTTCCTTTGTTAACTATACCATATTTTCTTTTTTTGGCAATTAAGTCACGCACACAGCAGATGTGATTGGTTTTAATTTTTAACTTCATATAAACTCATGGTCGCAAAATTTATGCGTAAGTCATTGTTTTTAAGTTAAAGACTCCATTTTTGCAAGCTATTTCTACATTTCCCAGTTCAACCTCGTAGGTTGAATTGGTTTTTTAGGAATAGGATTTAAAGACCACACAACAGTTATTTCCCCCAAAAGCAAAACCATTATTTAAAACTATATTCAATCTCTTTTTTCTTGCTTCATTAGGAACGCAATCAATGTCACACTCAGGATCCGGTGTTTTAAAATTTATTGTAGGAGGAATTACACCTTCTTTAATTGCCAAGCAACACGCCACCGCCTCAATAGCTGAAGCTGCCCCCATACAATGACCAATCATTGATTTTATGGAACTTATAGGAATTTTTTTATAGAAAGAACCAAAAACTTCTTTTATTGCTCCTGTCTCTGCTTTATCATTCTGAATAGTTCCTGTCCCGTGAGCATTAATATAATCCACATCCCTGATTGAAATCTTTGCTTCTTCTAAAGCTTTCTCTATTGCCTTCTTTATCCCCTCTTTTTTAGGAATCGTCATATGATAAGCATCAGAAGACATCCCATATCCTAAAACCTCTGCATATATAAAAGCTTTCCTTTCTAAAGCATCTTTTTCTCTTTCTAAAATAAGAATCCCTGCTCCCTCACCTAAAATCATCCCTTTTCTATTTTTATCAAATGGTTGGCACAGGCGGGGTGCCATTGCATATAATTTATGGAACCCTTGAAATGCTCCACGAGAAAGACTCTCTGCTCCTCCCACAATAGCTAAATCTATCTCTCCTTTTTTTAACAAATCATACCCATAACCAAGAGCAAAATTCCCTGCCGCACAGGCATTGGGGATAAGAATATTTTTATCCTCTATTTTAAAAAAATAACCAATATTGCGAGGAATGGAAGGAGAGAAAGTATTAAGCAATAGATTAAATGAAATCTCATCCCATCTTTTTTTAATAATTCTTTCTGATGATATATCCAAAACATTTGCTTCTGCCATAGTAGTTCCAATAATAATAGCAATTCTTTTTTTAGTGTTTTTTAAAGAGTATCTTGTTTTTTGCCTGACTATCTCAAATTTCGCATCTTCCAAAGCCTCTTTTACAGCAAAGATAGAAAAACAGGAAGCACGAGGAAAGACAGAAAGTAAAGAAAAAGGAATAATTTTTTCCGGATGAAAATTTTTAATCTCTCCCCCATAGTGTCGTTTAAAACGAGATGTGTCAAACAAAGTAATTTTTTTTATTCCTGATTTTCCCTTTATTAAATTTCTCCAGAACTCTTCTTTACCAATACCAATAGAAGAAACCACCCCAACTCCACTTACCACTATTCTCTGCATTTTTTCTCTTTCTTCATAAATCTTAAAGCTTCCTTTATCAATTCTATATCCGCCAAATCCACAGCACGTGCTGTCTGCTTTTTCATTTCTATAATATCTTCTAATGAAGCTACTCTAACTTTGAGAGTTTTATCTTTTTTTATTTTTGAATTTTTATATAATCTTTTAAACTCTTTTTTATCTGCCAGAAATACATCTAAAATATTTTGATTCTTGTAGGAAAAAGAAAGCCATTGATTAGAGAATAAATCTGGTTGATGGCTGATTTTAAGAATATCTTTCTGTTGCGTTTCTAATTTAAGTTTTTCTGCAACTTGAAAAAGCTTCTTAAGAGAAGAAGAACTTGCCTCAATATAAACATCTATATCTAAAGTGCTTCGTGGTATTCCATATATTGCCATAGCAGAGGCTCCTACTAATAAGTATTTTATTCGGAAAGCATTAAATTCCTTTATAATTTTATACCAAATTTGAGATTCCAAAATACCTCTTCTTCCCTTTTCTGATTTTCTCATTAATTTTTCTTCCTTCTGAATCCAGAAATCTTTGCCAAAAATAGGAAAAACTTAACGCCCAGAATAACCTATCTTTTAAGGAAAGCTTTTGGAAAGATTGGATGTGTTTTTTACGTAATTTATCCCTTAAGTTTCTGGAACCCTTCACCTATTTATTTTCACCGCAAAGGTAAGTTTTGCCTGGGCTACTGATTCATTATTTACTTTCGCCTCTGCTTTCACAACTCCTACATTATCTAAAATCTTTTCTCCCTCTACCTCCAGAATAAGAACATCTCCTACATTTACCGGTTTTAAAAACTTTGCCTCTACTTTACCTAAGTAATAGTCAGGCTTTAGTTTGGCTATCTCCGGTTTAAGAGAAGCAAAAAGAATTATGGAAGACTGTGCCATTGCCTCAATAATTAAAACTCCCGGCATAATCGGATGTTGAGGGAAATGTCCTTCAAAAAAATAATCATTAATAGAGACATTTTTAAGGCAAACTGCTTTTCTCTGGTTAACATCAACTTCTAATACCCGGTCAATAAAAAGAAAAGGAAAGCGATGAGGAAGAACTTCTTTAATTTTATTTATATCCCATTCAACCATTATTTACCTTTCTTTGTTTTTAACAATTTCTCCATTATATCATAAACATCTTTAAGAGAGCGAATTTTGGGGATTTCCTCTTCTGGAATCACTATTTTGTATTTTTTCTCAATATTAGCAACAATCTCTAACGCCATCATACTATCTATCCCTAAATCCTCTACAAAACGTGCATCTTCTTTTAACTGTTCTTGAGGTATCTCGCTTACCTCAGAAACTATCTTTTTTATTTCTTCTTTAAGTTTTTCAAAATCAATCTTTTTCTTAGCCATTTTCCTAATTTACATATATAAACCTCCATCTATTTTTAACACTTCCCCGGTGATATAATTCGCTTTATCTGAGGCTAAAAATACACATAACCAGGCTACCTCTTGAGGTTTTCCCAATCTTTTTAAAGGAATACTCTCTATAATATTTTTTTTCATCTCATCTTTCAAACCACTCAACATATCTGTATCAATAAATCCAGGACAGATTACATTTACTCTGATATTATATGAGGCAACCTCTTTTGCCAAAGCTTTTGAAAATCCAATAATTCCTGCCTTGGAAGCACTATAATTAGTCTGCCGGGCAATCCCTGTCAATCCACTTACCGAACTTATATTTATTATACAACCTTTTTTCTGTTTGAGGAAGGTTGTTATCGTTGCTCTCGTCATATTAAAAGTTCCTCCCAAATTGGTCTCAATTACTTCATCCCAATCTTCATGATTCATCATAACTAAGGCTCTATCTTTAATTACCCCGGCATTATTAATTAACACATCTATTTTTTTAAATTTTTTTAAAGTCTTTTCTACCACTTCACGACACATTTGGTAATCTTTTACATCTGCCTGAATGCATAGACACTTACCATTTTTTTCTTTTATCTCTCTTTTTAATCTATTTGCTTCTTTTTTGCTTCTTTTATAAGTAAAAACAACCTTTGCTCCCAAAGAAGAAAAAACCTCTACACAGGCTTTTCCTATACCCCGTGCACCACCAGTAATGATTACTACTTTATCTTTAATTTCCTCCCACATATTTTTCTAAAATGCAGGCACCATTATATCCACCCGGACCAAAAGAGGTAATCAATATCCTTTTTATATCTTTTTTTAAAGACTCTTTAACAATACTATCTATGTAACAGTCAGGGTCTTTCTCTTTATAGTTAATTGTTGGCGGAATTACTCCTCTAAGTAAAGCGCCAATTGCGGCAACTATCTGAAGTCCTGCTGAAGCTGAGAAACTCTCTCCGATCATAGATTTTATAGAAGTCACAGGGATTTTGTTTAAATTTTTGCCAAAGATTTTCTTTAAAACTTTTATCTCTATTTTATCTAAATCATAAGATGAATTTGCACAGGAAAAAATACAATCTATATCTTTTAAAGAAATTCCTGCTTTCTCCATTGCTTTTTTAATTGCCTCCTCCAATCCTTGTCCTTGAGGATGAATCTTTCCTATATGAAAACTATCAAAATATAAACCTACTCCATTTATTTTAGCATAAATTTTAGTTTTTTCCTTTTTTGTCCTTTTCTCATCTTCAATTATTAACACTACTGCTCCTTCTCCTAAAACAGGACCATTCCTTCTTTTATCATAAGGACAATTTATAAGAGGACCGTTTATACCTGCCATATATTTTAATTTATGAAGACCAAAGAAAAGATAAAAATTTAAAGTCTCTACAGCACAACTTAAAACTAATTCTGCTTTATTGGTAGCAAGAGCAACAAAAGAATAATTCAAAGCATCTATTGCAGAAGGAAAGCCAGAGGAAACGGTAGTATTAAATCCTTGAATATTGTAGCGAATAGAAACTGCTGAAGAAGGAGCACTCATTACTGTTAAGGGGAATAAAGCAGGTGAGGCAAAATCTATTCCTTCTTCAAATATTTCTTTATCAAACTCTACAATAGGCCAGAAATGGGAGAAAGTAGTTGCTGTTGCTACTCCTATTTTATCTGTGTTCTTCTCATTAATCTCCAATTTTCTATCTTCCAATGCTAATTTTGCCGCAACAAGTAAAAATAAAGAACTGCGATCTAAATTTCTTAATCCTTTCTTTCCCAAAAAAGAGGCAGGATCAAAATCTTTTAATTCCGCAGCTACTTTGACAGAGAAAGGTGAGGTATCAAAAGAACTTATCTTTTTTACAGCTGATTCACCTTTCTCTAATTTTTGCCAAAAAATCTCCCTCCCTATCCCAAAAGGAGAAACTACTCCAATCCCTGTAATTACAAACCTCACCTGTATCAGGTTAATTATATCTTAAAAACTTACTTTTGCAACAGGTGAAACTATAAAACCGGCGGACATAATTATCCTAATTCTCAACTTACATATAAACTCACAGTCGTGAATTTATGTGTAAGTTATTTTTTAAATTGAAGGCTTGTTTTTGCAAATTATTTCTAAATTTTTTAGTTCAACCTCGTAGGTTGAATTGGTTGTTTCCACCCCTGGGGTGGAAATGGAGGGTTATTAATCTAAAAAGAGTTTGAAAAAGTTCTTTTTTGGAATTAACTTCTTTAATATTTTTATCCTTATCAATAACAAATGCTTTATAACCAAGCCTTAAATCCTCTAAAGCATTAGCCACCACTAAATCAGATTTATTCTCTTTAAGACTTTTAAATGCTTTCTTGATAAGTTTTTCTCTTTTTATCTCTAATTTAAATTGAATAAGAAAAGAATCTTTAGCTAACCGGCGAATAATTTTAATCAATTTGGGAGTAGGAGTTAATTTCAAAATAAATTCTTTTTTGCCTGAGACTACCTTCCCTTTAAAACTTCTTTTTAATTTATAATCACTTACACTTGCAGTATGAATTATCACATCAAAAAAATTATTTTTTAATTCTTTCTCTAACTTAGATTTCAATTCCTCAAAATAAAAAAAAGGAACAACTTTCATATTTCTGGGTAAATTCTTTATACAATGAGGATTAATAAGTAAAGTTACATTACTCCTTTTTTTTGCAAATTCTTCAGCTAAAAATAATCCTGTTCTGCCAGTAAAAATATTAGTAATTATGCGAATATCATCTATTTTAATCCAGGTAGGACCAGCACTAATAAGTATCCTCATAAAAGATAATCCTTTTTAATTCTTCCCAAAGCCCTGAATATATTTTTCTTTGCATAAAAACAATTCTTTTCCACTTCTTTAATTATTGATTTAACCAATTCTCTGCGTGAATCCTTACCGTAAGGACAATTATAATCCACAAAAGGAATCTCTAAATTATGTGCAAAGTTTCTTAACTCTTCTTTTTCCAGATAACAGAGAGGTCTTATAATCTCCAATTTACCTTCAAAAAGAGATATTTTTGGCTTCATCGCACTTATCTCTCCAAAGAAAAAAAGATTCATCAAAATTGTCTCAACAATATCATCCAGATGATGTCCTAAAGCAACTTTATTGCAATTATGCATTTGTGCGGTCTCAAAAAGAATTTTCCTTCTATTCCAGGAACACCAGAAGCAATCCAAATTCTTTTTTTCTAAATTAAGCTCTTTCACTAAAAAAGGAATGTCTTCTTTCTTTAAATATTCAATAATCTTTTTCTCATCAATATCTATAAAATTTGTCTTTATGAAACAGGCAATAATATCAAAAGAAATGGGCAATCTTTTCTTACGCATATTTAACAATTTTAAAAGACTCAAGCTATCTGAGCCCCCAGATACAGCTACAAGAATTCTGTCATTCTCTTTAATCATCTGGTAATCAAGAATAGCTTTACCTACTTTTTTATATACATGCTTTATTACGCCTTTGAGACGAATCTTTCTTTCAATCATAATCTTTTTATTACAACTGTATCTTCCTCTTTTGCTTTAAAATACTCCTTTGCTGAACTTAAATAAAGAGAGATTTCTAAAAAAGAAAAACCTCCCTCAATAAAGAAAGGTTTACGAGACTCTGCCTGAGAATAAAAATCATAAAGTTTTCTTATCTTTTTTCCATTTAAAGTGGCAACAAATTTTTTATCCTTTACAAAATTTAAAAAAACATCTTTCTTTATATTTGTAACGAGATTCCCAAAAGAATCAATATAAAGAATCTCTCCTTTAAGGGTATCTTTCTCAATCTTTACTTGAGGAAAATCTATTTTTTTAATTTCTTTTATTCTTTTTCCCAATTTTTCAATCTTTACTCCTCTGGATACATACGCTGCTACAGGAGCAAAAATATCTCTTCCGTGAAATGTAGAGGAAATATTTTTTAAAAAATATTTTCTATTTTTAACCTCTATGATCTTCTCTACCCCGTCTTCAAAAACTGCCCAGCTTAACACTCCATTATCCGGCCCCACAAAGTAGTAATTTTTTGTCTTTATTGCTAATGCTTTTCTTTCTGAGCCTACTTGAGGATCAACAACCACAACAAATATTGTTCCTTTAGGAAAATAAGAATAACTTTTATAAAGAAGGAATAGAGCCTCTCTTACTGAACCAAAACTGATTTTGTGAGTAATATCTATCAACTTAACGTTAGGGTTAATTTTTAAAATTACCCCTTTCATTACCCCCACAAAATTACTTTTATCTCCAAAATCAGTAAGTAAGGCAATAAGCATTTATAAACGCTTTCTTTTTCCCAACAAAATCACATCCCTTAATGCTTCTTTATCTTTTGCCTGCATCCATTTTTTCTCAAAATGGGGATTGGAGACTATCTGAGCGATTGCAGAAAGTGCATAAAGATGAAAATTTCTCTCATCCTTTGTTCCCACAAGAACAAAAACAGCAAAAACTTTCAAACCCTGAGGAAAATTTATTCCCCTCTTGCAGCGAGCAAGAAGAATATCAAAAGTATTTTTCCCTTCAATAACAATATGAGGGATGGCAAGATAGGAGCTTAAAACAGTTGAGGATTCCTTTTCTCTTTTTAAAAGTAATTGATAAAGATAATTTTTTTCTAAATTTAGCCTAAAAGAAAGTTTTTCTGCAACAAGAGAAAAAAACTTTTTCCAGTCAAGTTCCTCCTCTATATCAAGAATTATACTCCTCTCAATAATCTCATCAAAACGGTCTTTGGTAATTTCATCCCTTTCTCTTATTATCTCTCTAAATTCATCCTCCAAAATCCGCGTGGTTAATTCTTTTGAGGTAATTCGCTCTACCAGATGAAGTAAGGCGTATTCTCTTCTGCTTCTTATCCGTCCATAGAACCAGTAAAAAAGAAAACTTCCTATAACTAATACCAAACTTAAAAAAATAGCTTCTTTTCCCATTATTAATATTAAAAAACTAAAGATAATTATTCCGGCAATCTGAATCCAAGGATAAAAAGGCACAGAAAATGTAGGCTGATAATTACCCAGCCGACTCTCTCTTAAGATAATTACACACAGAGATGAAAATATATAAGTAAGGATAAGAACGACTGAAGCAGTCTCTATAAGAAGATTAAATTCAAGAAAAAGCATACTAATTATAAAAAGTCCGGTAAAAATAATAGAAATGTAAGGCGTGGCAAATCTTTTATGAATTTTCTCAAAAAAAGAAGGAAGCAGTCTATCTCTGCTTAAAGCTAAAGGATAACGGGAAGCAGAAATAATTCCTGAATTGGCTGTGGATACAAAAGCTAAAATTGCCCCGATAGAAAGAAGAATCTCCCCTATTTTTCCTGCAGAAAGATAAGCTCCCAAAGAGATAGGCATAAGAGTGTTTTTTAAAGAATTACCACAAATCCCCACAGTAACAAACACAACTGATGTATAAAGAATGCTTACAACTGCTAAAGAAATTATCATCGCTAAGGGAAGGTTGCGGACAGGATTTTTTACCTCTTCACTGATACTGGCAATTTTCAAAACACCTCCGTAAGAGATAAATATAAATCCTGCCACAGAAAATACTTTGCTTACTCCATAAGGAAAAAGAGGTTCAAAATTTCTAACTTCAACTCTTCCTATTCCCTTCAATATATAAATTAAAAGGAGAAAAAGAAGCACACTTACCAAAATTTTTTGAAAGGAACTTGCCTGCTTTATACCGATGATATTTAAAATTATAAAAAAGATACATAAAATAACCGCTACCAGATGAATATTTAAATTTACTATTGATTCCAGAAAAGCTGCCATACCTACCAATGCAAAAGCACTCTTTAAGGAGAGGGAAAACCACACAAGCAACCCATTAATTGTCCCTAAAGCAGGACCTAAACTGCGCATCACATAAAAATATATCCCTCCTGATTTAGGCATTGCTGTTACCAACTCCATCTGATTAAGAACTCCTATCAAGGCTAATATTCCTGCCAGAAAATAAGAGATAACCACAGATGCTCCTGATTTAATATAGGCTAAGGAAGGCAAAACGAACAATCCAGAGCTGATCATTGCTCCTGTAGCGATACAGAAAAGATCAATCAAATTCAGCTCTTTTTTTAATCTCATCTTTATATCTTACATAAAGAAGAGAAAGGACAATTTTTACAATAATTTTCATCTTCATCATCCGGCTCAAAATCTATCTCTGGATTTAAAATTTCACGCAAAAGATTAGATAAAGAAGGAAGAAAATAATTCTTAATAATATCTCTTCTCTCCTCTTTATTCTCTTCTTTAAAAACCGTCTCTAATTTTAAATCAGTAAGATAATAAAGTCCAGCATTAATATTAAACTGGGCAAAATAATCTTCTGTAAGATAAAGATAAACGGGAAGCTGGAAAGAGACAATTTTCTTTTTAATCTCCTCACGCCTGAGCGGAGTATTTAAATCTTTCATCTTGGGAAGAAGTAAGGCTTTTGTAGTTTTATAATCAATTATGAGAATTTCTTCCTCATCTTCCTTCTTTACAAAATCAATGCGGTCTATCTTTCCTTCAATTTTTAAATTTACCCCATCTATATCAATTGTCCTCATAAATTCCTTCTCTAAAAAAAGAATCTTCTCCACAATGCGTTTTCTTTCCTCCTCTAAAAAATTAGCTAATCTATACTTTAAAATCTCCTTTAATATAAACGCATCCTCCTTCATAATTTTTTCAAATCTTTCTTTAAAAAATTCCTCAAACATCTTAAAAAAAACTTTTCGTGTTTCCTGATTGATCTGAGGTTTTCTTCCCAAAAAATTCTTAAAAAAATTCTCCAATAAAGTGTGAACAAACTGTCCTACCTCGTAGCTCTCTGTTTCTTCTAAAAGTCTATCCTTCTGGGAAAGTCTTAATACATATTGATAATAGAAACGCAAAGGGCACCTAAGATAAATATCTAACGATGTGGGGGAGTAATTGAAATCTTTTAAAAATTCTAAAATTTTATCTTTCTTTTTTACCTTTTCTTTTTTAGAGAAAATTTCCACTTTAAACATAGCCCGTTGAGGTAAAAAACCAATCCTCCTTTCTTTTTTTTCCCTCTCCCAAATGATCTCCTCTACAAAACGACTCCTTTCTTTATCTTCTTTTTCCTGATAAATCAAAAATACATTCTTTGCTCCTCCAATTAACCGCCGAAAATGATACTTTAAAATCTCCTCTTCTTTCTCTAACCTATCTATTCCCAATTGTAAAAGCACCTCGCGAGGAATTAAAGGATTCTCTACTCTTATATTAGGATAAACCCCTTCATTTAAATCTAAAAAGATTACATTCTCAAAAGTTAAATCCCTCACCTCAAATATCCCTAAAATTTGAAGTCCTCCTAAAGGAGAACCTTTAAAAGAAAAAACCTTTGCTTCTGTTAAATCAAGAAAAAGTTTAAAAATATCCAATAAAGAAAATTCCTCCTCCAAAAAAACTTGCCTACACTCTTCAATAAGTTCTAAAACCGCCTCGCTCATCTGACGATTGAAAGGATAAAGAGTAAGCAAACTTTTATCTATAAGAAAATTAAAAAGATTTTTTAAAGAGGCAAAAAAATCTCCTGTAGTTATCTTCTCAAAATTTACAAAAAGAATTTTATGCAAAGTCTTTAAGATATTTTTTAAATCATCTTTTCTAATAAATATATCTATCGTCTCCAAGGTATCTTTGGCAGAGGAAAAAATTGCTTCTTCATTTTCCAATTCAGAAAGAGAAAGAAAAATCTTTCTGCTTATACCTGCCTCCTTTATTCCTAAAAGATATTCCTCAATTTTATGAACAAGAACACGGCTAACTACAAAAGGATAATTGTCAAATCTTATATTTTTTATAAAAGGATGCATTAAAACTTTTAAATAGTCGTAAACATAGTAAAACTCATCTCTTCTTGAAATCTGTGCATCAAACACCTCCTTAAGCAGAGAAAAAACAGAACTTCTTTTTACAGGGTACCCCAAGGAAACATTGAATTTGCCAGCTATCTCAGAAATTTGGGAAAGCAAAGGAATAAGAATTTCTGCCTGGGGCAGAACAATCACAGTATTATTTATATCCTTTATATTTTTCTTTAAAATTTCCTTTACCAGAACTACCTCTGTATGTTCATCAGGCACAGCATATAGATTAAGGGAAAAGGAAGAGGAAGATAAAGTATCAATCTTTATCTTCAGTCTTTTCTCTATCTTTTCAAAACTTTGATAATTTTTTTCATCTTTCTGAAAAAAAAGTAAGCTTTTGTTCTTTTTAAAAAAATGTTCTATAACTTTAATCTCTGTATCATAAAGATAGAAAAAACCACAGAAAAGAATTAATTCCCATTCAGAAAAAGAAAGAGTATTTACAAATTGAGAGGCAAGAAAATAAGAAAAACCTCTTGTTATTTTTTTCTCCTTCTCCATTATCTGATGAAAATCTTTTCTTAAAGAGACTAAAGAAGAAAGAAGTGTATTAATCTCGAAAGCTACCTGATAACCTATTTTGGCATTCTCCTCAATTTTCTTTAAATAATCATCCGTCTTTGCTTCCAAATCAATCTCTTCCAAAAACTTAAGAATTTCTCTGCCCCAGGCAAAAAACTGAGTAAAATTTTTATCTTTAACAAGATAAGAAAATTTATCTTTAAGAAGGTTATAAAGCAGAAAGGTTGCCTCTAAATCAGAGATTATTTTAAAGTGGGGGTTTTTCTTTTTTACTATATACTCCATAAATCTGTCTATGGAAAAGTATTGAAAAGATAAAAAGGGTTTTTTTATCTTTAAAGCAAGTTTCTTACTTAAGAAAAGATGGGGTCTTTTACCGCCAAAAACTACTGCTACTTTAGAAAGGTCTTTTTTTAAATGAAAGTATTCTTTTAAAAAATCGGCTATCTTCTCCAGAAAATCTTCAGAAAAAGGAAAAGTATAAACTCTACCCGAATTATCCATCTTTATACTTCCTGAACCAAAAAATTATCAAGATAAATAAGAAATCCTTTTGCTTTTTTAGAAAAAATTTGCTGAATTAATCTCTTATACTCCTCTATCTGTTGGCTATAAAGCTCAATATTTTGATAAGATGCTTTATAATCTATTACCCAAACTTCTTTTTCCCATTCAATAACCCTATCTGGTCTTTTTATCTCTCCTTTTTCATTTATCAATTCTACTTCATTGTATACTTTGGCTTCCTGAGGCAAAAAGAAAAATTTTTTTAAAGAAGGGGTTTTAAAAAGTTTTAAAATCTTTTCCTTTATCTCCTCTTTATCATAAAAAGATAAAAGATAATCACATTTATTCAGTATCTCCTCAATCGTTGAATTTAAAGTTTTCTCATCAATTTTCTCTATAAAAGAAAGAAGTAAATGAAAAATCTCACCTCTTTTTAAAGCTTCTCTATTTTTAAGACTTGCGGAAGAGAGAAATTCTTCCTCTAAATAATCACACCATTCTTTATAAGAGGAAGGAGAAAGAAACTGAATAGGAGAGAGTTTTCTTTTAAAAAAATTAATTTTTTCTCCCCGTTCCTCTATCTTTTTTTCTCTGCATATTAAATCCTTGGCTAAATTTTTGTAATTGCCTACCTTTTGTGGTACAAATACATAAAGTTCCTCTATTGCTCTCGTTAAAGCTACATAAGTAGTATTAAGCTCATCAATTAATGAAAAAACATACTCTTTCTCATATATATTTTTAAGCTGAGAAGATATACAGGTAAAATCTTTTTTAAGATAGGCAAGAGATAAATTTTTTTCATTCTCTATTACTATATAATTGCGATTTCTTCCCTGCAAAGGAAGAATAACACAAAAAGGGATAATTACTACTTTAAATTCTAAACCTTTTGCTTTATGAATGGTCAAAACCTTTACTGCTTCGGTCTTTTCTGCCACAGGAACAAAAAAATCTTCTGATTTTGCAGAGCCTTCAAAATATTCTAAAAATTCCTGTAAGGTAAGGATTCCCTGCTTTTCTTTCTCATAAACTAACTGAAGCAATTTTATAAAAAAACTCTGCGACTGGGGAAAATTTTTGAAAACCTTTAAATTCTCCAAAATACTGGTTAAGAATTCATAAAGGGGTAAAAATCCAACTTTTTTAAAAAAATCCTCAAAAAAATTATCCCATAAATGTGGAAATTCTTCTCTAAATAGACGATAAAGATAACCTCTGTTGATATTTTGGAAAACAAAATCCTCCAAAATATCTCTCTTAATATCTGCCAGTTTAGTAAATATATCTCCCAATATAAAGGAAGCGAAAGAAAGATCATCAATTGGAGAGTTTAAAAATTTCAGAAAAGAAATTATCTCTTTAATAAGATAGTTTTCTCTGATATCTAAAGTTTTCTCTGATTCTACCGGAATATTTTTCTCTATGAGCCATTTGGTAACTTTTTTGACCTGTTTGTTATCTCTTAAAAGAATAGCTATATCAGAAAGAGGAAATCTTTTTTTTAATTCATCTAATAAAATCTCAATCTTCTCTTTTATCACCGCCTCCCTTTCCTCAGCTGATTTTTCCTCAACCAATTGAACAAAAACATAACCTTTATCATTTTGTGGTAGAAACTTTTGTTGAGACTCTTTAAAATTCTCTAAGATAAGTGAGGCACCCCAAGAAGGTATTTTCTCTTTTATTTTCTCTAAAAAACATTCAATATTGGATGGAGAAAAAATTTTGTTGTTGAATTCTACAATCTCTTTTTGACTGCGAAAATTGGAGCGAAGACTTTCCTCAAAAATCTTAACTTTTTCTTTAAATTCTTTTTTAACTTCATCAAAAAGCCCTACATCTGCAGCACGAAATCTATATATAGACTGTTTTCTATCTCCCACATAAAATAAAGAACCGCCTCGCGATAAAGCTTCCTCAATTAAAGGTTTTAAATTCTCCCATTGAAGACGACTCGTATCCTGAAACTCATCTATAAGATAATGATTAAATTTTAAAGCTAAATACTGATAAACATATTGAGGATAGAAAACTGACTGAGTAATTTCTTTTACTTTTTTGTTTAATTCCTCTAAAAAAAGAATATCTTTTTGCCTTTTTAATTCCTCAAAGATATTTAAAAACTCATAAAAAATCTCTATATAAGGATTAAACCTTGATAAAGAGAAACTTTCACAGAAGAGTTTCACTTTTTCTTTAAACTCCTTCCACACTTGAGGAAATTTTTCATCTTTTGATAATTCCTCATTTTCTTTATCAAAATAATTTGCTAATTTAGCTAAAGCCTTAAGAGGGGGTTCTTCTTTTGCATTAAGAATGCTTTTTAAGAAACGCTTTGAAAGTTTTAAACAAGAAATTTCCTCAAGATAGCATTTAATCTCTTCTGCACTTTCCTTTATTCCTTCATCTTTCCATAGTTGAGCAAAATTTTTCCCTCTTAAATTAGAGTGTGTAAAAAGCGTGGAAAATAATCTTAAAATATTTCTTTTAGGAAACCAACTGGCCTGGTTTTCAATCTCAAGATAATGCCATAAAAATCTTTCAAATATTTTTTTTAAATCTTTGTTATGTTCTGCCTTTCTTATCAGCTCATCCAGTGCTTTCTCTAAATAAAAAGAATAATCCTCCTCAATCTTAAAATAAGGAGATAGTCCTAAATAGAAAGAGGAAGCATTCACTATAACATTCATAAAGCTATCAATAGTATTTACCTGAAAATAATCGTAATGGTTGATAATTTCTTCTAAAACCTGGTAAGCTCTTTTTTTAATTTGAGAAAAATCCTCACCAATTGATTTTTTAAGTAAAACCTTCTCTTCTTCTTCAAGCTCATCCAAAGCAATTTTTTTAAGCCAAAGAAGAATTCTTGCCTTCATCTCTTTTGCTGCTTTATTAGTGAAAGTAATAGCTAAAATCTCTTTTATGCAAGAAGATTTAGAGGAAAGAACAAGGCTGGTATATCTTAAGGCTAACTTATAAGTCTTACCACTTCCTGCAGAAGCATCAACAATATGAATATGGGGAAATCCCTCCATATTTTTTAGTCTTGAAAGTATCTGTATAAAGATAAAGAGAGACTATTTTAAGTATTTTTCTTTTAATTTGTGGAAATAGTAATTTATGAACATATTTTCTTTTTCTCGATCTATATCAACAATTTGAGCTCCACATAAATACTCATTCTCACCAACTAACTCTGACCAGATAATTGCTACTTTCAACTTTACCGAATCTAACTGGGAAGGAATAAAATAATCAATAAGCAGAACTTGCCCCTTTTTCCATTCAACTGGTGAGGAAAAACAGATTCCTAAAAGACTAAAATTAAAAACTCTTCCCTTTATCTGACAAGATGTCTCATTTAAAGGAAGAATTTCAAGGAAATCTTCAGTTTTTAATCTTAAAAAACGGCGTCTATTTTCCACGCAATTTATTATATCAAGAAGATAAAAATTTAGCAATTTTTCCCAAGCTCTTTTTTAATAAGAAACTACTTAAGATGTGAGGATTACAAAAAAGCGTTTCTTTTTATCTTTACTGCTATTTTTATATTTTGGATAAAACTCTTCTCAATGAAATTTTTTTCGCTTCTTTCCATAAATGTTCCAAATCGTAAAATGGACGCATATCATCAGAAAAAATATGTAAAGCAACATCAAAAAAATCAACCAATACCCACTTGAATTCTTTATCCCGTTCCACATGATGAATCTCTATTGCTTCCTCTTTTGCTTTTTTAACCACTTCTTCATATATTGCTTCCACCTGAAGGGCAACTTCTCCAGAACAAATTATAAAGTAATCCCAGATTAAATTTAATTTTCTTAAATCTAAAAGAACAGGATTTTTTGCCTTCTTATTTAAAGAAAACTTTAAGATTTTTATTGCTTTCTCTCTTACTAATTTATCTTTTTTAGAAAGGGCCAGGTTTGCCTCCTTATTTATATTTTTTAACTATTTCTTTCAACTTTTCCTCTATATCCTTTTCAACATTTCCCACACAAGAAATACATATTCTCTCAAAATCAAAAATCTTTTTAGCCAGATTAAGAATTTGAGAAGCATCAATTTCACGAATATATCTTTCTATCTCTTTAAATGTAAATATCTTATCCAAAGCAAGATAAGAATCAGCCAGATAAAAAAGACGCGCCTGCGGTCTTTCTAAATTCATTGCCAACTGTCCTAAAAAATAATCCTTTGCTCTCTCCAGCTCATTTTTGCCTACTTTTTTATTCTTTATCTTTTCCAATTCTTTAAGAAGACACTCTAAAGCTAAAGATACCTTTTCTTTATCTAATCCCACATGAATAATAAATGCTCCACTATCTTTGTATTTTTTCACTTCACTGGATACATCATAACATAAACCTCTTTTTTCTCTTAACTCTTCAAAAAGACGAGAACTCATATTTGCTCCTAAAATAATATGAATAAGCTCGACAGCAAAGCGATATTTACTGCGGTAAGAAGGACCTCTGAATCCTACACAAAGATGAGTCTGATCTATTTTTTTTGTCTCCACAACAACTTTACTTCTCTTTAAAGGAGGAGGAGTTTTAATCTTCTGTTTTTCTAATCTTTCTTCCTTTATTCTTTTTTCTATAAATCTAATTATCTCTTCTTCCTCAACATCTCCCACAAATCCAATGACAAAGTTTGAAGATTTATAAAATTTCTCTTTAAACTCAACCAAATCTTTTCGTGTAATTCTTTTCACTGTAGAGATTTCTCCAACCACATCTTCTCCTAAAGGATGATTTTCCCAAAGAATTTTATCTAACAAAGATAAAGCACGATAAGAAGGTAAATCATTATACATTTTAATCTCTTCCAAAATAACATTTCTTTCTTTCTCTATCTCTTTCTCTTCAAATAAAGGATTAAGCACCATATCCAAAAGAATATCAAAGGTAATTTTTAAATTCTTTTTCAAAAAATGAGCATAATATCCGGTTGTCTCCTGAGAAGTAAAGCCATTTAATGTCCCCCCTCTTCCCTCAATCTCTCTTTTTATCTCTTTATAAGAAAAATTTTTACTTCCTTTAAAAAGCATATGTTCTGTAAAATGAGCAATTCCTTTAACTTCTTTTTTCTCAAAGCGGGCTCCGGCACGAATAAAAATTCCTAAACTTGCGGTATTAAAACCAGATAACCGTGAATAAATTAAATCAGCTCCTTTTATATTTAAAATGCGGAACATAATTCTTTCACATAATTAGATAATCTTTTTAAAAAATCTTTCTTAAGATAGTTGTCTTTTATATATCTTACAATTGCGCTTCCCACAATTACTCCATCGCTTTCTTTTATAATCTCTTTTATCTGTGTTTTTTTATGTATTCCGAAACCGACACAAATATTAATATCTTTTTTTAATTTTTTAATTCCTCTTAAGTGAGAAAAAAGTTCAGTTAAAGGAATCTTTTTGGGTCCTGTGATACCCGTAACGGAGATATAATAGATAAAACCACAAGACAAAGAAAGTATCTTTTTTGCCCGTTCTATTTCTGTAGTAGGAGTAATAAAAAAAATTGTATCCAAATTGTTCTCTTTTGCTTCTTTTATATATATACCAGCTTCCTCAAAAGGCAAATCTACAATCATTATCCCTGAAACTCCTGCCTCGTGACAATTTTTTAAAAATTTTTTCAGTCCATAAACGTATACAGGATTATAATAAGTCAGAATAATTAAAGGTGTAACTAAAGATTTTTTTAATTTTTTTAATGAGTAGAATAGTTTATCTGTGGTAGCTTTTCTATCTAAAGCAATTTGATTTGCCTCCTGAATTATAGGACCGTCAGCTAAAGGGTCAGAGAAAGGCAGACCTATCTCAATAAAATCAACACCTGTTTTATCTAAGGTTTTAATTATCTTTTCGCTTAAAGAAATATTCGGAAAACCAAAAGGAACAAATACAATAAGTGCTTTCTTTTTATTTTTTTTTAGAATCAAAAATTTTTCCTCAATCTTTCCCATCTTTTTACTATTTCCAAATCTTTATCTCCTCTTCCAGAAAGACAGAGAATAACTAAACTGTTCTTATATCTTTTTGCGATCTTTTTAAGATAAAATATTGCATGTGCTGGTTCTAAAGCAGGAATTATTCCCTCAAGGCGTGTCAGCAAATAGAAACCTTCAAGAGCCTGATTATCAGTTACCGCAACATAAGAGGCTCTTTTTATCTTTTTGTAAAAAGCATGTTCTGGTCCTACTCCAGGATAATCTAAACCGGGAGCAATAGAATGAGTCTCTTTAATCTGACCGAATTTATCCTGCAAAACAAATGATTTTGCTCCATGAAGTATTCCTACAGTTCCTCGTGATATACTTGCTGCATGTTTCTTTGCCAATCCTGAGCCGGCTGCTTCCACACCAATAAATTTAACATTTTTATCTTCAAAAAAAGGATGAAAAAGACCGATTGAATTTGAGCCTCCTCCCACACAGGCAACTAAAAAATCAGGAAGACGTCCTTCTTTCTTTAAAATCTGCTCTTTTGCTTCTTTACCAATTACTGCCTGAAAGTCTCTCACAATCATCGGATACGGATGAGGACCCACTACAGATCCCAAAAGATAATGAGTAGTTCTAACATTTGTGACCCAGTCTCTTATTGCTTCATTACAGGCATCTTTTAAAGTCTTTGAGCCACTTTTTACTTTAATTACTCTTGCCCCCAACATTCTCATTCTATATACATTCATCCTCTGTCTTCTCATATCCTCTTCTCCCATATAAATATCACACTTAAATCCAAAAAGAGCAGCCACCGTTGCGGTTGCTACTCCATGCTGACCTGCTCCCGTCTCAGCAATAATCCTTCTTTTTCCCATAAATTTAGCCAAAAGCGCCTGTCCTAAGGTATTATTTATTTTGTGGGCTCCGGTATGAAGAAGGTCTTCTCTTTTCAGATACACTTTTATCCCTAAATACTTACTTAAATTGGAAGCAAAATATAAAGGTGTTGGTCTTCCCGCATATTCTTTAAGATAATAATCTAATTCTTTCTTAAAGTTTTTATCCTTTTTTGCTTCCAAATATTTTTTTTCTAACTCCTTTAGACAATAAATTAAAGTCTCAGGAACAAACTTTCCTCCAAATTCCGCAAAATATCCTGCCTTATCTGGGTATTTCATTTTTTACTATTTTAATAAATCTTTTTACTAAATCTTTATCTTTCTTTCCTGGCGAAATCTCAACCCCACTGGCTACATCAACCGCATAAGGAGTTATTTTCCTCAAAACATTTTTTATATTACCACAGTTAAGACCTCCAGAAATAATAATTCTCATCTTATCAGTAAAAGGAGCTAAATTCTTTATTATCTCCTCTTTCAGTCTATATCCTTTCTTCATCTTTTCTTTAAATTCCACATCAAAAAGATAAGCATCAACTTTATAATTTTTAAAATTTAAAGAAAACTCCTTAGGGAAAAAAGCTTTTATAATCTTAATACCTTTTTTTATTAAATAATCACAGAAATCTTTACTTTCCTCTCCATGAAGCTGAACTACATCTAAATTAATCTCCTTTGCAACTTTTAAAACTTTTTCTTTCTTCTCATTTACAAAGACACCTACTTTAATTACAAAAGGATCAAGTTTCTTTATTATTTTTTCTGCTTTGGAGAAAGAAATATAACGAGGACTTTTCTTATAAAAGATAAAACCTAACGCATCACTGCCTGCTTCAGAACAGAATAAAGCATCTTCAAGATTGGTAACCCCACATATCTTTACCTTAACCATCAATATTAAGCTCTCTTAACTTTGCCTCCACATCCTCCTCTTTCATCAATGCCTCTCCCACCAAAACCGCATCTATCCCTAAACCTTTAAGAAGCAAAATATCTTTTAAAGTTGAGATGCCACTTTCACTGATTGAGACTATACCTTGAGGAATAAAAGGAGCCAATTTCTTTGTCCTTTCTAAATCTACACCTAAGGTATTCAGATTGCGATTGTTGATTCCAATAATCTCGCAAGAGAATTTTAAAGCCTTTCTCAACTCTTTTTCCGTATGAACCTCTACCAAAACTTCCATCCCTAAATCTTTTGCCAGCTCATACAACCTTTTAAATTTACTCTCATCCAAAATACGCATAATAAGAAGAATGGCATCTGCTCCTAAGGCACGAGATTCCAAAACCTGTATCTCATCTAAAATGAAATCTTTCCTTAAAATAGGCAAATCTACCTCTTTTCTCACTTTCTCAATGTAAACCCCTTTTCCCAAAAAGAAATCTTCTTCTGTAAGAATGGATAAGGCTTTTGCTCCGCCTTTTTTCATCTTTTTAGCCAAATCCTCAAGAGAAAAATCTTTTCGCAGAAGTCCACGGGAGGGTGAGGCCTGTTTAATCTCTCCAATTATAGAAATTTTTCCTTCTCTTTTTATTGCTGCTTTAAAAGAACGAACAGGAGGGGCTTTTTTTAAAAGAGAAAGGATAGCCTCCTTATTCTTTTTAAGTAAACTGATTCTTTTCTTTTTTGACTCCAAAATTAAAGAGAGAATATTGTAACTCATCTTTTTAAAAAATCTCTAAATTCCAAAAACTTCTTTTTTACCTTTCCCTCCTTAATTAAACTATCTGCCAGTTCTACTCCTTCTTTCAAACTTTTTACCTTCTCCAGAAGATAAAAACATAAACTGGCATTAGCCAATACTGCCTCATAATAAGGACTATCTTTTCCTTCAATAATACTTAAAAAAATCTTTGCACTTTCATCTTTATCCTTCACTCTTAACCTTTTTGCTGAGTATTTTTTTAAACCAAATTGGGAAGGCAAAATTTTTCTTTTTTTCATACCTTTCTTATCTACAAAAATTACTTCTGTTGGTTCTTTAAGACTCACCTCATCTTTTAAATCTGAGCTATAAATTACAGCTGCTTTCTTTATCCCTAATTTTTTTAAAGCAAAAGAAGTTTTATAAAGTAAATCAGGATGAGAAACCCCTAAAAGCTGGTGTGTGGCTCCTGCAGGATTACACAAAGGTCCTACAATATTAAAAATTGTCTTTATCCCTAAGCCTTTACGAATATGAGCTACATTTTTAAAAGCAGGATGATACAGAGGAGCAAATAGAAACGCAATCCCTATTTTTTCTAAAGACTCCTGCATAAGTTGAGGAGGAGAAAATATATTTATTCCTAAACTTTCAAGTAAATCCGCACTTCCACAGCCTGAAGTAATACCTCTATTTCCATGCTTGGCTACTTTAAAACCTGCTGCAGCAGCTATAAAAGCAACAGTAGTGGAGATATTAAATTTACCGATACCTGAGCCTCCTGTACCACAGGTATCTAAAATATCTCCTTTCACCTTAATCTTAACTGCTTTCTCCCGTATTACTGAAGCTGCTGCATAAATATCTTGAGCGGATTCTTCTTTCATCCTTAAAGTTACAAGAAACGCAGAAATCTCAAAATCTGAGGCTTTATTCTCAAAAATTTCTAAAAAAGCCTGTTTTAATGTTTTAAGATCGCACTTTTTTTTCTCTACCAATTTCTTAATTGCCTCTTTAATCATAACTTTAAAAAATTTTCCAAAATTTTTTTACCCTCCTCTGTCAAAATAGACTCCGGATGAAACTGCACTCCAAACAGAGGATATTTCTTCTCTTTTATTCCCATTATTATACCATCTTTTGTAGAAGCAGAAATAACAAAATTGGAAGGTAAAGTCTTTCTGTCAATAATCAAAGAATGATAACGGGTAGCTAAAAAAGGATTTTTCACTTTTTTAAAAATACCTTTTCCATCATGATAAATTAAAGAAGTCTTGCCATGCATTATTTGAGGGGCTCGGATTACTTTTGCTCCAAATACATATCCTATACATTGATGTCCCAGGCACACCCCCAATATAGGAACTCTTTTATAAAATCTTTTTATCACTTCACAGCTTATTCCTGAAGAAGAAGGTTTACCCGGCCCGGGAGAGATAACAATTCTTTCTGGTTTTAATCTTTCTATTTTTTCCAAACTTATCTTATCATTGCGATACACTCTTACATTCTTTCCTAATTCTTCAAGATATTGATAAAGATTATAGGTAAAGGAGTCATAATTATCAATAAGTAAAATCATTGTTTTACTCTTTTAATCTTTGCTCCCAATTTTTCCAATTTCTTCTCCAAATTCATATACCCTCTATCTAAATGATAAATTCTTAATATCTCTGTCTTTCCTGAAGCTACTAATCCGGCAATTACCAAAGCTGCTGAGGCTCTTAAATCTGAAGCCATAACTTCTGCTCCATAAATTCTTTCCACACCTTCAATGATTGCATAAGGTCCATGACGCTGGATACGTGCTCCCATACGATTAAGCTCAGCAACATGCATAAAGCGATCAGGAAATACCTTCTCAACAATTATTGAAGTTCCTTTTGCCAAAATCAAGGGAACCATAAATTGAGCCTGCAAATCTGTGGGAAAACCTGGATAAGGCAAAGTTGTGATATTTGTAGGTTTAAGAGATGATGAAACTTTTATTTTTAAAGAATTCTCATCTTCTTTAATCTTTGCTCCTATATTTTTTGCCACCTCTATTACAGAGGTAAGATGATTCAAATTTATATTTTTTATAAAGATAGATGAAGATGTAGCTAAACTTGCAGCAATAAAAGTTCCTGCTTCAATTCTGTCTGGAATTACCTTTATCTGAGCTCCTTCCAATCTCTTTTTTCCTTTTATTTTAAGCAAAGGAGTTCCTTCTCCACTGATTTGCGCACCCATTTTCTTTAAAAACTCAACTAAATTAACTATCTCCGGTTCACAGGCACTACTTTCAATAATTGTCTCCCCTTCCGCCAAAGTTGCTGCCATTAAAACATTCGCTGTAGCCAAAACTGATGAGCCAAAAGGACCTCCCAAGAATATTCTCTTTCCTCTCAACCTCTCTGCTTTAGCTATACAATACCCTTTCTCTATCCTTATCTGCGCTCCCAATTCTTTTAACCCTTTAATATGTAAATCAACAGGTCTTACCCCAATCACACATCCTCCCGGAAGTGACACCTTAGCTTTTTTTCTCTTTGTTAGAAGAGGACCTAAACAACAAAAAGAAGCACGCATCGTCCTTACCAAACGATAAGGAGCTACATAAGGGGTAGTCTTTTTTGTGCGTATAATCAATGTGCCTGCCTCAAATTTTATCTCTTTTCCTAAAATCTCTAAAATCTTTATCATTGTTCTTACATCTACCAAATCAGGAACATTATAAATTTTGCATTCCTCATCTGTAAGAAGAGTAGCTGCCATAAGAACTAAGGAGGCATTTTTTGAACCACTGATTTCTACTTCTCCTTTTAAAGAAGAGTTATAAACTATAAATTTATCCATATTTTTCCACTATCAGACCTCTACTCTTTCCTAAATAATCTTTAATCCATTTTTTTATCTGCCAGAAAGATAACCCATCTATTATCTTCTCTATCTTCTCTTTATGATTATACCCACATTCTAAAATCAAAAATCCTTTCTCTTTTAAATAAAAATAAGCCTCCTTCAATATCTTCTCTATAAAAAAAAGTCCGCCCTTTTCTGCTTTAAGAGAATTAACTGGTTCAAATCTTAAAGAACCCTTAATATCTTTTTCTTCCACATAAGGAGGATTACTGATAATAAGATCAAATACATTTTTTTTAAATCCTTCAAATAAATCACAATTGATAAGAACTCCTTTTAAATTATGAATATTTAAATTAAGGGAGGTTATCTTTAAAGCAGAAAGATTTATATCAGAAAAGAATATCTCTATATGAGGAACTCTTTTTTTTATACATATTCCTATATTTCCACAACCACAACCTAAATCTAAAATTTTTTTTAAATTTTCCTTCCTGATAATTTGAATTGCTTCCTCTACTATAACCTCTGTTTCCTGACGGGGGACAAATACTGAGGAATTTATCTTAAACTCTAACCCTAAAAAGTCTTCTTTTTTAAGAAGATAAGCTAAAGGGTAACCTTTCAGATACAATTTTTTTATCTTCTCTAAATAATCAAGTTTTTCTTGAGATAATCTATAATCCTCTAAATAAAGAAATATGTAGTCTTTTAAAAATGTATTTTTCAAAAGATAACGTAAGTCACATTCTGTAAAATAATCTTTATTTTTCTTTATCCAATCCTTCAGCTTCATAAAGGCGTCTCTTTTCCTCTCTACGTAACTCCTCCAAAATTAAATCTAAATTTCCCTCCATCACCTCCTCTAAACGATAGATAGTTAAATTTATCCGATGGTCAGTAACTCTTCTTTCAGGAAAATTATAAGTTCTTATTTTTTCACTGCGTTCTCCTGTGCCAATTTGAGTCTTTCTCTCTTTTGAAATCTTCTCTTCTTTCTCTTTCTGCATCCTCTCCAAAAGTCGGGCTTTCAAAACCCTCATTGCTTTCTCCCGATTCTTAATCTGAGAACGTTCATCCTGACAGCTCACTACAATTCCTGTAGGAATATGTGTTATTCTAACTGCAGAATCTGTACGATTAACATGTTGCCCGCCATGGCCGGAGGCACGAAAGGTCTCAATCTTTAAATCGTCAGGATTAATATTCAGTTCTGTTTTCTCTGGCTCAATAAGTACTGCAACTGTAACAGTAGAGGTATGAATTCTTCCTCCAGATTCAGTAACAGGGACCCTTTGAACCCGATGTACACCCTTTTCAAACTTTAAATAGGAAAAACAATTCTTTCCTTTAACCGCAAAAATTATTTCTTTAAATCCTCCCAGCTCTGTAGGATGGGAATTTAAAATCTCTAATTTCCAATTTTTTCTCTCAATATAGCGAGAATACATACGAAAAAGGTCAGCAGCAAAAAGAGCAGATTCTTCCCCCCCGGCAGCAGCTCTTATCTCCATAATGATATTTTTATCTTCCTCCTCATCTTGAAATAATTCTTTCTCTATTTCTTCTTCAATCTCTACTATCTTTTCCTTTACAGATTTTATCTCCTCACAGGCTAATCTTTTCATTTCTTCTTCATAAGAAGAATTATTAATTATACTTTCTAAATCTTTCTTTTCCTTCTCTAACTTCTCATACTCCTTAATCAAATTACAAAGCTTTTCCAAAAAAGAGAACCTTTTTGCCAATCTCTGATATTCTTTTCTATCCTTAAAGATATCACGAGAGGCTAACTTTAAAGATATCTCTTCATACTCTTTTTTAATTCTTTCAAAATCTATCTTACTTTTTTCCATATTTTTTCAAGAACTTATCTACTCTCCCTTCAGAATCCACAAATTTCTGTTTTCCTGTAAAGAACGGGTGACACTTAGAGCAAATCTCCACATTAATGTTTTTTTTGGTAGAGCGAGTATGAATTACATTACCACAAGCACAGCTGATAATGGCAAAATCATAATGAGGATGAATCCCCTTCTTCATCTTCTTTCACCTCCTTCCTGAAAATTTTTAGCTAAAATTATATCATAATTGTTTATTTAAGGTGAGTAAAAATTCTACATTATTTTTTGTTTTAGAAAGCTTTTCAATTAAAAGTTCCAAAGCCTCAATAGAACTTAACTCATTTAAAGCTTTCCTTAACATCCAGATTCTTTGTAATTCATCTGGATGAAGTAGAAGTTCCTCTCGGCGGGTATTTGTTCTTTTTATATCAATTGAAGGATAAATTCTTCTCTGAAAAATATTTCTGTCTAGGGTAATCTCCATATTTCCTGTGCCTTTAAATTCTTCAAAAATAACATCATCCATACGTGACCCGGTATCAACTAAAGCAGTTGCAATAATTGTCAAAGATCCACCTTCCTCAAGTGCTCTTGCTGTCCCAAAAAATCTTTTTGGCTTATGTAAAGCATTAGAATCCATCCCTCCAGATAATATTCTTCCTGAATGAGGCTCCACTAAATTATAAGCTCTTGCCAGACGTGTAATACTATCCAATAAAATCACCACATCTTTTTTATGCTCTACAAGCCTTTTTGCCTTTTCCAAAACTATCTCTGCTACCTGCACATGACGCTGTGCAGGTTCATCAAAAGTAGAACTTATCACCTCTCCTTTTACCATCTGCTTCATCTCGGTAACCTCTTCTGGTCTTTCATCAATAAGAAGAATTATAAGCATCACATCAGGATAGTTTTTTGTTATCGCATTAGCAATTTTTTGCAAAAGCACTGTTTTACCACTATAAGGAGGAGCGACAATTAAACCCCTCTGTCCTTTTCCAATAGGACAGAGTAAATCTAAAATGCGTGTAGAGATTTCATTAGGCTCTGTTTCCAGTATAAATCTTTCCTTAGGATAAATAGGAGTGAGATTGTCAAATAAAACTCTTTGTTTTGCTTTTTCTGGATCCTCAAAATTTACTGCTTCTACTTTAAGAAGAGCAAAATATTTCTCATTTTCTTTGGGAGGACGAATCTGTCCACTTACTGTATCTCCGGTGCGCAGAGAGAATTTTCTTATTTGTGAGGGAGAAACATAAATATCATCGGGTGAGGGAAGATAATTATAATTGGGGGACCGTAAGAAACCAAACCCCTCAGGAAGTACCTCCAACACTCCTCCCCCAAACATCAAGCCTTCTTTTTCTGCTTTGGCTTGCAAAATTTTAAAAATTAAATCTTGTTTTTTTAAACCACTTACACCATTAATCTCCAGCTCCTTAGCAATCTTATTCAACTCTGTTACTTTCATCTCTTTAAGAACACCGATATCTAAACTCTCCATATCCGGCCTCCTTACTTCCACTTCAATATCATTATTATTTTTCTTGTTATTTTTCATGTTTTCTTTTGCCATAATTACAGAACAATTTGTTTTCTTATCTTGGAAAAATGGGAAAGAATACGCCAGAGTTTCTCTACTTTTTTTCTTAAACAATCTAAATTGGAATCATTTCTTAAAATGAAATCACTTAATCTTTTCTTTTTTTGTGGAGGCAGAAATAAAGATAATCTTTTTCTGATTAAGAAGGATGGAAAATTTGTCTTTCTTTTTAATCTTTCCATAAGAATTTTTCGCGGAGTATATACAAATATTATGGCATCAAAAATATTATCTAACTTTTTCTCAAAAAGAAGAGGAACTTCAGCAATATATATCTTTTCTCTCTTACTTTTCTTTATCCATCTTTTTAACTCTTTTATTACCCAGGGATGAACTATTTTTTCTAATCTTTCCAATTTCTTTTTATCCTCAAATACAATTTTTCCTAATCTTTTAGAAGAAATCCTTTCTCCCTTTACAACTTGAGGAAATTCTCTCTTCACTTTTTTAAAGATTGGGGAGTTTTTATCTTTATAAGCTGAATGAACCAAATCATCTAAGGAAAGAATTTCTGCTCCTTTTCTTCTCAAAATTTTAAGAACAGTTGTCTTACCGCTCCCCCAATCACCAGTTAAGCCAAAGATAGGCATTCTTTATACATTTTTATATATTCTTTTGCTGTTTTTCTCCAAGAAAAGTCATATTCCATTATTTTTTTAAGAAGATTAAACCACTTCTCTTTATCTTTAAAAACATTTTCTGCTTTTTTTATCGCTTCAATTAATGCAGATTGGTGATATTCAGAAAATACAAACCCTCCTCCACTTTCAGAATAATCCTTAACTGTATCTTTTAACCCTCCTGTATGATGAACTATGGGAGGAGTTCCATACCGATAAGAAATCATCTGAGAAAGACCACAGGGTTCAAAACGGGAAGGAAGAAGAAAAGCATCACAACCTGCATAAATCTTATGAGCCAAAATTTCATCAAATTTTAAATTTAAAGAAAATACTTTTTCTTTGCCTTTCCTTTTTTTCTCTAAAGCTTCATGATAGCGCCTGTCTCCAGTTCCTAAAAGCACTAATTGATATTTATCCAAAATTTTATCTAATGCTTTTATTAAAATATCTATCCCTTTCTGTTCTGCCAAACGAGTCACAATGCCTAAAAGAAAAAAATCATCTCCTACATTAAGTCCTAACTCTTTCTGAAGCTCTTTTTTATTTATAAATTTATCTTTTAAAGAAGATCTTGAATATTTTTTATAAATAAACTTATCTTTCTGTGGGTCCCACACTTCTGTATCTATCCCGTTTAAAATTCCCCAGAGACGAGAACCTTTTTCTCTCAATACCCCTTCCAAACCACAACCAAACTCCTTAGTCTGAATCTGCCTGCTGTAGGTAGGACTTACAGTATTAACCATATCAGAAAATATAATTCCTCCTTTTAAAAGATTTATCTTTCCATAAAACTCAAGATATTGAGGAGAAAAATATTCTTTATCAATCCCTAACACAGAAAACTTCTCCTTAGAAAATATCCCCTGATATGCAAGATTATGGATGGTTAATATTGATTTAACTCCCTTAAAAAATTTATCATTTTTATAGAGAATTTTCAAGTAAATATTTGCTAAAGATGTCTGCCAGTCATTAGCATGAAAAATCTGAGGAGAAAAATTAATCTTTTTAATTATATCAAAAATTTTTTTACAAAAAAAAGAAAATCTTTCTAAATTATCAGGATAATCCCCTTTTTCAGTTGTATAAAGATAGTCACGAAAAAAATATTCATCATTTCTTACAAATATTACCTCTGAATTATCTGTTAAATGAGTAACAGCAAATTCATCATAAATTTTTTCTGGTTTTATATTTTTATAAAAAGGCATAAATATTTTAACTTCACAGCCTTCCTCAACTAAACTTTTTGGCAAAGAACCACATACATCTGCTAATCCCCCAGTTTTAGCAAAGGGAAAAACTTCTGAGGAAAAAAATGCAATCTTCATTCCTCCTCCTTTTCCGTTACCTCCAGCCAGTTTCTTCCTATTTTTAAATTTACCTTAAGAGGAACTTTCAGTTTAAATGTATTTTCCATCTCTTTTTTTACAATTTCTTTTACAACTTCCAACTCTTCTTTTTTTACATCAAAAAGTAATTCATCATGTATCTGAAGAATCATTTTTGAGGAAAGATTTTTTTTCAGAAATTCTTCATATATTCTTACCATCGCTATCTTTATTAAATCTGCTGCGCTCCCCTGAATAGGAGTATTTATTGCTTGCCTCTCAAACAAAGAAGGATCAGCAGGTGTTTTCTCTAAAAATCTGATTCTTCCTCCCAGTGTTCTCACAAAACCTTTCTCTTCTGCTTGTTTAATCATTTTCTCTATATATTCTTTTATCCCCGGATAGCGAGAAAAATAATATTTAATAAATTTTCTTGCCTCATCAAGAGAAATATTTGCCTCTTTTGCCAAGCGATTCTCTCCCATTCCATAAATTATGCCGAAATTTATCTTTTTAGCTAATCCCCTCTGAGAAGTGCTAACTTTATCCAAGGGAACATTAAAAAGCAAAGAAGCGGTAAATTTATGAATATCTAAGTCTTTTTTAAATGCTTCTTTCAATTTTTCATCTTCGGATAAATGAGCCAAAATTCGCAGCTCTATCTGAGAATAATCAGCAGATAATATAAATCCATCTTCAAATGAGGAGATTATCATCCTTCTTATCTTTTTTGCTAAAGGATGCTGAATAGGTAGATTCTGTAAATTGGGAGAAATACTTATAATGCGTCCGGTCTGCGCTCCTGTTTGAGCAAAATGTGTAAAAATTCTATCCTTTTTTATCTCTTTAAAGAAATTATCTATATAAGTATTTTTCAATTTGTTTAACTGCCGATATTCTATAATCAGTCGGGCAACCGGATACTTATCTGAAAGCTTAAGCAAAGTTTCCTCATCCGTAGAAAATCCTCTCTTGCCTCTTTTTAAAGGAGGAATTTTTAATTCTTCAAAAAGAATCTTACTTAATTGTTTAGGAGAGTTAAGATTAAATGTTCTTCCTGTGACTTTAAAAATCTCTTTACTTATTTCAAAAATCTTCCTCTCTATCTCTTGAGAAAACTTTTTTAAAAATTCTATATCTATTTTAATCCCAGTCTTCTCCATCTCTGCCAATACTTTTACAAGCGGCATCTCTACCTTAAAAAAGAAATCCTCCAATTGATATTCTTTTAATTTTTCTTCTAAAGGATGATAAAGTTTATAGATAAAATAAGGGTATAAATTTATAGCAATCTCTTGAGGAAAAATATTTAAAAAATGATTTACCAGTTCTATAAGGGTGTAATCAGGAAGAGAAGGATTAACCAAATAAGCAGCAATCATTATATCAAAAAAACAGCCATTCAAATAAACTCTATTTTCTTTAAATATTCTTTTAAAATCATAAGAAACTTTCTGAATCTCTTTATCTTCCAAAATATCCTTTACCTCCTCAATTGAAACTTTATAAATTGCATCTTTCCATACATAAACTTCACTATCTATATAAAAAAAACATATTTTATCTTTTTTAATTTTTTCTTTTGTCTCCTGCAAGATACCTTCCTTAATCTCTATATCTATTTTCAAAGAAGGAAGAGAAATTTCTTTAAGAAAAGATTTAAACTCTAAATCTTTAAATATTCTGTATAAGGAAAAAAAATCAGGCTCTTTTATTTTTAAATCTTGCCAATCAATTGGTAGATCTATTCTATCTAATTTAATCAACTCTTTACTTAAAAACACATTTTCTTCATTCTCTTTCAAAATTCTTCTTAAAGAAAGATCTAAATTCTCCAAATTCTTATAAATTTCTTCTACAGAGCCATATTTTTTTATCAAGTTAAGTGCCTGAGTTTTTCCAATCCCTTTAGCTCCGGGAATGTTATCTACTGTATCTCCCACCAGACTCAGATAATCCACAAACTGGGAAGGTAAAATACCAAATTCTTTCAAAAAACTATCTTCATCATAAAACTTATCCTTAAAAGGCTCATAAACTATTACTTTATCTTTATAAATAAGCTGAAAAATATCTTTATCTGAACCTACAATTATTACTCCTATATTGTCTTTCTCTGCTTTTTTTACTAAAGAAGCAATCAAATCATCTGCCTCCCATCCCTCTTTCTCAATAATTTTTATTCCTAAACAATTGATAATTTTTTTTATTAAAGGGATCTGTAATTTTAACTTATCAGGAGTAGGAGGTCTTTGGATTTTATATTCTTTAAATTTAGCCTGACGAAAAGTCTTTCTGGAGATATCAAAACAAATTCCCAAATAAGAAGGATTAAACTTTTTCATTATTCTTTTTAAAGTATTCACAAATCCATAAATTGCTCCCGTAGGAAAACCCTGACGTGTAGAAAGAGAGAGAGCATAAAAAGAGCGATAGCAGATAGAGGTGCCATCTACCAAGTATAAAACTTTCTCCATCAATTATTTATTGATGATATTTTCAATTATACTAAGGGGTTATTTTTGAATACTAAAAATTACTGCTAAGGCCTCTTTTAGCTTCTCTGCAGTCAAGGAATATTCATCTTTTTCTAAAAATTCCGATGCTTCTCTAATATACATACGCACTTGGTCTTTTAATTTTTCTATTCTCTCCTCCTCTATAATTTCTTTAAGAGTGCGTTTAGCTTTTAACTGTAAATCTTCATCGGGAGGATTCAACTCTAAAATTTTCATAAATTCTTTTTTTGCTTCTTTATAATTCTTATTTTCAAAATATTCTTCTCCTTTCTTTAAATGTAACCTTGCCTCCTCAAGCAGCTTCATTCTTTTTTCTACCATCTCCTCATAAAAAGGTTGCATTCTCATTTTTAAATATTCTCTTCTTGCCTCAGGATACGTGCCTAATTTAACAAGATGCTCCATTGCTTTATACCACCAGTAATCTTTTCTGTCTCCTAAAAGGTATCGCTTTTTCCAGTAAAAAGTAGCATTTTTAATGTCTTTCTTCTCCTCATAAATTAAAGCTAAATTAGTATAGGGGGGAAGATAATCTGGATTAATCTCGATCGCTTTTTTATACATTCTTATTGCTCCCTCAATATCTCCTAAAGCTTCAAGAATTATTCCTATATCATTATAAACTTGATAAAAAGAAGGGTCTAATTGAACCGCTTTCTGGTAATACACTAAAGCTTCTCTCAAATTTCCCTGGGATTGAAGTAAATAACCTTTTTTCTGATATAACTGAGCCTGCTCTTTTATCTCTTCCAGTTCTTGGGAAAAAACAGAAAAAACAATAAGAAAAAAAAGGATTGAAGTTTTAATTTTGTTTGGCATTTTTTTTACAATAACATAAAAAAAAATCACTGTCAAGAATCAACTATTTAAAAAATTCAGTACCGAAGAAAAAACTTCCTCTACATTTATATCTTTTAAACACTTTTTTCTATTTTTGCATTCAGATAAACGGAATTTTTTATAACAAGGTCGGCAAGCTAAATCTTTCTTTATTACTTTTGCATTTGATAAATCCGGTGGATAAGCTCCATAAACTTTTTCATCCACAGGACCAAATATACTAATAAAGTTTTTCCCTAAGGCATTGGCAATTTTTAAAGGTCCTCCATCATTGCCAATTATCAAATCACAACAATCTATCAAAGCTACTAAATTTTTTAGATCTATCTCATCAAATATAAAACATGAATCTTTTTCTTTAATTAACCTAAAAAGTTGCTTTCCATATTCCTTTTCTCGAGGGCCAACAAAAATGAATATCTTTGCTCTAAATTTTTTTATTAAAAGATCAGCTAATAAAGCATAATTTTCTTTAGGCCACCATCTTCGCTCGGCATCCTTCCCCCAAGATTCTCCTCCAAAAGGAACTATCCCTATAATCAATTCTTTTTCTAAACCATTACTTTCCAAAAAATATTTCGCCCAATTTTTACTCTCTTGAGTAGGATAAATTTCCAAAAAAGTTTTTTCTGCAGGAATTTTTAACAATTTCAATGTATCAAGATAATAATCTACCACATGTTTATTCTCAAAACCTTCAATTTCTAATTTATCTGTCAAAAACATACATCTTTTTTTATAATCTAACCCCACTCTTTTTTTTATTCCTGCTAAATACGCAAAAAATCCAAACTGAGGATTTAAGGAAAGATCTATACATACCTCAATTCTTTCTTTTTTAATCTCACCAATAAAAGCAAAAAATTTTTTAAGCCACATGAATTTTGATTGTTTTTTAATTCTTTCAAACTCATCCCTTTCATAAACAAAAACTTTTTTTATAAAGGGGTGATTTTCAATTAAAGGATAGACTCGTCGATTAGCTAAAAAAAATATATCTGCCTCCGGATATGTTTTTTTTAAATTTTTCAAAAGAGGAGTTGAGAAAATTACATCTCCAATACCAAAAGGATTGATTACCAAAAAAGATTTAATCTTCCTCATAACTGGTGAAACGTTTAATATCGTCTTCTCCTACATAACTTCCAATCTGAACTTCAATAATTTTGGTAATTTTGTTTGTGGGATTAAAAACCCTGTGCTTTACCCCTCGAGGGACAAAAACACTTTCATTTCTTTTAATAATCACCTTCTTATCTCCTATGGTGATTTCTGCTTTCCCTTCAACTACATTCCAGTGTTCACTTCTGTATTTATGTTTCTGCAAAGATATAGCTTTTTTAGGATAAATCCCAATTTCTTTTACTTTATAGTTTGGTTTCTCAATCAAAACAGTATAATATCCCCAAGGTCTTAAAACAGTAAGGCCAGTCTCAACTTGAGGAATTTTTTCTTTTTTAAGTTTAGCCAAAATTTTTTTTAATTTATCTGAAAAGCCTTTCTTCATTACCAAAACAGCATCCGAATCCTCAACAACTATTAAATCCTTTACTCCTAAAAGTAAAGTTAATTTATTGGGAGAGAAAGCAAAACAATTTTCGGTATCAAAAAAGAATGCATTACCTATGGAGAAATTCTTCTTTTCATGAGAAAAATAATCAAAAAAGCTTTCCCAGTTACCTAAATCCGACCATTTTAAATTGAGCTTGATCACCACCGCTTTTTCTGTCTTTTGCATAATAGCATAATCAATAGATTTATCGGGAAGTTTAGAAAAATTATTCAAGAAATCTTTTTTATCATAGGAAAAATATTTAAGGACTTGGGGGGAGTATTTTTTCATCTCTTCAAGAAATACTTTCTTTTTAAAAGAAAATATCCCTGCATTCCATAAAGCTTTCTTTTTTATTAACTCCTCTGCTTTCCTAAGTGAAGGTTTTTCAAAAAATTTATTCACTTTATAACCGCCTTTAAAGTAAGTTCCTAAAAGAATATACCCAAAGCCAGAATGAGGATATTTAGGTTTTATCCCAAAAATAACAATTTTGTCTTGGCAAGCTATTTTTTCTGCCTTTTTAAGAGAAGAAATAAATTTTTCCTGAGGCTGGATAACATGGTCAGAAGGAAAAACAAAAATAACATCCTCATCATCCACTAATTCCTCTTTCATTTTTACAAAAAATACTACTGCACAAGCTGTATTGCGAGGGAAAGGTTCAAGAAGTAAATTTCTCTTCAATTTATTCTTTGTTCTTTTATCTATTTTTAATTCCTCTATTTGATTTAAAATATTAAATTTATAACTTTGAGAGACAAGAAAAAAGATATTTTCTGGTTTAAAGAAAGAAAGAACTCTTATTAAAGTAAGCTGAAACAAAGATTTTCCCTCAATAATTTTTACAAATTGCTTGGGATAATTCTCTCGTGAAACAGGCCACAGCCTCGTTCCTTTTCCTCCACAAAGAATTAAAGCAAATTTTTTCATTCTTTATTAAGCTCTTTTAACCTTTTAGAAAAATATCCTCCTGTATAAGCATCTAAGGAAGCAGTTATCTCTTTAAGACGTAACTCTTTTTTTAATCTTTCCTCAGGCGATAATTCAGGATTAAGAAGTTCTTTTTTTATCCTTAATCTTTCAAAATATAAATTATTTATATCATCAAGGATATTGATTCTTAATTGTGTAGTTAACCGACTTCTTACATCAATATCATCTTCATAAGAATTCCAGATTAAATCTCCCACATCCCACGAAATACTTATCCCCCAATCACGCGGTCCCACTAAAACTTTCTGTTTTGTACTACTTTGATATAAATCTATCGTCTTATCATAATCAAGACTTATCTTAGGGAAAAGAGCACGCCACCTTAACCTTTTTCTCCAGCCATTAATCTTTTTTGGATTGATATCATTATAAAGTAAAGCATGTTCATGAATTTCTCTTATAGAAGGCTCTCCTTTTAAAATGTCTTTTAATGAAATAGCGCTTCCTTCTTTTTTCTTTTCTTCTTTTTCCATAAATAATCCTTTGGTAGTAGCAGCTAAAAGTTTTCCTGAAGAATTAAAAGTTAACCACAAAGTATTTTTAAGACCTAAATAGAGTAAGTTCTTTTTTTGCAAATCTATTTTAAATATTCCTTTATCCGTAGCCAGATATAAATTATTTTTATCTTTAGCCTTAATACATTTTACTGAAAAAGTAAATTGAGGCAAAATCTTTTCTGCTTTTCTATTTTCATAAAGAAGAAACATTCCCTGGTTTGTTCCCAGAAAGATTTGATTTCTGTGAAATTTATCAGTGTAAATAATAAAGGGATAAAAAATAGATTCCTCCTCCTCACTGTTTTCTCCTTTAAATATTCTTTTTAAAGAGTCTTTCTCAAGAATATACACACCTCTTTTTGTAGCTACATAAACTTTATCCTCCTTAAAAGAAAAAGACAAAATATCCTCATCAGTTAAATTATTTAATTTCCTCCATCTTCCTTTCTTTCTTAAATAAATTCCTTCTTTTGTTCCTACAAATATTTTCCCTTTCTGATAAGCGATGCGGTTAATTTCTTCAGGAGAATTAAAAATCTTTTTTGTCTCTTTATCTTTAAGAAAATAAACACCACTTGATGAGGCTAAATAAATATTCCCTAAATTATCTAAACAAAAATCTTTTAAAGGTTCAGCTTTAGAGACAAAAATTTTCCTCCATATATTATTTTTCCCTTTAAATAAAACATTCTCAGAGAGAGCATAAATATAGCCACTGCCTGTTTCAATTTTAATTATTTTTGCTTTCTCAACCCCCTCTACTTTTACAAATTCTGCTTCACTTTTTATAAAAAACAAATTAAAAAACAAAAATAAAAAAATCCCACGCATACCCCACCTCCTTTTTTATCCTTAACTTGCACTTTATTTTGAAAAGATTTTGTCAAGTTACGTATTTAGCATAACTTTAAATGTAAATATTCGCAAGTACTTCCTATTAAATCAACCTCCATTAACTTCATTTCCTGTTAATCCAGCAAAGCTCTCCATACACTCTCTACATTTATCTGTTCCATACAAGGTGTGAATTCTGCATAAAGACACTCTTGGGGAATTCTTTCTCTCGGAAAGGTATTGCATGGTCCTACTTGGCAAGAAAAATTACGAACTATTTTCCATTGAGGAACACCCTCAGGATATGGCCCGGTATGAGCAGGATTTGAAGGGCCAAAAAGAGAAATGACTTTTCCAGTAGAAACAGCTGTTGCAAGATGAAGAGTTCCGCTATCCAAACAGATAATGGTCTTTGCCAGAGACATAAGAGCAGCAGTTTCTGTAAGAGATTTGTTATACCAAAAATAAATCTTTTTGTAAAAACACCTATAAAGTTCGGGAATGGGTTTTTCTTTCTTATTCTTAGATACAACAATAATAGGAATATTTACTTTTTTAAGTAAACGTTGAATAAGAAAAATCCAATTCTTAGTAGGCCATAACCTTGAGGGTTTAAACTCACTTGCGCATGGACAAATCAAAACAGGCTCAAATAATCCATATTGAGCCAAAAACGATTTAATTTTTTCCTTTTGCCGACGAGGTACAAAGAAAAAAGGCCTTTTCCTATATACTTCAATATCAACCGATGGGAAGAGTTCCTTTAAAAGAAAAAGATAATTATCTGCTACATGTATATTTTCTCTCCATATCCTCATTACCTCCGCAGGTCTACGAAATCCTATCCAAGTTCCTATCCGTGGCAATCTTCTCAGAAAAGATACGACATTTTCATCCATATCCAAGCAAAACAAGAAATCAAAATAAATCTTCTCCAATCGGTTAAAAAGCAGCATATTGTGTATCCTATTCCTAAATCTCTTCATCTTGGTGTAGAAAACAAACAGATAATCTACATCTGGGTTCCTTATCAACACCTCTTTACTATATTTCGGAGAAAGGACATATACTTGGCTCTGAGAGACGTTCGCCTTAATGGCTGCAAGAAGAGGAGTGATTAAAAGCATATCTCCAATGTTTCCCATCCGGGTAACGAGAATATTTGCTTTACTCATATTCCTTCCTGACTTGGCACTTATTTTAGAAAGATTCTGTCAAGTTACGTATTTAGTATTGAGAACTCAAGTTTACCTTTGACATACTCTTTATATTTGGCATAGCTTACGATTTGATAGAGAGAGGAAAAATAAGCAATCATAAATCCTATGAATCCATCTTTATATCCTTTCTTGACAATAAAAATTCTTATAAACCGATCCACAGCTCGCCACAAAGCATGTATAAGATTCATTTTGTAACGAGCTTTCTTAGGATTTTTCAAAGATAATTTATACCATTTTAAAGCCTCCAGGGTAGTTTGCCGGTTAAGCTTTCTTAAATAATCCTCCCAATTTCTATAGGTATAATGCAAAAGAGGCTTTTTAAGATGTCCACATTTTCCTTTTAAAAACGCCCGGGGATGAACCTCTACCTCTTCCCAGCGAAATTTATCCTTGCGAAAAAGTTTAAGTTGAGGGGAAGGATAAAGCCCTCCTCCTTTTATCCAATAGTTACCAATAAAATTTTTGCGAGGAATAGTGAAAGCATCATATACAGTATCTTTTGAAAGAACAGCGCTTATTTCTCTTTTTAACTCCTCGGTTGCCCGTTCATCTGCATCCAAACTTAAAATCCACTCATTTTTTGCTTGGTTGTATGCCCAATTGCGATGTTTCCCCTCAACCTCCATCTTTTTAATCAATACTTTCGCTCCTAAACTCTTGGCAATCTCCACTGTTCTATCCGAAGACTCATCATCCACAACAATTACCTCATCTGCCCAATCAATTACCGATTTTATACAGTCAGCAATACGAGTCTCTTCATTCTTTGTAAGGATAACTACTGAAAGCTTAAGTTTCTCCATAACTAAACCTGAAGTAAAAATTTTAAAATCTCATCTATATACGAAATAAAATTTTCATCTTTATTTTCTTTTATAACTTTAGAATTCAACCCATAAAAAGGACCCCAACGTCGGGGATTAGTAATTTTATATAAACCCACCACAGGAATATCCAAAAAATTTGCCAAATGCAGAGGAGCTGAATCCAGTCCTATTAAAGCTTTTGTGTAATGTTTAAGAAAAAAAGTTAATTGATTTATATCCAAATCTCCTGTAAGATTTATCACTCCCCTCTCCTCAAAAATCCTACTTTCTGAATACTCATTTTGAGAGCCAATTATAACTACTTCCTCTATCTTTCTAACCTTTTCCAAAAGAAGAAACCAGAAGTTTTTGTTTATCTTTTTCCTTCCATCAGAAGAAAAAGGATGAAAAACAAAATATCTTTTACGCCTTATTTTATCCTTTAACTTATCTAAAGAAATATTTTCCACAAAAATATCAACCTTAGGAATAAAAACTTTTTTGCAAATTAAACTTACAAGTTCTATATTGTATTCTACCTCATGTTTTTCTTCCAAAAATTTTCTATCCATAATTTTTAAATTTAAACAAAACCCCCATTTTCTTGCATACCCTACTCTTTTAGGAACCCTTGCTAAAAAAGAGGCAAGATGAAACTCCTTTTTGGGGTTTAACGAAACAACACAATCTATTTTTTCTTTTTTTAATATATTTGCCAGCCTAAGGCTTCCTTTTAATCCTTCAAAAAAATCCTCTTTATACTCAAAAAAATAATCAACAAATCCTGATCTTTTCACCAAATCAATATTTTCTTTTTTGGCTAATAAAAATATTTTTGAGGCAGGATAATTTTCTTTTACCAGTTTAATTGCCGGAAGAGATAAGATAAACTCACCCAATCTATCAGAGCGAATAAAGAAAACTCTCTCAAGATGCATATAATTTCTATCTTTTTCGTTTTAAACTAAGCCTTAATCCTAAAAAAGCAAATGTTCCCAGACAATTTGCTAAAAAGTCAAAAAACGAAACATCTCTTGTAGGAACAGGAATTTGCACTATTTCCATCAGAATCCCATAAAGAATAGCAAATATTACTGATTTAAAAAGAGAGAAACCATTCCACCAGAAAAGAAAAGTTAAACAAAAATAAATAAAAAAATGAACAATTTTATCTGTTCCTTTAACTGGGGAGGGATTTTTTACAGGAAGAATTTGAAATACGAAAACAGCCATTAATGCAGTTATAAGAATAACTCTTCTATAACTTTTATTCATAAATTCAGAGTCTATTCTTTTTATCTTTAATTTTGCGAAAAGGTTTTAAAGTATGGTTTATAAAACAATTATATTCAGAAAGAAAAATTATGAAACGGTCTATATCTATATTGTCTTTAAAAATAAAAGGATTGTATCGATTCTCTGATATTTTTCTTAAATCAGCTTTAAAAGTAGAAGATTGAGCAAATTCCCTCAATTCTTTTTTCTCTTCTTCACTCAACTTTGCCATACTTTAATTTTAACTCTTTAAATTTTTTATCCTGCTTAAATAAAGAAAAATATTCTCCAATTAAATCCCAATCTAAGTTTTCTCTGTAATAACTCATTAATGCCTCAATATCTAAAAATTCACGAGAAGCTCGCTCCTCATCATTTGCTATTGCTTGAATTTTTAATCCAATGATATCCTCAGGCTTTAATACTTTAGTCTTTATCTTTCCTCAAAACCACCTATCACCGCATAGCGAACATTTTCCTTCTCAAAATTTTTAATAAGTATTTCTAAAACTGTTTTAAAATCCATATTTTTTCTGCATTCTTTTATTATTCGTTTTTTATTTTACCTGTCAAGAAAAATCTGAAAGAGGCTATTTTAACTTTCTGATCTTTTACAAATTGAATTGGTTTTTCTAAAAAATTTAACATTTTTATTGTAACAACCAGAATAAGAAAGTTTGACAATTTTTGCAAGAAGGTGTAGAATTATCTCCTAAATTAGGAGGTGAAAAATGAAAATTTTACCGTTTTTAAAAGAAGAAAGAATTAATCTCAATTTACAATCTACTACTAAAGAAGAAGCAATTAAGGAAGTTGCCTCTCTTCTTAAAAATGCTCCCGAAATCATTAATTTTGATAATTTTATCAAAGATGTTTTTGAAAGAGAAAAAATAGGTACCACCGGAATTGGTAAAGAGATAGCTATTCCCCATGCGCGCACAGATAGCGTAAAAAAATTTGTTATTGCTATAGGAAGATCTGAAAAGGGAGTTGATTTTCAATCTGTAGATAGCAAACCAGTAAAAATTATCTTTCTTATGGGAACACCGAAAGAGGAAGGTTTAGATGAATATTTAAAGATTCTTGCCCATCTTACTCGGCTAATAGATAAAGATTCCTTCCGTTTATCTCTTTTTTCTGCAAAAACAGCAAAAGAAGTTATTGATATTTTTAAAAGCACAGAAGAGTAATCTTTAACTTTTGATGGATATTTTCTTCTTTATCGGCGTTGCAGTTCTTGTCGGATTTGCAGGAGGAAAATTATCCCATAAAATAAAATTTCCCTCCGTAGTAGGATATTTAATTGCGGGGTTGATTCTGGGGCCTTCCTTTTTAAATCTTCTCCATCCTCAAGTTTTAGATAAACTTGTTGTTTTCAATGACCTTGCTTTAAGTATTATTGCTTTTATCATTGGTAGTGAGTTAAATCTTTCTAACTTAAAAAAATTAGGAAAAGGCATTATTACAATAATTTTTTCTGAGTCCTTTTCTGCTTTTTTTCTTGTTACCTTAGGAGTGTATCTTTTAACAAAAAAACTTTATCTTGCCTTAATTCTGGGAGCAATTGCACCGGCCTCAGCTCCTGCAGGAACAGCAGTGGTTCTTCAGGAATATAAAGCAAAAGGTCCTCTTACTCAAGCGTTGTATGCAGTAGTTGGGTTTGACGATGGTTTAGGAATTATAATTTTTGCTTTTGCCTCTGCTATTGCTAAGCTAATTATGGGAAAAAGTGTAGGAATTATGGAGGAGGCAATTAAAGGACCTATATTGGAAATTACAGGTTCTTTAGCTTTAGGGGCAATGTTAGGATTTCTTTTAGGATTTTTTGTAAGAAGACTGAGAAGAAAAGAAGATATACTTGCTTTATCCTTAGCTACTATCTTTATTCTTACGGGCGTCTCTAAATTTTTCCATTTTTCTTTAATTCTTTCTAACTTAACCTTAGGTATGATTTTTGCCAATTTTTTTCTTTTTGCCAACCGGAGAGTGCAGGAGGTTTTATCTTCAATTGCTTCTCCTATCTACATTATCTTTTTTGTTATTGCAGGAGCACATCTTGATATAAAACTTCTTCCTGCAATGGGAATTTTGGGTTTAATATATATTTTATGTCGCACTATAGGGCTTGTGGGAGGAGCCTCTTTAGGAGCAACAATTTCTAAATCCCCTTATGTAGTTAGAAAATATTTAGGATGGGGGATTCTGTCTCAGGCAGGTGTAGCAATAGGCTTGGCAATGTTGGTAGTGACAGAGTTTCCTTCCTTAGGTATGGAGGGAAGAAATTTAGCTTTGAAAGTAATCAATACAATCGCAGCAACTACAATAGTATTTGAAATCTTAGGTCCAATTGGTGTAAAATATGCGATTACAAAAGCTGGAGAGATTCATGGTTTAAAATGAGTGGAGCAATTGCTCTTATTATAATTGGGGTGGTAGCTTTTCTTTCGCAAGAAGCAGGGAGAGCTTTTGGTAAATTCCGCATTCCTTCAGTAGTTGGCTATGTAATTTTAGGAATTATCTTGGGTAAATCTTTCCTGAATATTCTTAGCCCCTATTTTGTAGATAAACTGAGTCTTATAAATGATTTAGCCTTAGGAATTATTGCCTTCATAATTGGAGGAGAACTTAATCTTCATCGCCTTAAACGCTTAGGAAAGTCCATCCTTACTATTGCTATATTTGAATCCTTAGGCGCTTTTATCTCTGTCATCTTTTTAACTTATATTTTTACCAAAAATATATATTCAAGCATTATTCTGGGAGCAATTGCTTCTGCCACTGCTCCTGCTGCTACAGTGGCGGTGATAAATCAGTATCGTGCACGAGGGCTTTTAACAACTACTATTTTGGGAGTTGTGGGTATTGATGATGCTATTGCCTTAATGGTTTATACTTTTGCCTCTACTATTTGTCTTTCCTCATTCCTTCATATACATTCTTCTTTTCTTCAGATGAGTTTGCATTCGGCTGAAATTATTCTTTTTTCTATTTTGGGAGGAGCACTATTGGGAATAGCTTTAGGATATCTATTAAAAAATTTAAAATCTAAAGAGGAAATATTTGGTTTTGTTTTAGCATTTATCCTTTTAGGAGAAGGCATAGCTTTACATTTGCATCTTTCTGAACTTCTTTTTATAATGAGTATGGCTTTTGTAGTAAATAATTTATCTTTGCGTAAAACTAATACTGCTATAGAAACTCTTAACACTTTAGGTTTTCCTCTAATTGCTACCTTTTTTGCTTTAGCAGGAACACGTTTAGATATAAAGCTTCTGCCTTCAATAGGAATTGTTGGTATTGTATACTTTTTTGCACGTATCTTAGGAAAATTAGGAGGAGCATACCTGGGAGCAAAAGTATCTTCTGCTCCCAAAGTAATCCAGAAATACATAGGTTTTTCTTTATGGCCACAAATTGGTGTAGCGGTGGCTTTAGCGATCATGGTAGAAAGGGATTTCGGACATTTGGGAGCTGTGGGAAGTAATCTTGCTAAATTGGCAGTAAATATTTTGCTTTTTACTACAATTTTTACTGAAATTTTAGGACCCCTTATGACAAAAATTTCTCTTGAAAAAGCAGGGGAGATTAAGGTAAGATAAAAAGGAGGTAAAAATGCAACTTTTAATTATTGTGCTTAATCGAGAGGATTATTTAGAAAAAGTTCTTTCTTTAATGATAGAAGCAGGAATAACTGGAGCTACAATTTTAAACAGTGAAGGTTTGGGACATTTTTTAGCATATGAAGTTCCTATATTTGCAGGATTAAGACAACTGATGGGAGAAAAAAGATCAGCCAATCGTACTATTTTTGCAGTAGTAGAAAAAGAGGAGAATTTAAAAGAGTTTAAAAGATTGCTTGAGGAAGAAAAAATTGATTTTACTCAAACAGGTATGGGAATTATTGCTTTGCTTCCTGTAGATGAAGTGATAAAACCTAAAAAATCCTAACTGAATCTTTTCCATTCGATGATAACTATCAATTTCTTTCTCATCTTCATTCTTCTTATTCTTTCTGCATTTTTTTCTGCCACAGAGGTAGCTATTTTTTCTTTAAGTAAACCTGCTTTTCGCAGGCTTAAAGAAAGAAATCCTTCAGCAAAAAGATTAAATCTTATTTATAAAAATCCCAGCTTTTATCTCTCTACTATTGTTTTAGGAAATACATTAGTAAATATAGGGCTGACATCTTTAATTACTTTAAGCTCAGTAATAGTCTGGCATAAAATAGGAATAATTTTTTCCATTTTTCTTTCCTTAACACTTGTTCTTTTTTTAGGAGAAATTTTTCCAAAAACCATAGCTATTTATAATCAGGAAAAAATCTCTTTAATTGGAGCAAATATACTTCCTTTTATAGGAAAGATCTTTTATCCTCTAATAAAAATAATTCAGATATTTATTGATGTAATTTCTAAAAGATTTTTTAAAAAAAGAAGCATCTTGAACGAAGAAGAGATAAAAGAAGCAATAGAATTAGGAGAAAAAAGAGGGATACTTACCGAAGCAGAAAAAGACCTCATCAATTCTGTATTGGAATTTAAAGATACGCGCGTAAGTGAAATCATGACTCCACGTATTGAGGTAAAGGCATTAGAATGGTCATGGAGCAAGGAGAAAGTAATTAAATTTTTAAAGGAGAGTAAACATTCAAAATTTCCAGTATATAAAGAGTCCTTAGATAACATTGTAGGGATTATTTATGCTAAGGATATATTTCTTAATAAAAATCTTGATTGGCATATTTTTTTAAGAAATCCTTTATTTGTTCCTGAAAGTAAAAAGATTGGCGATTTATTGAAAATATTTTTAAAGACAAACAAGCAGGTTGCTATTGTTCTTGATGAGTATGGAGGAACCTCAGGAATTTTAACCCTTGAAGATATAGAAGAAGAAATTTTTGGCGAGATTTATGATGAATATGAGATACCTTTTAAAATGATAGAAAAAATAGATAAAAATACATTTCGTGTAGCAGGAAAAACTCCTATCAAAACACTGAATCTACAATTAGGACTTAGTCTTCCTCAAGAAGAAGATACAATAGCCGGTTTAATTCTTTCACAATTAGAAAGAATCCCCCACGATAAAGAAAAAATTAATTTTTCTAATTTGGAGTTTATAATTGAAAGAGCTACTCCAAAAAGAATTGTAAGTGTTATTTTAAAAATAAAAAGATGATTTATTTGTATTTGTTGGGAACAATCTTTTTCCTTTTTCTTCAAGGTTTTTTTTGTGCCAGTGAAATTGCTTTTGTCTCCACAGACTTTTTACGTCTTCAGAAGAAAAAAGAGAAAGATAAAAAAGCTTATATCTTAGAGAAAATTTTAGCTATTCCGGAAAGATATTTCTCTACCATTCTTGTGGGGACTAATCTTTCTATGATAATAAGCACTACTTTGATTACTTACTTCTTAATTGAAGTAGGAATAAAAAATAGCAATTTATGGGTAACTTTTCTTTTTACTCCTCTGGTAGTTATTTTTGCTGAACTTTTTCCTAAAAATATTGCCCGTTATTATCAGGAGGATTTAGCCATTAAAATAGCACATCTTTTTAAATTTTGGGAGAAACTTTTTTATCCCTTAGTGGTTAGTGTGGAAAAAATTACTTCTTTATTTACTGGGATATTTTTAAAAAAGAAAAAGAAAAAACCTCTTTTTACTGTTAAGGAAGAGATAAAAGCATTAATTGCGGAGGTAGTAAAAGAGGGAGGGTTGGAGAAAGGAGAAAAGGAAGCGATTGAAGATATTTTTGATTTTGTGCAAAAAAAAGTTAAAGATATCTGCGTTCCTCTTAAAAAAGTATCAACTCTTGATTACTCCGAGCCTTTAGAAAAAATAAAAGAAAAAATACAGAAATTTAAATTTACAAGATTTCCGGTGCTGGCTCAACAGAAAATTATAGGATATTTAAATATTTTTGATCTTTTTTATCAGGAAGAGAAAGACTGGAGGCAACTTATTCGACCAATAAGTATTGTAGGAGCAAGCCAAAAATTATATGAGGTATTTAGTCTACTTAAAAATAAAAAAGAGAATATTGCTGTGGTAATGAAAGGGAAAAAGATTTTAGGAATTGTTACGTTAGAGGATATTATAAAAGAGATTCTTACTTCTCTTTCTAAATAAAATTACTCTATCAATCCTTTTAACTCTTTAGGTAAAATACAGCTTATTCCCAGTTTAGATGCCCATTTTATAAGTCCTTTATCAGATGTAGCAAGCATTCCTTTTATCTCTTTACTTAAAAGTAATAAATCAAAATCTTCTTTACTATCAATTATTCCTTCCCGCAGAGCCTGTCGATATTCATTTCTTAATGTTTTTATCAACTCATCTATTTTCTTCCCTTCCTTAGGCTGGCGTGTAAATTTTTCTGCAATTCTTAACCCCTTATTTATACGTCCCCGCATATCTTCAATGAATTCATAAATAAATATAGCTGGAACCGGTATTTCATATTGAGAAGGTGGCTTTTTATTAATTAATAATAATCGTTTTAAAGAAATCTTCTCTAAATTAACAAAATTTTCTAACTCTTTATAAACCGAGGGAGGCATGAAACAGTTAATTTCTTTCTTTTTCTCTATTTTTTCTAAAAAATTATCTAACGCTTCCTCTTTTGTCTTACCAAAATAAGAAAAAGAGGAAGGATTTATAAAAATATTTGCATCCAAAACTATATTCATCTTTTTTCTCATTTTGATTATTTTACTTTAACCTTAAATTTAATTCAACTTTTAGATAATAAGTAGGCTTAATTAATAACGAAAGGGTAGAGAGAAAAGATTTATAAAGCCTTCAGCCCACTCTTTTTTTAATATATCTTCTCTTCCATAGGTGGCAAAGGTTTTTTTATATAAGGAATGAGGGGATTTTCTTTTTGTAATAATAATATTTCCTTTATAAAGTTTTAGAGTGATTTTGCCTGTAACATGCTTTTGCGTCTCCTCCACAAATGCATCTAAAGCCTTCTTAAGTTGAGAAAACCATAATCCCTGATAAATCAATTGAGCATATTTTAAAGAAACTATCTCTTTAAAAAATAAAACCTCTCTATCCAAAGTTAGATGTTCTAACTCTTTATGTGCGGTATGTAAAATCCAGGCTGCAGGTGCCTCATAAATTTCCCGTGATTTTATCCCCACAACTCTATCCTCAATTAAATCCGTTCTTCCTATACCTGCATCTTTTCCTATCTTATTCAAATAATTAATTATCTTTAAAAAACTTTTTCTTCTTCCATTAATCTTTATTGGCACGCCTTTCTCAAACTCTATCTCTATATTAATTTCTTCATCTTGAGCTTTTTGCGGAGATTTAACAAAAAGATAAGAATCTAAAGGAGGCTCCTTTTCTATATCCTCCAAAATACCTGCCTCAATTGATGCTCCCCAAATATTTTTATCAATACTGTAAATTTTCTCTTTACTTGCTTTTACAGGCAATTTATTTCTTTTTGCATATTCAACTTCATCCTCCCTGCTTTTTAAATTCCATTCTCTTAAAGGAGCAATTATCTTTAAATCGGGGGCTAAAATTTTTATACTTGTCTCAAAACGAATCTGATCATTTCCTTTATGGGTACACCCATGAGCAACAAATTCTGCTTTCTCTTTTTTGGCAATCTCAACCAGATATTTTGCAATTAAAGGTCGTCCTAAAGCAGTAGATAAAACATATTTTCCCTCATATAAAGCACCTGCTTTAAGAGAGGAAAGAATGTATTCTTGAGCAAATTCTTCTTTTAAATCTTTTATATAAATCTTTTCTGCTCCTGCCTTAATTGCCCTATTTTTTAAATCAGAAGGAGAAAATTCACTGCCTAAATCTGCAGAAAAACAAATTACCCTAAATCCTTTATCATGGAGCCACCTGATACAGCAAGTAGTATCCAATCCTCCTGAATAAGCTAAAACTACTTTTTCTTTCATTTTGATAAAAGATATACCAAAATTGCCTTTGCTGAATATAATCTATTTTCTGCCTGTAAGAATACTACAGAATTTTTACTATCCAAAACTGAACTTGTTATCTCTTCTTCTCTGTGAGCAGGAAGACAATGCATAATCAAACAATTCTTTTTTGCCAGTTTTAAAATCTCCTCATTAACCTGGAATTTTCTAAATACTTTAATTCTTTCCTCTTTTTCTTTTTCTTTCCCCATGGATACCCAAACATCAGTATAAATAACATCAGCATCTTTTGCTGCCAGAAAAGGATCATTGACTAAATCAATCTTTGCTCCACTTATCTTGGAGAAATTTTTTGCTTCCTCAACAATTGCTGAATCTGGAGAATATTTTTTTGGTGTGGCAACTGTTATTTTTCCTCCCAGAATAGAGAAGGCATAAATAAGGGAATGAGAGACATTATTGCCATCTCCAATATAGACAAAGTTTATCTTTTTTAAATCTTTTTTCAACTCATGAAGAGTAAAAATATCCCCCAATACTTGAGAAGGATGGAGTAAATCCGTTAAACCATTCACTACTGGGATTGAAGAAACATAAGAAAATTCCAAAAGTGTTTTATGAGAAAATGTGCGCAGAACTACACAATCTAAAAATCTTGATAAAGTCTTTGCCACATCAGAGATGCTTTCTCTTTTCCCTAAATTCACCTCAAAAGGAGAAAAATAAATGGGAAATGCTCCCAGTTCATAACTTCCTATATAAAAAGCTGTCTTTGTCCTTAAAGATGGTTTTTCAAATAAAATCCCAATTTTTTTTCCTTTTAATTTATTTTTAAACTTTTGAGGATTCTTTTTAATCTCTGCAGTAAGTTTTATAAGAGAAATTAGCTTTTTTTTAGAAAAATATTTTAAAGAGATAAAGTGTTTCAGCATCCCTCTTTAAAAACTTCCTCCAAAATTTTTAAACCCAAATCAATCTCTTCTTTTTTTACATTAAGCGCAGGCATAATCCTTAAAACATTTTCATGTGTAGCATTAATAATTAATCTTCTTCTTAAAGCAGACAAAAAGAAGGGATATGCTTCTTTTTTAAGTTTAATCCCAATCATTAATCCCATACCTTCTATATTTTTTATCACTTTAAATCTTTCTTTAAAATTAAAGAGTTTTTTAAAAAGATATTTACTCATTTTTTTCACATTCAAAAGAATATTCTCTTCTTCAATCACTTTCAAAACTTCCAAAGCAACATGTGTAGCTAAAGGATTTCCTCCGAATGTAGAAGCATGAAGCCCTGGCTTCATCAATCCAGCAATATCTTCTCTTATAAGGACAGCTGAAATTGGAAAACCGGCTCCTAAACCTTTTGAAAGAAGCATAATATCTGGCTTTATTCCATAATGCTCGTAGCAGAAAAGTTTTCCTGTTCTTCCCATACCTGTTTGTATCTCATCGACAATCAAAAGCAAATCATTCTCTTTACAAAAATTATATAAATCTTTAATATATTTTTTTTCGGCTACATTTATCCCTCCCTCCCCCTGAATCAATTCTATAATTATTCCTACAGTTTTTTTATTAAAATTTTTCTTTAAACTTTCAAAATCATTAAATTTTGCCTCCCGGAATTTAGGAAGTAATGGGCGAAAAGGGAGTTTATATTTTTTCTGACCTGTTGCTGATAAACTGGCAAATGTTCTTCCATGAAAAGAATTCTTCATTGTGATTATTTCAAAACGCTCACCTTTCCCATATAAACGGGAAAACTTAATCGCTGTCTCAACTGCCTCTGTCCCTGAATTGACAAAAAAAACTTTAGCTTTATAAGACCTTTTAACTAACTCTTCTGCCAGAAGCTCCTGATAATGATGTTTTAAATTATTGGGAAGATGAATTAATTTTTTCGCTTGATTACAAATTACTTTAACAATACGGGGATGCGAGTGTCCTAAGATAGAGACTCCCCATCCAGGAAATAAATCTAAATATTTATTCCCTTTCTCATCCCATAAAAAACTCCCCCTGCCTCTGGTAAATAAAGGACCTTCTTTTTTATAAACTTCCAAAAGAAAACTTTTCTTCATCTTATAATCTCTGTGCCAATCCCTTCATCTGTAAATATCTCTAATAAGAGCGCGTGAGGAATTTTGGCATCAATGATATGGGCTTTTTTCACTCCTTTCTCAATCGCCTCTATTGCGGCTTTAACTTTGGGAATCATCCCTTCATCAATCACCTTATCTTTAATTAATCTTTTTGCTTCCTCTACAGAAAGAGTAGAGATTAAGGAATTTTCATCATGAGGATCACGCATCACTCCCAAAACATTGGTAAGAAACACAATTTTTTCTGAAGGCAAATGCGTCGCCAAAAAGAAAGCTACCTCATCAGCATTAATATTATAAACCTCATCTTTAGAAGAAATTCCCATAGGACATATGACAGGGATTGCCTCCTGGGAAGAGGAGAGAATTTTTTCTTTATCAAAATCAATTACTTCTCCTACAAATCCTAAATCCTTTTTACTTTTTTTCTTTCTCACCTTAAGAATTTTGTCTTCTCTTTTAAACCCTATTGCTTTTATCCCATGGGAAGATATCTCTTTTACAATTAAATCATTTAATTTATTAAGTTCCTCCTCAACAATCCTTAAGGTAAAACTATCGGTAACTCTCATTCCTTCTACAAATTGAGAGGGAACTTTTAACTCTTTAAGCCTCTCACTGATTTGAGGCCCTCCTCCATGAACAAGAATAGGTCTTATCCCTGTATATCTTAAGAAGGCGATATCTTCAAGAACTGATTTTCTTACTCTCTCCTCTCCTAAAATTGAGCCACCATATTTTATAACGATTAATTTCTTATGAAACTTTTTTATGTAAGGTAAAGCCTCAATTAAAACATCAGCTTTTTTTATTGCCTCTTCCATCTTATTTTGAATTTATTTTAACGTAATTAGGAGTAATATCACAGCACCATCCCTGATAAAAACTTTTTCCTCTTCCCAATTTAACTTTAATTTCAATCTCTTTCTTTCTAAGATCACTGCTTTCTACTTTAAATCTTTCCTCCTCTAATTTTATCCCTACCTGTCCCAGACTAGCTACAATTCTTCCCCAATTAGGAATACCTCCATATAAAGAAGAACGAAAAAGAACTGAGTTAGAAATTGCCCAAAATGCTTTTTTTGCCTCCTTCTCCGTCTTTGCCTCCTCTATCTTTAAATTAACAAATTTAGTTGCTCCTTCTCCATCTTTTACTATCATTTTAGCTAAATTCTGACAAACTTCAATTAAAGCTTGCAAAAACTTTTTTATCTCTTTTTCATTTTTAATCTCTTCTCCTTCTAAAGAAGAAAGAAAAAATACACTATCATTGGTGCTTGTGCATCCATCAACAAAAATTTTATTAAAACTTTCCTCTACTGCTTTCTTTAAAATTCCCCTAAGCAATTTTTTCTCTATCTTTGCGTCGGTAAGAATGAAAGCAAGCATTGTGGCTAAGTGTGGAAAAATCATTCCTGCTCCTTTAGCAATACCTAAAAGATTAACTTTCTTTTTACCTAAATCTAAATTAAGATGAATTTTTTTAGGAAAAGTATCTGTGGTTAAAATACTTCTAGAGAACAAAGTGGGGTCTTTTTTTAAATTCTTAACCAAAAGAGGTATTTTTTTTATTATTTTAGAAAAAGGCAGTTTTCTTCCAATAATTCCTGTAGAAGCAATCAAAACATTCTCTTTTTTAATTTTAAGATATTTAGCTAATTCTTCTGTTAATTTCAAAGTATCATTTAGCCCTTCTTTGTGTGTAAAACAATTAGCATTTCCACTGTTTACCAAAACAGCAAAGATTTTATTTTTTATATGTCTTTTACTTATCCTCACCGAATAAGAAGAATTAACATTTTTTGTAAAAAAACCACAACTACAGGCTCCCTGAGGAATATAAATAAGCCCTAAATCTAATCCTTCCTTTTTAATTCCACTTCTTATTCCTGAAAACAAAAATCCTTCTATCATTACAAAAGCCCCTCTTTCTCATCAAACCCCAACATAATATTCATATTCTGCACAGCATTGCCTGAGGCACCTTTAATTAAGTTATCTAAACAGGAAAAAATTATTATTTTTTTATTCCTCACCACAAATCCTATATCACAAAAATTAGAATATACTACATCTTTAAGTTTAGGAATATCTTCCCTTATACGCACAAAAAAAGCATCTTTATAAAAATGATGATAGATCTTTAAAACATCTGTTTTTTTACATTTTTTTTTCAAATGAGCATATATAGTAGAATAAATTCCTCGCTCTAATCCTGCTGCATGAGGAACAAAGTTCAACTCTATTTTTTTTCGAGAGATTTTTTTTAAAATGTGGCTAATCTCAGCAATATGCTGGTGTTCTAAAGGTTTATAAGCCCAAATATTTCCATTTATATGAGCATAGTGATAATCAAGCAAAGCTTTTCGTCCGGCTCCTGTAATTGAGGAAACAGAATTTATAAAAATCTCTTCTTCTATTAAATCTTCACAAAGCAGAGGAGCTAAAGCTAATATAATACTTGTAGGATAACAGCCCGGATTAGCAACTAAGTCAGTTTTTTCTATTTCTTTTTTAAAAAACTCTGGCAATCCATAAACTGCTTTTTTTAAATTTTTTTTATCTTTATGAGTTTTTTTATACCACTTTTTATATAAATGAGAAGGGAGCCGGTAATCAGCAGATAAATCAATGACTTTTTTATTATTCTTTAATAAAAAAGGGGCAAATTCCATAGAGACTGTGTGAGGCAAAGCAAGAAATACAAAATCAGCTACTTTTACCACTTTCTCTAAATCTAAAGGCTCACAGATATAATGAGAAATATTCCTGAAGCGAGGAAAATTTTCTTCATATAAGAAAGGATTTTGTGTACGGGAGGAAAGATAACTAATTTCTACTTTAGGATGGGAGGTTAAAATTTTGATTAACTCTTCTCCACTGAATCCAGTTGCTCCCAATACAGCTACTTTTACCATTTTAACGAGATTATAATAAATCAAAAATTTTTAACCGTCAATATTTAATGTTCGGCGGGTATAGTAAATTATTTTAGAGAATTAACTAATCTCGTAGGTAAATAAATTATATTCAAAATTTCTATTTTGTCTTCTGACAAATACCAATAATTTCTCCTCCTATAAATTTTGTGGTTATCTTTCCACCAGTAAGTCTACAGTCATCCTTACTCCAGTTAAAAGTAGCTTCACATTCGGAGTCACTAATAGGGGTAATTTCATGAAACTCATCTCTTCCGGAAAGACCATATTCAAATATCGCAAAATCTGCCGCTTCCAATTCACAAAAATGACATGCATCCCATCCTCCACAATGACAGCCAGTGTAGCTACCACACCCTCCACATACCTTCCTAACATAACATTTTAACATTTTATCGCCTGGTGAACAGGAAACTGAAGCAGTACATGAATCAGGAGTACTAGAAATACCTGCACATTTCTTAGTTCTGCACTTATTTTTAACCATATAAACCTCTACCTCCCCCTCATATGTCCCCACTTGTCCTCTTCCGAAAGTAACACCTTTTTTAACATTTTCTGGAGTTAGATTAGAGATATCATAATAACCTGTATAACCTCCAAAATCACAACCAGTTTGTGGATTTTCTCCATTAGTATAAACATCAGAGGTTATTTCTTGTTTGC
>Ga0190363_1000077_pt1 | contig 53355 bp, 56 predicted proteins | sample 48721867_MG_FD_161272 | JGI IMG/M metagenome (GOLD analysis project Ga0190363, IMG submission 161272) | Hydrothermal vent microbial mat bacterial communities from Southern Trench, Guaymas Basin, Mexico - 4872-18-6-7_MG | ecosystem: Environmental > Aquatic > Marine > Hydrothermal vents >...
ATGAAGAATTTATTTCAACATAACCCTCTTCGAATCGTAAAGCCTTTCCTATCCTTCCTTCGGTCCAAGTCGCATTATAAATAACCCCATGATTTCCATTTCCCGACAGATCATGGGCAATATCACCGTCTCCCTCATCAAAACTGAGATAAACAACGGCATCTGTACTAACATTCGTATAATTTTTAACCTCGCATTTACCGCTATCAATATCGCACTCGACTTCCGTATTCCCTTTAATATCTAGATTTTTTATCTCAGCCACTTTCCCACTTTTCTCTACTCTTATTGTATATGTGTAATTTATTATCTTGAGGCCCTCATCTGGCTCTCCTCTCAACCAAACATATACCCAAGGACCATCGTTATCAAATCTATTTATGGTGAGATCGAACTCAAAAGTAAATGATCCAGTAACTCGGTTTATCGGGTAATATTTCAAATTTTCAAATTCTTCCAAAAGATTTGGATTTGTTGAGTAATCGTTACAATTACCATTTACGCAAAGATTATCAATTCTAAAATCTAACTCTCCCCTATAAACTACGGTATGGATTCTTATATCAGAGCTCGTCTCATTCCAGTAAATCTCTCTTGTCTCTTCATTTCTTATCTGAAATGCAACCTCGTCCAAGCTTAAATCAAATTCTGCCGGAATGGTAAATGAGTCATTCCATATCTCTTCCCCCTCTTTTTTTACATTGACAGTCAATACCTTACTACTATTGTTAAAAATGACTTTCACGTGATATTTTTTACCTTCTTCTATGATATTGTCCCAAACCAAAGAGATATTCGATTTATGCAATATTCTTCCATGAACATTGTCAAACACATCAACCATCATATTTCTCGCATAACTGGAAGGACCAGCAAACCAGCCTATCCTTACCACATCCCTGTCTCTGGAGAGTTTTTTCACATAATCGGTAACAATAAATCTTGTATTTCCGGTAGCGGTCTCTTTTTTCTCGCTAACAAGCCTCCTCTGATGATAGAAACAATCGTATTCGCTCTTTGAACCCTTTGCCCATATCTTACTTATCTCCTCTCCCTCTGGATAAAAATTTACATTATCAACTTCATTTTTAACCGTAACATTTCCATCAGCGATCACATCCAGATAGTATTTTATAGCCACAAATTTTTGAACATAGTTATTATCAATATCTTTAAAAATTCCCGAAGTTATTTCTATATCATCCACGTCACAGTTAACACATCCAATTCCACTATCCAAGTAACTTTTCCAGTCATATGGACTACCATCACAATAGCATGTATGACTTTGGCCACTAGTTTGAGCCAAGGATTCTTTAATCACTAACTTACCGTTTTTAACTTTAATATCGTAAAGGTTAATCCTATCTCTATGGGCATTAATAAGAAATGTAACATTTATCTCTCCGTCTTTTCCCTCAAAAACCACATTCTTTATTATAAATTCATCAAGGTTTACATCATCTGTATATGCCCAGAACGATTTATTTCCCTTTAAGAATTCTCTTTCCTCTTTTAATGCCCTGTTATAACTCCCCGTACATGTATAATTTCCAATATCGCTTTCTGTAAGGAGAAAGGTTGAATTCTCAATTACCACGTGATAGGGCGAATCCAAAAGAAAATGAGTGCTATTTAAAATATTTGAGTTTTTAATCACCACGACACAATTGCATGAATGTCCCAAAGGCATAGTATTATAAAGATAACCCCTCTCTTTTGTATGAGGGTCCTGCCACAATCTCTCATTTCCATAGTGGGTACTTGAAGAAGCAAAATTCCATGTAAAGATTCCATCGGAGGTTACCGTGGAATTTTTTATTTCGAGCCAAGAAGAATATTTTACCGCAAACTCATAACCATCTTTGATAATGAGGGTTTCATTTTCGATTATTAATCTTGAACCCTCATCTAAAACCAGATTTGTATTGCAGATGGCAACCCCATTTACTTCATCATAACTAAAGAGTTCTGGCGAATCGATCTCTTCTGCTATTTCTTTCAGGGTAATATTCCTGCCCTTTATGATAATTCCATTCTTGTAAATGGGATAATAACCATAGTTATGACAATAATAGTTCGAAATGTATGTACCATTTACTATCTCATTTTTTGGAAATATATATCTATTTTTATAGACCTCGATAGAATCTAAAAATACATCATCATCTCCGTCCATTAATCTCACGAATATCCCTTCAGAGGCATTGAGTGAGTCGTCATGAGTCCAAATATCAAAATATTCGTCTTCATATTGATAAAACCACCCATCCTTTGTTCTAATTATGGTCACTGTATGCCATTTATTGTCTGAATATATCCCCGCACCATCGTAATCGAAACTAAATCCCTTTACCGTGCAATGATGATGGGCATCCCAAACCCTCGAATAGCAAGCATCTCCTTCTTCAGAATTGGTAATATAACAAAAATCTGCTATTTGGGCTCTGCTTCCCTCTGGAAATTTATATTTGAATCTCCAAGTTCCGTAAGCTGTATCAGAAGGCAGGTAGGAGTAAGTAAAAATATCCGCCCATCCTCTTTCAGGAGTTGGAGGAACTGAATAATCGCTCCATTCGGGCAACGCCCTTCCCCAGGGGTCCGTCTCCGTTCTGTTTTGACTCTTTTTATCGGCAAAATATTCAAACACATCCGGCGCCTCTGATTCGTTTAGAGTGGAAATAACCCATTCGTGATGAGCTTCATTTCCAGCCGAGTCATTAACTATAACATGAATCTCCCAGATACGGGAGGAGGGATCGTTTAGATGGTCGCAATCGGGAACGTTAAATGTGAAGTTAGAAGCGCTATTATTTTGGTCCACTTTATTCACAAGCCAAGTATAAGAGGTATCGTTATCCTGATCTTCCACCGTGATATTGAAGAATATTGAATCATTTGCCGAAACTAAAAACATTAAATCCTGTGGAGAAGAAGCATTTGTTGCATTTGTGTACCAAGAAGTTATGTTCGGCGGTGTGAAATCGGCAGTGAAACTGAAATTCTGACCTATATGCAAAGAAGATTCTGTTGTGGTTCCATTCGTGCAGTTAACATGCCAGTAATGTTGTCCCTCCTGCCAGGATTTATTTGAGTAGACTATCCAGTTTGTGTTTGCTGGAATGTTTACTGAGAAATTCACTAGAATTCCGTCAAGGTAGAGAGTGCAGTTTACTACTCCGCTTAGGGTGTGGTTGTAGATAAATTCTAGAGAATTATTGTTCAGATTTGTGTAGGAGTTGTTCTCTGGTGCTACAAGGTAGATGGTAGCGTTTGCAAGAGATGAAAGAGCTATAAAGATGAGAAGCGTTAAAATCCATGTCTTCATGTTAAGTTATTTTTCCTTCTAGGTATAATAGTTATATAAATTTTCTTAGCCCACTTCGCTGACTTCTCGGCTAGCTTTAGATTGCCCCAGTAAGTTTTTGGAGCGTTTTATCTATCGAATCCATCTTATCTGAGATTTTACCATAATCATCTCTCAGAGTTTTGAAGTTCTGATCTATCCTTGAGAAGCCTTGTTCTACTTTCTCACCAACCTTTGTTACTTCACTAATAGTCTGGTCTTGCTTCTCCAACATTCCTAATCCCGCTTGAATTATCGTATTTCTTTGTTCTGCTGCCAGAATTCTGTTATAATCTTCTATCCTCATCACCCTTTTCGGCACTTTTAAGGTCTTCTATTACTCTCGAAATTATTGGTTGGTATCGTGGAAGTTGTTGTTGAAGTAATGCTAGTATTACATATTGCGCGCACAGACCTCCACAGTCAATTCCTTCCCAACATTTTCCATGATGACGGTCCCATATACAATCGAAACTAGCTCTACCACCACCTGAAGAAGAGCTACAAGAAAGCCCAGATGCTTCATATATAAACCTCTGGAATTTCCTCTACAGATTCCTTTTTTATTTTCATTTGTTTGCTCATCTCATTTGCAATCTTATATGAGTCGTAAATTGCTATTATTGTGATAATAATTGATAGAATTAATGCAGATATAGATTCTTCTTGAAAATAGATATAAGAAGTTAGTAAATCTACTAAGATGAAGATTGCTCCCCTTAAAAATCTTCCAAGGTATATGTGCCCCAAACCTGCAATAATTAATTGTAACAAAATTGCAACCCAGAGACTCTTTCTTTTTACCATTTCTATCCACTTACCTGATTACTTATTTTCTGTTTTAGATAAATAATCATAGGATGGAAATAAAACTCGATATAAGAAAATCATCTGCAGAGAATGCAAATCTCTACTACGAAAGGGCAAAAAAGATAAAGAAGAAGATTATGGGGGCGAAGAGGATAATAGAAGAGACAAGAGAGAGGATAAGAAAATTGGAGAGTGAGAAAAAATCTGTTCGAGAGTGTAAGGAGATGGTGAAGCGCAGCAAGGAGAAAAGGAAATGGTACGAGAAATTTAGATATTTCCGCAGTAGTGATAATTTCTTGGTTGTTGGGGGAAAAGACTCGAAGCAGAATGAAATTCTAATTAAGAAGTATTTGGATAAGAATGATTTAGTTTTTCATGCCAATGTTCATGGTGCGCCTTTTTTTGTTATAAAGAATCCAAATAATGATGAAATTCCAGAATCGACATTAAGGGAGGCTGCAGAGGCTTCAGCCTCTTATTCGAGAGCATGGAGATTTGGAATTGGCTCTTGTGATGTGTATTATGTAAAACCAGAACAGGTTTCAAAGAGGGCTCCCTCTGGGGAGTATGTTCCCAAGGGAGGATTTATGATATATGGAAGGAGAAATTGGTTTAGAAATATTCCCCTGAAAATTGGAATTGGTTTTAGAATTAATGAGAATGTAGAAGTAATTGGAGGTCCAGTAAGTGCCATAGAAAAAAATTCTAGGTACTTTGTAGTTATTGGCGTTGGCGATAAAAAATCTGGAAAACTCGCAAGAGAAATTAAGGAAAGAATTATGAAGATTGCAAGTAAAGAAGATTCAGAGAAGATTAAAGGGGTTAAGATAGATGAAATTCAAAGATTTATTCCCGCAGGAAGGGGAAGGATTTTGAGAGAATGATAAACACAAGGATAGGCTGCTGTGGATGGTCTAGTCTGAGATTAAATTCAGATTGGAGAAGGAAATATAAGAGTAAACTACAAGCCTATTCTGAATTATTCTCAATAGTTGAGATAAATTCTACCTTCTATAAACTGCCAAGGATCTCTACATGCAAGAAATGGCGAGATGAAGCAGATTTAATAGATGAAAAATTTGAATTTACAATCAAAGCGAATCAGATAATAACGCATAAGGATAGATTTAAATCTAAAACTTCGGTTGAGACATTTGAGAAGATCAAGGAAATTTGTGATGTTCTAAGAGCAAGAATTGTCTTAATACAAACTCCAGCAAGCTTTAAGCCGTCTGAGGAAAATTTAAAAAATGCTGAGAGGTTTTTTGAAAGGATTGAAGATAAAAACCTGAGGTTGGTGTGGGAGGTAAGAGGGAGAGAATGGAGTGATGAAATCGTAGAGAGATTATTCAAGAAATTTAATATTGTTCATTGTGTAGATCCATTCCTTAGAAAGCCTTGTTGTGGCGAATTTCTTTATTTCAGATTGCATGGCTCGCCCCCGGGGGAGAGGATGTATTATTACAGATACACAAACAAGGACCTTACATGGTTATCAAAAATTTTAAGGGGTTATGACAAATTTTCATATGTTCTCTTCAATAACATTTGGATGTGTGAATCTGCTCTAAAATTTATGAAGATTCTTGAGAATGAACTCTAACACAATAAGAGAAGCGTTACTTTATAAAAATTTAAATTCGAAGGTGAGATGTAATTTGTGTGAGAGGAGATGCATTATACCGGAATCGAAAGTTGGATTTTGCGGGACGAGGAAGAATATCGATGGGAAATTATATACCCTTATCTATGGAAATATTTCTGCTATGGAATCCAGACCCATCGAGATAAAGCCATTCTTCCACTTCTGGCCTGGTTCAAGTGCCTATACCTATTCATCTTGGTCGTGCAATTTGGACTGTATATGGTGTCAGAATTATTATCTAAGTAAGAAATATCAAGAAATGGGAGAATTTATAAAACCGGAGGAAATTGTAAAGAGAGCCATCAAAGAGAAAAATCAAGGAATTTGCGTAAGCTTTAACGAACCAACATTATTACATGAGTATAATATTGACTGCTTTAAAATTGCAAAAGAAAATGGACTTTATAATTGCTATGTCTCTAATGGTTACTTCACGAAGGAGGCATTAAAGATGCTTCACGACTCTGGGCTGGATGCAATAAATATTGACATTAAGGGAAATGATTATGTATATAGAAAATTCTGCAAGGGAATTAATTCAAGGATTGTCTGGAGGAGAGTGAGGGATTCTATTACATTAGGAATTCATGTTGAAGTAATAAATTTGATTGTCACAAATGTGAATGACGATGAGGAATCCATAAGAGAGGTGATAGAGAATCATTTGAGATATGCAAATGAGAATGTGCCATTGCATTTCACGAGATACTTCCCAGCATACAAATTTAAAGAAAAACCAACAGATGTCTCAATCTTGGAAAATGCATATGAGATGGCAAAGGAATCCGGAGTTCCATATGTCTATATCGGCAATCTTCCGGGAAGTAGATATGAAGATACATACTGTCCGAATTGTAACTCGCTCCTCATTAAGAGATTCAACTACAGAATTCTGAGGTATAGAATTACAAAGGATAAGAAATGTCCCAATTGTAATACTGAAATTCCAATAGTAGGTAATTACATTGGCAACTAATCCAAATTTAAGTCTGAAATTTATAATAAATATTAAAGATGGGACTAAAAATGGATGTTGTGACGCTAGAATCAATAAAGAGAGATATAAAAAAGTTGTCTGCCGACATAGAACTAATTAAGAATATATTAATTGAAAAATATGAACTGAGTGATTGGGCAAAAAATGAACTAAAAAAGGCGAGGGAAACACCCGAGAATGAGTATGTCGATATAAATGAGATAATATAGAATGTCCTATCAGATAAAGCTCCATCCAAAAGTTGTGAGATTTCTAAATAAACTGCCATCTGATATCTCGGACAGAATAAAGAAAAAGATAAAGAGTATTCAACACAACCCATTTCATTATCTTGAACACTATGAAGGAGAAGACTTCTACAAATTGAGAATAGGAGACTATAGGGCATTAGTCGATGTTGATATAGATAGGAAGATTGTGTTCATAAGAGTATTGGACCATAGACGAAGAATATATAAACGATGATTAGGATAAGAAATGTCCCAATTGTAATACTGAAATTCCAATAGTAGGTAATTACATTGGCAACTAATCCAAATTTTATTGTGGATTTTTTATGGATCGTCATAATTCCAAATCATTGGCGTTAAGTGGCGAATCAAGTATTAAACTACATTTCCACCCTGATATCTGCCCTTATACTCCGTGGCTCTTCCCTCGACCCTCTCAAAGACGATCTGGGCGATCCTGGAACCCCTCTCAAATTCAAATTCTGATTCTGAGAGATTCTTTAATCCAATAATTAATCTCCCCCTATATCCTGGATCAACAACGGCAGTTACCAAGGAGCAGCCGTATCTGAATATTGTTGACCTCGGCAGAATCCTCGCAATTAGGTCGAGGGGCATCCTTATCATTTCAATACTCTCTATGAGCACATATTCATTTGATTTCAGAATGTAAATTCCCGAATCAATTTCTTTAATTTCTTCAATCCTGGGGCATTTTCTGTCTTTTATTCCAATAAAACCCTTGCCCTCTATTCTGTAGACCCTCCCCACCCTGAGGTCATAACCTGCCCCCTCTAAGCAATTTATATCAAAATTCTCAATCAATCCCTCTCTCCTTACTCGCTCCAAAATCTTCTCCCCGCTGAGAATCATCCTATCTGCCTTTTCTTAGTCTTATTATCTCAAGTATCCTCCTCGTAATCACATCGATGAAGAATAATGACAATGCAATAATTATAAAATATATATGCAACGGAGTTCTTTGCATGACAACAATGAATGAGCCTCTTCTTACATATTCAAGTACATCCATTTTCAACTCGGACATATCTGAATAATTATATAATTTTCCATTGGTGGGCACAACTATATCCCTAAGATTATCTAAATTTATTCCCAATTCATTAAATTCTCTTGGATAATTTACTGCAATGGCATCTGTGTCATCTCCAAGCGGAGACGATGCCATTAATATGTAGAATCCCCCCTCATCCAATCTCACATCGCCAGAATAGATATCCAAATCTATTTGTTTCAATTTAATCTCAAATTCATTTCCCTTGGGGTCTTCAATAAAGAGGCTTGGTCTTTTCTCGGATTTTATTCTAATCTCTGCCCTCTCTCCAGAGAATATATCATTTGTTTCAATATTTACCCTTTTTCTCTTCTCTAGATTGCTTATAACCCAGTTCACTGTTCTAAGGATTAGGTCATTGTATCTTTCCATATATATGTTTGGGGCCCATCTTAAACCATTGTCAATTGTTAATGAAGCAACCCTTCCCAGACCAAATCTCCATACAACCAAGATCGGCATCCTATCCCTTGTCGTTATTAAAGTTCTCGCAATTGACTTTTCCGTTACTCCGTTATAGTCCTTTATCCCGGGATAAAACGGTGTTTTCAGATTTCTTGTAATGAAGTGATATTTATCATAGATTTCTAAGATATATTGTTCCTTCTCCTCCTTTTTCTTTTCCTCGAATTCAAGTCTTAATCTTTGATACTCCTGAGGTTCGAAGTATCTTCCATTGCCCGCTCTTGCCAGTTCAGACATAAATTTTGTGTCGGTATCAAATCCTATTCCAATTGAATATAATTTTATACCTTTTTCGCTCATTGATTTTACTTTTTCTATTGTCAGTCCTTGCCTGCCAAGTCTCTTTATAACACCATCTGAGATCAATATGGCGATCTTATCACCAGAGAACTTCTCAAGCATTTTTTCTGCCTTGGTTAAGGCGGCATACATGTCTGTTCCTCCACCAAATTTCAACCTTTTTATCTTATTTATAATCTCCTCCTTATTGTTCTCAAGTTTCTGGGCATCTGAGATAACATAGGCGTCAACATTGAATGCAATGACTCCAACAATGTCCTGTGGCTCAAGCTGATTTATGAGATTTATTGCCAGTGCCTTTTCAACATCAACCTTGGATTCCTTGCCGATACCATATCCCGTGCTCTCGGAGATATCTATCAAAAACACGACCGCCATCTCCTTCCTCTTCCTCTCCGGGGGCTCGGTAGAGATTACCGGCAGTAGGGCTTCAAATTGTGAATTATAATAATTCCCCTTCTCATATGCATGATCTCCTCCAATAACAACGATCCCATTACCATTAATGATGTAGTTATAGAGAGAATCAACAACACTGCTCCCGAATTTACTTGCTGGTTGATTGTCGATTATTATGCAATCATAACTATAGAAATCCTTATATCTCAGATCATCTACAATTTTAAGATCATAACTATTCTCTAAAACAGACCTTAGTGGGGAATCCTCTTCATTACTCATAAATAGCAGATCTGGTTTTTCGACAACATCGATGCTCTTTATAAACATATTATTCTCGTGAAAATGATCCGGGGTTTCGGGGGTTATGCTGACACTTATCTTATGAATTCCCTCATTCTTGATTGTGAATGTGAAGTATATTTCTCTCTCCGCCTCTTTTTGATTTTCAATACTGCTATGCAATAATTTACCATCCAATCTTAACTCCAATTTATATCTTGCAGTTTCATTACCAATCTTATCAATTATAATCTTAATCTTGTAATCAGAATTTGCAGGGATTTTCTTTTCACCTTCAACACTTCTTATATAAATTTCATTCTCTTTGATTTCTGGCAGTAATGCCGAGACAGTTATATTCGAATCGCTCAGAATCTTGCCCAATGCCCTGATGGATTTCCCATAGTTATTGTTGCCATCGCTCACAAGAATAATGAGATCATTATCCTTTCTTTCCCCTATGCTCTCCCTGTAGAGTGCATCTCCAAGGGTTGTTCTATTTTCTTGGGAGAAGTATTTCAATTCAACAGAATCGTAACCGGTTAAATTCTTGATCGCAGATTTGATCTCAGAATAAAATTCGTAAATGCTCTCATTCAAATTTCCAAATACTTCCATACTTTTAGATTTATCAAATAGAATCACTATCGATATAATATCCTTGAATTCGTGCTCCATCTTTGCGATAAATGGGGATGCTATTGCAACAATAATCAATGACATAATAACAAATCTCGTAAAGAGAAAGAGCCACTTCTTCCTATTCATACCCCCCTTTTTAATATAATAGTATAGAATAAACATTGCTGGAATTATTAGAAGTAGAGCCTCTACATTTCCAAGACCAAGATTCTGGTAGATTACCTCCATATCTAAGAAATTGGAATTCTGGGGTAAATAATTCGATTGATGAAAAACGATTATTAGAATATTAGAATTTGCTAAAATAAGTCATACGCGTGGCGTGATGTCAAACCAACATTGTGATATACATGACATATTTAAAATCTATCAATTTATATAGAATAATGTTCAATATATTATATTCTAAAATGCCTAATATTGGTTAGGGGGTGGTGAAGTGAAAAACAAAAATAAATTTGGCATATGTGTAGGTATCTTCGCATTACTGTTTTTTGTTTCATTGGTAAACGCCACGGAACTTGAGATCTTCTATGATGGCAATAATTTTACAAATGGCATGATAGTCAATTCAAGATATGATGTGCGTGTTGAATTTGATGACCCCGATGCCATTGGAGGCGCCCTGAGTAAGGTTAAAATATATTGGTGGAATGATACATTTTATTCTGGCAAATTCAAATTAAGGGTTATTGATAAAAATTCAAATTATTCTATAGAGACGGATTCTATACAAAATATGCTGGGGAAGTGGCAGACGATCGATACATCAAATCTAAATTTCATAGTCAATGGACCGTTCTATATTGAAATCCACAATTGTGAAGGGAGGGTTGCGGTTGGTATGGACGAATCCGATGATTCGGGACATTCATTCCATTACGGATTTAACACAACCTGGGTCCCAGTTTCTGACATTGGCTGGCCATGTGACCTTGGCATAAGGGCATTTGTGAAATTATCTGATGAGGCAGCTGAAACAACAACGGCAACTGTGGTCGAGAGAGACGGGGGAGGAGGGAATACACGCGCCACCAATATTGGGAAACCCAAACCAAGTTGCTTCGATGGCATACAGAACTGTCATGATAATGCATGTGAAGAGGGAATTGACTGCGGTGGACCTTGCCAGCCGTGTCCCTCCTGCTTTGATGGGATTCAGAATCAGGGAGAGGAGGGAGTTGACTGTGGAGGACCTTGCGAGCCATGTGTCACTACCACAACATCAACTACAACCGTCTTAACAACGACCTCAATTCGGACAACCCTCGAAACCTCATCCACATTGACCGGGGGGGAAACCACAACACTTGAAGAAACTACCATAGTTGAAACTCCACTTGTTGGAAGAGCTATTGGTACAACTGTCCAAAATAATCTAATCACATTGCTGATAATATTCATATCTCTAATTGCATTCATTATATTCAGACGAAGGAGGAAAAATGAAAAATAAATTGATTGTATTAGTTTTGCTGGTGTTTTCAATTAGTTTGGTGGATGGTAAATGCTGTGATTGTGTTGTGAATCCGAGGGGTTGTGGGGACTCCACGACAACCACCATAACCGTTACTACAACATCCACGACAACCACCACAACAATATTTGATGTTCCCCCCGCAGCAGAATTTGCGAATGATACAATCGTACTTGCAATCTTGTTAACGAGTCCCGCACTTACATATCTACTAGTGAAGGCGAAACGAGAAAAATTCACGAAGTGAACAGACAAAATTCACCTAAGTGAATTTTGAGTGCCAATTCACAGAGTGAATTGAGCATTTTTATGCCGAAGATAAAGTATACTTTATCTTACGGAAATAAGATTATACACTCACCCTCTTTTTTCTAATGTTTATATATTCATAAGAGAAATTTCTTGAGAATCTTATGAACCTTGCCACCCTCTCAGCCTTCTCAATCTCCACTCTTTGATTCTGCCCCAATTCCATTATTAGCATGCCATCCAGGACGAGGATCGAGTCCGTGTTTTTTCTTATCTGGGATATCGTTATTTTTGAGTTGTTAGACACTACAATTGGACCCTGCTCTAAGAGAAAGGAATTCATGGGGACTATTGAAAATGTCTCACTCTCTTTGTGTAATATTGGACCACCCAAGGCTATAGAGTGTCCCGTTGAGCCCGTCGGTGTTGCTACAAGAACTCCGTCTGCCCTAAATCTTGCTATTTCAATTCCATCTAAGTGAATTTCAAATTCTAATAGTTGGGAGGGTTTCCTTGCAATTATCAATGCGTCGTTGAGTGCTTCGTATTTCTTATTTATCTTTAATTTAATTCTCTCATCTATGAAGAATTTCCCATTAAGAAGCATTTTGAATTTTTCTTCAAATTCATCAACATTTACCTCCGCTAAGTATCCGACCCTACCGGCATTTATTCCAAGGATTAATGGCTCATCTTCAATCTCATTTATCGTCCACAGGATCGTCCCATCGCCGCCAATAACAACGGCCAAGTCGACATCCATTTCTCTCACATCAACTCCTCTATCCCCAATTTTCTTAGCGGTTATTGGGTCGAGGAGGAGAGAAAAATCGTGCCCGCTCAGAATTTGAAATACTCTCCTTGTTATGGCGTTATTTATCTTTGGGTGCGAGACTAAACCGACCTTAGAAATTCTTAAATTCATGATAAAGAATTTTTTTATTAGAAAATTCTATACTCTCCTGCCCTCCCTTCTGGGGTCCTTCTTACAGATTATTATGTCCCCGACCCTGAGTATATCTGAATACGGTATCGTCTCCTCCTGAAGAACTCTTCTTATATCCGTTCCAGCCAACTCTCTTGGCTTAAATGGCCTAAGACTTAATTGCATTATCTCCCCCTTCTCAAGATTTAGAATTATATCCCCCACCTTGCCAACATATTCCGCCTTTTCTGTAAATATGTCCATCCCGTAAATCTCGGATAATCTCTTACTCATTTTAATCCTTTTGCAATATATTAAATTATGTAACACTTAGATATAAAAAATGATAAGGATTATTGGGGCATCTCATGTTTTGGAGTGGGGGGTTGGAAGTGTCTTGATAAACAGATATGATGAGTTGTTAATTGGAGATGTTTTCCCGAGCCTCGATTTTAGAAGATTAGGTGACTTCTTGAAATGGAGCGTTGGCTGTGTGGAGGGGGGGTCGTTTCCTGTATTCGGTGGTGCGGGATTGTCTCCTGTTTTTTTGGTGGAGGAGGTGGAGTCATTTCCCGTATTCGTTGGTGCGGGACTGCCCAATATTTTTTTGGGGGATGGAAGTTGGACGGAGGAGTCGTTTCCCGTATTCCATGGTGTGGGTTTGTCTCTCGTTTTTTTGGAGGATGAGAGGAGGGGGAAGTCGTTCCATGTATTCGATGGGAGTGATCGGCATATCTCAAGCCCACTTAATAAGACAGATTCTAAAAAATGCTTAAGATTTCAATAATTGGTTGTGGGAACATTGGCAGTTTTTTATTAAAATCCGTTAAGAATAAAATCTTAGAGTGTGAGGTCGTTTCTGTCCTTGACAAGGATGTGGAGAGGGTGGAAAAGCTCAGGAGAGAATTGAATATGAAATTTAATATCGCAAGGAATATTAATGAATTAATTAAAAATTCTAATTTGGTTGTTGAGGCGGCATCTCAGGATGCGGTAAGAGAGTATTCTGCCGAGATTCTTGAATCTGGATGTAGTTTGATGATAATGAGCGTTGGAGCCCTGGTTGATAATGAATTTTTTAATAGATTAAGGGATATATGCATAAGAAGGAATGTGAAGATCTACATTCCCTCTGGTGCAGTTGCGGGGATCGATGGATTAAAGGCAGCAAGGCTTTCGAGGATAAATTCCGTTTCCATGACAACTAGGAAGAATCCAAGAGCACTAAATCTACCCGACTCGTCAAAGAAAATTGTTTATGAGGGGAGCGCCGGGGAAGGAATTAAAAAATTTCCAGAAAATGTTAATGTCGCCGCAACTGTTAGCATGGCCGGGATCGGGATAGAGAATACAAAACTAAGGATAATATCTGATCCGGAAATTAATGACAATGTTCATGAGATCCACGTGTATTGGGATTTTGGGGAATTTAAAATTAAGATGAAGAATCTCCCATCAAAGGAAAATCCAAAAACGAGTTTTATTGCTGCGCTATCTGCCATTGCCATGCTGAAGAGAATCTCCGAGCCCGTTGAGATTGGAACATGAGACACGATTAAGGGGAGTTAGGCACTACATAATCGGCACAATTTATAAACTTCTCTACTTAAAAATTAAAAATGCAAATAAAGGATTTGAAACCAAATTCACCAATTGATGAGATTGAGGTCGTGGTGGAGAGTATTGAAGAGCCGAGAGAATTTATAAGTTATCGTGGCAGGGGAAGGGTTGTAAACGCGAGTGTTAGAGACGAAACCGGAAGAGTTAAATTAACTCTATGGAATGACGATGTTGATAGGATATCCCCCGGGAGCAGGGTTAGGATAGAGAACGGTTGGGCGAGGGAGTACAGAGGAGAGCTCCAGATAGGCGTTGGCAAATTCGGTAAACTATTTGTTAAGGATGCAAGATAATTTGTTTGTTATAACCGTATTGGGCAGGGATAGAAAGGGCTTGGTCGCAGAGATTTCTGGTAGGTTGGCTGAAAATAATGTGAATATTGTTGATATTGAACAGAGTGTAATTCACGGTTTATTCTCGATGTTTATGCTGGTTGATGTATCTAAATCTGAGGTAAGTATTAATGAACTAAAGTGTCAACTCTATGACACTGCAGAGAAAATGGGATTAGATTTGAAATTCATTCCAATTTCTGAATATGAATATGAAGAAGATGGTGACGCGGAGGGAATCTATAAGATCACAATATTTGGTAAAGACAAACCAGGAATTGTTGCTTCTCTCTCGAAAAGATTATTTGAATTGGGATTGAATATTGAGCATATAAAGATGATCGCCCGTGGTAATTTGTTAGCAATGGACATGCTCGTTGATGCTGGGGATAGTGGAATCGACATAGATAGATTAAGGAGGGAGATGCTCGGAGTTGGGGAAGAGATAGGTGTGGATATAATTGTCCAGCCATTTGATGCAACGAGATTTAGGAAGAGGCTCGTTGTATTTGATATGGATGGTACCCTTATCGATGGAGAAATTATTGATGAATTGGCGAATGCCGTTGGAAAAGAAAAGGAGGTATCCAAGATAACATCTCTTGGTATGAATGGTAAGATAGATTTTGAGGAATCATTAAGGAGAAGGGTAAAGTTGCTTAGGGGTGTTGATGAAAGGACATTAAGAGAGATAAGAGATAATATGAGATTAACTCCGGGCTCGGAGGAATTGATCAGGGTTTTGAAAAGGATTGGTTATAAGTTAGCATTAATAAGTGGTGGATTTACATATTTTGCCAATGTATTCAAGGAGAGATTTGGATTTGATTATGTATATGCAAATAAATTGGTTATAAAGAATGGAAAATTGACTGGCGAGATTGATGGTAAAATAATAGACTCGAAGAGGAAGGCAGAAATTATGGAGGAACTGGCAAGGAAGGAAAATATAAGTATGGATGATATAATTGCAATTGGCGATGGAGCAAATGATAGGATAATGTTAAAAAATGCTGGCTTGGGGATTGCGTTCAATCCAAAGGAAATTCTAAGAAAAGAGGCGGACGGAATTATATCAAAGGAAAATTTAAAGGGACTGATGTACTGCTTGGGCGTTACTGATGATGATTTACGAAGTCTGTAGAATGTAGTGCCTAACTACTTCAGCACGGAACAAAAACTTCAACACAAAATAAAATTAAAAAATCTGGGAATACAGGAAACGACCCCCCTCTTGGTCTATTCCTTATCTCGTTGAATAATCTTCTAAACATAACCCTCCCCGCCACCCTTAGATCTCAATGGAACTGCATTATCCTTTTCCATACCCATCCACACACTCCCATACTTCTCTCGAATCTGATGTTCAATTGGCTTGGAGTCTTTAATACTCTCCCTTATATGCCTTCTCTCAATAAATTCGGAGCCCTCTAATTTTGCTAAGTCCCCCGCGAGCCTTATTAGACCACCCATATCTCTAAGTCTTAGTGTTAGGGCATTCCTCACACCATCAATTTCCAACGCCCTCTTCTTGGCCTCCTTAATAATTTCATCAATTGCCCCCCTATCGGCGTGCGGAATCCTTCCATCGATCTCAATTTCCTGAGCAATAAATTGGACAAATTTCTTTCTGTTTTCTTCAGTATCTGGCATCGTTGTTTCTAATAGAATTTCATATCCATTTCCGATTATCCTTGATCTAAGTGGCGGCAAAATCCTTCCCAAATCCTTTATGTTGCATGCCCCAACAAAAATAAAGTCGCATGGAACATCCTTAACCTTTACAGCTGCACCTGCAGAATGTGGATTCCTTCCAACAATTGAGAACTTCTTTTCCTGCATTGCAGTGAGAATGAAATTTTGTAAATACTCCAATTGTGGCAATTCATCAATAAATAAAACACCTTCATGGGCCTCATGTATCGCTCCGGGGATAACTCTTTTATATGCCGGAATACCGATCTCTGGGTGACTTCCGTATGGGTCATGCCTCACATCTCCGAGCAATTCTGTTTCTGAGGCACCAGTTGCTTGGACGAAGGGAATCCTCTCCAGGGGAACAAGAACCTTCATCTGCTTTTTCTCTTTAATTTTCTTTATTCTCTCAATTGCGGATTGGTCAAGGACCCTGATCTTACCATTACCGGCATTCTGATAGATCAACACAGCTTCAGTGCCGTCATCTCTTATCTTTGTTGTCTTTACTTCCGCCTCCGGTCTCCTAACACCAATCTCAAAGACCTCCGTTATTATATCACCAAATGGGGATGTTCGCCTATTCCATACGACCCTGCTGTATTTATTACTCCCACATTTTGGGCATATAGATTCATTGGCATTACTTATCTCCCCGCACGAAGAACACCTGAAGCCCAATTGTTCTGCGACAAATGATGGAACCTCTTTTGGCGATACGAGAACTCCAGCAACTTGCTGTTCCCTAATTTCTCTCTCGATCTTGTCCCTTGTAACAATTTCAAGTAGCGGCCTCTCTGGATTCTGTGGATTGTGCAAGACCCTGATCTCCTGAGTAGGTTTCGGTAGATTTAATGCCAACGCCTGGGCTATCATACTCTTACCAATTCCCGGGGGACCAACCAAGAGAAGATTTCTCCTCTGTCTTATGGCACTTCTCACCTTTAAAATTGCATGCTCTTGACCAATAATCCTATCCAGGGGATTTGTCGGTATCTTAACATCCCTGGTCGTTTCTATCCCATCGAGATACATTTTTAATTAATATTTTGTGATTATAGGGATATAAAGGGTAAAAATTATTAATATTTAGAGGAATGAGATTAAGAAGGGGGGAATACATTCTCGTTGAGGGTCCTGCAAGGGTTAGTGGAAAGATCGATGTCTTTGGTTGCGAGTGTAGAGAAATTGTGGTTAGGGCTGGGAAGGCGTATCCAATTCAGGCAATTGATGATTCCGAGATGAGATAACGCCAAATTCAAGAGTAAGGAAGATAGACGATCCTTTCGTTGAGTGGAGAGAAATCCTAAATTTATGTGAAAACAAGAAGAGAATCATAGTCCTTGGACCGACAGACTCTGGGAAGACGACACTCGTTCATTTTTTGGCGAATCATCTCCATCCGAGATATGTAATAGATGCAGATATAGGACAGGCTGACATTGGACCCCCGACAGTCATATCCGTCGGGTTTGTAACAAGACCGGTGAGGGAGCTATCAGAACTGAGACCAATATGGAATTACTTCACCGGAATAGTGAATATAGTTGATAATATAGATTCTTATCTCAAGGGTCTAAAGATATCTTCAAAGAAATTTCCAAGGAGTATAATAGACACAACAGGATTTGTAGAAGAGTGGTTCATTAATGAGGAATTAGATAGGGTTAAGCCAGACCTCGCGATCTGTATAAATCTAAATCCGAGCATCGATGTCGAGAAGATAACTCTGAGTCCCATAGAGGGTATAAAGAAGAAGGAGAGGAGTGAAAGAATTTTTCTTAGAAGGTCCGCGTTTCTGAGATACCTCAGGGGCGCAGAATTGAGGGTGATTCCGGATAGTGGATTTAGAAAGGGACAGATTGTGGGGCTTTTTAAGGGAAAAACATTCAAGGACATAGGATTAGTTAGAGAATTAAATCCAACGAGAATATTAACACATGTAAAGGAATTTGATAGGATAAAGAAGGGAAAGACATTTATTAACATCTAAACTAAATTAAAATGCGGGAAAAATTAAATAAGGGCATATACTTTGGAATATTTCTTCTCTCGGTTGCAATATTGTCTCTTGAGATAACATTTATAAGAATATTTTCGATATCCCAATATTATCACTTTGCATTTATGATCGTTTCCATAGCATTTCTCGGTTATGGTGCAAGCGGAGCGTTTCTATCAATCTACAGAGGAATATGGAAATTTGATATAGAAAATCTATTGTCATTTCTCTCCCTTCTTCTCCCACTCTCAATAATTATTTCACAGATAGTAATAAACTTAATTCCATTCGATACCTACAAGATAGCATGGGATAAAACCCAATTTTTCTATATAGGAATCTACTATGTTGTGCTGGCTTTGCCCTTCTTCATCTCTGGAATGTGTATCGCCATAATCCTTAAGAAATTCTCACACGAAATAGCGAGGGTATACTTCTTCAATCTCCTCGGTTCTGGAATTGGGTGCTTACTGCCAATGGTATCGTTTCCATTACTCGGAGACTCCGGAACAATCATAGCAATATCAATAATAGCATACGCCTCATTCATTTCATTCTCAAGGAATACGGGGATATTTAGATTTTCAATCATATCATTAATCCCTTTCATTCTTTTCGTATCACTTCTGAATCCATTTCTCGGCGTCAAATTCTCTCAATATAAGGATATAAATATCGCATTATCCCAAAAGGGATCAAGGATTCTGAGAACGGAGTGGAATTCAATCTCTCGGGTCGATTTAGTTGATTCACCTCTTCTTAGATTTGCCCCCGGATTAAGTTATAAATTTAGAGGGGAGATTCCAAAACAGATCGGTGTTATGGTTGATGGAAACTCATTGGGAGCGATAACCCTTTACAATTCCTTAGATAAATTAGAATTTACAACACATCTCCCACAAGCAATTGCTTATCATCTCTTAAAGAGACCGAGAGTCCTTGTGATTGGACTTAATGGCGACTTGGAGATTCTCACAGCACTCTATCATGGAGCGGAGTCAATCACCTTTATAGAACCAAATCCCGCAGTAGTTAATTCAAATGAAATAATAAGGAATCTAAGTAGAGAAGGGAAGATTACGGCGAGGATAGATGATGTGAGGAGTTATCTAGGTAAAAGCGGAGAGAGATTTGACATAATAATAATATCTCAAAAAGACAACCTGATTCATAGCTCCCTTGGTTTATACAGCATGTCCGAAGATTATCTATTCACAAGAGAGGCATTTCGAGAGTATTACGAACATTTATCAGATAATGGAATTCTGTTGATTACAAAATGGCTCCAAAATCCACCACGAGAGGATATAAGGACAATCTCCCTGGCAATAGATTCCATTGATGGAGATGCGAGAGATAAAATAATTGTGATGAGAAGTTATGTGACAATGACAATAATGATAAAGAAAAATAAATTTACAGAGCGAGAAATTCGTACGGTAATAAATTTCTGCAATGAAATGCTTTATGATATGGTCTATTTTCCAGGAATTAATGAATCTTATGTAAATATCTATAATAAGTTCCCAGAACCCCTCTATTATAGACTTACCCAAGACCTGTTTGAGAGTAGAGATAAGGTATATGGGAATTATTTATTTGACATATCCCCAACAACGGACGATAGGCCATTCTTCCATCACTACATTAAGTTAGATAAGATAACCCACCTGTATGAGAGCATTGGTAAAAAGCCGGAGATATTCCTTCAGGGCGGATTTTTATCATTCATAATCCTAATCCAAGCAATTATACTTAGCATAATATTAATCCTATTGCCAGTATTTTCCATTAAAAAGGGAAGGAATTTCAACATAATAATTTATTTCTCACTCATCGGAATTGGGTTCATGTTTATTGAGGTCCCATTAATCCAGAAATTTATCCTATTCCTGGGGCAACCACTCTATTCGGTCTCGATAGTGATAGCATCACTACTTGTATTCTCTGGGATTGGAAGCTATTTATCAAGGAAATTTAAGCCAAATAAATTGATTCATATTTTATTAATTCTAAGCACCATGGCGATCCTCTATCCCTTATTTCTTCCGAGAATCTTCTCCTCGCTCCTTGCACTTGATATCCAACTCAGAATTCTAAGTTCTATAATCCTCTTAGCACCAATTTCTCTACTAATGGGGATTCCATTTCCACTTGGAATAAGAATTACGAAGGATATAAATAACGATCTAATAATGTGGGCGTTCTGTGCAAATGCGTGCTCCTCAGTTATAGCACCAGTCTTGGCGGTACTTATAGCAATGTCCCATGGCTTTTCTTCGGTCATCGGGTTAGCGTCTCTATCATATATACTCTCATTGGTCTTTATGTTTAGAATTATCAGCCATCACTCCTCTTCATAGCCTCCCCGAGCATGGGGACAAATCTAACAGAGGTTATGTATTCTGTTCTCAGGGTATTATTGATCTTCTTAATCAATGTCAGGGTTTGATAGTATCTAACGCTCCCCAACGGAATGATTAGTCTTCCATTCTCTTTCAGTTGCTCTATCAATGCTGGTGGTACATGGTCTACTGCGCATGTAACAATAATCGCATCATATGGAGCATTTTCTTCCCATCCAAAGTAGCCATCCCCAGCCTTTATATTGACATCATACCCCAACGATTTTAAAGTTTCATTTGCCCTTATTGCCAACGGCTCAATGATCTCCACGGAATATACCTCTTTAGATAATTCTGCCAAGACCGCCGCCTGATAACCCGAGCCAGTTCCAATCTCCAAAACCTTTTCAGAGCCATTCAATTCCAATGCCTGGGTCATTAATGCCACTATATACGGCTGGGATATCGTTTGTCCATAGCCAATTGGCAATGGATGGTCGGCATATGCCTCGTTTTCTAATTCCTTGGGAACAAATTTATGTCTCGGAATTCTTAGCATAGCGCTCAATACCCTTTCATCTGTAATATCCCTTCCCTTCAGATCTCGTTCAACCATGAGCCTCCTCTTCTCATAGAATCTATCTACCTCTCGAATTTCAAACATGCTCTCTTCTTTTACTCCATTTTCTATGCATACTGAGAGCAGCAGGATCGGGATAATAAGCATGAGACCCTTCATCATCCCTTTTCTATAAGCACAGTAACATTCTTCGTGTCCGATACGGCAGATTTATTAACGCCAACCACATACTTTACTTTACTTTCAGATGCGGCATCTATCAATCTTTGAGTGACAACGCCATCAAATACAATACAATAAGGCTGAACATCCTTGAGGCTATCTATCAAATCCTTGATCTCTATCTCTGTGATCAATTCCAAATTCTCATCATATAGCCTTGCAATCAATTTACCCTTGACATCCTTTAATAGATTTAATAATCTCTTGTTATTTTCTTTTGTCCTTGCCTTTTCCTTCACACCACCAACGGATTTTGATTCGTAGCCCCTTACCTGGCTTAATGGAATTTTTCTTCGAAGCGATAGTATGATTTCCTTCTTGCTAAGCTCCTCGACCTCCTTTCCCTTCGGCGCCCTGGCAACAAAGTCAATATTGGCAACCTGTGTTAATTCTCTCAATATTATGTCTCCACCCCTGTCCCCATCCAAGAATGCAATGGTTGTTTTTTCTTTACTTAACTCAACTATCTGCTTTGGAATGTTTGTTCCTCCAATCGCAATGACATTCCTCACCCCGGCCTTAAGCATATTAACAACATCGGCTCTACCCTCAACAAGAATCACGGACTCCGCACTCTCAACTCCAGGGCCGGCGGGCAATCCCTTGTATGTTGTTATCCCCTCCAATTGAACCGCCTTTCTAACCTCTTCAGATAATTCCTCACTCTCTGGGATTTCTTCCTCTATCAATTTCTTCAGAAGCGTTTTTGCCCTTTCAACAACAAATTTTCTCTTTGCAGACCTAGCATCTTCGATCTCGGTGACAGTTATCTTTGCGTTACATGGGCCCACCCTATCAACCGTCTCGATAGCGGCAGCAATTATCGACGTCTCGACCATATCAAGGCTTGATGGAATAAGTATCGTCCCAGTTGATTTTCCAGCATTTGCCTTAATATCGACCACAATTCTTCCAATTCTACCCGTTTTCTGCAATTCTCTAAGTTCCAATTCCTCTCCCAATAATCCCTCCGTTTGTCCAAATATTGCCCCAACGACATCTGGTTTATCAACCACGCCATCAATTGCGATTTCTGCATATATGTTGTATTTAATTGTATCCGCGGGAACCTTTGCCATCTCAATCACCTCAACAACAAATAATCTCAAGATAAAGGTCTCAAGATAAAGGATGAGGTCAGATTATATCACACGAGGTCAAGAAATAGCCCACACTCTTTAAATTTATAAATCCTATTGTGTGGTATATAGGCTAAATTCTTGACTGATGAGTGTGATATAATCCTCATACCAATTTTTATTTCTATTTAATATCAAAAATATTATCGATTTAAAAAATAAAAAATCAAATTAGTATATTATCTCATCAAGTCTCTGGCTTTTAATTGCGATTCTGATGTCTCTGCATATCCTCCTCCCCATACTCATTGGTTCATTATAGATAAGGCTCGAGTAGGGAGACCCATTTATAAAGAGATTCGTTCCAGCAACAATCCTCGCAGAGATTTCAAAGCAGACAAATTCAAGGTCATCAGTTAACACGAGTTCAACACAAAACGGACCTATCAATCCAGGCCTAAATAATTTCTTAGATGAATTAATGAGATTTCTTGCAATCTCCATCAATTCTGGCAATAGAGACTCCCTCATCACAACGGGAATATTTCCGGTTATGACATAAGATGGCTCAATTTGTATTTCATTTTGAATAACAGCCGGAATTCTTGAAATGCCATCCACATTTGATTCGTATCTTATATCCATACCGAGCAGTTCAACCCTATCATCCAGTGCCGAGTAGAAGAAGTGAGGATAGAACCTCGTTCCTATGACATACTCCTGAATTGTATATCTCTCCTTGATCTCCTTTGGGAGATTTATCTTCCCAATCTTTTCATAGAACTCGTCCTCATTCTTAACGATGAAGTAATTCCCACCACCCCTTGCCCCCGGGAATTTGACAATGGCAATAGAATCGATCTCATCCGGGGATTTAAATTCTCTCGGCACCCTTAACTTAGATTTCTCAAACCATTCCCTCTCCTTTTTCCTGTCGGATTCCCATTCGAGGACTAGTCTATTCCCATGCATTGGGACCTTGAGTTTATCTATTATATTCTTAGAGCCAACATACTCAACAAATGAGCCGTGTGGGATTAAAATTGAATTTCTCTCTATCAACATGTCTTGAATTTCCTCATCGAGAATTTCCTCATACGAATTTATTCTCATAACATCATCGACTATATCAAATTGATTATAGAATTTCTCAGATTTTTGAACACATAACAGCAGATTGGAGAAATTCTCATCTCTAGCACCCTTGGCAATCTGAAGTGCAGTATGAGAGCCAATTGTACATATCACTATCTTCTCCTTATCGTAATCATTTAGAATCTCCTCGATATCCTTCTTTAATATCATTTTTATGTAACAATCTTCTCCAATTTATCCTCATCTATTGCCCTCCTTATCTCCATAGCAAGTCTTCTTCCAGTTGAGACATTTCCTCGCCAGAGAATATTACCATAGGGGTGACCAACATACATATGGGCGTTTGTTCCACCACCGATTCTTGGAGCGACATCATAGATAAAGAAGTTATTATCCTTATCAATACATGTTTGTAGACAAAACGGACCAATAATCCCAGGTTCGAAGTATCGTTGAGTTGCCTTAACATATTTCTCAGCCAATTCAAATGCCTTCTCAAGAAGACTTTCCCTTATTGTCGCGAAACTATGACCACAGACGGTATACTCTGGAATGCTCTGTTTTTCTGGAAGCGTCAATTGCTGTTGAGCGGGCAACCTAACCTGACCATCCAAGGATGTTTCAAATCTCCAATCAACTCCCAATAACTCGATCTTTGCCATCTCCTCCTCGAGGGGAGAATAGAAGAAATCGAAATTAAATACGGGACCAATAATGTATTTCTCAATCCTCGCATTTTCCAACAAATCCTTAGTTATAACCCCTCGCCTTATCAATTTTTCTGCCTTCTCTTTATATTCCTTATAAGAGGAAGCGGTAAAGAAGCCTCTTTCTAATTTCTTCTTCGCATGATGCATCTTAACTATACATAATTCATCAATATCCTCCGGATTTTCTATCCTTTCAGGATATGGTAGATTTGCCCTTTCTAGTAACCAATAATAGTCTTTTTCTCCCCCCCTCTCCTCACTCCTCAGGAGGTTTCTACTGCCAACAATTGGAACATAAAATTCATCCTCTATTCTATCTAAACTTATATAGGATGTGAATGATCTATTTGGAACGAAGAGGACATTCTCTCTTAACATTTTTTCCTGTTCCTCTTTTTTAATCATTTCATCAAATTTATCATAAATCACAAATTCATCAACAACCCCCCTGACAACTCTCCCATTCACTCTTTTTGATTTGAAGTAAAGGGTGTATGTTTTTTCTCTACCCTTCTGACAGTATAAAATTGTTTTAAATCCCTCCTCAATTGCACCATCTGCAACATCGAGGGCAGAATGAGAAGCCAAGACACCGATCTTTATTTTATCGGGGTCATACTCATCTAGATTTTCAAGTATAATTTTTCTGTCGATCATAACCAACCACCCCCCAACCGATACAGTTTATGTTTAGGCGGACCCGGCGGGATTTGAACCCGCGATCTCCGGATTAGAAGTCCGGCGCCCTATCCGAGCTAGGCTACGGGCCCTTTTAAAGGGGGTAGAGATTAGATATTATAATGTAACAGAAGGTTAAAAATATCGGAACAGATAGATTGTCATCTATTGGCGAAAAAAGCTCCACCAATGCTCCAATAAGAGACAATAAAAGAACGATTTCTGGCATAGAGGGTAAAAAAATTAAGGCTGAGAAGAAGGATGAAAATAAAAACGCCAAACTTCCCTCTATGCTTTTATGACCTATTCTCTTGCTTCCAAAATTTTTTCCCACCAGGGTTGAAATTGAATCACCAACGCTAAGTATGGCTATTATGGCACATGCGGGGGCTATATCTAAAATAATTATCGGAATTGAAACACCAAAGCCGTAGAGAATTGCTCCCTTATAGGGAAATCTCTGCCTATCCCTCTCTCTTTCAAAATGCTCTATTAGAAACCTTGAGATGGGATTATTTCTAAATTTCTGAAGTATAAACAGCAATAGAACCCCTATGAGGAGTGGCAACACAACCAATCTGCCCAGAAAGGGCTCAAAAATGAACAGGCAAAGCGCTATGAAGAATCCCAAGAAGAGATGAACCAACTGCCGTTTTACCTCGAGTTTTAGTTCTTCTCTCTTTTCTTTCATTTGTTCTTCCCCCATTTATTCTCTACCTTCTCGTTTCTTAATTCATATAAGAATGCAAATGTATGCATTCCCAATGTGAACACAGAATAGGGAAAATAGAAAAATATAACAAATAAATATCTAATACTGAGATTAGACATTCTTATCAGGAGCAGTAAGTCATAGATTAGATAGAGTGCAAACATGGTAATTAGTAAATAAAATAACAAATTTATGTCGTACTCCCCGGTTATGGTTCTATAGACATACTCTATCATCCCATATATGGAAAACCAAGAAAAGAAGTATCTTACAACATCAAAAGAAAAATAATTTCCATAAATTGCAAAATATTTCAAATAACCGCCAAGGATTTGATAGATAATTATTGGGATATAAACAAATCCATGAAAGAACCAATATATTTGAGTTGGAATTCCATACAAGCTCATGGCGCCATAGGTCTTATTTAATATGACATCATAATGCTTCCTCAATACCTGAATTGTCCCCCGACCCCATCTAATTCTCTGTTTGCAAAGTCCAGTTATCGTTTCGGGAACCTTCGTGTAGATAACGGAGTTCGACATTACTAACTTATAGCCAGATTTTCTTAGCCTCACACCTATATCAAAATCTTCACAGAGCGTATCTTTGTTAAATCCTCCAACCTCCAATAATGCCTTTTTTCTGAATGCAGCAAATCCAGGGAAGATGTATGTTCCGTTTACCTTATCGCAGACGAATCTCCATCCAGATGATAGAATATATTCAAAATCCTGGAACCATGTTAATGGATTTTTACTATGCAAAGCTCTTATTATGCCAGAAACTCCACCAACTCTTTCATCTGAAAATGGTTTAACTATCTTAATTAATGAATCCTTCTCTAACTTAGAATCGGCATCTAAGGTAACGATAATCTCATGCTTAGAGTTTCTTATACCAAAATTCAGTGCGTTTGCCTTACCGCCATGTTTAATGTTATATATTCTCACATTAGAATTTTGTTTTGCCATTCTTTCAACTATTTCTTTTGTTTTGTCTGTTGAGCCATCATTTATCACTATTATCTCTTTTTCTCCAGGATAGCGCGCACTCAATACGCTCTCTACGGTAGTCCCAATTATCCCCTCTTCATTATGGGCGGGTATTATTATCGAGAGACCCGGGAAATAATCCCTGGATTTTTCCCTTTTTGGATATAACAGCAATAAAACCCAAGAGGCATACAAAACAACCAATACCGAAAATATAAAACACAGCACCAAGTCCATCATTTTAACCCTTTAGCCCGAGTTTTGGTGTTCTAACCCATGTTTCATTTCTGCCGAAGATTGCCTTTAAGAATGCAATCGAATTTGTAATCGAAACAACGATTCCGATAGTAAGTGCAGCTATTATAGTATGCTTTAACAAATCCATTCTGCCCTCTTTTCCAAGTGCAATTAATAGTGAAAACAGAAAGCCAGATGTAGCAATAAATATCTCAACAAATCTGATAATGTCCGAGATTAATATGGGTTTTGGCTTACCAATAAACCAGCCCAATGTGCCGAAGAGTGTCATACCAACAACAAATGGGCACACACAATAACCCAAGGTAATGAATGCGAGCATGAATCTCTGGGGAATTGATAAATGAGCATTCAATAAAATCTTTTTCCAATGCTCTATAAAGACCCTCGTCAGACCATAGCACCATCTCTTTTGCTGTTTTATAAAACTTCTAAGCGTGAATGGAACCTCCCCGGGGGTTCTTAGGTCCGGGAGGTATACATGCTTATAACCGGCATCGATTAGTCTTACAGAGAGGTCCGCATCCTCTGTAATACTTTCTTCATTCCAACCACCAACCTCTTCTAATACACTTTTCCTTATCGCCCCGCCAGTGCCGCAGAAAAACGGTATATTTAATTTCTGATTTATTGGCATGTAGCAATTATGATAATTCATAAGACAGATGGATGCAAATTTCGTTATTAAATTTTGATCAGAATTTATATAACTCATTCTTGCCTGGACACATACGACCTCATCATCATCTAGAAACGGAGCGATAATACGCTTGAGAAAATCCCTTGGCGGGGTATAGTCCGAATCAAATACAACAATTATCTCCCCATTAGAGTATCTCAGCACATTATTCAGGGCGCCAGCCTTAAAGCCGTTTCTATGATTTCTTCTTATTATCCTGACATTCTCATATTTAGAATAATTATCGATCAAATTTTTAGTTTTTTCACAGTCACTATCATCGGCGATAATTATCTCATATCTATCCCTCGGATAGTCAAAATTTAAACAATGTTCTATGCATCGGATAGCAACAGGGTCATTATACACCGGAATCTGAATTGTGACCATCGGCCAGTTTCCATCTTCATTATTTCCATCCTCATTATTATTCTTGGATTTTATTTCATTATGATTTATGGACATACTGCGCAATGCTAACATATAATACAGAAATGAGAAAAAGCCAACGGGTATTAGGAATAGATGATATAGGAATAATGTTATTTCATGTAATATCTCCGCATCCATTTTTCCATATAAGTAAATGAATAATATATAGTTGATAGATAAAAATATATTAAACATGCAAGATAGAACAAAACTCTACATCTTAGCTGGGGCATTTTCTATACTACTTTATCTTACCGGAGTTTTCTCGGGACTATTCATAGAAAAATCGATGACAGACTATACTGAGAGGAAGGTGAAATCGTTGCAGAGAAGGATAGAGAATCTACAGCTGGAATATGCATATCTGAGCATAATTGGCAGGGATTTGAGTTGCGGTTCCCTGGCAAATTTGGTAAATGAAAATACAAAAAAGGTGTGGGAGCTGGGGAGGGAGTTGGAAAGGGGCAGAGAGTTTGAGGATTTGAGGAGAGATTACGCATTATTATCGATCAAGGCGTGGATTCTCAATAAGTATTTGGAGAAGAGATGCAACGGAAACATATCAGTAATCTTATACTTCTATTCCGTTCCGTGCGAAGAATGCATTCAACAGGGATACATCTTGGACAGGATAAGGGAAAAATTTAATAATAGCGTGTTAATCTTTGTGTTGAATGTGGACCTCGATGAACCCATAGTAAACACACTAAAGACAACATATTCAATAAGGGAGACCCCCTCCATAGTTATCAATGAAGAAACCTATAGCGGTCTAATCCAGGAGGAAAACCTGACGGAGATAATTAGAAATTCATTGAGATAAGATGGTCTTTGAAGGATTAAGTCAAGGATTGCGGAATTCAATAACAAAACTTAGAAGGGCAATTATTGTCGATAAGAGGGTTGTGAGAGAGTTTGTAAGGGATATACAAAAGACATTGCTTGCTGCGGATGTTAATGTAGAGTTGGTCCTTAAGATTTCGAAGAGGATAGAGGAGCGTGGTTTATTAGAAAAACCCCCCGGGATGCTGGATAGAAAGGAGAATTTAATTAGAATTACTTATGAAGAATTGGTTAATTTATTGGGAGGGGGAGAAAGATTAGAAATTAAGGAAAATTATAAGATTCTATTGGTTGGAATTCAAGGCTCGGGAAAGACAACAACAGTTGTAAAGTTGGGGAAATTTCTAAAAAAGAGGGGTATGAATCCGAAGGTCATATGTGCAGATACATTTCGTGCCGGGGCATACGAGCAATTAAAACAACTTTCCGAGGAGGCAAATCTTAAATTCTATGGCAATCCGAACGAAAAAAATTCCTTAAAGATTATTGAGGAAGGAATAAGAAAATTTGGAGGGGAGGGACCCATATTGATAGATTCTGAAGGCAGGCACAAATTTGATGATGAGATGATGGATGAGATAAACAGAATCTATGAAAAAATAACGCCAGATTTAACCCTGCTCGTATTGGATTCAACAATTGGACAAGATGCGGGAGAGCAGGCGAGGGCATTTGCTGAAAAATGCAATGTTAATGGAGTCATCCTCACAAAATTGGATGGCTCTGCAAAGGGTGGCGGAGCATTATCCGCATGTGCAGCCACCAATTCTAGGGTCTATTTCATTGGCACAGGCGAGCATATAGATGACTTTGAAGAATTTAATGCCGAGAGATTCGTTTCTAGGCTCATTGGATTTGGCGATCTTCGGGGTTTGTTGGAAAAAGCAAAGGAAGTGGAGTTTGATGAGAAATCTGCCAAGAGATTCATGACGGGAAAATTCACCTTAGAGGATTTATATACACAGATCGAGCAGATAAGTAAGATGGGTTCTCTGAGAAAGCTTATTGAAATGCTCCCCCTGGGCACAAAAATACCTAAGGATATGCTCGACATTCAAGAGGAAAAACTAAGGATATTTAGGATAATAATGGATTCCATGACGAAGGAAGAAATGCAAAACCCAGAAATAATAAAGAGGTCAAGGGTCGAGAGAATAGCAAGAGGTTCTGGAAGAAAAACGGAAGAGGTAAGAGAATTGCTAAATTACTATAAAAGGATGAAGAAGATGATGAAGACATTTGGTGATGAGAGAAGGCTAAGAAGGCTGATGAGAAGATTTTCGGGAATTTGAATATAGAAATTTTACTTTATCATTAATTCTCGTTTCTCCTAAGTTCCCACCTCCAAGTTCAATTACATATCTTGCCGGTTTTCTTGGTCTGTAAATCCTCCAAGTTCTCATTGCGAATGGATTAAATGGTGGAATCTTACTTTTCAAATCAACAACCCTCATATCTGAATTTAACCAAATAACATCTATTGGAAATCTCATAAATAGCATGTGTATCGACGACTCTCTGATTCCTTCTCTTGGAGATACAAGAACCAAGTCCCTTCTTTCAGAAAGCATCAATCCTTTAAGTCTTGAAAATAAAGAATTAGCAATACCCGAATTTTCACTTATCACAAAACCCCTCGTTTCATTCACTATCATCATTATATGCCAAGAAGTGAGCGAATCCTATCGATGATACCAACTTTCTTCTTCTCCTCTTTCTTCCCCAGGAGGTAATTTGCTATCCTTCTCATCTCCTGACTTACCCTGTGGGTTGGCTTCTCAAGCACTATGGGATTCTTATTTTCTATGGATCTTCTCACCGATATGTCCTCTGGTATCGTTCCAATCACCGGCAAATCAAAGAATGCAGACACATTCTCCTTCTTCATCTCGTCTTCTTTTGTCACCCTGTTCAAGACAACACCAACAATATTCTTCTCAAATCTCTTTGCGACCGTCTTTGTTCTCAAAGCGTCAGAGATCGTCGGCAGTTCCGGATGCGTAACTAGGATTACTTCATCGCACATTTCAATGGCATTTAGGGTTTCTCTGTCCAAGCCGGTTGCACAATCGATAAGAACGAAGTCTCTGTCTCCAAGATGCTCAAGTATCGCCTCCTTTATGTTTGCGGGGGTAACATCTAAGTCATCTATTGAAAGAGATGCGGGTATTATATCGACACCAGACGGGTGCTTGTAAATTGCATCTGCCAGTGTGTTGTTCCCCCTCATAACATCATGCACTGATATTGGATAGGAGATCAATCCAAAGTGCAGTCCAAGGTTTGCACCAGTCAAATTTGCATCTATAACGGCAACCTTGGCACCTTGTTGTGCTAGGGCAACACCCAGGTTGGAAACAAGAGTCGTCTTTCCTACACCCCCCTTCCCCGATACAACACCAATTATTCTTGTCATGATGATAAATAATTATTAAATTTATAAATAAAAATGATATAGTTTTTTGAAAGTTTTTGAAATGATCTGCGCTTCAATAACAGAGAACAGACTCGGAGATATGGTAAGGCTTGCAAATTCATCAAATGCAGATTTAGTTGAGTTGAGATTAGATTATGTTTCAGATATTGATGAAATTTCGCAGATAGGGAAAATAGAGAAACCGGTAATAGTGACATGCATGCCGAGATGGGAGGGGGGAAATTTTGATGGAAGTGATGAGAAGAGAATAAATATCCTTTTAAAGGCGTTGGATTTTTCAGAATATATTACAGTAGAATTGATGACCGAGAAGAGACTTAGAGACGGGTTGATAGAGAGGGCAAGGGAAAATAATAAAAAAGTTATACTATCGTATCACGACTTCAATGGGACGCCACCGATCAATAAAATCCTCGAAATTCTAGAAAGGGAAAGGGGAGAAGGTGCCGACATAGCAAAGGTTGCATTCATGCCAAGGAACTATGAGGATGTCTTGGAGGTAATGAGGGCATTAGTTATTAAGAAAAATGATAATAAATTTGGAATTCCAATAATTGCGGTCTCGATGGGAGAGATCGGCAAGGTCTCAAGAATTCTTGCGCCAATTCTTGGCTCTTATCTTACTTATGCGTCCATTGAAAAAGGGAGGGAATCCGCTCCGGGTCAATTAACTGTTAATGAATTGAGACAAATTCTGAGAATATTGAAATGATCATAAAGCATGACAAGGAAAGGGAGAAGAGGTGCGGAATTCCGGAGATAGTTTTTGGCAGTGGAAAATCAACCCAAGATTTAATTGAAATTTCAAAAAAATTTATCTCCGACTCAAGAAGGGTGATAATCACGAGAATTGAGAAAGAGAAAGTAGAACGAATCTTAAATTCCATCAATAAAGAAAATTTAATCTCAAAATATAATGAAAGGGGCAAGGTTCTTATAATCAAGGATAAAAATTTTAATGTGGAGAAAATAGGAAAAATAGGCATTCTAACTGCTGGAACATCGGACATTCCAGTTGCGGAGGAGGCGAGAGAAATTGCTCGGGAATTGGGTTGTGAAACAATTACGGAATATGATGTTGGAATTGCCGGTTTACACAGAATTTTTCCAGCATTAGAAAAAATGAAGGATTGCTCGGTATTGATTGTAATTGCTGGGATGGAGGGAGCATTGCCATCTGTAATTGCCGGTCTGACCAACATCCCCGTAATTGGAGTTCCAACATCCATCGGCTATGGAACTGCCCAACAGGGAAGAACCGCTTTGTTTACAATGCTGAATTCCTGCACTCCTGTTGCGGTAATGAATATAGACAATGGCTATGGCGCAGCAGTCTTTGCTTATAAGATCCTGAGATCGAGGAAGTGAAAGATCATTTTGGGCTCAAAAAAAATGATAAAATAAACTGAAGTAAAATCGACCCCAAGTTAAGCATAAAAAAGTGATATCGTTCTCATACTCAAAGAAAAACTTGACGCCATATTATAAATTTTTAGAAGGCATTATCCAGAATTCACCCCCAGGGGTATAAGAATTCGTATAATCTAAAAATTCACCTTATTGTAGCCAAAAACTCCTTTGCTATTTCTGCAACATTTTCATTTGATTTGATTCCCCTCCAGGGGCTGTACGGAGATACAATATTCACAACAACTATATTTGCACCATTAAATATTGCACTTCTAGCTTCCCTTAAATCAACTCCCCCCGCAGCAGATATTAAAACATCATATTTACTTCTCATCCTATTTATGTGTTTATATTTTATGACCTTGCCCCTTGTTGTTTCTTCGTCTCTACCCCTATGAAGAACAACGACTCTTGGCGGTCGTTTTAATTTTAACAATATCTTTAGTGGATCATCTACACCTATCATATCTATCATTGACTCTATGCCCAATTCCTCACACCTTCGAATAAATAAATCAATTGTTTCTATAGGTGCACTTCCGATAACTGTGGCTGCAGATGCGCCAGAATCAAAGGCCAGTTCGACCTCTCCCAATGCACCATCAGATGTTTTTAGGTCAGCAACTATTTTGCCATCCCATAATTCTGAAATCCTTCTCATGCCATTGAACCCCTCCCTCTTAATAAATGGTGTTCCCGCCTCTATCAAAATTCTATCACTCTTGGGAATGGTCGGGAGTATCCTCTCTACAGATTCCAGGTCATCATTAAACGCTATTTGCAAATACCTTATATCTTGGTCCAACATCCTTACTTTAATACTCTTTTAGCAATTTCTTCATAATCAGAGGGTAAGAACAAAACGATCTTTTCTGAGGGATCAGCCGCTATATCCCTTATTGTCTGTAAGGTTCTTAGGTGAACAGATACGGGACTTTTAGATAGATTGTCTGCAGCCTTCCTTAGATTCTCGGATGCCTTTAATTCACCCTCAGATGCAATTATTATGGCTCTCCTTACTCTTTCAGCCTCGGCTTGCTTTGCTATTGCCCTCTTCATTTCTGCGGGAAGTTCTATCTCCTGAATCTTTATGGATTCTATATCAACGCCCCACTCTGATGTCTCAGTATCTACAATTTCCTTTATGCTGTTTGCAATCTTTACCCTTTCGGTCAAAACGAAGTCCAAATCACTGTTGCCGATAACATCTCTCAAAGCAGCCTGCGTATATTGTCTGACAGCAAATGCGTAATCCTCAATCTTTATTATGGCATCGGCCGGCTTCACAACTCTGAAATAAACCACGGCATTTACAAGTATGGTTATGTTGTCTTTTGTAATAACCTCTTGTCTTGGAATGTCAGCAGTTTTAATCCGCATATCGACCTTCACCATCGATTGAATCACTGGAATAATCCATCTCAGACCCGGTTCCTTAACATGACTAAATTTCCCCAAGGTAAAGACAACACCTCGCTCATATTGATACAACAGCCTAATACCCGCCGCCACGAAAAACAAGGCAGGTATTACTATGGGAGTAAGGATCTCAACTACCATTTTAATCCATCACCCCTTTTTAATAACTATATCCTCCCTTCCCCTCCACCACGGATTATGTTGATAGATTAATTCCATATTAGAAATTTTAATTCTAATGATTTAAATATTATTAGAATTTGTAGTTCTAAGTCCCACCTTGGGAGATATTTACCGTTTCACTACAATAATATAACATGCTCTACCTTGACTGTTCATCTGGGGTTTCTGGGGATATGTTGATTTCGGCACTAATCGACTTGGGGGCGGATTTTGAAAAGATTAGGGAAAAATTGTCGGGAGTGGCGGATCTCTCGGTGAGAGATGTAAAAAAACTCGGCGTCAAAGCAAAGAAATTCGATGCAAAATTCAGAGTGGGAAAGAGAAGATATATCGATTTAGATAGAGAAATTCAAGATTTAAATGTCTCAGAAAAGACAAAAATCCTTGCAAGGAATATCCTGAGAGAGTTGGCAATTTCTGAGGCGAGAGTCCATAATAAGGATATAAATGAGGTTCATCTGCATGATGCAATAGATTGTGTTGTCGATGCGGTTGCAGTAGCGCTTGCATTAGAGGATTTGAAATTAATAGATAAGGAAATCTATTGTTCTGTCGTTTCTGTGGGAAAATTGGCTCCAGCAACTTTGGAGATAATAAGGAAAAATTCTATACCAATAAAATTTATCTCAGATAAAGAGATTACAACTCCGACTGGAGTTGCAATTCTTTCAAATATTGTTACTGAATTTAAGGAGGTAGAGTTAGTTGGTAGGGAGGGGTATGGTGCTGGCAATATGGATTTAAAAAGACCAAATGTTCTGAGGGCAATTCTTGGGAGGGAAATGGTCTTGCTGGAGAGTAATGTGGATGATTGCAGTCCAGAAATAATCTCATATCTAATGGAGAGAATTATGGATGAGGGCGCTCTTGACATACATGTCGTTCCAGTGATAATGAAGAAGGGAAGATTGGGACACTTGATAAGAATTCTGACAGATGATCCAGAGAAATTTTCAAGGATTTTAATGGAAGAGACTGGAACTCTTGGCGTTAGAGTTTTGCCAATAAGTTATAGATTTGAGGCGGATAGGGAAATTAGAGAGATAAAAATAAAAATTCATGGAAATGAGGAGAAAATAAGTATAAAGAAATCTCGATATGGAGAAAAACCAGAGTTCGATGATGTAAGGAGGATAGCAAAGAAGTATGGAATTAAATACAGAGATGTATTGAAGGAGTTTTACTCTGAGAAGACTCGGGATTCTTGAAATCCAACGATAATCAATTTATCAACTCGCATGGGGGTTTTCAAAATTTCTGACAATGATGGTCTGGTTCTTCCATCATCGCCAGATACGAATTCCTTTACATATGTGCCATGTTCAGCCATTATCCTCATAAATAATCTATTACCGTATAATTTTTCAATTCTTAGAATTTTAACCCTTCTTTTTCTAATTCTGTTAGCCCTTCTATGCAATACCCTCTTCGGAGTTTTCTGAAGGATTATAATTTCATTATCAGTCTCTACCTCGTCCAAATTCAGCGGACCTGGATTATCTGCAGTTATAAAAACATCATAGATCTTGCTCACCCTTTTCTCCTTCAATGCCCTCACAAAATTTTTATCAACAAATTTCAGGTCCTTAACTTCAATAATACCTTTATTCTTCTCATTTATCCTCTTTTCTGCCGATTTCAGGTCTATGCTCCTTATCCTCGGCTCATGAATTTCAATAACAAATTCCCTCCATCCCGTACAGAGAGCATCAATGTCCTCCCTTCCCGCACCATGAAAACTTGTAGATTTGCCATCCAAGAGATCGATCAAGACATCCCCAATTCTCTCCTCAACACTCTCCCCGTACATCTTTCCAGTCCACTCGCACCTCTCACATCCGACCCCTCTACATGCCCTACATAACCATTTTGTCTGGGGCATCTCCTTGTATTTGTTATATTTTCCGTAGATGTAGAGCGGTCTTATATGGAGTTCTACGGAATTTCTTTCCAAATCTACAATTATTGTCATGTCGGGATTATTAAAATCTATTCTCTTTCCCGTAATTTTTTGAAGAAATCTTTTTAATTTCCTCTTCAATTCATTCTTTATATTTTCATCATCACTCCTTACCCCTATCAGAAATGAGTCAAATTCATAATCATCAATTCTATCAATTATATCCTCAATTATCTCACTCGAAATCTTTTCAACTAAATCCCCAACTCCATTTGGAGTCATCCTCCCAATTCCCTTACCACAACCCTCCTCATCAAATCTATTGGCGCCTCAATATCAAGCCAAATTCTCAAGGATTCCGCTCCCTGATAGACCAGCATGCCAACACCATCCACGGTTTTAAATCCTAAAGCCTTAGCCTCTCTAAGCAATTTCGTTTCAATGGGATTATAAACTATGTCCATCACAACCGCATCTTCGTTTAAAAATTTCAATAAATCCTCTGGTATGGGAATTTCATCAACCTTTGGAAACATTCCAACTGATGTTGCATTTATCAACACATCTATATCATTTATGAAATTTTTCATCTCATCGTGGGAAAATTTAACAATTTCCACCCTCTTACCCACCTTTTCCCTAATTTCATTACCCAGGGTCAATGCCCTATCATAAGTTCTATTTGAAATTAGCAGATCTGCCCCCTCAATTGCCAATTGGAATGAAATTGCTCTCGAAGCGCCTCCAGCCCCCAGGACGAGAATCCTCTTCCCCTTAATCTCTTCAATCCACTCCAATAATGCCCTAACGCAGCCCAAGCCATCGGTATTAAAGCCGATGGCGGTCTTATCTTCAAATTTTATCGTGTTAACAGCATTAATCAATCTCGCCTCCTCAGAAATTTTATCGAGGAATCTTATAACAGAAATTTTGTGGGGAATTGTAACATTAAGACCTATAAAGTTATTCTCTTTGCAATTCTCTATAAATTTTCCCAAATCCTTTGGATGAACATCAAATTTTAAATACTCGTATCCAAGTCCCAGATGCTTGAATACGGAGTTATGCATCACTGGCGATAATGAATGCTCAATCGGATGCCCAATAACTCCAAAAGCAATTATCTTGTTCATATTAAATTATCAGAGATGGTAAATTTATAATCCTAGAGCAACTCAATTAATTTTTCACCTCTCACCTTATTAAACAAATTTCGGTCTGCGGTGATTAGTTTACATCCTAAGATTTCTGCCAATGCTACATAACAAGCATCATAAATTGTTATATCCAGATCAAGTGCAAGTTTTACCATCCTTTCAATTAACTCTTCACTCAACTCAAAAAATTCAAATCCATAGCTGAGCAATATGATCCCGACCTTTCCTATCTCTTGTTTTGGAAAATATTTATGATATTTTAGAGCATTCAGTACTTCCCATACAACCAACTTTGGAAGAAAAATCATAACATCTCTTTTAAATAAGAGTCCAGAATTTTAAGAGCCTTATCACTTTATACTCTTTAGTAAATAATTTCACAACTACGGAAGCATCTAAAACTATCTTTTCATCTTTCATCTCTAAACCTTCTAATTATTTTGGCAGAATCTATTCTACTTTGCTCGATCTCAGATAGGATTTCCATATGCATCTTAACAGCATAGCCTACCTTCTTTCTTTTCTCCTCATCGATCCTTTTCCTTAGACTTTCTCTCAGAACTTCACTCCAGTTTATCCATCTTAGTTTTTCCATTTCCTTCTTTAGGGCATCATCTACCTTTAAACTTATTACCTTCATAAATTTAATATAGTATTACAAGTGTTAGAATATATCCTAAGGGATACCAACGCTTCTAAGTTACTAAATCAGTGATGCCAAATAAAGACCTAAAGCAATGGCGTTGGGAACTTATCTGTATTAGTTATCGTTGGCGTCCTTTAGGAGGACTAATGGCACTGAGAGGTTCACTGTGGAAGTGTCACTGACGCTCTTATGTGCGATTTCAACGAAATCGCACCTTTGGTCAACCTTTCTTAAAGGTTGAAGGCAATGGCATTGTGAACTTATCTGTATTAGTTCTCTGTTGCGTCCTTTAGGAGGACTAATGGCATTTTGAGGTTAATTTGGTTAGTGTCACTGATGCTTCTAAGTTACTAAATCAGTGATGCCAAATAAGGCAAAGCAATAAATGTTCCAATGGAACTCCCAATATTCGCAAAAACCATGACGAGAAGGATCCTCGTGACCCTGTTCCCGAAATAATCTCTAAATGAGTTCAACTTCAATAAATTTTCAAAATCCCTCACTCTGGGTTTTCTCACAATCCCCTCCACAATCCCGGCAAACCAACCTGCAGCAATTGTTGGATTTAATGAGGTTATTGGAGCAACGAGGAATGCGGTCATAACTGAGAAAGGATGTCCAGTTGCGATCATAACTCCCAATGCGGAGAATGTTCCGTTTATAATGAACCACTTAAATAGCATCTCCAATGTGAACTCAAATCCTCTCGAATAGAAACCATAGGCAATAATCATGAAGAATATTATTGGTATTAGATAGGCGACACATTTCATCACACTTCTCGATTTCGGAATTTCCTCAAGATTCTTAATTTCATTTTCCCCATCCCTTTTTGAAATTTTCGACCCAAGGAATTTCTTCACACCATCCAAGTGTCCAGCACCTATAACTGCAACAATCTTCTCCGCATTTAGAGTAATTATTTTATCTGCAATGTAACGGTCTCTTTCATCAACAAGAACCCTCTTTATTGATGGCACATTCCTTGATAATTCTTTAATCATTTCCGTCATTACATCCCTGTCCTTTAATTTCTCCAGAATTTCCTCATCAATTTCCTCCCTCTCGAGAATTCCCTCCAAAATAAAATAGAATAATTTAAATTTCTCAGAAAACGACATCAAATTAAATGCCCTCTTTAATGTTACTCTAACATCCCTATCAACCAAGGCAACATCAATTCCATTCTCCTCCGCAATCTTTATCGCCTCGATCATCTCCGAGCCCGGAGCAACACCAAATTTGTCTCCAATTCTTTGCTGAAAATTTGTAAGGAGCAATTGAATCAGGAATAAATGGGATCTATCACTCCTTATAACCTCGTGGATTTCTGTTTCATCCCATCTCTTTTTATTAATTAATGCATAATATCTCTGTTCATCGAGTTCAACAGCAACGATATCTGGATTTTCTTTCTCGATAGTTTCCCTCACGAGTTCTATACTTTCCTTCGAGACGTGAGCAGTCCCAATGAGGATGATTTCCTTTCCATCAACTATAATTTTCTCTACTTTGTTCAGCATTTTTACAAAACATAGTTAAATTTATTAAAAATGAGAAAAAATATACTCCTCACCGGAAGACCCGGAATAGGGAAAACTACAATTATTAAGAGGGTTTTAGATAGAATAGATCTGAGTGCTGGAGGATTTTATACCCAGGAGATAAGGGAGCACGGGATTAGAACGGGATTCAAGATTATAACATTAGATGGAAACGAAGGCTTATTGGCGCATACAGAATTGAATACGAGATTTCGGGTTGGAAGGTATTTTGTAAATATAGATGATATTGATGAGATAGCGGTTCAAAGCATTTTAGATTCCCTGGATAGGGATTTAATCATTATTGATGAAATCGGAAGGATGGAATTATTTTCAGAGAAATTTAAGGAGGCTGTTATCCTTGCTTTAGAAACAAAAAGGGTCTTGGGAACAATAATGCGATGGAGCAACATATTCACCGATTCGATAAAGGCAAGAGATGATACCGATGTCATAGATGTAAATTTAGAGAATAGGGATTCGTTGGTTGATATGATAGTGGACATACTACACTAAGATTCAAAGACCCTTCTCGACATGCTCTAATAATGATCTCAAATTTTCTTTAACTCTCTGCTGGATGAAATTTATTGCCTCCTCATTCCTTTCCGGTCTAAACAGATGTCTATATCTCCCCTGCATCCTTAGATATTCCTCCACCGGCTTCAATTCTTCTATACTTTTGGGTCTATTTACAATATGCCTTCCATCAACAATTTCATATAATGGAAAGACACCGGTATCTACTGCAAGTTTTGCGATCTCAATACTCTTTGAGATATCTGTTCTCCATCCCGTTGGACAAGTAGCAAGTAAATTTACAAATGTTGGTCCCTTAGTTTCGATGGCCCTTTTTATCTTTTTGTAGGCATCTATCTGATAGCCAATCGATGCAGTTGCAACATATCTTGAACCATGAGCGGCAAGAATATGAACCAAATCCTTTTTCCATTCTTGCTTTCCAATGCTTTCTTTTCCAGATGGCGTGGTCGTTGTTGATGCGGCGTATGGCGTCGCTCCAGACCTCTGTATCCCCGTATTCATGTAAGCCTCGTTGTCGTAGCAAATATATGTAAAATTATGACCTCTTTCGAATGCTCCGGAGAGGTGTCCGAATCCTATATCGTAGGTTGCTCCATCCCCGGCAATGACAATCACATTCACATCCTCTTTGCCAAGGTGCTTCAATGCGGAAGTAACTCCAGAAGCAATTGAGGCGGCATTCTCAAAAGCACCATGAACCCACGGTAGTTTCCATGCAGTCTCTGGATATGGTGTAGAAACAACCTCTATGCACCCGGTGGGCTCTACAATTATAGAATTCCTTCCGGCAGCCTTTGTTATCAATCTTACTGCCAATGCGGCACCACATCCAGCACATGCTCGATGCCCATATGAAAAGTATTCCTCCTCAGGTAAGCCGAGTATAGCCATTTTTACCTAAAATATCCATTCCAACCCTTCTCCTTTATCATTCTTTACCATATCATAAATCTTCTTTATATGCATGAATGTGACATCTCTGCCTCCAAGACCGATAATAAAATCTCTAATCTCTGGTCTCTCCATCTCATCATAAAATAACGAGCGAATTTCATCAAACACCGGTCCATTACCGCCGGGGGATATCGCCTTTTCCAGGACGGCGACCTTCTTCACACCCCGTAATGAATCTATAATTGCATTTTTTGGAAATGGTCTATAGGTTATCAACTTTAATAATCCAACCCTCTCCCCCTTCTTTCTGAGTCTATCAACCATAACCTTTATCGTTCCACAGACAGAACCCATTGCAACAAATGCAATCTCTGCATCCTCAAGTTTATAATCCTCGACATGGTAGTATCTTTCCGGTCTCGAATTCTCTATTTCTGGTGGAAACGAATCTGAGAATTCATCAAATACCTCTTTAATAACATTAATGGAATCATCAAGTGCCTTTACTTGAGAATATCTCAATTCCATATAATGGGATGGAAATCCTATTGGACCAAGGGTTAGCGGTTGCTCTGGATCTAGGATCGAGTGATATGGCTTATATTCTGGAAGAAACTCATCAACCTTCCTCTGCGGTAAAATATAGACTGGCTCATACAAGTGGGTTAGTGTGAAGCCATCTAAGCAGACCATAGATGGTAGTAAAACCCTTTTATCTTCAGAAATTCTAAACTGCATTATAGTCAAATCGTAACATTCCTGGGCAGTCTCGGCATAGAATTGAATCCAGCCGCAATCCCTTGCCGAGATTGAGTCTTGATGGTCATTCCATATATTAATTGGAGCGGACAATGCCCTATTTGCCACGGTCATTCCTATAGGCAGTCTCATCCCGGAGGCAATGAAGAGAACCTCATGCATTAGTGCAAGTCCTTGAGCTGCCGTTGATGTATAGGTCCTCACACCAGTTGCAGATGCTCCCAAACATGCGGAGATCGCTCCAAATTCTGATTCTACTCTTATATATTCACAGTCCATCTCACTATTAGCAATGAATTCAGAAATCCTCTCAACAATGTGTGTTTGGGGAGTTATTGGATATGCTGCAACAACTCCGGGCTTTACAGACTTCACCGCCTCAGATACCGCGTGTGAAGCCTCCATTATGGTCTTTCCCTCCATTTTATTTCTCCTCCATGAGCATCTCTATTGCATTTGTGGGACATTCATTTGCACAAATGCCACAGCCTTTACAATAATCTAAATTGGTCTCAAATTTACCATTATCCCTCTTTACTATACAACCCTCGGGACATAAACTCCAACAAACTCCACATCCCGTGCATTTTTCTAGATTTGTAACTGGTCTCTTAGAGCGCCATGCCCCAGTCTTTAAATTTGATACCGAACCATTACTTTCTAACACCGCACCAATTGTTATTTCCTTATCATTTACCTTCAATTTAATATTCTCGAAATTTATCATTTTTCCTCGCCTTTTCATAAATTTTATTAACGAGCAAGACATTCTTTTCTGCGATATTCTCGGGAAAATGCCCCCTTATCGCTTCATTTATCGAATCTTTATTAACCTCATTAGTAAATGCCGCGAACGCTCCCAACATCCCAGTATTAACGATATTCATTCCAAGAACCTCAAATGCAAGAGATGTCGCATCTATTGTATAGACATTGGCATTTTCTATACCAAACTCATCGGGGCGTTTTTCTGTGTTTATTATTACCGTCCCATTATCCTTCAAACCAGCAGTAACATCAACAACATTAAATAGCGTTGAATCCAAAACAACGAGGATATCGGGCTCATAAATTTCACACTTCCTTCTTATAAATTTATTACCAATCCTTGTAAAGGCTAATACTGGAGCACCCCTTCTCTCAACACCAAATGCGGGAAATGCCTGAGAAAATTTTCCATCCTTAAATGCGGCAACTGCTAGTAGAGATGCGGCAGTTACGGCACCCTGACCACCCCTCCCATGAAATCTTACCTCAATCATTTTAATTTACATTTTTTAAATTTATCATTATTATTCATTAAAAATCTAAATTTAAAAATTTAATCTTCAATATTATCTATAGGACAATTTAGAATGAAAGGCGTCGTTGTCAATTATAGAGGAGGGGCAAGAACACAAAAAACAAACCAGATGATAATATTGCCAGAGAATTGCTCGAAGAAGGAAGATGCGGTGAAACTCGTTGGAAAGAAGGTGAAGTGGACAACACCAAGTGGTAAAAAGATAATGGGAAAGATCACAAAACCACACGGAAGAAAGGGCGCAGTTGTCGTAAGATTCAATAAGGGACTCCCTGGACAGGCTCTCGGGACAGAGGTTGAGATAGGGGATTAGGCCGCCGTAGCTCAGACTGGGAGAGCACCAGGCTGAAGCACAAAAATGGAGCAATCTTTGACTCAGATGTGCGGATACCTGGGTGTCGTGGGTTCAAATCCCACCGGCGGCATCATGCTAAGGGTTAGATGTCCCGTCAGATTCCCCGGAGGGTAACTTATGCCTCCCGGGGATTTTGGTATCCCCTACAGAAGGAAAAGACCGGAATCGGCTAAAAAGAAACTTCTCGAGGCAATATCCCAGAGAGGAATAAAAAGCTCATTCTTGAGTTTGTAACTTAACTTCGCCACTAATGTCAATGATTTGGAATATCCAAGATTTGCGGCGGTAAAACCCAAAGTGGCAAATTAATCTACGACACTTAAATGATAAGTGGGGCAAGTGGCGAGGTTAGGTTATCTACTAAACCTTTGGTTTTTGGTATTGAGTATTTTTATCTGCGGAGCAGTTTTCTTTCCTCTTCTGTTTATTAGTTTTTATTAAACTTCCAGAATATTACTACTATTACGGTTGATAGTGATAGTATTATTATAATTATCACAATACCTAATATTGTCGGTATTTGACTCTTCTCTGTTATACTTTCTGATGAGATTTCCCTTAGTATTTTATCTCTTTTTCCCCCAATCTCTAAATAAGTTGTTTTCCCTAATCCTTCTAATTCTATTTTTACAGATTGACTGAATTTATTGTTTGGGTCGGAAATATAGATAATTTCGCTATCTAATTCTTCAATGGAATTCCTAACTTCCTGAGGAATCTCATCGTTGTTCTTTATTACCAAAATTGGAATCTTTTTCTTTACTGCATACTCACTAGCAGATTTTATTGAGTCATAATCGTACAAATTAGCAATTACTATATCTGTTTTATTCCAAAACATTAATGCTAGTTTAGCACTCATCACAACTTCATTATCAGTTATTCGTTCGACATCTATTCCACTCTTTCTAATTTTCTCTTCTATGACTGAGCTTATATCTGTATACTCCCCCAGTAGGTATACTTTTGAAACATTATCTGATATCATTGTTGTTATATCATCATCACTAACTTGATAAGTCTTTGTATTAAGTTTTGCTGATGTTACTTCTGCTATCGAATTTATTATGGGGCTATCTGATACAACAAAACCCAATTTTTTAGGTATAACTTGTAGATCAATTGTATATGTTCCCGGAGACTCAAAGAACCAATTGTAAGTTCCTGCACCTTTTGCATCGGGTGCAGGAGATATGGAGAAAACCCTTAATTTTGTTTTCAGTGTATAATTGACATGAGAATATTGAGATATGGTAAATTTATGTTTATACCGGTCTAAATTATCAAAACTAATCTCAAAATCAATACCAACTATTATTGGTTTAGATGAGTCATCTAAGTTTTCTATAATAAACTTAACATTACTAATGTTGCCCATATCTTTAAATTGTGGATACACTATATCTAATAGTATTTGTTTTACAGTTTCTTCATTAAATTGTTCCTGTGCGTATCTATCTCTTATAATCTGGCTTTCTGCAAGGTCTAAACTCCTTTGGAATTTGATATCAGCCTTTTTGCTATCTAAATTTACAAAATAATTGAAATTATAGATATTTGTTTCTTTGAATGGTCTTAAGTACAATTCTTGTTCTGAATATATTGAATTACACTCTCTTCCACAGTTATATGTACTTACTGGTTCATAATCCTCTTTTCCTGGCATATAAGCTTCGAACCCAAAAACACATTTCACATTCATTTGATTAGCATAAACACATGGGTTATCAAATTCATTCCATAGGGTATCTAAATGTTTCCAACCTCCTAATTCAGGTAGATATACTTCCTGCCAAGCGTGACAGCTAGTGTCTTGTTCTCCTGTTATTGTATAATACTTCCAACAACCTTGAACATATCTTGCAGGAATTCCATAACTATCTGCAAAAGATATTCCCAACGTTGCCCAATCGTAACAAACGCCCTTCCCCGTTTCGATTATTTTATAATCTGTCCTATGCCAAGCAACACAACCTTCATGATAATTATCCCAACACTCTTTTGGGGCCATTGCATAATCAATAAAATCATCAATACGAGTTATCAAATCTTTTATTACATCTACCTTATTTGTACTATAGATTGGATAAGAATATCTCATCAATCTTTTTTCTTGTGGATGGATTTGTGTTTTTGCAGCCATTTTGGCATAAACAAATTTTTCATATCCCCTAGGAACTTCAAATCTCATTTCATAAGTCTGAGACAATTCTATTTTAATGTCTAAAACTTTATCTTTCTCTATCTCAACATATTGTGTTTTATTTTCATAACCTTTTGTAACTACTAATAATAGGTGTCTCCCTTCATACAACTCGGTATTAAAAATACCTTCATTATCAGTTATTCCCTTTAACTCACCATCAACATATATCTTACTACCACTTACTGGCCTGGAAATTAGAGGGTCAATCACAATCAAATTCAATTGTCCCTTCCCTCTAGCTTCTAAAATGAATGTGGATAGCATAATATTGCCTAATTCATCCTCACATTTAAATTTTATCTCACTTTGTTCGTATAAAGTTGACGCTATAAATATTGCATTTTCTATTGTGCTATCGTATTCTCCATCAACAGCATCCATTGATTGCCAATCTCCATCATCAATTTTTATTGAACAACTAACGATACTAGAATTTCCAGTATTGGTATCATCAGCTGTTATTGTAAATATGGTTTTATCTCCTCTTTCCAATATTTTAACATCTCTAATTTCTGGACCAAGGAGATCACCCTTACAACCACCTATAACAAAACATCCAATCTCTTCTATTAAATTTCTATCTGGCTTTTTTCCTAGTTCAAAGGTTACATTCCCACTTTTTATCTCTATTGGTTCATATTCTATCTCTTCATATTCTTCAGGATTTGTTACAATAAATCCAACCGATCTATAGTCTTTAAGAGATACAACATTTCCTTCTTCCACATAAGCTTTTACTTCAAATTTATAATTACCTGTTGATTCTAATCTATATTTCGCACTTACTATCTGTTCTCCTTTTTTCAAGTTTTCTCTTTCTGACTCTTCACCCACTATCCCATACTCAATAAAACCATCTCTGGTTGAGGAGTTGATGTAAATTATTATCTCAAATTCCTCATTTATTTCAATGTTCTGTGGTACATCAATAGAGGATATAACAATGTCATAAGTCTTCATCCTTATAGGTTCTGATGGCAAAACTCTTATCAATTGATACTGGCTTTGGGTTCTATCAATAACTCCAAGAAAATTATACTCCATGTAAGTTTCAACCCTATATGTCCCTGTATCAAATTTGCCTAGATCAATACTTTTACTCACTGTCTTTCCAGCAGGTATTTCATCCAGTGATATAGAGTAATTCTTTTCTGCTATTTTGACTATCAACTTTGGATTGGTAGGACTTAATGATAATTCATAATTTGTTATATTAACATTCAATATAACGTTTTCATTATCATAGAAAGTCGTGTTAGTCGTCCAAATCTCTAATCCTATATTGAGTGCAGAAGTCAATGGAATAGTCATCAATAAGACCAACAAAGAAACTATCACTTTTTTCATGGTGTCCACCTCTCTATTGTTAAATTAAAATCAAATTCTAGAGAACTTGAAAAATTACTACTATTAGAAGTTTTGGACGAGTATTCATAATATAACTCTGAATATCTAGAACTACACTCAGATAGTGCATTGTATATTGAAACCTTATTCTGATATTCAATATAACTTAGATATATGAAAACCATTATGAGAATCATCATCAACAAAAAAAGCATTACTACTGGAGCTGAGTTTTGAATTGTATCAATATATATCTTTAATCCAGCTAGAACTGCTAGGGAATATACGAAAATTATGGCCAATAGGATTGAAAAGGCCATTTTCTCGTTTAGCAAGACAACTTGCCATAGAAGAAAGGAAAATATTGATATCTCTACTATCTTGAATAAAGGCAGGAACCTTCCTCTAATACCTATAATAAAGCTGAGCATGGGATTTACTTCTACCCCTTTTCCAAGTATTTTCGTTACTCTAGACGTGAAAAACAAGTCTGCTAACCACAAACACAAAAATGCTATAAATGTTAGGGCTATTAAGGTTTGTATTGGCATTTTATCAACTCATTAGAGAACGTTTTTAAGCAATTTAATGTCCTTTGCATTCTTCGCTTCGTCTGGCAATTCAATACTCATCGGCTTATTGTAGTCATACATATCCATTGTAATAGACATGTTCATTGTCATATTCTCGTCCTCTGTCTCCATATCTATGACAATTCTCGACACAAGGAATGTATTCTTATCTATCCATTCTCTCATCTTCAATGACTTAAGAGACTTCTTTGTCTCCTCTATATCTGTTGATGATGACGCTGACAAATACTGCTTAGATATTAACTTGAGTATATCATCTATCCTTGGATTTATATCTAAGACATAGCATTCTTTGTCATTTAGCATTTCTGTTCCAACCAAAACAACTGGGGAATTTCTCATTATTTCAGATTCCATATGCACATATTCCTGAGACCATATTTCCTCAGTGGTTTCATTCTTGACCCAACCGAACATTGGCATCTCCATGTATTGCATATTACCAATCACATACTGCTCTATTTCCATCTTCATATCAAGGAAATCTACTGCCATTTTGCTATACATCTTCCTTTGATTCATATCAACCTTCCCACTTCCACTTGTTCTGAAATTCATTTCACTAATTCCCATCCATGTGGTTTTACCCTTCATCTTTGCTGTAATATCCATATCAATGTCAAATGCATAACTTTTCACAGTCTGCATGGCATCAATTGACTTGTCTCTAATCTGTAGTGCAGTTATAGTAGTTGTGGTGGGTGTGGTAGTTGAAACAACAATACTCGACGTCGTAGTTTCCGTTAATTCTTCATTTTTTGGTTGACTCAAAATTGCAAAACTACCTATCGCAATTATACAAAGAGCTATTATAAGTACCACTATTATCCTTTTGTCCTCAGACCACTTGATTCTCTTTTTATCCTTGGGTATTGATTTACCTCTTTCAGTGCCACATTTAGGACAAAATTTTGCATCCTCCTTTACCCTTGCTCCGCAATTCTTACAGTATGGCATTTTTATCATTCCCTCAATTTAGCTCCACAATTCTCACAGAAGTTATCTGATGAGCTCACTTCTTTTCCACATACTGGACAAGCATTTTCTATTTTCTTCTTTTCAAGTTTACTACCACATTCTTCACAGAAGTTTGCCGATGAATCATCTACCTCCTTTTTACACTTCGGGCAGAATAATACATCCTTTGTCTTTATATGCTTCGTTGCTATTTTCTCAATAGATAATCCTTTATCAACAGTTTTTTTCTTTGTAGGTTTTTCCTTCACCAAGTTGTCTTTTTTAGTTTTTATTGCAGTTTCCCCCTTTCTTCTCCAATACATGAAACCTGCTCCAGCACCACCTACTGCTGCTAATACAGCTCCACCAACTGTCGCATAACCCCAATTTATTGCACTCTGTGCATGATTTCGTGCCTCGATAGTTAAAGAAGCAGCCTGATTTAATTTTTCAAAAGCATTTGCAGCAGCGGTTGGAAATTCGTTAAAATCAGTTATTTGCTTTACGTTTGAAATCATCGACTTTGCTTCTTTGAGTGCTATCTCTGCCTTTTGAATAAAGTTTTGAGCAACGGATATCTCATCTCCATTAGATGCATAGGTGTTTGAAGCCTCATTTATTTTATCCCTAGCTGCTTGAATCTCAGATTCTATTTCAGAATATTTTCTATCTAAGGTATCTTCTACAGTTACTCGAAGATTTTCTACTACTCTATCCAATCTATTATGTGCTTCAGCTACTGCATCTCTAGCCTTAATTGCCAGATCGACTGAATCTTCATAGTATCCCGCACTGAATTTGTTCTGAGCTTGAGAATAGTAATCTTCTCCCTCATCTATCATGGATTTACATTCGTTAATTATAGCTTCAACGGAAGATAAATTGGTGTGTTCTTTAGCTGATCTAACTACTTCAGACATTGCATTGTATATGCGATTAGTAGTCTGTATCTCTTTCATTGCACTACTCATTTCATTGTATGCAACATTAGCCCTCTGGACTGTTGAGTACAGGGAATTATAAGCTCTATCTGCAATATTCTTTGCTGTAAGAGCATTATCTATTGCAGAGTCGCAGTTATCTCTCACCATCTCATAATTCCCTTTATTAAACTCGGTATTGGCCATAGACAAATACTGTTTGGCATTGTCCAATTCAGCTTTGGCAGATTCAACATCTGCTTCCGCTTGAATAGCATCCATACCTAGGGTAGTGGATCTCTCCCATTTACCTTCACCAAAAATTGCAGTTAGTATGGTGGTTGCATTATTGATAATGGAATCCGCTCTATCGATACTTGTCTGTGCTTCATTTATTTTATTTTGAGCAGAAATGATCCTATTGGATGCTTCTGTTTTTTCTTTTTCTATTTCAGAAATCGCTTCATTTGCTGCATTGTAAGCATAAGTTGCATAGGTCTTTGCTTGTTGGGCATAATATTTGGCACTTTGCGCTTGGGTTAATGCCTGATCACAGGATGTAGAAGCATAAGAGGATTTGGCAGTATTATAATCTGTGTTAGCAGATGTTATGTAACTTTTTGCTTGTGTTAGATAAGAATATGCAGAGGTTGTATCAGCACCCAAATTACTTGCCTTGTTTATCTCATTTTCAGCCTTTGAAATTTCATTGTATGCATCATTAATCATATTCCTCGCCTCTTCAATAGCTGCATCAGCTGGATGAGGTTGATATATTATGGTAACTGATGTGCTATCCGTACTGCTCGATCCATAACTATCGGTGCATTTTACATCTATCGAATAGGTATTCATACTTCTAGCAACATCTGCAGTAATTTTTATTGAGGATGATTGTGCACTACCCCCAGGGTAGATGCTACCCATGTCATACCAGTTAGTATCATAACCTTTATACTGACAATTAACAATATAGTCACCATTATTTCTCACAGTTACTACCACTGTTGTAGAAGTCATACATGAATCTAAAGAAACACTAGAGGGATTTACTGAAATGCTAATTTCAGGAGCACTTGTTTGATAAGATACAGAATCTTGTTTTCTATCTTGTACAGATGAATCACATGGCCAAAATTGGGCAGAATCGTAACAATAGAGCTCTAGCGTATATATTATCGATCCTACGGTATTTGGTGCAGGTATGTTAATATATTCTGTCTGCTCTCCATGTTCTTTTAAATGTCCTAGATATGTCCATGAGACAATAACATGGCTTCCTCTATATAACTGATAGGAGCATCTGATATCACAAACATCGTTATTATTCTTGACCCATAATTTGGCATTCAAATTATCGGTTGGTTTAGCAACGGAAGCAGATATATCAAAAGTCCATTGTATATCAGTAGCAGCACAAAAATTAACATAGATGTATATGTATAGACAGATAAATACAAAAATTCTTTTTATCATCTCCCAACCACCTCTCTTTCAATTATATGAGCTACTAGTCCGGTATAATCCTGTTTAAATATTTTTTCTGATGGTATAAAAAATGTATTAATATTATCTATACTTCCCTTGTATTTTGCCCTAAATTGTTTAAAATATGAATGATATTCAGACAAACTAGAAAATCCTAACATCATAACGTGAGTCAATCCATTAGAGCTATCTCCAGCAGCCAAGTAGACGACACGAGGATCATTTTTCAGATCAGTAAGTATCTTTTCCGTTAGCTTCTCGTCATCAAATTTGTTCCACTGGAACATAACCACAGCAAACATACCTATTCCTAATCTATCGAGATCTACAATCGGGATGTAATCTACTAACGTTTTCTCTTCTTCAAGTTTCTTTCTGATTCTATGGACTGTTGCTTTACTTACCCGTATCTCTCTTGCTATCTGTGCATCAGTTTTACTTCCATCTTTTAAGAGAGATAAAAGAAATTTCTTTTCATTTTTTGATAATTTTAATTTACTTTTTTTCATTTTATATATTATATATGAAACAATTTATATAAATACTTGTTGATTTTAATCTTAACTTCGCCACTAATGTCAATGATTTGGAATATCCAAGATTTGCGGTGGTGAAACCCAAAGTGGCAAATTAATCTATGACACTTAAGTAGTGAGAAGTAGGGCAAGTGGCGAGGTTGAGCAGATACGTTTGGAATATCGTATTTACATCTCCATCAGGAATCTCGGTAAATCTTCCTCATCTAATATGAGAACATTCCTCGGATATTTACGATGAGACTTTCCAGCTTTCACCTCTATTTTTAGATCTCCCGCCAGGATATCGATTTCGTATTTATTTCTGTAGTAATAGATTTCGCCATATTTTCTGAGTAAATGCTCTTGTACAATCCATTCATAGAGGAAGTCTCTCCTGAGTTCTAGATTATAGATTTCTGCAAATATCCTTGCTATAAATGGGTCTCTGATGAAAATCTTTTTTTCTTTTTTGAAATTTACATCCTTATCTTTCCAGAAACTGATTCCCAATATGAATAAATCTTCTAACAGCCCTAAATATTCCCGAGTTGTTACATGATTTAATTCCACCTCCTTACCCAAAGTAGAGTAAGATACCGCAGAAGGTGCTTTTTTAATTACGCTATAGATAACTTTTCTTGCTATTTTTGGATCTTTTCCAATTCTGGATATCTCTCTGTCTATGCTTATAATTAAATCTTCGAGAAATGATTTATCTTCATTAATACTCCTTGGAAAACCACCATTACTTAGATACCTCTCAAATAATACCTTAATTTTTGTTCCATATGCTTTTTTATGCAATTTTATATATTCTGGAAATGATAATGGTAAAACCTCCAGCCTCTTACCTTTTCCCGTTCTTCCAGAAAACGCCTCATAGAATTTAAAAAGTTTTACAGCTGAAGACCCAGAAACTATTACAACATGATTTTCTAAATTGCCTAGATCTATTAAAGCCTTGACGATTTTCCACCAATATTCTACCGAGGTTATTTCATCTAAAATTAGAATACCCTTCTTTACTTCGGCATATTCAAATAAGATACCTCTTAATTCCTTCATATCTGTAAAGATATCGCAACTAAGGAAGGTTATATCCTCCGGTTGAATCTTTTCTGATTTGATTAATTGCCCGATTAATAGTTTTAGTCCTGTTGTTTTTCCAACCTGTCGAGGACCAATAACGAAGTTCAAGGAAAAAGGCTCTAAAGAAATTTTCTTTATCCATTCTGGAATCCATCTGTGTCTCTGAGATTCCCAGAGTCTTAGGTGTTTATCCTCTTTTTCCCAATCGTCAGAATACCACCAAGGATTATAGTCTTCTAATATTTCCATTATATTGAAATTATAGTTTCAATCATTTATAAATATGTTGAAATTTCATTTTCAAATATGGGAATTTCGCATATAAAAATGGCAAATTTTTTCATCTCAGAAGTATATTAATAACAGTAGAATGAAAGACATCATAATAATACCCTCAATTGAGGAGATAATTACCATCAACAAAGAGCTAGAAAAGAATTTTTCAGTGAATAAAGGTGCTCTCGACTTCATAATTTCCAAGATTAAATCAAAAAAACCATCTAACGACAGAAAAAAAGATATAGCAAAATGTGCGGCAATATTGTGGCATGATATAATAACAAAT
>Ga0190363_1000078_pt1 | contig 52869 bp, 63 predicted proteins | sample 48721867_MG_FD_161272 | JGI IMG/M metagenome (GOLD analysis project Ga0190363, IMG submission 161272) | Hydrothermal vent microbial mat bacterial communities from Southern Trench, Guaymas Basin, Mexico - 4872-18-6-7_MG | ecosystem: Environmental > Aquatic > Marine > Hydrothermal vents >...
TCAAAAATTCTAAAATAATTTTAAGAGAGGATGCTGATAGCTTGCGTTTCAGACGTTCATAGCCCTCAATATTTTGACGAGTTTGTTAGAGCTATAGATAACTTGCAAATAAAGCCAGATTTGTTTTTAATAGCTGGGGATATGATAGATAGAGGCAAGACAGAAGAGTTTGAAAAAATTCATAATGTGCTTTTTGGAAAGATTTATTGCCCGATGGTTGCTTGTTTTGGGAATAATGAGTATGCTCAGCTGAGAGAAGGAATGAAAGAAAAGTATCCTGATATAAAATTCTTGGATGATGAGAGCTTGGTTTTAGAAATTCAAAGGATAAAAGTTGGTATAGTAGGCTCGACTGGAAGCTTGGATAGGCCAACTACTTGGCAGAAAAGGAACATTCCAGATATAGAAAAAATCTATGAGGAAAGAATAAAGCTTGTAGACAAGCTTTTGGCCGAGCTTGAGGCTGATTTTAAAATTCTTCTGATCCATTATTCCCCAACCTATAAAACTCTAGAAGGAGAAGATCCAAGGTTCTATGCTAACTTAGGCTCGCAGAAATATGAAAAGGTTTTGGTTGAAAGGAAGCCTGATTTGGTAATTCACGGTCATTCTCATAACGGAATTAAAAAAGCTTGGATCGATACTGTGCCAATTTTTAACGTTGCATTTCCTGCTAACAAAGAAGTTGTGGTAATAGATACGGAAAAAGATTTGAAGCCAGGAATTACCAAATTTGTTTAGTAACTTTTTCTTTAAAATTATAGCCTTGCCCCGTGCATCTGTTTCATCGCTAGCTTGACTCACAGCTCCACAGAGGCTTTCTGGGCAAGGCAATTATAAGTTATTTTTCTTGAATTAAAATTTTTATTTTCTCTTAGGCCAAAATAATTTATTCGGTGCTCAGCTTGAAATTCAAGCCAAGAATTAGAGAAAAAAGATGGAAAATAAGCGAGGAAAGAAAAATAGCCAAATTTTGGGAGAAAAATAAAATCTTTGAGTTTAAAGCTAGGGGTAAAATTTTTAGTATCGATACTCCACCGCCTTACATGAGCGGTTGGCCTTGGCATATAGGTGCAGCTTCCCATTATTCGCAAATAGACATGATAGCAAGAACAGCAAAGATGTTAGGCTTTAACGTCCTTTTTCCTTTAGGAATAGATAGGAATGGAATACCGATGGAAATTTATGTTGAAAAAAAGCATGGAATAAAGATGCATGAAGTTGCGAGAGAAACTTTTATTAAACTGTGTGAAAAAGCTTTAGATGAATTGGAACCAAAATTTTTAGAAATTTTAAAGCTTATGGGATTAACTTGTGATTTTAAAGATTATTATCACACAGATTCAGCAAGCTATAGAAAATTAACACAAGCAACTTTTATTTGGTTATGGAAAAAAGGTTTGATCTACGAAGCTACTAGGCCAAACAATTATTGTCCTGATTGTAAAACTACGATAGCTGATGCAGAGGTTGAATACATAGAAAAGCCTACTAAGCTTGTTTACATAATCTTTAAAGTTAAGGAAACCAAGGGCGAGATAACCATAGCTACTACAAGGCCAGAATTGCTTTGTGCCTGCCAAGCTATTATTGTTCATCCAAACGATGAAAGGTATAACCTATTGCATGGAAAGCATGCGATAGTTCCAATTTACAATAGAGAAGTTCCCATAATTCCGAACAAGCAAGCAAGGATGGATTTTGGAAGCGGGGCAGCGATGATTTGCAGCTATGGCGATTATACAGATGTTCGCTTGTTTAGGGAGCTAAAGCTTAAGGAAATCGTTGCAATAGATAAAGATGGAAAGCTTACAGAAAATGCAGGAAAGTATGCTGGATTAAGGGTTGAGGAAGCAAGAGAAATGATAATCGAGGATTTGAAGAAAGAAGGGTTAATTCTAAAAGTTGAAGAGATAGTTCATTCTATTCCTATTTGTGAGAGGAGCAAGACACCGATTGAAATAATACCTATGAAAGAATTTTATTTAAAGCAGAAGCCTTTCTTGAAAGAGATTAAAAGATTAGTAAAAAAAGTTAGGTTTCATCCTCCGGAACACAGGCAAATTTTGATGAATTGGATCAATTCTATAACTATAGATTGGCCTATCTCGAGAAGAAGGTATTACGGGACGGAAATTCCGATTTGGTATTGTAAGCGGTGCGGTAAAGCTAATTTACCTGAGCCAGGAGCTTATTACAGGCCCTGGAAGGAAAAACCACCTTTCAAAAAATGTAAGTTTTGTAAGAGCGAAGAATTTATAGCAGAGCAAAGAACGTTCGATACTTGGTTTGATTCGAGCATTTCAGCCTTATTCATCTCAAAATTTTTAGAAGATAAAAAATTCTTCAAAAAAGTTTATCCTATTACCATAAGACCGCAAGCTAAGGATATAGTTAGAACCTGGCTTTTCTATTCCTTGCTCAGATGTTTTCAGCTAACTAAAAAATTACCTTTCAAGCATGTTTGGATAATGGGATATGGGGTTGATGAAAAAGGAGAAAAGATGAGCAAATCGAAAGGGAATGTCATAGATCCTTTACCCTTGCTTAAAAAGTATGGCGCAGATGCTTTTCGATTTTGGGGAGCTTCGGAAGCAAGCTTGGGCTATGATTTTAGATGCTCTGAGCAAAGGATTGCATCGGCTTCTAAGTTCATAACCAAGCTATGGAATATAGCAAGGTTTATTTCTCAATTTCCGATTCCAAAAAAAGCTAAGCTTGAGAAAACTGATAAGTGGATTCTTGCTGAATTGAGCAATTTGATCGAAGCTTGTTTAAAAGGTTATGCTGATTTTAACTTTTTCGTTCCTGCGAGCAAGATAAGAGAATTTGCCTGGAATTTATTCGCTTCCCATTATGTTGAAATGGTCAAGCCTAGAGCTTATGGTCAATTTAGTAAAGCTGAGCAAAGAGCTGCTTGGTTTACCTTGCATACATGCTTAAAAACTTTGCTTTTACTCTTAGCCCCTATTGCACCCTTTGTTTGTGAAGCAATTTGGCTAAAGCTTTATAGCAAGAAAAGCATATTCTTGGAAAGATTTCCTAAAGCTAGATGGAAGAGCAAGCTAAGCAAGCTTACTCAAAAGTTAGTTGAGTTTAACTCTGAAGTTTGGGAGGCTAAAAAGAGAAAAGGGTTAAGCTTAAAAGATAGCATAAAATTTGAAATTCCAAAAGAGCTTAAAATTTTTGAAAAAGATTTAAAGGCTATGCACAATATACTTACTTAAATAATTAAAACAAAAGATTTTTAGCGGAGGGATTTACATTTAAGAAAGATCAATTGTTAAAATTTAAGAAATTGATTAGAGAGCTCGCTTCTTATAAAGGAAGGCATACAGAGCTTGTTTCTGTTTATGTGCCTGCAGGCTATAATTTGGTTGAGGTTATTAACCAGCTAGTGCAAGAAAAATCTACTGCGATGAACATAAAATCCAAAACTACGCGCAAAAATGTTTTAGATGCTTTAGAAAAAATAATTCAGCACTTAAGGCTTTTTAGAAAAACTCCTGAGAATGGTTTAGTAATTTTTTGTGGGAATGTCTCTAAAGTGGAGGGAAAGCCAGACATAAGGTTATGGAGTTTCGAGCCTCCAGAAAAGTTGAAAACTAAAATTTATTGGTGTGATCAAGTTTTTGTTCTAGAACCACTAGAAGAAATGGTGGAAGAAAAAGAAGTTTATGGTTTGATTGTTCTAGATGCAAGAGACGCTAACATTGGTTTGCTAAAAGGAAAGAGAATAATTCCTCTAAAGCATTTTGAATCGACAGTTCCCTCGAAATCGGTAAAAGGCGGCATGAGCCAGAGGCGCTATGATAGGATTAGGGAAGATGCTATACATGAATTCTTAAAGAAGGTGGGAGAAAAGGCTAGCGAATTGTTTCTAAAAGAAAAAAATCTTAAAGGTATAATAGTTGGTGGCCCAGGGCCTCTAAAGGAAAGGTTTGTCGAGAAAGATTATTTGCACTATCAGCTTAAGAAAAAAGTTCTTGGAGTTAAGGATACAAGCTATACAGGAGAATATGGCTTGGAAGAATTGGTTGAAAGGGCAAAGGACTTGCTCGAAGAAGCTGCCATAAGCAAGGAGAGAGATTTACTCGCAAGATTTTTCAGCGAGCTTAAAAAAGATGGAAAGGTTGTTTATGGTTATGAAGATACGTTAAAGGCTTTGGAGATGGGAGCAGTAGAAACCTTGCTCATTTCTGAAGATTTTGATTGGGTTAGGGTTAGGCTTAAATGCGGTCAATGTGGTTTAATTAAAACAAAAGATTTGCCTAGAAGAATCGCTTCTGACCAAGTTTGTGAGAAATGTAGAAAAACTTTAGCAATAGAAGAAAGTAAGGATTTAGTTGATATTTTAACCGAGAAAGCTGAAGAGTTAGGGGTAAAAGTAGAATTTATTTCAGTTACTACAAAGGAAGGGATTCAGTTTAAGCAAATAGGTGGAATTGGAGCTTTCCTTAGGTATAAGATTGAGAGTTAGTTAACTTCTTTAGGCATTAATAACTTAATGTCAGTTAATTTAAAATATGAAAGTCCAGGCTTGGGATTTAATTTTTAAAGAGAAAGGTAAGTTTTTTACAAAACCTCATTGGGATATTCCTAGATTAGTCAAATTATTCAGGAAAAAAAGTGTAAAAAGAATTTTAGATTTGGGTTGTGGTTCTGGAAGACATGTTGTTTATTTAGCTAAGTATGGATTTGATGTTTATGGATTTGATATTTCCCCGACAGGAATAAAAATAGCAAGAAGATGGCTTAAAAAAGAAAATTTAAAGGCCCACTTAAGAGTTTGGGATATGAATAAAAAGTTTCCGTATAAAGACAATTTCTTCGACGCTGTTATTGCGATTCAAACAATCCATCACAATACTCCAAAAAAGTTAAAAAAAGTGATTAAAGAAATTGAGAGAGTTTTAAGAGAAAATGGAATTATTTTTATTACAGTTCCAAAAACAAGGCACCAAGCAAAAAAGTTTAAGCAAATAGCTGAAAGGACATTTGTCCCATTAGATGGTAAGGAAAAAGGACTTCCTCATTTTTATTTTAATAAAAAGTTAATTAAAGAATTCTTTTGTAATTTTAAAATTGTTGATATTCATATGGATAAGCGGAATCATTATTGCTTTCTAGGAGTTAAAAATTAAGTTTCGAATACATCATTTGGATTATAAGGTGGAATAGTTATACATAAAATCTTAACTTGTTCTTTTGATAGATTTTTATATCCATGAGCCTGATTAGGTTTCCAAATATTTATCTCACCCTCTTTTTGAATTTTTCCATTGCATACAACTTCTCCTTCTAGAATAACTTCAATTTCCTTCGTTTTCTTGTGGTAATGTTTCTTAATTTCTTTTTCTGGCTCAATTATCAATATGTTACATCCAAATTTCTCGCTAGATTCAAAAACTTGAACTTTTCCAAATGGTGTTTCAAATTCTTCCAAAAGCAAAGAATGCCAGTAAGGTAAAAACCAACCAATCCATATTTTTCATTCTTAATTTCTAACTTTAAATTTTTCTCCAGTTTTCTATCAATGGCTTTTCAAAAAGAGGAACAAAAAGAACATTCAAAACAATTCTCTTTGCTGTTCCCCAAAAACCATGATTATACCACTCTCTCATAGAAGTGTAAACTCTTGTTCTACTCTCATACTTCCCTCTAAGCTTATTCTTTCTACAAAATTTTCCATACCTTTTTCCAAACTCAGAATCTTCACCATAACCAGCTAATTTAGACAAGAATATCTCATCCCCTAGCTTAATTTTTTCGCATATATCCTTCCTTACAGACATGCAAAACCCATAAGGCCTGTAAAAGTTTGCATTGCTAAAAAGCCATTGGAAAAAATTCATGAGCTTAGAATAATAGTAAAGCCTTCTTTTATTTTGCTCTAAAGGTCTGGCAGAATAATTAACCCATGCAAATTTTTCAAAATCTTCAAGAGTTTTTTGGATGAAATTTTCTCCTATCTCTGTGTCCGCATCTACGAAGGTTAAAATATTGTTTTTCGCAAGCTTTATACCTTCATTCTTTGCTTGTGATCTGTTTCCTTGGGTTGAATAAACTTTTAAGTAATCGTATTTTTCCTCAAGTCTTCTAAGATAGTTTGGTCGCTTCCCTTTCAGCATAACAAGAATTTCAAAATCAGCTTTTCCAAAATTTTCAATTTCTCTCACTATAGATTTTAAAGTTTTTTCGAGGTAGGGCTCGTTAGACAAAGCAGGGACTATGAACGAAATCATTAAAAAATTGTATAATCTAGATTTTTAAATTTGCAAATTAAGTTCTAATATTAATTAAAGAAGTTTAAATGTTACACATATAACATAGGAATAATTAAGAATTTCTATTATTGCTTGAAAACAAATTTCATAAGCTTATTTCCTGTAATTAATCCAAGCTTTCCTTTTTTTACTGCAAACTCGTCAAAAGTTGTAACATTATCCCTACCTTTTCCATAAACTAATAGAGGAACTGGACCATACTCATGCTTCCTAGTCTTGCAAGCAGTTATGTGGTCGCAAGTAACTATTAATATTCCTTCAAAATTTCTGAATCTTTCTAGCTGCTTGTCTATAGCTTCTATGAACATTCTTTTCTTGTGGAAGTCACCATCATGAGCAGGTTCATCCGGCCCTTTAATATGAGCAAATATAAAATCATACTCGAGCAAGGCGTCCTCTATAGCAGAAAATATGAACCTGAGCGTAGGTTCAAACCTTAATTCAGGAACAGTAATAGCATTCATTCCAGCTGTTAGGCATAAGCCTTTTATGCATCCATTCTCAGCTATGCATAGAGCACTTCCTATTCTATATTTTCTAAGAAAATTTTCAAGCTTGGGCAATCTATTGCCTGCTTCCCTCGTTAGAATATAATTTGCAGGCGGCAATCCACGCTTAATCCTTTCCTCGTTTACAGGATGAAATTCAATTACTTGCTTAGCACTGTCTAAAAAATCTTGAACGAGCTTCGCAGCCCTTTTTGCCTCAGCTTCTAAAGCTTCAACTTTTCTAACCTTTTCTCTTGCATAAAAAGGGTCGCTATCCGTGATCTTATCGCTAAGCTTTGCCTTAAGCACTAAAACTGCTCTATGCTCATAGGTTCTCATGAAGATGAATTTTACTGGCAGATGAACATGCTCGTTTATAGCCCTTGCTAACTCATCCAAGCCAAAAGAATCCCTTCCAACTCTCCTATCCACAACTACCAAATCCCTATCAACGGTTGCAAAGTTACATCTTAAAGCTAAATGTCCTTCGGTATAAGGTAAATTGGTACCAACAGCTTCTAAAGGTCCTCGCTTCAAATAATACTTTTCTGGCTTATAGCCGAGCAAGGAAAGTAAAGCTAGATGGCTTACGCTAGCTCTGGTTAGCTCGCTCCAAAACTTCTTCTTAACAGGAATTATTTCTCCTGTCAAGCCTAAGCTTGCCAAATAGTTTAAATTGGACTTATGAGCTTCGCTCAAAGGAGTTTTCCCGTTTAAAGGTAAGTCAGCCAACCCATCTATCATCAAGAAAACAACTTTTTGTTTAAGCTTACTCTCCACCTTTCTAATTCTGGGTTTTTTCTCCTTTTTTCTTCTCCTACCCATAATTAAAATTAGTCTTCTAAAAAGAAAAATTTGAGATTAAAAATAAATAAGTTGAATCCAAATTTTTACCTATGAGTTTTCCTACCGTAATAACCCATGGGGATGCTGACGGAATAATTTGCTTATCCTTGTTTTTAAAGCATTTGGGTAATGCGAAAGCAAGGATTTTTTTCTCCTCACCCTTCAAGCTTATAGATACGATTTGCAATTCCATAATTGGAAGAAGAAATTTGAATGAAATTTATATTTTTGATCTAGCTGGGGGTTTAAAAGCTTTGAGAGTAGCTTCTGCTTATGATAAGGTTTTATGGATAGATCACCATGAGTGGGAAGTTAAATCTGTTCCTGAGAATGTCGAGCTTTTCATAGATTCCAGCTCTCCAAGCGCTTCCCAACTAGTTGCTAAGTATTTTAATATCGAATCTAACCTAGTAAGCTTAGCTAATGAGATTGATGTTAATTCAGCGAAGAGTGAAGATTCGATTTATTTAAGGGATTTGGTAGCAAGCCTGAAATGGAAGTATTCGGGTAGGCTTTTGGCGAATAAGCTTAAGAATCTGGCGATTACTTTAGCTTTCTCTGGTTTAGAAGAATTTGAAAAAGATGCTAGGATAGCTGAACTTATGAATGAATATTCAAACTGGGTTAAGGAAAGAGAAAGTGAAGTATTTTCGAAAACAAGGATATTCGACGTAAACGGGAATAAAATTGCTGTCTACGAAACCTTTGATTTAGTTCCGATCTATATAGTTAATAACAAGCTTTTGGAGCATGAGCAAGCACCTTTCGATATAATTGCTGTAATAATGCACAGGCTAAATTTAAAAACCAAACAGATTGGGACGAAAATAGAGCTAAGAACTCATACAGAAAAGGATATCTATCCTATTGCTCAAAGCTTAGGCGGAGGTGGACATAAAAAAGCTTGTGCAGCAACCTTGCAAGAATTTATAAACACAGAAAAGTTTATTCAAAGGATTAAAGATTTAGGAATTTAGAATCCAAGCTCTTTCAAGACTTCTTCTGCATAATCAGCCAATTTCTTAGCCAGGTTCGCTTTAGCTACCATAAGTTTTTTCTTAACTCTAGGGTCTTTTCCTTTTAGCTGCTCTATCGACCATAAAGCTAGATAAGCTGATTGCAATTCGAGCCAAAAGCAGGCTTTCTTCAAGAACTTTTTTGCATCTTTTAAATTGTTTGAAGCTAGAGCTAAATTTTTCCATTTTTGGTAGTAGTGAGAGCATAGCTCTATTTGTTGCCTCAAATCCATATTTACTATCTAGAAGTGATAAATATTTAAATGTTACTACTAAAAGGTTAAATATGAGTTGCGAGATTTGTAAGAAAAAGCTAAGCTTAGAGGATTCGCAAATTTTCATGAACGGAAGGTTTTACTGCATCGAGTGTTTTAAAAATCATAAATAAAAATAATTAACTTTTCTCTATTAAGTCAAGCGATTTTTCAAGTCTAGAGATCATACCACTTACATATTCTTCAAACTTCCTTTTTCCAAGTTCAGAAATAGTATACCTTACAGATGGTTTTCTTCTCTCGAACAATCTTCTTGAGTTAATATAACCAGCTTCTTCTAAATTAGAGAAGCTCATTCCTTGAGTATAAAGGGATTCTAATATCAAAAATCTCACAGGCTCATGGACTACTCTATCAAAACCCGGCCAAGCCTTCATACTCATTTAGTTTTAGAGTTTAAGAACTTAAACTTTGATGTTGTCACTGAAATATAGTAACAAGAACAGAAATCTTTAAATACTATTTTTTTGTTACTATTTTTTGGTGGTAATATGGTAAATTACAAGTGGAATGGTAATAGTGAGAGAGATTCAGGTATCTATGTAATTGAAAAAGGGCTAAAAAAGAAGCTCGATGGCATAGCACTCTTGCCTGGGACTGCCACTAAAGTTCCTCCAACAAAAAGCCCTAAGTACAAGCCAGCTGTTGAGGATGCGAGAAGAGCATGGTTTGAAGCCATCTGGTAAATTTTCTTCTTTTTACTTATCTTGACTTGTCTTTAGTTAACTTTAAATATTTTACTACTTATAAGTAATGATTACCCTTAAGGTGATGGAATGAGAAAGCCTTTTGATATTTACAAGCTACCTTACAGGATATCTTTTGAGAAAGATCCCTACGAAGAAGAAGAAAAGGAAATACCTTACAAAGTAGAAAAAATCAGGGGAAGGGAAAGAGTTGAAGTCGAAAAAATCATTGAAAAAGAAAGGAAAAAAGTTCTAACCTTACCTTCTGGTTTGTTAAAGGAAGAGGAAGGCTTTAGCTTAGAGGATATTGGTTCTAAAATTGTTGGAAACATTTTTGACAGAGTTAAGTTTTTAAAACAAAGGATTTTGGAGCTAGAAGAAGCTATAGAGGCAAGGAAAGAAATGAACAAGAGATTCAACGAAGAAATAGAGAGGGAAATAGCTGAGCTTGAAAGAATTTTGCCAACGATTTCTGACAAGGAAGAACTTAGGGAGTTCAAGCTTAATTTAATGATGCTACGCATGGAAAAAAGGAAGGAAAATACAAACTTTTGGAAGGATATAGTTGCCTTAAAAAAGCAGCTTAGGGAACTTTTGGAAGAGTATGAGATTGAATCAAAGCTCTCAAGAATTTTAGGCGGTGGAAATGGAAGAATTCAACATATCTGAGGAAGTAAAAAGGTTGGTTCCTTTTTTGGGTAAGGAAAAAGCAGCAAAGCTTGAGGTAGCTTATTATCTGGGAAATGAAAATTATAGGAAGAAAATTATAGAGCTTATAGAAGGAATAAAAGCAATTGCCCTTTCTGATAAGGAGCTTAGAGAAGGAATTCTGATAGAACCTCCTCCAAGGGAAATAGCAAGCAAGGGAGAAATAGAGTTTGGAAAGATTTTGTATGGAAGAAAAGAATTGTACCCGCTTTCCATCCAAACAAAAGACTTGCTTACTCACATAGGAATCTTTGGATCTTCAGGCTCAGGAAAAACTAACTTGGTTCATTACCTAGTAAAAGAGCTTGCAAAGCAAGAAATTCCGGTCCTAATATTCGATTTCTCAAAAAGAAATTATCGCGATTTGCTAACTACTGAGCTTAAAGAAAGGATTACAATCTATACGGTTGGGAGAAATTTAGTACCTTTTAAGTTTAATCCGCTAGTTCCTCCCAAAGGAGTTCAAATTTCTCAATGGATAAAAGAGTTTGCTGAAATTTTCGACCACGCTTATTGGCTCATGGGAGGAGGAAGACACATAATTTTAAGAGCTTTGGACGAGCTCTATGCAAAATTCAATCCAGCTTATCCAAAAATTTTTGACGTAAAGAATTACTTAGAAAAACTTTCTTATGCTCAACTCTCCCCAAGAGAGAGAAACTGGGTTGCTACTGCAAAAAGGCCTTTGGAATCGCTTTGCTTTAGAGAGACTGGCGAGATTTTCGATTGCGAGGAAGGGATAAAGCCTTCGAGCTTCTTTGAAAGAGGGAAGATTACTGTTTTGGAATTGGATGCATTGGCGAGCGATGATAAAACTTTTCTAATAGAAATTTTGCTCCAATGGATTAGGGACTGGCTTTTGGTTAGTAATATAAGAGAGAAATTAGTTGGTGTAATAGTTTTGGAAGAAGCCCATCATGTCTTGAATAGAGAAAAATCTAAGAAGTTTGGAATGGAATGCGTTACTGATTTAATTTTTAGAGAAATAAGGGAGTTGGGAATAGGAATGGTTTATACTGATCAGCACCCTTCTTTAGTAAGCTATCCAGCCTTAGGAAATACTTCAACGCATGTATACATGAATTTAGGTTTAGATACAAAACATTCTTCGGATATTCAGGATGCAGCTAACATGCTTGGATTGAAAGAAGAAGATTCGGGATATTTAAGAAGATTGCCTGTCGGGCATGCCTTCATTTTAATCAGAAGGTCCGAATTTCCCAATCCTTTTCTTGTGAAATTCCCTTTGCTAATCAAAGAGAGAGGGAAGATAGATGACGAGATTTTAAGAAAGCTTATGGAAGAAAAAGTTGTGAAAATCGTAAAGTCAAAGAAAGAAAAAATTGCTGAAGTTGAGATTGAAGAAGAATTTAAAAAAGTTTCAGGTAATGGCTGGAGAATAATAGAGGCTCTTGGAAATTTTAGAGCTTGCACAACTTCTGAAATTTACAAGCTTTTAAGAATTTCTGGAAGAGTTTTCAAGCAAGAAGTTAAAAAACTTGCAGATTTGGGTTTAGTTGCTTGGAAGAGAGCAAAAGTTTACAGACAAAAAGCAATATTTTACTTTTTAACAAGAAAAGGAGAGCTTGCGTTTGTCTTTAAGTTTAAGAAAATACCAGAAGAAGAAGCTAGAATTGATGAAGAAAAAGTTTCTAAAAAATTGGAAGAAATGGGTTGTAAAGTAAAGAAGGTTGATGATGAGAAAATTTACTGCGAAAAAGATGGAAGGGAAATTTTTGTTTTTCTAGAGAGTTCCCTAAATAGAAATAAAATTTCAACCCATGTGAAAGAAGTTTTACCAAGCTTAGAAGGATATTTCGTTTGCTCTTCAGAAAAAATTAAAAACTGTGTTTTACAAGAGTGTGCAAGACAAAGCTTTCAGGCCAGAGCCAATTTTACCTTATTCTATGCAAGCTTAAGCAAAAAAAGTTTTGAGAAAGTTGAATTCTTAGCTTAGGTAAGCTTTAAATATTTTTTCTTTTAATATTTTGTTACCATTGATAAATGACAAATGTTAGGTTTGAGTAGCTTGCAAGAATTTACAAAAAAACTAAGAGAAAAAGTGAACAGCAAAAAAACTTAAATCATAGCGTTTAGGATTTAATGAAAAATTGAGGGAAAATGCCTGAAACCTTTTCTTAGCTGGCTTACTTTCTCTTATCCTTTACTTTGTCTTCACTAGTCTTAAGTTGATTTTTTCTTGTCTTCAGTCATAGTCACTCGATGAAGCTTAGGCTAAGGTGATATTTAATGCAATGAAGGCTCTTAAGGCCTGAGAGAAATCCTAAAAACCTAGGTGATGGAAATGAAAGGGGATTACAAGTTTTTATTAGCACTAGTTGCATCGATTTCAATAGTCTCTCTGTTTTTCGTCGCTCCAACAGAATGCAAAGAAGTTGAATCAGAAGAAAAACTCTATTTTGAAATAGCCATAGGAGTTGAAAATACTCTTGTCGAGAACATTAGGCTCGATTTCAAGAATTTCAAGATAGACTTTCCATTGAATAAAAATATGCCAGCTTTTGGTGAGAATTTCAAAAATCTAAGAATAGAATTAATTCCGGAAGGTCAAAGATTCGTTCTTTTCTTCGATATTCTCTATGATTCTTCCATCGGATATTCAACAGCAATCTCTTATGCTAATACAATCATTCAACATTTGCTTAACATCTTTGACTATGAGGATATGCAAGAGCTAGAAAGTCAAGTGAAATTAAAAGAATCAGCGATAGAGATAAAAGCCACTTATGGTTATGGAAAAAACTCGGTTGAAGAAGTTCTAAAGTTCATCGAATACAAACCCATGACTGAGCTAGGAAAGTTAGTGAACAAGAATCTGCTAACCAGATATGTTCCAGGAATAAATACAGAGTCGTTCAACTCTGGGATCTTCAGAATATTTTATGTTCTTAAAAAGTATGATTCAGACTTTTACTTTGACTTTCAAATTTACTGCGCTAATACCAAAGCTTTGTCAAAAGAAGTCAACGACTACAAGGAAGTTATAGATGTTAACGAATTACTCAACAATGAAGGATGGCTAACAAGCCATTCATCGAATCTAAAAATAATCGGGGTAATCCAAAAAAGCAAGAGTACAACAAGAAGAACTTACATAGTTAACATAGATAAAATTCAGCCTGATATATATAAGCTCGATTCATCCGATCCCTACTACTATGTAATAGAATTCGATTCATCGAGCTTTCCTTTGAGAAACATAATAGTAGAATTAACAATCAATCCTAGAAAGCTCTACAATGGAATACCAGTTCCTTATGCCATTCTATTGATCATCGTAGTTGGGTTTATCATGTTTTTTTTGTTCTTGAAAAAATTTAGGAGGAAAAAAACATGAAAATTGGGAAGGAATCCAAAAATCAATTACTGGCAGTGTTCATCGGTACATTGATGCTCTTAACGCCTCACACGACCGCCCAACTCTACGCCACTCTCGTTAACCAGCCAAAAGTTTATACCTTTCAATGCACAAAAACGATAAAAGTAGAGGGAAGGGTCCTACAATTCAACGGCCTTTCTGCAATCACAGAATATGCAAATGGGACAAAACAAATTCATCTCTCTGTGGACATTTACAATATATCCAGCCAATTCCAGCGGTTAAGAGTGAACTTGACGAGAATAGTTTCGCCTGCTGATACTGAAACAGAGGAACGATATATTCAATCGTCCTATACCGGACCATTGATAGAGGAGCTATGGGATAATGTCCATTTCGTCTTAGCGCCGGGAAATGCTAGTATCTGGGTGAAATACGACCATCCAAACAACTACTGGCGAAATTACTTATATCCTAAGCTGTTCAATCTTCGCTGGATACTTCCACCAGGAGCGCACGGTAATACCAAATTCTTCCTTCACTTGGCACAGTCTGACGTGTATGACTGGAAGACTCAAGCTAAAAGCAGGGATGAGATACTTAACCTTTACATACGTGGAACCTCCGTAGGTATTGCGATCATCGGAAATGCGTTAGCGGCTTACATCGCCTTTACCATGCAAAATATATGGGGTCTTATCTTAGGAATCATAATTAGTGCTTTGTCTACTCTCATCGGCTGGTTGTTAGAAGTGCTAGGGTACTCAAGCGAATCACAGTACGTCGAGGAGGAAGTTGAAACAGAAAATGGTGACGGATTCTGTTACATGTGGGGCTTTAGAACTGTGAGTAGCGATGCTCTCATTGTTCGTCCACCAGTATTGTATATAGCTACTAGAAACGACATCTACCGCATTTTTCAGTACCACCGAGTAGGGGTACTGTTCTATGAAAAAAGAGAATTCAAAATCTCATGGGGAGCTGAGAGGGATAATCCATCAACTTGCACTGCCGAGTTCTGGTATTTGCACTGGTTCAATCCAGGAGTTTTCGGATTTCCCGACGAATACCTAGATTTGATACCGTGGTGAAAGAATGACGAGTTGGGGACCTCTTTTAGGAGTGGCAGCACTTCGCGGTGAAGAACGTCGCTGTCTCAAAGCGCTGAAGGAAATGAATGCCACATCGCCTGAAAACGCAATCGGTGTGAATAAAATCTCTAAAGTGACTAGCCTACCAATTGATAGAGTTATATCAGCACTTCAAAGATTAAAAAAATGTGGAAAGATTCAAAAGACAGCTGAGGGAAAATACTTTGCAATCTGTAAAGGGAAGTACTGTTAAGATGAAGAGCCTTAGGCTCTGACCATCTCCCCATTTTTCTATTTTTTAAGCCTACCCGAGATGATGGGCAGGAGGCTTTGGGCTGCCTGGCTGGAAAGGCGTCTAAATGCCCATAAATTTGAAAAGAAGAGGTGATGAAAAAAAGATGTTTATAAACTGGTTCCTAACAATACTCTTTTGGCTTTCCATTTTATGGGAAGTAAGGAAAGTGGTTAAACATTCGGAAATGGAAGAAGGGGAAGAAAAAGCGACCATCTTTATCTGTGGCATACTTTTCTTAATAGCTGGTACAATTCATGGAGCATACACACTTGCAATACCTATCCATCTCTATCTCTTCTGGGCATTCATACTCAGAGGGGCTCTCTTCTGGATAGTTTCTGCACTTACAGCCGAAGAACCATTCCTAAGAACAAAGAAACTATTAAGCAGAGGAGGAGAAATAAGTCTATCTCGAGTAATAGCTCTTATCATCTTAATCTTTTTGCTACTAGGGTCACTAGCATTCTTTGGAGTAAGAAGCATAAGCTACTGGCAAGCAACAACTTTTAAAGGGATGGTCGATGAATTTCAAGAAGGTAGTATTGAGCTCTTTCCTGAAATTGACCCCGAAAATGTAAGGGTTACAACTTCTACGATAGCAAGAAGTATTGCAGAAATAAAGCGAACTAGTGCGGAATCGTGGGTAACAAGCGTCCATTTGGGAATGTATGAGGGTGAATTGTCATGGATATGCACAATATCCGAAAAACCAACCTTTGGAATGTTAATAGGTTCTTCCAACACTATCAGAGAGGTTATAATAATACCAGTTATCGATGCAACTGGAGAAAGAGCCAAGGTAATACCGTTTAGAGCTTTTTATGCAGAAGGACTATGGTTCGGAAATGATATAAAAGTTCATGCCAATGATGTATTTCCTTTAAGAAGCTTTTCAAGAGGTTACATAACTTACCAAAATGAAAAACTTGTGCTAGTCACAACTAGCTATGTGAAAATTCCATTAGGTCCGCTTATCGATCCTAAGGTTCATGTTTGGGATCCGATTACTGGTGAGCTTATAGGAGAATACACTCCTTACAATGCCCCTGAGTTGATTGTTCAAAGATGGGATGAAGAAATGTTAGAAATTATGGGAGATGCTTTTGGAGATTTCAGATGGACGGCAGAAAATGAGCTAAACTACTGGAATGGTATACCAAGATTCTCTGATAGAAGCGCTGACCCATCTGAGCCAGAAGGACTAAGATACCAAATGTGGAACGGTGAACTAACAGCAGTCTATCTTTTCGATAACAAAAGGAATAATCAAGTTTTAGAGCTAGTAATAATAGCTACAAAGGAAGGACTAAAGGTATACTCAGTTGACCATTTAGGTCTTCTTTCACCCGATGATGCGAAAGAATTAGCATTGAGTGGCTTACCAGCTTTACCAGAAGGGAAGAACTATTATGCACCAATCGCATTGATCTATAGAATAGGCTTAAGACTCTTCTATCATATACCTATCTACATCCAGAGTCAAGAAAGGTATTATCCTGCATACTTTGCATTAGTTGACTGCCAAAGCAGAAGTTACATAAGAGAAAGTGTGGAGAAGTATGGTGGAATGACCGAAACTATTAAAGCTGTTTATGAAAAGGTAAGGATCCCTTCTGAAGAAAAAATCATTGAAGGTGAAGTAATAGACAAGGATGAATGGGTGGAGAATGGAAATACAAGGATATGGCTGACCATTAATGTTAACGGAACTGAAGTGGATGTGCTAGTTAAGGCAGAGCTTTTTGAAGAAACTCCAGAAGAAATGCACTTGATTCTGGATAAACGAATAGGGGATAAAATAACTGTTAAAATCGATGAAAACAATGTGGTAACAAAAGTTATTTCATGAAGTAGAGGGAGAAAAATGAAGTGTAAAATATGCCCCTTTCAATTTTCTTTACCATGCAGCGAATGTGAGCTTCCTTTTAAGGAAAGAAAAAAAGAAATTAGAATTAAAATTTGGATCAAAAGAATTAAAATCAAAAGAGTTAAGAGAAAAGATGAATTACCCAGGAAACATGAGTGTAAAACTGTAATAGAATTTGATGGAAAAACTAGAAAAGAAAAATGGAAAAAAAGGGCTTTACGAAGATTGAGGAAAGAATTTCACTGCAACGCTTCTTTGAAAGATAATCAAATAATTCTAAACGGGAACTTCATTTCTTCTAAGCAAAAAATTATCCAACTCCTCTCTTTTTTTATTTTTAATGTTATATGTGTAACATCAGTTTTCTATTTAAAATTTTATTTTGTTACACGTATAACACTTTTCACTTTTAATTTTTATGTTGTACATATTATGACATTAAAAACTATTCAATCCTAAAAACTCTATTGTTAGCTAATGGTGCAACTGCATCAAATCCTTTTTCTCTAAGCTCAGCTGCAAATTCTTCTGTATGATCACCATGAATGCAAAAAATCTTTTCTGGATTAATCTTTTCTATGAATTCAAACAATCCGCTTCTTCCAACATGGGCAGAAAAATCTAACCTTTTAACTCTCATCTTAACTTCCAAGTCTAAATCCTCATAAATAAATCTTCCTGTTTCCAGCAAAATTTTTCCTGGAGTTTCTGGCAATTGCCAGCCAGTTAAAACTAAACTATTCAAAGGATTCTTGTAAAGTCTTTTCAAATACCAAATTATTGGGCCGCCGTGCAACATTCCTGAAGTCGAAAGAAGTACGCAAGGTTGCTTTAAAGCTTTTTTTCTTTCCCTTGCATTGCTTATATACCTAACTTTTTTTAGCGCTTCATCCAAGCTCTTGGGTTCTTTCAAAAGATGCTTATGCTTATTAATTATAGTGGTTGCTTTCTTTGCCATCCCATCCAAGTACAAAGGATAATCTATTCCATACTTATCTAGAATTAGAATGATTTCTTGCAATCTTCCAACAGCAAAGCCAGCGATCAAACAAATAGCATCCCTAGCCAAAGTCTCATTTATTATCCTTATCAATTCCTTTTCCTGACTTTTTCTTTTTGGATGTTCCCTATCAGCATAGGTAGATTCTGTTATTAGAATATCAACCTCCGGCAATCTTTTTTCACAACCTTTTAGCAAGCGTGTATCCTCGTCCTTAAAATCGCCTGTATACAGAATGCTCTTATTCCCTATTTTTAGATGGATAAAAGCTGAGCCTGGAATATGGCCAGCGTCAAAAAAAGTTATTTCTCCAGAATGAATCCTTATGGGCTTCTTATACTCAACGCTTTTAAAAGCAGCGATAGTTCTTCTTACATCATCCTTTGAAAAAGGTAGCTCAACCCCTTCTTCTCTCGAAACTTTTATTGAATCGTATAAAAGCAATTCAGTCAATTCCTTGCTGCAATCCAAAGCATAAATCGGAACTTTTTCACCCTTAGCTTCGAATAGAGCTAAACCACCGCTATGGTCTAGATGGGCATGAGAAAGAAAGATATAATCAGGCTTGCCATCTATTGGAATGGGAAATTTTGGCGGAATTTCCCTAACCTTAGTCCCGTAATCCAAAACTATTTTTTCGACTCCTGTATCTATTAAAACTGCGCTTGCTCCCACGCAAGTTAAAGCTCCGTTAAAGCTAAGCTCGAACATTTGACCAGCCTTTTAACCTTTCCTAAACTATTCTTCAAATCCTTTTGTGTAACCTTCCCCTTCTCTTTCCTAAAAATTTCTAAAACTATGTATTCACATTTTGTCCTTTTAATAAGTTTTGCTATCCTCTTTAAATTTAAATTTCCTGAGCCAATCGGAAAATGATCCTTAACTTTTTTGTCTTCAATAAACACATCGCTCAGATGAACTACCAAAATTTTATCTTTGAATTTAGAAAACCAATACTCTAGGCTTAATTTTTCCTTCTTAAACGGATTCTTCTTTCTTCTAATTTCATGCTTTGCTACAACCGCATGCCCCACATCCAAAGTAAATTTCAAATCCTTAGCTTCCTTCAAAACCATTTCGATTTGTTTAGGACTGCCAAAAAATATTTCCGGATTATTCTCCAAGCAAGCTTCTATCCCAATTTTTTTAGCTAGCTTTGAAATTAAAGAGGCGCTTTTCACACCTTTTTTCAAAACTTCTTTTGTTATTGTTTCAAGCTTAAAAGTTCCATGAAATGGAGCGAGCAAATGAAAGTTGAAGTATAAAGGATCTAATTTTTTTGAAAACAATAAAGCTTTTTTTACTATTTTAAAAGAAGCATCAAAAATTTCTTTCTGAGGATGAGGTAAGCATAAGCCTATCCAAGGAGCATGGATAGCTACTTCCAAACCAAAATCTCTTTTTAAATTTTTAATAAGCTTTAATTCCTTTTCGCTAATTTTTTCTGGCCATGGGTAATCTATGGAAAGCTCTATGTAATCAAAGCCAAGCCTTTGCATTAACTTAAAAACTTTTTCCAAAGGTCTTTCTCCATACCAAACATTTTTTCCAAATTTCATGGAATCACGAATTAAATAAATTTGAAGAATTTGATTTAAATTTTTTTCATGTTATATGTATAACATTAACAATCTTAATTTTTTCTGTTACACATGTAACATGGGAATTGATAATCTTTAAAAAGTTAAATCAATTCCAATTTTCCAATGGGAAAATTTTTAAAAATTTCCGCTCAAATTTTATTTGGGAAAATGGGCTCGAGCTCTAAAATGCTGGAAGATTTCCTGAAGAAGGAAGATAAATACAAGTATTTTAAAGAAACCGATATCTCAAAATTCCTTGAAATATACAAGTCTATTAAACCTAGTACATCAATTCTCGAAGAATATGAGCTCAGAAAAAAGAAAAAGCTTAAAAGAAGAAAAAATGAAGAAGAGCATAAATCTATTTTAGAATACGCAAGCACATGGCCAGAAGAAATAAAGAAAAGAGCTGGGGATATAATAAGCAAAGCCCCTAAACCTCCTTCTGCTCCACTTCCTCCTAAATTCCAATAAGCATAGCCTTCCTTTGAACAAGCTTAAAGATTAAAGCAGCTATTGTCAGAGAGATTATTGAAAAGAGAGCAAGATAAGCTAAAGTAGGTAAGATTTCAACTATTCCAGCATTTCTTATTACTATTGCTCTTATCGCATTCACTGCTTGGGAAGATGGAAGAAGGAGCAAACCATTCCTAAAACTTTCTGGCAAAATCTCTAGAGGGAAGAAAATACCTGAAGCTATCATTAAAACATAATTTACCACATAAGTTAAATCTGCAAAATCTTCTCTCCAAGATGCTAAACCAGCTATTATCAGGCCTATTCCAGAAAATCCTAGGAAGGTTAGGAAGATTACAAGTAAAGCTAGGAAGATATTTCCTTGAGAAGAAAAATTGAAGAATAAAACTCCTACGAACAAAAGGATAAAGCCAGAATAAACAGCTCTTATCAAAGAAAGCAAACACATTCCATAGGGTATTGCCAATCTGTTTATTGGAGAGATTAGCAAATAGGGTGAGGTTCTCCAATATTTTTCTCTTATGAAAGAATGGGTAACCTCTCCGCTTAGAGCTGTGTCTACAAAACGCCAGAGTAGCAAGCCAGAAAGCAAATACGCAACATAATTTTTTGGGTTTAGATAACCTACTCCTTTAAAGCCACCGCTTAGAATAGCTCTCCAAACTAGGATGAAAAGAATTAGGTCTAAAAGAGGAAAGATTATGTCAAAAACTAAATGTAACTTCCATCTCAAATATTGTTTTAAATTCTTTCTAAAAATTATGCGAGTATCTCGGAAAAACTTCATTCTAATCCCCTTCCTGTTAAGTAGAGAAAAACATCTTCGAGCGTAGGTTCTTCTACATGCACAGAATAAAATTTTACTCTATTCTTCTTCAATATCCTTAAAATTTCATCCAAAGTATCTAAATCATCAAGTATAATTCTCAATTCCTCTTGCTCTTCCTCAAAAACAACTCCTCTTACCCCTTCTACAAGCTTAATTCTTTCTATAATCTCGCTCTTTATGCCTCTTACATCCATCTCAACTATATTCTCCTTTCTCAACTTTCTTTTCAACTTTCTTGGAGTATCTATTGCTATTATCCTTCCTTCAAAAATTATGCCAACCCTTTTGCAAAGCATATCGGCTTCATGCATGTAATGAGTTGTTAAAAGAATTGTTGTTTTTTCGATTCGATTGAGCTTCTGAAGAAATTCCCTCACCTTTAAAGCTATCGCAGGATCTAAGCCTATGGTTGGCTCATCCAAGAATAGCACTTTAGGCTCATTCAACAAAGCTCTCGCAAGCTTTAATCTCATTAATTCTCCTGTTGAGCATTTGTCTGCATAAACTTTAGCTCTATCTTTTAGCTCAAAAACATCGAGCAATTCTTTAATCCTTTCTTCTAAATTCTTTACTCTATAAATTTTCCCAAAAATCCTAAGATTCTCCTCTAGAGTTAAATTCCAATAAACTCCACCTCTTGCAAAAACTACATTGATTTTATGCTTGATCTTATTCAATTCTTTTGGTATGTTTGCCCCTAAAACTCTAATCCTTCCTTCATCGGCTTCCATTAGCCCGAGTAAAATTTTAATTAGAGTTGTCTTTCCCGAACCGTTAGGCCCTAACAACCCAAAAATCTCTCCTTTTTTGACAGAAAAGCTTACATCTTTTAATGCATAAAAATACCTTTTCCTAAAAAATCCTTCTTTTACAAATTGCTTAGAAACCTTAAAAACTTCTATAGCATGCATAAATTATTTATATCTTGCTAGAAACTTATGCGCTTCTGTTTCAATTTCTTTGTAATCATACTTTTTGGTAATTTTCCAATCCACTTTTAGCTTAGAATAAATCATCTATTTTTAAATTAGAGCAATTAGATTTTAAATCTTTAGGATGAAAAGCAATTCCCTTGCTAGCTCCTTATACCTCTTCCTTAAAGTGACTTCTGTCGTCCCAGCTACTCTGGCTATCTCCTTCTGAGTTTTCTTCTGATTATACAAAATTGATGAAATGTAAGCAGAAGCTCCTGCTACAGCATAAGGATCCCTACCTCTTGCTACACCTACTTCTTTAGCTATGCTACAAATTTTATGAGCAGTTCCTTCCGCTTCTCCATAAAGTTTGAAAGATTCGCATAGTTTGTTAAGATAACGAGTAATGTTTGGGGGCTCTACATAATCTTCAAGTCCTATTACTAAACGTCTGTAAGCCCTCCACACCATCTTTTTATTCATTCCTACTCCCTTAGCAACTTCACTTAACTTTACGGGCAATTTGTGCTTCCTTATAGCAAAATAAACAGACCCTGCAACCAATTCCTCTATACTCTTACCCTTTATCAATTTTTCTTTCAAGGCTTTCCTGTATATCATACAGGCTGTATCTTCTACTTGACCAGGAATTTTTTGCCCATTATGAAAGCTCAGAGTGTTGCAAATGGTGTTGATTAATCTTAAACCTTCAGAAAGGCTTCTATCTGTAGGATTCATCATTCTTATTCTTTTCTGCAACTTTCTCAACCTAAACATCTCATACTTTTTTTCCGAATTGAGCAAGTTCATTTTAGAATCTCTATCCTCTATTCCTATCACACTTCCCAAACCTTTATCGTGCAACCTTATAGTTTCTGGAGCTGCCCTCATTGTTTCTCTAGCTTCTTCCCAATCAAAAATTCTCCGTTCAAGACCTTTGTCAATAATTTGAGAAATTACCCTTCCGCAAGAAGTGCAAACTTTTTCCCCACTGTTCCTATCTTCTATTAATTGGTGACTTCCGCATTCAGGACATTTTTCTTCCAAATCTTTCTGAAGTATACCCATCTCATTTTTAAAGTTGGAAAAAAACACTTAAATCTTTCCTCTCTAATCTTAAAAAATTTTAGTTTTTCAAAAGCTAAATCCTAAAATTATTAAACTGAAAAATATTGAATGAATTGGAAAAATAAACTATCTTCCATGTTGGAAAAATGTTAGAATGTTAAAAATTGATGAAAAACTAATTTTTACCCATCATTGCTTGTGGAAGAATAAAAAAATTAAAACCCAAATAATAAGTGAGAGAAATGGACATAGAAAGTAAGATAGAGCTTGTTAAAAAAACACCTACAGAAGAAATTTTAACTGAAGATGATTTAAGAAAGCTCTTTGAAACAAATGAGCACCCTGAGCATTACCAAGGTTTTGAGATTTCTGGTTTATTGCACTTAGGTACTTTAATGGTTAGCGGTATTAAAATAAACGATTTTGCAAAAGCAGGGATAAAAGTTAAGGTTTTTCTCGCCGACTGGCATACTTTTTTGAACAAAAAGTTAGGAAGTGATTGGGAAAAAATAATTAAAGCTAGTAAGTATTATGAAGAGGCTTTTAAATTCTTTTGCCCAAAGGCTGAAGTAATTCTTGGTAGCGAGTTATACTTTAATAATAACGAATATTGGAAGGATTTGGTAAGGTTCGCTTCTCTAGTTACCTTACCAAGATTAATGAGAACTTTAACTATAATGGGAAGGAGTGAGAAGGAAAAGCTTTATGCCTCTCAAATGATTTATTCGCCAATGCAAGCTGTTGACGTTAAATATCTAGCTCAAATAGCTCATGGTGGAAGCGATCAAAGAAAGATTCATGTTTTGTGTAGAGAAATTTTTCCAAAACTTAGATGGAAAAAGCCTGTAGCAATTCATCATCATTTGCTAGCTGGTTTGGAAAAACCTCCAGAAGTTGGAAACAAGCTAGAAAAAGTTATAGCAGCTAAAATGAGCAAGTCAAAACCTTGGACTTGTATTTTCATTCATGATAGCTATGAACAAATAAAAGAAAAGCTTAGGAAAGCTTGGTGTCCTGAAGGCATAGTAGAAGGAAACCCTGTTTTGGAAATTGCTAAATACATAATTTTTAGGTTAAGAAAAAGTTTTGAAATAGAAAGAGAGAGAAAATATGGTGGTAGTTTAGAAGTTTTTAGCTATGAGGAACTAGAAAAATTGTATAAAGCTAAGCAAATTCATCCTTTGGATTTGAAAGAAAATGTTGCCAGAGAATTGAATGAAATTTTAAAGCCTATAAGAGAGCATTTTGAAAAACCAAAGCATAAAAAGCTATTGGAAGTTTTTAAGGAGGTTAAGATAACTAGATGAGAAAGCTCGACTGTTGTTAAATTATGTATTTCTCTCTAACAATAAAGTAAAAAACTATTCCTAGAAAGATTATCAAGAAGCAATCGAAGATTGCATAAGTTGGAAATTGAGCTAGCAAAGCTAAACAGAAAAAAGAAGCAATAAGAGAGGGTAAAGGAATGTTTTTAATCGAGAAAGGAACTTTAAAGCCTCTTGGAATTTTTGGCTTAAAAACTCTCAATAAAATTATAGAAACATTGACCAAATAATAGCAAAAAAGTGTTAAAAAATTTGTTATATCTGCAGTAACTCTCAAATCTCTTATCAAAAATACTGTAACGAAAGCTGCTAGAGAGATAAAACCTATTGCTAGAGAAGGAGTTTTGAATTTGGACAAATGGGAAAAAACTTTTGGGAATAGTCTTTCTTTTCCAAAGCTATAGAGTAATCTTGAGCCAGAGATGGTTAAGCCTAAGACTGTGCTTGAGGTTGCGAAAATCGCTGAGAACCAAACTAGAGAGCCTGCTTGCTTCCCAAATCTTTCTGAAACCGCTTCATAGAGAGGGGCGTTTGAAATAGCTAGCAGATTAATATCTAAAAGATTGATGACAGCAATCGAAACTAGAGTATAGATTATCATCGAGATTAAAATCGAGAGTACTATCGCTTTTGGGATTAATTTTTTTGGCGCTTGGGTTTCTTCAGATTCAGCAGGAATTAGATGAAAACCTGCATAGGCAAAAAATATCAGGCTTGTTGCATAGAATATATTGCTCCCGAACTCAAAGTTTAAAAGAATTTCCTTACTCGGTTTTGCTAAAAATAAGCCTAAAACTATTACAAAGACTAAGCCAAAAACTGCTAAAAAAGTTAGGAAAAGAGTTGTGTTAACAGATTCTTTGATTCCAAAAAATGCTAAAAGAGCTGAAACTATTATCAAAAAGAGGGAAAGTATGGATTCGTTTATGGGTACGAATCTTGATAAATAACCACCAAAAGCTATAGAGACTGTTGCTATTATGAAAACCGAGGTTATGAGTAAGGACCATTGAACAATAAAACCCCAAATTTTTCCCCCAAAAATTTTGAAAGCATCCCTTATTAGCTTGTAATAGCTTGAGGTATCTGGATAAATGCTTGCCATCTCAGCAAAGCTCAATCCAGTTAATATGGATAAAATTCCTGCTAGAATTACTGATAGCCAAGTTCCATAGCCTGCTATTCCCGCTACTTTTCCTATTATGCTATAAATTCCAGCCCCGATTATTATCCCGATTCCAAAGATTAGAACATCCCTAAGTCTCAAAACCCTTTTAAGTTGGGGCATATAAATAATTTAAATTTGGGAAAATATAATTCAAGTTATTAGTGGGAGCATGAAATTCAGCTTAGAAGCTACGATGGAATTTAGCAAGCCAATAGATTTTCTTAAGTTAGATTTCCCAAAGTTGATTGCTCAAATAAATTCAGAACTTTTTAGAAAAGGTGTTCCTCAAGAGCAAGAAGGGTCAAGAATAGTTCATTGGAATATAGTTGGGACAAAACTTATTCTAACGATTGAAGGAACAACTTATTTAAGACCGCATGATGCTTTGCTTAGGCTAAGAAAATTCTTGGCTCAAAAATTTGGAAAAGAGTATAATATTGGGGTAAGAAGTGTTTTTGTAAAAAATTATGAGATAAGGCTCAAGCCTAAAAGAATAGCAAAAGAGAAAGTTGAAGTTAAGGTACCTTGGGTTAAAGAAATAGTTCAAAAAGATAAGGAGTTTTTGATTAAATTGCAAGACTTAGATTCTACTGCTTTAGAAGATAGGTATGTTGAAAGAATTTTGAAAAGAATAGAGGAAAAAATAAATCAAAAACTCTATGGTGGAAAAGCTGAGCATTGGGAATTAGTCTGGAAAAGCAGAAAAAGAAGAGTTGTTTGGAATAAAGATCCTACTCCTGAAATGGAAAAAAGAGGATGGATAAAAAGATTTAATGTTGGTGTTTGGTTGCATATGCCAATAACTACAAAGATAATGAGAACTTTCCAGAAAATTGCTGAAAGGGAAATTCTTAGACCGTTAAAATTTGAAGAAGTAATGTTACCAAAAACAGTTCCTTTAGAAGTGTGGCTCCAAACAGGTCATGTTCCTGGATCTTCAAATTCTTTCTTCTATGTCTCCAGACCAGAAAAATGGGATCCAGAATTTTGGGAAGATTTTGCAGATTGGGTTAAGGTTACTAGAAAGATTCCTTACGATTTGCTAAAACAAAAATTGGCTGAACCAAATGCAGGTATTTGTTTTGCTCAATGTCCACCCCTCTACTGGTATTTCAAGAAGAAACTTATTCCTGAAAAAGAGTTGCCACTAAAATTCTGGGATGCTTCTGGAGTAAGCTACAGATGGGAAGGTGGAGGATTGCACGGAATAGAAAGGGATTGTGAATTTCACAGAATCGAAATAGTTTGGATTGGTACTAAAGAGCAAGTCATAGATATTAAAGAAAAATTGTTAGAAAAGTTCAAGTATATCTTTGATAAAATTTTAGAACTTGAGTGGAGAATGGCAAAGGTTACTCCTTGGTATATGGCTCAAGCTGGTCAATTGGGCTTAGAAGAAGAAAAGGAAATAGGAACTATAGATTTTGAAGCTTGGCTGCCATGGAGAGGCCCAAGAGAAAAAAGTGAATGGTTGGAATTCCAAAATCTAACGGTTGCTGGAACTAAATTTAGCGATGCTTGGGATTTTAAAACTGAAAAAGGAAAGGAAGTTTGGACTGGTTGCTCTGGAATAGGATTGGAAAGGTGGCTTGCTGTATTCCTTGCACAAAAAGGTTTGGAGCCTAAAAAATGGCCCAAAAAGTTTGTTAAAATTTTAGGGAAATTGCCTAAAGAAATAAAACTCATTTAATATTCCCATAGCCGTTTAAGATTAAGCATCATGTTAGGAATTGATATTAAAACCACACCAAATAATCCTATTAAGTAAGCGATAAGCTTGTCTTTTCTTTCTCTATTTTCCTCTTCACTTAGGAAACTAAAATCTCTTCCCACGCTCATTTCTCTAAGAGTACCATTTTCATCGTAACCTGAGAGACTAAAATAAATTCTTCTTACCCTATAAGGTGCAATAAAAGAAATTTCATTTTCATGAGTCTCAGTGAACGAACTTCCATTGAGAAAAGTAAATGTTATATTTGCTGTAAAGTTGCATAAGTTTGGTTCTGGGACACATGTTACTAGACTACCAGCCAGAAACATTCCAGTATTATCCACACATTTTAACGTTCCAACAATTTTGTTATTTCTATCTCTCAGAACAGAGCTAAGGCTAGATCTTCCTAAGAAATCATAGAGAAACCCAAACCCTGTACCTAGTGCGAATATCATTAAGCAAATTGCTAACAAAAACCATTTATTTACTTTTCGTTTAAGATACTCTATTCCTGAGAAAAGAAAAAAGAGCGTCCATGCCGATGCAAAACTTATGGACATAGACACAGGAAAAATAGCGCCAGGCCGAAAAAAATCCCCAAAAAGATCTTGAAGAAGAAAATAATTCCATGAAGTAAAGATATAAAATATAAGTATACACATAGCCATACCAAAGAAAAATAAAATTACTTCAATAACCCTCGATACAGGAATCTTATATTTTTTCTTCATAGTTATCGATTATAAATCTTCGTATGCGGCCGCCGGGATTCGAACCCGGGTCACCAGCTTGGAAGGCTGGGGTCCATTGGCGAGGTTAGCCAGACTAGACTACGGCCGCTTAAAAATGCTTACAAAATTCAATTTTAGTTCTTCTCTTAAATAATTCTTTAGGTCCAGCTTTTAAAATTATTCTTCCTTTTTCCATTAAATAAACCACATCCGCAAACTTTTTTATAACCTCTATTTCATTCGTCACCAAAAGAATTGTAGTTTGAAGTTCTTTATTCATCTTATTTAATTTTTTAATAATTACTTCTTTCGACTCAGGGTCTACTTCTGCTAAAGCTTCATCTAAGATAAGCAATTCAGGCTTTGAAACTATTGCTCCAGCTATCGCAACCTTTTTCTTTTCTCCTCCACTCAAATAAGAAGGAACTTTATTTTTTAACCTTTGAATTCCAAAATCTTTCAAAATCTTATTCACTTCCTTTCTTATTCTATCTTCACTCCATCCTAAATTTCTTGGAACGAAAGCTATATCATCGAAGACAGTCGGTCCAAAAAGCTGATAATCAACATCTTGAAAAACAACTCCAATTTTCGGAATTAGTTTTTTAAAGTTCTTATAAGGGCTTAATCCAAAAACTTTTATTTCTCCTCTTATTGGCTTTAATAAGCCGATAATATGATGGAGCAGAGTAGTTTTTCCCGAGCCATTTGGCCCAATTATCGCAACTTTTTCTCCTTTCTCAACTCTAAAAGTTAAACCACAAACTTTAACTTCGGTTTGGTCTTCATACCTATGCTTGATGCATTTTACTTTAATTACTTCCATAAGATCACGAAAATTATTATTCCAAACAAAATGAATAATAAATCTTTTAGCTTAAATTCTTCCCTTTCAGCTAATTTAATTCTCCCAGTAAATCCTTTCACAAGCAGGGCTTTATACATTTTTTCACTTTTTTCGATAGAAGAGATTAAAATCTGAGAAGCAATCAAGCCAGCATTTTTAATAGATTTAGAAAATGAAATAAAAGCATTCCTGCATTTGGCAGCTTTAATCCTATTTTCAATTTCTTCTAAAAGTAAGAAGAAAAATCTATAGGTCAAGAAAAGCAGGGTTGAAAGAGTTGAAGAAATTTTTCCGATTAAAGAGAAAATTTTAAGGTAGTTAGTTGTTGAAAAAAGAAAAAGAATTAGAAGACTAATATTCCAAGCTCTTAGCAAAGAAATCAATGGTAAGATTCCATATCCTATTTGGCTTAAAGCAAAGATTAGTGCAAAGAATAAGGGATAAAGAGAAATTTTAAGCAAGGTTCTTAGGGGGAGTTTAGCAGCTCTAATTAAAGCAAGAATTAAAAAGAAAATCATAGCTAGCTTTAATAAAGAACTTGTGAACAAGTTTAAAATTACCAATAAAGCTATGAAAATTATTTTTGAGAAAGTTGAGAGCTTGTGAATTTTGCTTTCTAGCGAGGAAAACTTATCGATTAAGTATATTTCGCTCATCTTATCATTAAAATTTTTGGTTTAATCTTTTTAAGATAGTTTACTGCAAAAGCCGTAACAAAACTTTCTATTATTGCTCCGAGAGTTGCTATGGGCAAGGTTAAAGCCAAAAAAGTTTGAAGGTTTATCTTTAAACCTTCTAATTTTGAATGGAGGAAAATTTCTGGACTTAAAGTAGAAATTGAAACAATAAAAATTACGAAGAATGTTGAAACTATTAGGGCAAAAAATGTTGAGACCCAAGCTCTGATGAACCAATTTTTTGTCACTTCCTTCAAAATTAAAAACAAGTAGTAGCCAATTATACTTTCTATCCATAAAACCAAAGTGTTTAAGCCAACGAGAGTTATTCCTCCATGTCCAAAAGAAGCTAGAATCAAATTTACTATAAAGTCAGAAATTAAAGAATAAAAAGGTCCTAGAATAAAGCCTGCAAGCACAGCCAGATTAATATGAGTTGGTATACCTAGAGGAATTGACATTACTACAAGCATCAGAGCAGAAAGAGCAGGTACTAAAGAAAATTTTTTAATATCTTTTCTCATTTTAACCAAAGCAAAAGCAAGGAAGATAAAAGTAATTAGATAACCTGAGCCCCAAAGCCATACTGGCAAAATGCCATCTGGAATATGGATGTGCATATTTTTAAAATAGTTTTTTGTTTAAAAGTATTAAAGATTTAAAAATTTTGTGTGAATATTATTTTTGAATGACTCATCTTTGTTGGAAGCTATTAGTTTTACCAAAAAAATTAGGAAGAAAAAAAGATAGATTTTGAATACTTCAAAAGGAAATCTCTGGGAAAAACTAAATATGCTCTAAACTTAAATAAGAAAGCTAAATTAGAATGTAGAACAAGTAAAAAAGTTTGTGAAATTTAAAAAAAGAAAAGCTTTTGATGAAAAAAATGCTATACCATCTACGGAACTACTTCTTCAAACTATGAGAGAATTAAACTCTGAGAGAAAAGTTTGGTTACCTTTAAATAGTGCAGTCAATAAAAGATATAGTCAGAGTGCTATGGAAGCGTAAAACTTTAACTAAATATCAATTTAATCCTTCTATTTCTAAATTCCGCCCTTACCTACAGAACTTTGAATTTTCAATTCTTTCACCTTCTTTCCTTAATTTTGAAGAGGATTTGATTTTGCCAACCAAGAAAATATTTGCTTCCATTCTTTTTTCTAGAAAACCACTTACCTGTAGGGAGATTAGTGAGTATATAGGCTACAGTCTTAAAACAGTTAATAATTCATTAGCCGGTTTGAAACAAATAGGTCTAATAAAAGTAGAAAAAAAGGATAGGAATCCCTCCTCTCAACTACTACAGACCTACTTATGCAGCAAAAAGATTTAAAGAATTAGCTAAACCTTACTTAGTAACCAGGAACCGTCACATGTAGCTGAATTAAACTCAGGAAACCCTTCTCTACAGCAAGCAAATCTCATCCCACTCCTTTCAACCTCAGCTTTTATCTTCCTCATTAATCTCAACCTTAGTTCCTTTGGTAAGTAATAGCTTCTTCCTATCTTCTCACCTTTTTCAAAATATAAAGGTTTTAATTTTTCTGCAATTTTTGGAAAAGCTAAGCTAAATCTTTGCCAATTATCTCTTCTGACTTTATAAGTAGAGCTTGTTATGTGCTTAACTCCAATAGAAGCTAAAATCCTTATTAGTTCAGTTTGTTCATCATTCAAAAAAGGAATTATCGGGTCGACCCTTACTGCTACAGGAATTTTATTTTTAACCAGTTTTTTAACAGCTTTAATTCTTTCTGAAGCTAAAGGAGCCTTTGGCTCAAGTTTTTTAGAAAGTTCATCATCTAAAGTTGTTATAGTAAGAGCAACCATTGCTTTCATTTTCTTCAAAATATCAATATCCCGAACTACTAGAGTAGATTTGGTTATCATTTGAATTTTGCAATTTGCTTTAGAGAGAATTTCTAAACATTTTCTAGTTAGTTTAAGCTTTTTCTCCAAGCTTGGATAGGGATCTGAAGAATTAGAGATTGAAATTAGCTCGCCTTTTAACTTTTCAGTATCTCTTTTTAATCGAGGAAGTAAATTTCGCTTTGCTCTACATTCAAAAAAATTTGGTATGTAGCTTGAGGCATAGCAGTAAACGCAAGCATGCTCGCAGCCCGTATAAGGGTTTAAGGAAAGCTTGAAAGGACAAGTACAAAGCTTTGATTGCCAGGGATCGAAAGATTTTAAAACTTCCATCCTATCAAACCTTTATAAATACTCTTTTCTAGCATTAAAGTATGAGTGAGCTAATTAAAAAATTTTTGAAAAGATTTAAGCGAATTTTCCCTGGAAGCGAAGGTTTGGAAAAAGAATTGATACCTCTTAAGCCGGAGGAGCATTTAGTGCCAAGAACTATTAAGAAGAAGAAAAAAGAAATTTGAGGCTAACGAGCTTATCTTCTTCCTTTCTAACCAAATACCAAGGATGATCTTTCAAGAATTCATATCCTCCCTTAGAAAGAAAATAATTCGTTTCCTTCGGGTCGATTGTATAAAGGATTGATTCTTTATTCAAATGAACACCATTAACTAAGTGTAGATGTAAAAACTTATCTAATCTCCTCTTCACGTCTTCCTTCTTAATTTTCAATCTTTTAGACAAATAGTCAACGCTTGTATATCTTGCAAGTTTTTTGACAAGTTCTTCACTAAGTTTAATCTCATCCTCAAGATTCTGGGCAGGAGCAAATAAAGGTTTAAGCCTATCCCTTTGCTTAAAAAGATGGCTAATTATTTTAACATTCAAATTGTCATCTAATGAGTTTATCCAATCATTCAAAATTCCTGGAATAGCTTCTTCTAGTCTTTCATAACTTCTTTTTTTCATGAAATAGAAAGAAATGGTAAAATTTTTAAATCTTTCTATTCCAACCTGAATATTTCGCCCAAATTGCAAATTGAAATAAAGCAGGGGATACACTATGCATTCTAGCTATTTGAGAAATTGTTTTCTCGTATGCCAAATATTCTTTTGGCTTTGGCCCACTTCGCTTTTTATAATCTGGAATTTTGACTTTATAACCCAAATCTCTTAAGAATCTTAACACATGTAGGTCTATCGAAACTACATTTTCATAACCACATTTATTCATAAAAAAGGAAGCCCCCTTATACCAAATTCCTGGAGCCTCTCTAGCAATTCTGTCCCTTAGTTTAAATTCATTCCTCCTCCCAAGCTTTATATCTTCAATTATCTTCTCTGGGATGTCTGTCCTTGAGTACCAACCAGCAAAATCTACCAGGAATTTAAATTTTCTGTTCGGAAATCTTAGCCTCCTAACGATTTCCTTCAGTTCATTCCTTCTCCCGATCATCCTAGCTGGAGTGTTGAATTCAGCCTTCAGAATCTCATAAACTTTCTCGTATTTCCTATATTTTTCAACAGCAGAGATTATACATTTTACACCAGCACAGAACATAGTTTCTCTAGTTACGGGAAAAACCTTTTCTTTTTCAAATAAAACCCTTCCAATCTCTAAATCATACTCACTAAGTATAGTCTTCATAGAATAAGTTTCAGAATTAGCTTTTTAATTCTTATCCTATATAAGACTGCTTTTCTGCTGGCATTCCCCTAACTCTTATTCTCGGCCTTTTCTTGAAAAACTCTTTGTAATACTCCCAAACTCTTTTACCTTTCTCTCCGTGCAAGATTTTTATTATTATTTCCTTAGGCCTGAAAGGTTGCTTTTCAGTAGGGCTGTAATCTATTAAAACTATATCACCAACTTTTATCTTATCCTTTAGCTTTGGATCAACCAAATAAGTTATTATATTCTCGTCCCAAGTCTCTACCACAGCCTGAAGAGATTGGTCTGAACTACTAACTTCTTTGCCCGAAAGTATTTCCAAAACCTTCCCAACATGATAGTAAACCATAGGCTCCCTTAAATAATCTATGATTTGGAAGAATAAAATTATTTAGAAATTTTTGGTTCCTTTCTCTGGAAATGATGGAGTAACTAAACATCATTTTTATAGAAGGAGAATAAACTTTTATCTTTTCTAACTTATTTATTTATCCTTTCCAATTCTATATAGAGAAGATGCCGAGAAGAAAAGGTTTGCCCGAGTGGGGAGAATTTGTCATTTGCACAGTAAAAAGGATTACTCCTTATGCTGCTTGGTGTAGCTTAGAAGAATACCCTGAAGTTGAGGGAATGATCCATGTAAGCGAGGTTGCGGGAAAATGGGTTAGGGATATAAGGAAATTTGTAAAGGTAAACAAGCAATATGTTGCAAAGGTTATCAGAATAGATTATCAGAAAAATTTTGTTAACTTAAGCTTGAAAAGAGTGAACAAAAAAGATGAAAAAGAAAAATGGAATGCCTTTAGAAAAGAAGAGAGAGCGGAAAAAATGCTTGAACAAGCTGCTAAAGAGTTAGGAAAAAGTTTAGATGAAGCTTATGAAGAAGTTGGATTTCTTTTGCAAGATAAATTCGGTGATTTATTTTCAGCTTTTGAAGAGATTTTTAAGAATGAAAAAGTTTTAGAAAAGGTTAATATAAATGGAAAATGGAAAAAAGCTTTGGTAGAGGTAGTTAAAAAAAGCTTTAAGGAGAAAGAAGTAAAGATTAAGGCTGAACTACAAATTAAGAATTTTTCTGGAGATGGAGTAAATCGAATTAAAAAATTATTAACAGGTCTAGAAAAAGACTTTGGATTAAGGATCATATACCTTGGCGCACCAAGATATTTAGTTGAAATAAAAGGAAAGAATCCGAAGCAGATGGAAAAAACTTTGGTTAAAGCTCTTGATTTTGCTGTGAAAGAAGCTAAAAAGTTAAACGGTGAAGCAAGCTACCAGTTGATAAGATGAAAATGAGAAAGTGTTTAAAATGCAAGCTCTATACATTCAAAGAATTTTGTCCAAAATGTAAAGAAAAGACAATAAGTCCATTACCACCTCCTTTTTCTCCTGAAGATAAATATGGAAAATATAGGAGGATGCTTTTAAAGGAAAAGAATTAATTCTTTAAAAAATTTTATTTGAATTGTGAAAGAGGATTTGGACGAAATAGCTTCTTTTGAGCCTCAAATTATGCTAATTGAGGATATATTGAAAACGAGATGGTTAGAAGTTTATTCTTTCAGAGACGTTTCTCTTGGAATAGGCTATTGAAGAAAAGGATATAGAAAACCTCTATTTGGTTTGCGACTTATCGAAAAAGAAAAAATTGAACAAATTTATAAAAATAAGCTTGAAAATTATCTTTGGATAAGAAAAAAATCTCGAAAAATGAATTAATAGTTCTTTCAAAAACCAAAGATATTTAAACTAAAATTTCTTATATTTTTGAAAAGGTGAGGATATGGAAGAACAGGTTGAAGAAAAGCCTGAAGAGACTCAAGCAGAAGAAACTGAAGAAGAAAAAACTGAAGAAACGGGGGAAGAAAAACCTTCTGAGGAAGCTCCTAGCGAGGAAACGAGCGAAACTGAAGAAAAGCCTGAAGAAACAACTTCTGAAACTCAAGAACCTCAGGCTTAGTTTTTAATTTTTTTCTTTTAGATTTATTTTCACAAATTTTTCTCTCGGCTATTTAAAGTTTTTTCTATTTCTGGAGGAAAGAAACAAGCTGGGTAAGTTTCCTCTCTCTATGGTGTCTTATGCATTCACAACAAATTCCCTTTTCTCGCAAGGTTCATAGGACAAGGACAATTTGCTTTAATCTTTTCCAGATTCATACAAACTTTCATATTAATTTAAACCAAAAAATTTATATTTCTCCAAATTTTCAAAAATTAATCTTTTAATTTCGATTATAATTTAAATGGAATCGTTTTCATCTTTTTTACCCTTGAATGAAGTAATCGATAAGGATGAAATTGTTTTATACGTTTTAAAGGAAGGGATTTTCACTCCAAGCTTTAGAGAGTTGGATATGTTTATAGAAGCTTGTGGGTTTAAGCCATTAGAGTTGAAATCTGTTCACTTCAAAGGAGAGTTGGAGGATTTGAAAAAATTTACGACTGTTTATAAGGATACTGAGAGAAATTACTTGATTCTTGAGGGCGAGTTAAAACTCATCAAAATTAAACCCAGAAATTTAGATTTGGAAATTATGATTGGAGGTGTAGTAACGAACAGATATGGATTAGTCTATCAGGATTACTCTGGAGGGTTTGAGAAAATTGACTTGGTTAGGTATGCAAAATTTCTTAGAAAGAACTATTTCGACAAATTCATCAAAAGAGTTCTTTCATTACTTTCCAAAAAACTAGAATATTTAGATTCTATAGAATGAATCAGTTGAAGTAAAAAATAAATGAGTTAATTTTAAAAATTTTTAAGGATGGGAGGTTACTCTCTCAACCCAAGAGTAATAGAGGAAGAAATAGAAAGATTAAGAAAGTTCTTGAGGGAAAATAGAGAACTAACCTTTGAGGAAGAAGGTAGTCTCTTAGATCAAATAGAAATGCTTAAAAAAGATTTAGAGTATGTAAAAGAAATTAAAAGAAAAAAGAAGCCCATCTATTCTCCTTTTGTCATTGAAATGAAAATCAAGTATTCCAGATGACTTGATTTAAATTTATTTAAATCGATATATTTATTGAGAATCATGGTAACAAAGATAATTGAGCTTAAAAGGCCTAAGCTTAGGAACCCTATTTTCATAGAAGGTCTGCCAGGAGTTGGGAATGTAGGAAGGATTGCAGCCGGTTATTTAGCAGAAGAGCTTAAAGCAGTTAAGTTTGCAGAATTGCTTTCCTCCCACTTCATGCCTTTCGTTCTCTTGCACCAAACTAGTGCTGTTCATGTTTTGAAAAATGAATTCTATTATTGGAAAGCTAAGCGAAAAGGACAAAGAGATTTGATAATCCTAATAGGAGATTCTCAAAGCACTAATCAAGAAGGTCATTATGAAATCGTTGAAACAATTCTCGATTACATCAAAAAATTTGGAGTAAAAGAAATGTTTACTCTAGCTGGCCTAAGCGTGGGGGAACAAGTAAAAGAGCCAAGGGTAGTGGGAGCTGTAAGTCATCCTGAGCTAGTCAAAAAATATGCAAAGTATGGGATAGATTTTGATTCGGGTGGTAAAATAGGGACGATAGTTGGTGCTTCAGGATTGCTAATTGGTTTAGGTAAATACCATGGGATAAAAGGAGTTTGCTTGCTTGGCGAGACAGCTGGCTTTCCCATAATTCCTGACCATAGGAGCGCTGAAGCTTTGCTCAAAGTTTTGATCAAAATTCTTAATATTAAAATTGATACTTCCAAGATAGAAAGAAAAGTTAAGGAAATGGAAGAATTCATGAAAAAAGTTGAAAGCGTGCAAATGAAAGCTATTTCTCAGCTGTTAAAAGCACAAAGAGAAAAGCCTAAAGAAGAAAAGCTAAGCTATATTGGCTAAATTAAACTTTTAAATCTTGAAAACCTAAAATTCTTGATATGCCAAGACTTTTAATATCTAAGCAAAAATATTTGGCCTCGGGCATTCACATAGGCATGAAAAGTAGAACCAAGGATATGGAGGAATTTATTTATAAGGTTAGGGCTGATGGCGTAGCTACCCTAAACCTTAAAAAAATCGATGAGAGGATAAGAGTTGCTGCAAAATTTTTAGCAAGAGCAAAAAAGATTTTGGTTGCTGGAAGATTGTTAGTAACCCACAAGATTATCAAAAAATTTGCTGAAATAGTTGGGGCTAAAGCAGTTACTGGAAGATTCATGCCAGGAACCTTAACAAACCCAAACTATAAGAAATATTTCGAGGCTGATGTAGTTCTAGTTACAGACCCTTTGATAGATAGGCAGGCTGTCAGCGAGGCTGTTAAAGCAAGAATACCGGTTGTAGCTCTTTGCGATACTTTCAATGAAACAAAAAATGTTGACTTAGTGATACCTGCTAACAATAAGGGAAAAAGGGCTTTAGCAACACTTTTTTGGCTTTTGGCGAGGGAAATTTTGAAAGCAAGAGGAGAAATTAAATCTGATTCTCAGTTCAAGTATAAGGTTGAGGATTTTCTCAAATAGTGTTTCTTAAAAAATTTTGAGAAAAAATTTTTCTCTGATTTAATGGATTGTTATTGTCTCTCTCAAAAATTTTCTATATGTTATATATATAACACCCGTTAGCTTTAAGAATATATAGACTTAGAATAAATTAGTGATCGGATGGCAAAAAAGGAAAAAATTTACATGCCGATGGGTACTGGAGGTTTATTGAGATATAGTGAGGAAGGAAAAGAATATATAAGGATTAAACCAAAGCAATTAGTTTTTATTGCCATCGCAATAATAATTTTTGAGCTAATCCTAAAATTCTTCCTAGGTTAAAACTTTATTTTTAAAATCTCATTCTAATATAGAGAGAATGATTTGGTTAGGTCCTGCGGGTGTTCCAACAGTTTCAAAAGAAAGGAGTACTTTAGCTGGAATAAAAACTGTCGCTGAGCTTGGTCTGAATGCTATGGAAATTGAGTTTGTAAGAGGAGTGAAGATGGGTTTAGAAATGGCTAGAGAAGTTGGCGAGTTAGCAAGAAAGCTAAAGATTAGGCTTTCTATTCATGCGCCCTATTTCATCAACCTTTGTTCTCAAGATGAGAAAAAGCTTGAAAATTCAAAAAGAATGATTTTAGATTCTGCAGAAAGAGCTGAAGCTATGCAAGCTGATATAGTAGTTTTCCATCCTGGCTATTACGGAAAGTTATCAACCCGAGAGGCTTTGGAAAAAGTCAAAAAAGCTTGCGAAGATTTGAGGGATAGGATGAGAAGTATGGGGATAAAAAATGTGAGGCTTGGCTTAGAAACTATGGGAAAACAATCAACTTTTGGAACTCTAGAGGAAATAATTGAAATTTGTAGAAATGTCAAAGGTTGTGCTCCAGTTATTGATTTTGCCCATATATTTGCAAGAGAAGCTGGAAGAATTGATTACGGAAAAATTTTTGATTCAGTTAGAGTTTTAAAACTTAAACATTTGCATACTCATTTTACATGCGTTGAATTTTCTCAAGTAGCCATAGGAAAGGGAAATGAGAGGTATCATTTGGAGTTAAAGGCTAAAAAGCCTGATTTTAAGCCTTTGGCAGAAGAAATTCTAAAAAGAAAGCTCGATATCACTATAATCTCAGAAAGTCCTGTTTTAGAGCAGGATAGTTTGCGAATGAAGAAAATTTTTGAAGAGCTTGGGTATAAATTTTAGATTATGAAAGTTTTACCTAGAGAATTTTTTGAAAGAGATCCAGCAAGAGTTGCGAAAGAATTGCTCGGGAAAATTTTGGTTAGAAAGTTAAACTCAAAAATTCTAGCTGGAAAGATAGTTGAAACCGAAGCTTATTATGGGAAAAAAGATCCTGCTTCTAGGGCATCCAGCGGAAGACCTAAATATTGCGTAAAATTATTGTATGACGAGCCTGGAAAGATTTTGGTTTACATGGTTCATGGTAATTGGCTTTTTAATATAATAGCTCATGAAAAGAGAAAAGTAGGAGCAGTCTTGATAAGGGCTCTCGAACCTTTAAAAGGAATAGAAGAAATGAAAAAGAATAGGAAAGTTAGGAAGATTTTCGATTTAACTAATGGTCCGGGAAAGCTTACCGGAGCTCTGAAAATAGATAAAAGATTTAATGGAATCTCTGTAACTGATAAAAATGGTGAGATAGTGATAGTTGAAGGAAAGAAAGAAAAATTTGAAATAGCAGCTTCCCATAGAATTGGTGTAACCAAAGATTTGAAAAGGAAGCTAAGGTTTTATATTAAAGGGAATAAGTTTGTTTCTAGATAGAGAAATTCAAAAACTTCTTTTCAATCCTTATACTTATTTTTTGTACGCTCAAGGATTAGAATTCAATTTCTTAAACTTGAAAAATACTTAGAAATTTATGGAAGAGCTCTATAAACAAATCAAAGAAGCTCATGAAAAGAGGGATTTTAAAAAATTGTTTGAATTTGTTTTAAATGCTTCCAAGAAAATCAAAGAAAAAATTTTGAAATTATGGGAAAGGGTTGTAATAGAAAAGAGAATTAGCTGGCTTAATGAAAATCTTGAAAGATTAAGGACAGGAAATCCTATAGAGGATGCTTTAAACATTTTTTATAAAACTTATCTTGGGATTTCTCCAGAGAAAGATGGAGAAATTCTTGAAAAAAGTGAAAGAAAGTTGGTTACAAGATGGTGGAATAAATATCCCATACTTGAAAATTGTGAAAAATTTGGTTTGGATACAAGAGAGACTTGCAAAAAAGTTTATGAGAAGCCGGCCCAAATTTTTCTCTCCAAAATTAATCCAAATCTAAAGTTTAGAAGACACTATGAATTAATAAGACCCCATGCTCCTTTCTGTGAGGAAATAATAACTTATGAGGAATGATTATTTGAGGCTACCTTTCAATCCAATTAAAAGAGCCGAAGAAGTTGAAGAGATGGTAATGCAAGGTTTAAAAAGAAAATATTATCGCTTTAGGTATGCAAGGTATTATGGAGGAATAGCTACTTTAGATGCTGTAGGCTGCTGCTTGCTCTGCGCTTTTTGTTGGAACTATTTCAGAAACTTAAATCCAGAAAAATATGGAAAGTTTTATTCTGCTCAAGAAGCCAGCGAAAAAATTTTAAAAATTGTAGAGAAGAAATGGGTTAATAAAGTTAGGGTTAGTGGAGCTGAACCAATCCTAGGCAGAAAATCTTTTAGGCATTTAATTAATTTGATTGAATTAATCCTTGATAAAAAATCGGAAATTACTTTTATTTTAGAAACTAATGGGATAATTTTAGGTTATCGAGAAAATTTCTGCAAGAGATTGGCTAATTATCCAATTCTAGTTAGAGTTTCTTTAAAAGGTTGGGATGAGAAAAGTTTTGAGCTTATTTCTGGAGCAGAAGGAAAATATTTTAAATTCCCTTTGATCGCACTCAAAAATTTAAGGGATTATGGCGTTGAAGCATGGCCAGCTATCATGCACGAAATTTTTGGAAAAGAGGGTAGGGGAAAAATTAGGGAAAAACTTAAGGAATTTGGGATTAGTGAAATTGAGGAAGAATATTTAGAAGCTTATCCCTTTGTTCTCAAAAATTTAAAGAAAAGAGATGTTAAGATAAAATATTAAAGGCAATTAGTTTAATTTTCTTTTATGAAAGCAAAAGATTTTTGGAATTGGGTTTTTGAGTTAGGACAGCTAAAAAGGATTGACCATGAAGGCTGGAAGTTACTTGGAATTAAAAATCCAGAAAGCGTGGCTGAGCATAACCTAAGAGCTGCTCAAATAGCCTTTGTTCTAGCCAAGCTTGAAAATTATCCAAACCCATTTGAGGTTTGTACTTTAACTCTATTTCATGAATTGGAAGAATGCAGGATCGGAGATATCCATAAAGTTGCGAGAAGATATGTAAAAAGCTATGATGAAGAGAAAGCTGTAAAAGAACAGGTTAAGAAACTTGGTAGGATTGGGAAAGAAATTTTTGGTTTATGGAAAAGGGTTAAGAAACTTGATTCTAAGGCTGCCCTAATCGCTAAGGATGCTGATTTGCTTGAGATGGCTGCTACTGCAAAAGAGCTAATGGAAAGAGGTTATGAGTATGCAAAGGATTGGATTAAAAATATTTCAAAAAAGCTTAGGACTAAGTCTGCAAAAAAGTTGCTTGAAGGATTAAAAAAAGTTAATTCTAATGAATGGTGGCAAGGCTTAAAGAGAATTGATTAAAAATTTAAAGTTTATAAATCTTACTTCTTAAAAATTTATAGGGAAGAAAGAATGAAATACTTAAACTTGGATAAAAATGAAATTGAGCTTGCTAAAATAATAGTAGAAGAAACTTTCAAAAAACCAGTTAACCTTATAAATCTTGATCCTAGAGGAAAAAAAGTAGAGTTTTACACTTTTCCTGAGTTTCCAGAAGAAATAATAGGCTTAAGCGAAAGAGCCATAAAAAACATAGAGGAATCTCTTTCAACCACTTATGGGTCAAGAATTTTAGGAATGGAGAAAGAGGGAAACAGAATTAAAATAAAGACTGAGAAAGGAGAGATTGTTAAGAAAAATAAAGAATTCATGGATGATATCTCTTTGGGAGCTTATCTTAAGAGTAGGTATTTGTGCAGAATCTATGGAATAGAAACAGTTGGGTTAGAAGAAGTATCGAATGCTTTACCTCTAGAAGCAATAGCCTTTCTTTCAAACCTAGAGGAAAGAGTAGAGACTTATAAGCCTGTAGAATATGGAGCAAAAGGAAAACTAATGGTTAAAAGAAATTCTAACGGAATACTAAGGACATACTTCAGGCTCATTTAACTATGAAATGTATGACAAATCCTTATCTTTTTTTCTTTTAATTTTGATAGAAAAATTCACATTTAGTTTGGATATAGGCTTGATTACTTTCCTCTCTTGTAAAAGACTCTTATAGACCTCTGGTTTGGTTAGAAGTTGAATTTGCTTTGGGTAACACATATAATCGATCCAATTTTCCTTGTATCTTTCTTCTAACTCAGACAAGTAGTTTACGATAAGGTTAATTCTTTTAACACAAGTATTCCAGGCTATGGGATTTCCAGAATATATGACTTCATAATCATCGACTCCTAAACTAATTCTTTCTCCTCTATTATACAAATCTTTCAGAAGTTCATTTTCCATAACTCTCAAATAGCTCCAAGTAATCTCCGCTATTTCAAAAGGTTTTTTAGAAGGAATTCTTCCTTTTTTCAGGTAATCATTCGTGGACTTAACGATTTCCAAAGCTTCTTTATAAAGCTCTTCTAAACCTAAACCTTCTTCTCTAGCTTTTTCTGCTTTGAGAATTCCCATAGCTTTACTGTTTATCCCCATTAGAAAAAGGTTTTGCTTAGCAAAGAATAATTTTTCCTGTTTTTTGGATAGAGAGGGTGAATCATAAAACCAATATTTTTCTCTTTTTTCAATTCTCTCCAACACTTTAAGATTGCTTTTTATAAGTTTCGATATAGAACTCACATATTCCCTCTCTTTTTCGCGACAATTCTCGCTTAAACCCAAAGGCCAGCCAACTATTTTTTCTAAATTCTCTCTTAGACTCTCCAACCTTAGCTTTAAATCATTCAAATTTTTTCTTTCTAGTTTAAGCGGCGGAGAATTAACAATAGCGCAAGTTCTTATAATACTATCTGCAAACTCGACTATTTGCACTCTTGTGTAATCCATACTCTCAGTGTTATAAATTTGAAAGAGGAATTTTTAAGCTTTTCTTTTTTCCCCTTTAAATTTTAAAGGAAAAGATTAGAATTTTCTAGCCTTTTTTAACAACTATTCCTTTGCTCGTGATCTCAAATGGATAAATGTCAGTTCCGTGCTTGGTTCTTCTCATCTTCCTTATTATCAAGCTTCTTGGTATTCCCCCTACCGCATATTCTAAATAATGCAACCTTATTATTCCGTCAACAACGAATTCTTCAACTCCAAGCCTGCTTAGCTTATTCTCCCCTTCTGGAATCTCGCTTATTAGTATACTCGTAACTTTTAAATCTCTCAAAGTCTTTGCTAAATCAAATATAGCTCTTCTTATTATGGGTATTGACTCACTTTCTTTCCATCCCATGGTTGCGACGCTTAAGCTATCTAGAACAAACCTTTTTGCATCTACCCTCCTTACCAAATCCCTTATCACATCCTTTATCTCTTCCATGCTAGAAGGGAACAAAGATTCGACTATAAGCTTTTTTTCACCAATATACTTCTTAAAATCCCATCCAAAATCCTGCGCACATTTTATTATACTTTCCTTATCTTCCTCCAAGGTTATGTAAACTCCATTCTCCCCATTTTGCAACCCATGCCATAGGAATTGACAGGAAAAAATGGTTTTTCCCGTCCCTGTACTTCCGCAGAGTAAAATCGTAGAGCCTTTTATAAACCCACCTTCGATTAGCTTGTCCAAGCCAGGAATTCCTGTTTCTATTCTCTCCTTTTCCATAAAACTAATTTAGAATTTTTTATAATTATAGTTTATGAGCATAGCTATCGACAAGCTTCTTCTAATAATCTTAGGCTTGATAGTCTTAGTAGTTGCTCTAGTCCTTTATTCTGGCTACATAAGACCAGAAATGACCAACTGCGAAATTTGCAGGAACTTACTCATGAGTTGGTGCGCAAAGTGTGCAGCGAATGAGTATTCTTCTGATATTTCCATTCCTGCAGAGATATGCGAATGCTCTGTTAAATGCGGCCTACTTTCTAGCTGTACATCTTCAACAAATTGCAACGATTTGGAAAGCGAATGCTCAAACTACATTTCATCTTAGCCTTGGTAGAATCATGAGTATTTCGTCTTTATCTCCTATTGCTAAGTAATTTCCATTCAGATACATCTTTGCTACCAGAGCGCAAGTAATTGCATCTAGCTCATCGTCGCTTATCTCTTTTTTCCTTACATCGCCTTTTACTCCAAGCTTGATCAAACCCTTCCTCAACTTTTCTATACCTTCTTGCTTCCTAGGAATTTTTAAAATATCCTGAGCTGCCCCAGGATAAGTTTCTATAACTTTAAAACCTTCTTTTTCCAATTTTTTTCTTAACCTAATTCCCCTTCGGGTTAACTTTCTCATAGGCCCTAGGGATATGGGAAAAAGCTTAATTCCCATTCTAAGTAGCTCCTTATCACATTCTCTCAAATGCCCAAGCTTCGAATATTTTTTTGCTAAGCTAGGCCTAGCTTTTGGTAAAGCTAGAGGTGCGTCTATCGCAATAACTTCTGGCTTAACTTTCCTTACTTCTTCCAAAATTTCCTCATCTTCATGCAAAACTCTTGTTCTTGCTACCAGATTCTCGTCTAGAAGGCAAAAGCCTGTTTTTCTCCTTTCGCTTCCAGCTAGATCAATTCCTACAACCCTCAAGTTCTCACGCAAACTTTATGCATTCTGCCGGAGGAGAAAACATTAAATCGCAAAACGCCTTAAAAATTTCATCGTTAGTACAATTCCTTAAGACTCTTTGCCCAAAAAAGCTTGAGATTAAAATTTTGTAAGAACTTCTGTTCTCAACTATTTCCTGCAAAATTATCTGATTCTTAAACCTTTTCGCAAAATCTTCCAAATATGACTTTTTATCTATGCACTCGCTACACTCATTTCCATAGAAAAACTTGACCAGAGTCTTTCCTTTTTGAATAGCCAAATTTTCTTGCTCTGGAGTAAGTTCATAATCTATTATATTCTCTTCTGGCAACGCAACCAAGCCGGTAGGCCTAAATGCTTGGAGGAAAAAATAAGTTATGCTTGAGCCTAGCATTAGGAATATCAAAAAACTTGAAATTATAGCACTCTTTGCAATTTTAAGCTTCATACCTTTTAACTTTAAGAATTTATTTTTATAAATTTTATTTGTGGTTCTTGAGAAGCTTATTTCAGTCAAGACTGCAGAAAAGAAGCCTTACTTGCTTTTTCTATTTGGCATAGCCATTTCTTTAACCTGCTTGTTCATTTCCTTCATGGTTTTTGAAACTTCTGTAGGAATGTTCACAACTTTTTTAATAACTATAGCAGTAACTCCCTTTATGATTAATCTGTTGAGATATGAGGAAGCGAGAGAAGAAGAGCTTTATCAGCATAGGAAAGATATAAGCTTGATCAAAAGGCATAGAAACATCTTGCTCATTTTCTCCATATTTTTTATCTCAATAGTCTTTTCTTATTCTTTGCTTTATTTGATTTTGCCAGAGGAACTAAGCCAAAAAATTTTTGAGGATCAGATAAGCGAGATAAAAGCAATAAGAGGAAGCTTCGCATCCCAAGATACTTTCGTCAAAATAGTTTCGAATAACATAGGCGTTCTCTTCCTCTCCTTCCTCTTCTCTTTCCTTTTTGGAGCAGGAGCTATTTTTATCCTCGCATGGAATGCTTCTGTTTTAGCAGTAGCTATAGGAATGCTGGCCCAAAGCATAGGAGGGATTAAAGCTTTACCTCTAGCTGCAATGGTTTTCTTCCCCCATGGTAGCTTGGAGATTCTAGCTTACTTCATAGGAGCGATTGCGGGCGGTTTAATCTCTGCAGCTCTAACGAGAAGAAAGCCTAAATGGTTCTGGTTCATCTTTAGGGATAGCGCAAAGCTTTTGATTATTTCCATAATCTTACTTTTTATCGCAGGAATGGTTGAAGTAATAGCTATAGGCTTAGGATGATCAGTAAGAAAGACTTTCTTCTTTTCTTTTTCTCTTAACTAAATCAAATATTAGCTTTTGAATTCCTTCTGGGTCAGGAACCGCTAATAAGGATGCTTCAGCTCCCATCCTTCCAGGAGAAATTTGACCAGCTAAAGTTTGGATTAACACACTCCCAAAGCCTAGGACTCTTTCTAAAAGTGTTCTTGAAACTATAACATCCGAAATTCTTTCCAATGGAATTGAAACAACCCTATATCCAATCAGACCTTTTTTATAAATTATTCTTTTATTTGTTATCCAATAATGCTGATGCTTATATTGAAGGCCAGAGATATACCAGCCTAGAAACAATCCTATGAGAGCTATAAACGATAGTAAAAGTAAAATTCCAAAAAGACCCAAATCGAGTAAAGGGGTTTAAAAACTATTCCAAATTCTCGTAGCTAGGCGAACATAATAATTTCTTAAGTTATTTAATGTGTCTGCTACCTACATTGAATCGTCAAAGGGAAAGAAAAGTCTAGAGCTCTTGCATAAAGTTTTACGATTACTCAAGGAAATGGCATTGAAATTAGAACAAAAATTATTCTAAGTAAATCCCTGGTTTTCCGTACTTAGCTTTACTCGCCTTATTCTGAGGATCGTACCTTTTCTTGTCGCTAGCCCTAAAAACAAAAATGTTTTCAAAACCTAAGATTCTCCTCAAAAATTCTTTTGCCTCGTTTAAATATTCAAACTCTTTTTTGGTCGATGTATACAAATAACAGTTTTTCTTCTTTCCAGCAAGCTTGATAACATGTCTTATATCTTCAATCGAATTTCTCAAAATTTCCTCGAGCTCCAAAACTTTTTTGTTGAACTTCTCTCTATCAAACTCTGGCCATTTAGCCTTTGCTATAAAACCTTTTTTCTTCAATTTTTCCCAGAGCTCCTCGCAAGCATGCGGAACTAAAGGAGCTAAAAGTTTAGCTATAACTTCTAAACTTTCCTTCAGGACCTTTCGATTGCAATTCTCCATTCCGTTATTCCTTTCAACATACCATTTAAGCTCTCTCACAGAATCGAACAAAGCATTCTTGGCTGCGCTCCTAAACTTTAATTCCTCATAATTCTGGGTAGCCTCTTTGATTAAAGCTTGGAGCTTGCTTTGCAGATAAACATCTATGGCTTTTATTTCTTTTCTCTTAGCCTTTTTAAGCTGCTTGACTAATTCAAAGAGAAAATTGATTCTTGAAGCATAGGCTTGTATACTTTCATCCCTCCAATCAGCATCGTTCAATCCTTCGCTGGAAGCTACTATGTTAATCCTAACCAAATCAGCCCCGTATTTTTCTACCAAGTTTCTTAAAGGAATTACATTCCCCTTTGATTTGCTCATCTTGGCTCCATAAACGTTAACAAAACCGTTTACGCCAATAGCCCTGGGCCAATACTTTTTTGGCCAAATGGCAACGTGGTGGAAGATGTAGAAGGTTAAATGGTTCGGAACCAGTTCTTTTGCCGAATTTCTCAAGTCGACCGGATAGAAGTATTCGAACTCTCTTCTCATCTCCTCCAAAACTTTTGGTTTTAACCCAGCCTGCTTAGCAATCTTTTTAGCATTCCCTTTTCCTAAAAATATAAAATCAAAAACTTCATCGGTCAATTTGCTCGCTGCTATCTTCTCCTTCTTTATTATCCTTGCGATAGTGTAGAAAGCCATGTAGATGGTTGAGTCGCTTAGAGTTTCAACTTTCCATTCTTTATCCCAGGGCAATTGCGTTCCCAAACCTGCTTTTCTTGCACATGCTTTATCCTTAAGCCAATCTATGGTCGCTTCAAACTGAGCTCTTGCCTCTTCAGGATAAATTTTAATTTGTTTCAAACATTTTTTAGCGAGTTCTTTCCATCTTTTATCCGAATATTTCAAAAACCATTGTTTCTTAAGAATTTTAACATAATTCTCTGTTCCGCATCTGCAAACAACTTTTCCAGAAGGCTCGTAGATTAAATCAGCTATCTTTTCCTTCAAGAATTCTTTGGTAAGCTTCTCTTTAACTTCAGAAACTTTAAAGCCAGCATACTTGCCGCAATTTTGCTTTAGTATGCCCAGATGAAATTCCTTCTTGTACAAAATTTCAGTAGCCTGATCCAACTTTTCTTTTTCTTTTTGGCTTTTAATCTTAAGCTTTTCGCAAATTTCTTTGGCAGGAATTTCTCCAAATTCCTTAGTTTTAATCATCGAGATTGGCTTAATTTCTTTTATTCGTTCAGGCTCCAATCCATACTTTTTAATTTCCTCTTCACTAGCTTGCAATTCTTTCAGAGCTATGTAATCCCAAGGAGCATGAGCGGGAACGCTCATCACTATTCCGGTAGCAACCTTTGGGTCGCAAAAGCTAGCCGGTAAAACGATCACCTTATTTTTTAAAACAGGGTTTTCGGCTGTTTTTCCTACTAGCTCATAGCCACTAACTTCTTCTATTATCAAAACTTTTTTTAATTGCTCCTTAAGCTTGAAGGTAGCTTCCTTGCTCAAAATCCAAACTTCATCGTCAATCCAGGCTTTCACATAATCTACGCTTGGATTAACCCAAATGTTTGTTACACCATAGATTGTTTCAGGCCTTAGAGTTGCACAAGGCAAAATCTCTCCTGTTTCCAAGGGAAATTTCAAGATTATATATTCTAAAGGACTTTCTCCCTCTCCTATTAGCCTATCATGATCTCCCGTAGGGCTTTTACAGTGCGGACAATAGATTACTGGATGCGTCCCCTTCTTCACATAACCTTTCTTTCTAAGCAAGTTGTACTGCCATTCGATAAACCTGTTAAAATGCTTGTCCAAAGCTGTAATGAAGGTTCTCCTCCAATCTATGGAAAAGCCTGCTCTTTTAATATCCTGAATGAACCTCTTTGCCCAGAATTTAGCTACATAGGCAGCTCCGTATTTTTTAAAATTATTTAAATCTTTTTCGCTAGCTCCATAAAGCTTGAAAGTTTCAGCCTGTGTCTTATCGCCTTTCTTCAACCTTTCTATAGCTCCTAAAATAGGCTCACCAGTAGCATGAAAACCTTGGGGGAATAGAACGTTAAAACCTTGCATCCTCTTAAACCTTGCGTAAGAATCGCATCTTAGAGCGGTAAAGGCTGCACCTATGTGCATGCTTCCATTCAAGTAAGGGATTGGAAAGGTTATGAAAAACTTTGGTTTCTTGCTTGGGTTTGCTTCGAATATTCTAGCCTTTTCCCATCTTTTCTGCCACTTCTTCTCTATTTTTCTTAAGTTCATACTCCCATCCAATAATTAATTTCAGAAATTTTCTCTTTAAATTTCTCTTCCAATAATTTATTTCTTTTTAGAACTATATTGTTTTGTCGAATACAATCTCTTGAAAATATTAGACCTGTCAACCTAGCTTGACTTATCATCGTAGAATTATGAGCCGTATCCCTATCTAGCTTATATTTTTCCATTGCAACCCTTCTCATATTTTCTGTAATTTTAAAACTATCTGCATAAGGATTTTCCAGAGCAACTTTAACGACTCTCCTTAAGTAATTTCTATGGAATTTGTAAACATTTCCTTCAAGCTTGCGTGGAAGAGGTTGCTCAGCATGAGTTGTTCTCATCTCAAGTTCTACTGGATTTTTTATAAAGAACTCATGCCTAAGATAAGGGTCTCTTGGTGTTCTTGGAAGATATATGGAAATAACACTAGGTCTTTTTAATTCTGGGCATTTCTTTTTTAGCAAATATTCATACCTTTTTTTCACTTTTTCTGTAACTCTTAAGATTTTTGATCCTTTCTTTGAGTTAATTAAAATGTCTATATCATCCTCGTACGTTACAGTACCTTCGACAACGGAACCTCTTATAGAAATGAAAGTAATTAACTCCTTTCCGTACCTAGAAATTTCTTCACAAATTTCAAGAGCAGAAGAAATCATGAAGTTATAAAATTCATCTTCGTAGAGTCTTTTAGAAATTAGCTCTAACTTGCTTCCAGATCCGTAGAACTCTTTCCCCTCTCATCTCCTTCACTTTATTAGATTTGGAGTTCAAAATTTAAATTCTTTCCATTCGTCACTTTTCTTGGAGTTAGTAAGCTCTAAAAAAAGCTAAGGTAAATTTTTCAAGCTATTATAAGATAGGAAAGGAGATATAAGAAAATAAAAATTATTCCTGCTAACTTATCAACTTTTTCTCTAACTGCAAGAATTAGTATAACCAAAAAAGAAGCAAGGAAAGTGTAAAAGCCTACGCTCAAGCTAATGGGATGTATAGGAACAGGAAATAGTAGTAAACCAACAGCTGGCGCAAGAGTAGCATCTACAATGCAACTTCCTATCAAATCTCCGACAGCAATCCCATACGCTTTTTTCCTAATGGCTGTAAAATCTACTGTTAGTTCAGGAAGGGAAGTTCCTATAGCTACAAGAAAGAAGCTAAGTAAGAATTCTGGAATTTTGAATGCTATTGAAAGTTTTATAATAGATTGGATTACTAAATAGCTTCCGATTCCCACACCGGCAAAACCTAGAGTAGCAATGAGGATATCCCAAAGGAAGTTGTTCGATTTCTTTTTCGTATAAACTTTAATTTTTTTTGACTTCTTCAAAAATTTTTCACTACTCCTAACCACAAGCATGAATAGAGGCCAGCTAATTACCAGAAAAAACGCGCTCAATCTTGAAATATATCCTTTTTCAAGCGTTGCCAAAAGAAGTATCAGTGAAAGGATCAAACAACTTCCGATGATTAGTATTTCCTCCCTTTTAACCTTAAAAGCCCTGACAAAAGAAAGGATTCCAAAAACTAAGGTTATTTGAGCTAGGACAGAACCGATAGAATTCCCTATGTTTATATCTCCATGCCCCATTGCACAAGAGACTATAGAATTTGCAATTTCTGGAAAGTCTGTTCCTATGGAAACCAAAGTTAGTCCAATGAGGATCGGAGAAATTTTTAGAGCTTGAGCTATCTTTATTGAATGCTTAACAGCCTTATCGCTAGAAAAAGCTAGGAGTGCTATCCCGAAAATCAAGACACCCATTGCCCCAAAAATATCGAGCAAACGAAAGCCCCTCTTTTATATTTTTGTTTTTGAGGAATAAATCGTTTCGAGCGAAAAATTAATTTATTTAAAAGTCTTGTATAGAATTAAGCCCCCGTAGCTCAGTTTGGATAGAGCGGCGCCCTTCTATGCTAGGCATAGAAGGTTTGATTCAAGATGAAAGAAGAAAGGCGAAGGTCGCGGGTTCAAATCCCGCCGGGGGCATAAGTTAATTTTTTTAGTACTTTCGTTATTTTCCACTTTTTGAGCGATTCTGATACATTTAGATTGGCCCCAAGAAATTTTTTCTGAAAGCAAGATTTAATTCATGAGAAATTAACAGAGTTTGAAAGAAAGATACTGATTTATTTGGATAGCGAAGAACCTTTTAGCAGGACAGGCTAAATTGCAAAATCCTTGAAAGTTAATCTGGATAAAGTTCAAGCTGCATTGGTAGAATTAAGGAAGAAAGGTCTTGTACAAGAGAAAAATGGTTTGTGGTCTCCAACAACAAAATGGTTAAAATTAGAAGAAAATAATAAACTTTTTTGATTAGAGTACAAAAAGAAAAAAACTATAAAATTGGTTTTGGAATTACTGATCCATCTTTGTATTTCCCTTTTTCATCATACCCAAAACTTGCTTCTTTCTCTAACCTAAAAATAGCCATTCTTGCTATCTTCATCTTATAATATAACTTTACAGGATTAAGTCCATTATTTTTAATTTCAAGAGTTAATCTTCTTGGTGTTGGAAATCCATGACCCGTATCAACAATCGCAGCTGTTTGGGTTACGGAAATACCCAGTCGCGCTAACGTGCTAGTACCATCCAGAAGAACTCCCAATGACTTCGAAATTCCAATCTTTTCATAAGTTGAAGCTAATATAAACGCGTTAGGTTTAAGTATGTAAGGTGAAGTATCGCTTATCTCAACTCGTTTGTAACATTTCATTGATTCTTCATCGTAAGGGTCGATTAAACCCTTCTTAACTTGCTCAAAAATCGTTGGCCCAAGTCTTAGGTTTATGCATGCAGGCCGCAGCATTTCTCTATCAAAAGGTTCAATTATCAATAGCCCATTCTTTATAGCATCCAATATTTCTTTATCAGATAACATTTTTTCTACCAAATATAAAATAGGTGGTTAACTTTAAAGTTTTAATGACAAAAGCTCATAGTTTGCTGATGAAATTTTTTATTATTCTAAAAAATCGAGAAACTAAACGTACTTTTTTCAGGATTTCTACTACCGAAGCAAACTTTTCATTCTTTATTTTAGCATAAGCCTCCTTATAACCAAAGAAAATGCTTTTCTTCTTTGGGTGTGTCGTTAGAAACTCTATATTCTTTTTCTATCGTCTCTACAATCTCTTTTTAATTTTTATGTTATACGTGTAACGATTCAATAAAAATTTAAACTATTCTAACCAAACTTCCAATTCTTTTTGAAACTCTTTAAACCCAAGCTTCTCATAGAATTTTAAAGCTCGCTCATTCTTGCTTAAAACATCTGTCCTGATCCATTTGATTCCCTTGTTCTTGAACCACTGAATTATTTCTTCAACCAATTTTCTTCCTATGCCCTTTCTTCTAAACCCTTCCTCTACCCAAACTTCTCCTATATATCCATATTTTTCTTCCTTAAAGAAGAGGAAGGATTTAACCATCCAGGCATAGGCCATTCCCACAGGCTTTCCATTAGCCCAAGCTATCAGAAAAACACTATCTTCCCTTTTAATCCTCTTCCTGAAAAATTTCTCTATTTTTTCTTTATCTAATTCAAACCTCCTGTAATTTGGGTAAAGCTTTCTTTCAAACTCGTTAAGCTTTCTAGAAAATTCGAGCAAAATTTTTACATCCTTTTCAGTAGCTTTTTTAATTTCAACCATCAATTTATTTTAGCCTTTTAAAATTTTTTAGCCTTCATTCAAATTCTTTAAAAATTTTTTGGATAAGAACAAAAAGCTTAAATATGCTTGGGATACTACTCAATCAGATAGCATGTATGCAAAATTTTCACCCAAAATAATCCAACTCAAAGTCCTAGCTTTAAGGAGTGGAGAAAAAATTCCAGAGTATGTTACAGGAATTTTAAGGGAAGAAAGAAAAAGAGGATTATTACTTGAGACCGCAGTGATTACACCGAATAGAATAAAGCTTGGAGATTATTTTTTAATAAGAAAGTTGAAGAGTTATGGAAGAACTTATATTCCCTATAGCTTGATTCAAGAGCGTTTAAATATCGTTTGATAAAATATTTTTATGGAAAAACTATGGGCTAGTAACTTCTCAGCCCACTCAGCAGATTTGCTCGCTTTAGGCATACCTCTAGGAAAAGACAGCGAAAAAGTTTTAAGATTTTTAAGGAAAACTAGCCTTTTTTTCGAAACTTTTGATGTAGACAAAAAAGGGGGGTTAAAGTTAAGGATTTGCGATCCGGGAAACTTAAAGTTTAAAAAGCCTAGCCAAATAACAGAAAAAATCAGAGAAATAGTGGAAAAAAGGAAAGTACCTTTAA
>Ga0190363_1000079_pt1 | contig 52868 bp, 68 predicted proteins | sample 48721867_MG_FD_161272 | JGI IMG/M metagenome (GOLD analysis project Ga0190363, IMG submission 161272) | Hydrothermal vent microbial mat bacterial communities from Southern Trench, Guaymas Basin, Mexico - 4872-18-6-7_MG | ecosystem: Environmental > Aquatic > Marine > Hydrothermal vents >...
TACGGTGGTTGTATGTCGGCTGTTGTATGTGTTAGGGTTTCTAAGGAGTTGAAGGAGAGGATGAGGAGGTTGAGGAATGTTAATTGGAGTGAGGTTATTAGGAGGTTTATTGAGGATACCGTGTCCCGTTATGAGGCTGAGGAAGTTCTTAAGAAGATTGTGGAAGATTTGAAGGATGTCCCGGAACTTCCTGCGGGGACGGTGTCGGGGTGGGTTAGGCTTGACAGGGAGGGTCATTGATTCTTCAGCTATTGCAAAGTTTCTTTTGAAGGAGGAGGGGTGGTTGAAGGTTAAAGGGTTTCTTCTTGAGAAACCATATACTCTAGAGTTAGCTGTGGAGGAGGTTGCAAATGCTATTTGGAGAAGAGTTATGTTGTTGAGGGATATAAGTGTTGGGAAAGCCTTCATAATTCTAAACGACCTTCTAGAGTTGAAAAAGTATTTGCTCGTAGTTGAGCCGCAAACCCCATACTTAAGCCAAGCACTTAAAATAGCTATTGAGAACAAGGTAACAGTTTACGATGCACTATTTATTGCTCAAGCATTAGCTAAGCAGGCAGTACTCATTACATCTGATAAGAAGCAATGTAAACTAGCAGAAAACCTCAATGTAGAGACAGTGTACATCTAGGATACTCCCAACTACTTCAACTACGGTGAAACCACATTACTTCTCTACCCATCTTACCCGGTAATAGTTTGTTTCAATGTAAACATTCAGCGCTAATGGGTGAATAATGTTAGTGTTTTCAATAGCCGTAGAGTTCTACTAACGTAATGTTTTTGCGGAGGATGGTTTGGGGTTATGGTGGTTTTAAATTCTTAAGTTTCTCACTTGCCTGTTCTCCCTCGACTCCCCAGTTTTCCTTGGGTATTTCGTGTATCACTACTTCGACTCCGCGCGGTGATATTCCGAGTTCCTCAAATACTTTGGTGATTCCCTTTATTATCTTAGCTTTAGCTTTTCTTGAAACCCCGCTCCACATGTAGACGTGTACTATGGGCATAAAGACCACGCTACTGTATTACCCTGCGCCGATAAAATAAGTTGTCGCTAATACGGTTTCAAGAAGTCTCATAGTACATGGAAACATTAGCAGTAGCGTAAACGCAGCCGGCCCCTCGAAGTTTCTGGATGCTTCTTCAGCAAAGAGTCTTAAACCCGGGTAGAAATGATTGTGTAATAGCTACCGCCCATGGAGAGCTGGTTACCGCTTAGCACGGTGAGAAAAGGTTCCGCTAGCAACTCCTTCACCTAAGCTAATTAGAGTTAAGAACTATGGCTTTCCTGTAATAGTTTTTGTTTCTTATTGTTAGCTATTTTCAATAATGTTTTAGTGTTTTGGATAATGCTGTAACTAGCTTTTCTACTTCTTTTAATACGTCTTCTACGTCTTCTCTCGTTGCTAGGTTTTCATAGAAGTTTTTATGCATAGAATCTGCTTGTCTAAATACTGTTCTAACCCATTCTCCAAGTTCCCTAGCAACTTCGTTCTTATAAATCCATAAGTCTCTATGAGATTCAAGTTTTATACCTTTTTTAGCAAGAGCATGTGCTTTAATTGCTAACGCGCATGCACCCCATATCTTTTCGCTTGCCTGTCTAAGATCGTTTTTCTTGAGTTCTTGTCTTGCTTGCTCTATGAGTTCTTCCGCTCCTCTAATATACTTGCTTGCTCCTTCAACAGGATCAATATCTCCCACTAGTATGTCGAGTAAGTATTCTTCAACCGTTACTCCAGCTCTACCAGCTCTCTCCTTAAGTTCTTCAATAATAAATTTAGGTAATGTCACTTCAGCCACTTCCCGCACTCAACCATATAGGTATAGTGTTTATTAAGTATAGTTATACTTTAGTCTTGGAAGTTCCCCGTAAAGGTTAATTTAATTCTCTTCAAACTCATGTTAATAGTTAATGGTGGTGTTTAAGGCTTTTTAATGGCTTCCCTATGTAGTGGTGTTTACACTAGTTTAGATGTCTTTCTCAGCGTGTTAAGTAGGGTATTGGAGCTGTTTCTTGTTTTAAGTGCAAACGGGGTTCTTAGGAATCTTGTCTACTAGGTGTATTATTCACGCGGTTTTTGCTGTGTTTCTATTATTCTATGTTGTTCGTTTATGTCTAGTATTTCTAAGTATTTTCTGTAGAGGTAGTTTAGTGCTTCTTCTCTGTTTCCATGTATTAGTTTGCCTTCTAACAGTATTGTGTACACTATGTTTGGAGGTGCTGTGTTTAAATGTACTAGGTCTTCTAACACTATGGGTTCTAGGATAGTCTAAGCCTAGTTTAAGCAGGTGTGCTTTAAGGTATAGTTGGAGAGATTGTTCTAGACTGAAAGCAGCTAAGTCGTAGAACCTTCTACTTATCTGCATAAGTGCTGTTTCGTAAAACCTCCTAGATCTTTCAAGAAGAAACTTGTATTCTTCGAGCTTGGTCAAAACTTATCTCCTACTCTAATATCGGTATTTTCTTTCCTTTGTACATGCTGTTTCCTTTCTCTTCTACTATATGTATTTCGACTGGGGCGTCCCATGGTAGTTGGTAGGTGTTTATAGCTTTTTCCAGTATGTCTACTCTAAGGTTTTTTCTCATTGATTTTTTAGGAACTACTATGAGTATGTCTATGTCGCTTAGAACTGTTAGCCTTTTTTCCGCTGCCCCCCCGATAACGTATACTTTTGCTTCAGGTACTATGTCTTTAGCTGCTTTAGCTATTTTTTCAGCGTATTCTCTCCATTTTTTCAAGTGTTTCACATGGTATTTAGCCCAGTACATTTTCCTCAACTTCATCTAGTAGTTTGAAGAGCTTCTCAGCTATTTCAAACATGTTCTTGACAGAGTTTGCAGTGGGTACTGCTATGCTATATCTTGATTCTGTATAAGCTGATTCTATGTCTATTAGTGTTTCCCTACGCTCTCTTACGAATTTCCTAATCTTCTCAGCTACATGTTTGAACTCTAGTTCGTCCAGGGTGTTTGTGAGAAGCCCTATAAGCTCTCTAATACCGTGTATTCTGGGTATTGTTCCTCTTAAGCGTAGTAGTGTAGCTTTAAGTCTTAGCTGGCATGCTTGGTGTATATTGAAGGATGCTATGTCTAGGATGTTTCTAGTTAGAAGTTCTTTAGCTAATTCTAGGAACACTCTAGCTCTACGTTTGATGGCTTCTACTCTTTCACCGCTCATATGGGGTTCTAACTTTCAGCTGTAAGTATGCTCAGTATTGAGCCTATTTTCTCTATTATTTTCTCTGCTGCTTGCTTCGGAGCCACTGCTTTAATTATTTCTTCAATGTCTTTCCTTGTTAGTGTTTTCTGTTTAATGTTTACTGCTAAGGTTAGCGCTATTATTGTTAGAGCTCCTATTGGCCATAAGCTACGGGGTAGAAACATGAATATCATTGCTAGGGTTAATGGTGTTACTAGTGTTTTCCCTATTTTCCCCCAATTTAGCTTTAATCCTACATGGTTTGCTATTCTTGTTGCCTGGGTTAGCCCTGTTATTGAGCCTGCTAGGTATGCTATTGCTGTTCCTAGTCCTCCAAGTATTGGTGTTATTGTTAGGTACAGAATTATTCTCGGTATGTTTTGGGCTAAACCTATTTTCAAAACTTGAAAGTAGTTTCCGTAAGCGTAAACCAGGTTTGTTATTGGAAGTGTTATTGCTAGTGGTATTGTTGATAGGGCGAGAACGAGCATTGTTGGTGCTATGTTAGGGTATTTTCCTCCTAAAACTAAGGTTGGCAGCCACGGGTACGCTATCAGAACTGCAGTTATCGGTGTCATTAGTGCTAACCCTATTTTCAATATTCTCCAGCACATTCTCTTCCTACCATCAGTCATTCCGCTAAGTGTTGGCAGTAAAGGTGTTCCCAGAGATGTTGCTATCATTAGTATTAGGTTTGCTATTGCGAACGCTATGTAGTATTGTCCTGTTTCTATTGCTCCTGAGAATCCGAAGACTGCTAGTACTCCTAGCCATTGGCCTGTGAGCATTATTATTCCTGGTAGCCAGTTTGCTATTCCTGCTTTTAGTACTTCTATGAGGTGTTTTGTGTTGAATGTTAGGCTTGGCCCTATTGTTTTTAGTGCGTAGGCTAAGCCTATTGTTAGGTTTGCAGCGGAGACCATTGCGTATCCTAGGGCTGCTCCTACCCAGTCGTAGCCTAATAGCACTAGGGTTACCCCTAAAGCAAATTTTAGCGTGTTGCCTACTACTGACGCTATGAGTATGAATTCTGTTCTTAGATATGTTATTAGTAGTGCTGAGAATGAGGTTGATACTCCTAGGAATACTAGGATTGATGCTGTTTGGAACATTTGTGGTTTGTAGTTTCCGAAGACTATTCCTAGGGAGCCTAGAGTGTACATTGCTATGGCTGCTACTGCGTAGGTTGCTAGTAGGAAGTAGGTTGTTGTCCAGAAGTAAGTTTTTAGTTCTTGTATGTTGTTTTGCCCTAGTGTTTTCCCTAGGAAGCGCTGTACTCCCCTTGTTACCCCGAAGCTCAGTATCCCTGTGGTTAGGGTTGCTAGTCCTATTGTTGTTGACGTGTATCCTAGGATTTCTGAGCCTCCTATGGTTAGGATTACTAGCCAGTATAGGAATCCTGCTGCGTTGTTAACTATGCTTGTAAGGTATAGGTAGAATCCTCCGCGAACAACCCTGCTTATACTTACTTCTTCAACGGGGTTTTGAACGTTGGAATTCATGTTTTACGGTGTTATGTTTTTTATTTCTTGTTTAAACTGCGTGTATGCTGATGTGTTCACGTATTTTCTTGCTTTCTCTCTTAATTCTCTATCTTCCGTTACCAGTGTTGCTTCAGTTGTTTCTGAGGCTACTATGTATGATGCGTCATAGAATGTTATTTTCTCATTAGTGGCTAGCTCTAATATTTTGTATGGGTTTAGTTGGTTAAAGTGTATTGTTTTAACTATTTCTTTCTCTGTAAGATTTTTTAAGACGCCCATAATGTCTTTTGCATCTTTTAAATCTATTGTGTTTAAGTACACTACAAGTTTCCATAAGCTATTACCGGTTTCATATATGGTTAAATCTAGTGTATATAATGTGACTTTAGTAGCTATGTTGAGAAGTTTTTCACCATAATCTAGTAGTAGAGGAACTAGAACTGATGCGTCTAGAAGATATTTTGTCATCTTCTGTTTCTGTCCTCTCTTATAAGCCTAGCTATGGTGGCGGGATCTATTTTTCCCGCTAATTTTTCTCTAAGTTTTTTAAGGTTTTCTTCAAGTATTTTCATTTCTACTTCTTCAACATATTCTTCAAGAAGTTTTCTAGTAACTTCGCTAACGTTAATATTGAGTTTTTCAAGCTTCTCTTTAAGCTTCCTAGGCACTCTAATAGAGATTACTACGCTAGACAAGTAAGCCACCGTATTACACTTTGTAATACAATATTATTAAGTTTTTTAGTTAGGTTGTTTATGTATGACAAGTCCATGTAAAGTGTTTCAGCAGAGTTTTGAACATTAGAACCTGCAGTTACTGGTCTTGTCCTGTCTTTATTGGTTGTTTGAGTGTTTTGTTTCATGTTTGTTATAGTCTTGGATAGCTTTGTCTAATTACATGTGGTGGGTCGTTTATGTGTTTCCATAGTCCTTTTTTAAATTTTATTATTTGTATTCCAAGTTCGTCTATGGTTGCATCTGTTATTAGCGGTTCTGTTAGGTTTTCGTCTACTGTTATGTAGGCGTATGTTTGGGAGAGTTTGTTGCCCTTTCTGTCTAGGAGTTCTATTTTTACTTTCTCCTTAGATATTAGGTTGTATGTTTTTCCTGAAGCTAACTCTATTTCTACGGGTTCAAAATCTTTAATTGTAAAACCTAGGGCTGATGCCGTTTCAGGGTCTACGGCTACTACTGGTTCTTCGCTTTCAGCTCCGCTGCTGACCAATACTATGACTTCCTTAGACTTTCCCGTATGTTCTCGTGTTATTTTTATTTTAACTCTTACTACCAAGGCCTTCTTGCTCCTTAGCTACGTATCTTCTAACGATTCTGTATTTCCCATATCTTAGCTTTTTACCTTTAGCTAAGCTTACTTTACCTTCTATGATTAGTTTAAGTATGTTTTCGCTTAAAACAACTCTTTTACTCTTCGCCTTAGATTTCCCCATGAAATACTCTCATGTGGATATGTAGTGTAAATGGTGTGTATTGAAAATTTTGTTTGCCTAGTAAACTTAGCTGATTATGTCTTTAAATTACCCGTATATTCTGTATGTTGGTGGGTTGTTTATGTATGATAGACCTATGTAGAGTGTTTCAACTATGTTTTTTATTGTTTCTTCTATTTTCTTTACTTTTTTAAGTAGGATTAGTATTCCGTAGTATAGTGCTTTTCCTCTGGTTGTTGCTAACTCTATTTTTAAGAGTATTTGTTGAACTATTTTCTTTAAAATGGGGCTTTTAACTGTAGGGACTATTTTTGAGGTTAGCCAGAGGAGTGAGCGTTCTAATCGAGTTAAGAGGTACCAGGATCTGTTTGCTAGGGCTTTTCTAATGTATTTTCTTAAATGGGTTTGGGTTATTTTCTTGGGGAGAATTATTTTTGTCAGGGTTTCCTTTATTTCTTCATCTAGTTTATTCTTTTCTTCATTGCCTGAGATAATCATCATTGCATACGATTCAGTTGTATATTTCAAGATATCAAAGCCTCGAGTTCAAATAATTTAGTTTATGAGTTTTAAATTTTCTTAATGGTATTTAAGGAGACCGTTATGCTTGTTTTGAAAAGTACGGTGTGTTATTGTTTCTAGGTATTATTATGATAATGTATGAGTGATGTTTGTTTTGTTATTTTAAATTTTCTGGATAGGTTTATACGGTACATTTTATTAAGATATTTTCCGAGGGTGCGTTTAATGCCTGAAGTTGTTGTTGAGCATGTGACTAAGGTTTTTGGAGGTAAGGTTGTTGCTTTAGATAATGTTTCAGCTAGGATTAAGGATGGTGAGTTTTTCGTTTTACTAGGTCCTTCAGGTTCAGGTAAAACTACTTTGCTTAGATGTATTGCTGGTCTTGAGAAACCTGAGAAGGGACGTATTTCTATTGGTGAGAAAGTTGTTTTTGATGCTGAAAGCAAGGTTTTTGTTCCTGCTAAGGAACGTGATGTTGCTATGGTTTTTCAAAACTATGCTTTATACCCCCACATGAAAGTTTACGATAATATAGCGTTTCCGCTACGTATTAGGAAACTACCTAAAAACGAGATTAGAAGAAAAGTTGTTGAGGTAGCTAAGCTTCTGAGAATAGACGATTTACTCGACCGCTATCCTAGACAGCTTTCTGGAGGACAGCAGCAAAGAGTAGCTCTAGCAAGAGCATTAGTTAGAAATCCTAAAGTTTTCCTCATGGATGAGCCTTTAAGCAATTTAGATGCTAAATTAAGAGTTGTTATGAGAGCCGAACTTAAAAGATTACAGAAGGAGCTAGGTATAACAACAATTTACGTTACCCATGACCAAGCTGAAGCAATGACTATGGCTGATAGAATTGCTCTTCTAAATGAAGGTAAAATTGTTCAGACAGGAACACCTAGCGTGCTTTACCATAAGCCTGTAAATCTTTTCGTAGCAGGTTTTATAGGTTCTCCGCCAATGAACTTTTTCAGTGTTTCGCTGAAATGTAGTGAAAACCAGGGATACGTTCTAGATGCAGGGGATTTTGAAATAAACTTGCCTACAGAATTAGCTAAGATTATAACTGAATCTACTTCAGCTACAGACCTTATACTTGGAATTAGACCCGAAGACATTATTGTGAGTAAGGAGCCTATTGAAAACTCTTTCGTAGCTGAAGTATATGTTGTTGAACCCTTAGGTTCTGAAACCATAGTTAATCTTAAGGTTGGAGAATATGTATTTAAATCCAAAGTTTTGGGAGAGTTTAAAGCAGCACCTGGGGATAGAGTTTATGTTAGGTTTAAGATTTCTAAAATACATGTTTTCGAAAAATCAAGTAAGAAAGCTATAATTTAATATTTACCTTACACCTTTAAGCGCTCCTGCAAGTAATCCTCTTATAAAGTATTTCCCTAATGCTAGTGTTATTATCAGTGGTGGAAGTATTGCTATTAGTGAACCTGACATAAGCGTATTCCACGCTACTGTTGTTGTCCCTCTAAGATTAGCTACTTCAGGCTGTATTGTCCTAATTATTGGGCTTGTACTTAATGTTACCGCAAATAGGAACTCATTCCATATACTCATAAATATTATTATCGTTGTCGATATTATTCCGGGTAAAGCGACAGGTAATACTACTCTGAAGAAGCTTTGCATAAGTGATGCTCCATCTATTTGAGCTGCTTCTTCAAGCTCCTTAGGTATTGCTAGGAAGAATGCTGCCGAAATTAAGGTTGCCCATGGGCTTAAAAGTATGGTATATGCTGTTATGAAGCTTAAATGCGTACCCATAATACCTATAGTCGATAGAAACATGGTCATAGGTATTAACAGTATTTGGTATGGTATGAACGTTGCAACAGCTATTAGGAAGAATAGTAACCTATTCACTCTGGATACGAATCTGCTAAGATAGTAGCCTGCTAAAGTTCCTATGAGAACACATAGTATTGTTGAAGGTATTGAAACCATAATGCTGTTAATGAATGCTCTCTTAACCCTATTCCAAGCCACTAACCACGGAATAATATTTACGCTCGATGGAGGCTGTAGAACGTTCGTTGTGTATGTTTCTTCATGGGTTTTAAGGGAGGTAACTAAAGCTACGTAGAATGGTAGCATCCAGAAGAAAGATAGTATCACTAGTATTATGTAGGCAATCGCCATTTTGGTTTTAAAACTTATCATCCAAACCACCTCCTTAAAGCAATTAAAGCATAAGGTATTACTATTCCCAACGATATTGCAAAAATTATCGTAGCTATTGCTGCACCATCAGCCATAAACCTACTCCAGAAAGCTGTTTCCCACATGAAGTAGCCTAATACATCAGTTGCTAAACCTGGACCTCCGCGTGTTGCTACGTAAACTATGTCGAATATTTTAAGCGCTGAAAGAGCCAGTAATGGTACTGCAACTAGGAATCCATGTCTTACTTGGGGAACTACTATGTCCCAAAATATTCTTAGCGAAGATGCTCCATCTATTTGAGCTGCCTCTATAAGTGCTGGGTCGATACCTTTTATTGCTGCTTCGAAAATTATAACTGCGAATCCTAAGTACTGCCATATGGTTACGAATATTAGTGCGTAAAGTGCTGTTGAAGGATCAGATATCCATGGTTTTGTTAGGAAGCTTAAATTGAAGATTTTAAGTAAAGTGTTTATTGCTCCTTCGCTAGCGTACATCCAAACCCATAAGGTTCCAGCTACAGTCATAGATATTGCTGTTGGAAGTAAGAATATCGTTCTAAATATTAGCTCTTTACCTGTTGAAACCATTATGTAAGCAATTAGTAACCCTAGAAAAGACGTAGGTATCATAAACAAAGCTATCCATATAATATTGTTTCTTAATGCTGCATAAAATCTGGGATTAGAAAACAATTCAACATAGTTTCTTAAGCCTACGAAGTTTAAAGATATTTTATAACTTCTCCAATCACTCATAGAAACGTATATTGAGGTAGCTATCATTACGTAAAGTATTGCTGTAATTAGAAGTATTGGCGCTAAAAATATTAGTTTCTCTTTAAAATTAGAAGCAATCATTACTTAAACACCCTGCTTCTATGTGGAGGAAAGGGAAAAAGAGGAATTTATCTTTTAGTGATGAAGTAGTCTATTGTGTATCCTTTCCAGAAATCTGGTAGCCCTGTTCTATCTATTGCTTGCATTATTTGCGTTGTAGATGCGTCAACTAATGTGTCTATGTCTGCTCCTGTTGCAGCACTTGTAACTAGGCTTGTAACTATGTTGTGCATTTCCGTTACAAAAGCTTCTTTGCTTATACCTCCATGAACAGCGCTAGGTACTAGTGTTGATTTCTTAAAGTCATCGGCTGTTTCAGGTCTGTAGGGGTCTGGATATGCTGGTGCAACGTCTACACGTGCAGGTATAGAGCCTTTAATTAGGTTGAACTTTTCTTGTCCTTCACTGGAGCCTACTGCTTTAAGCCATGCTTTTACAGCGTCTGGGTGTGGTGCGTTCTTTGGCATGTTGAAGGAGTCTGACAGTAGTATGAATACTGCCTTGGGGAATGGTGCAGCAGACCATTCTTCACCGTATTTTGCTCCGACAGACATGAAGTATCCTGCAACCCAGTCTCCGTGAACATACATAGCTGCTTTTCCTTGATATACTAGTGCTGCTGCTTGATCCCATGTTAGTTCTGGGTGATTGGCGTTAAACAAGCCTTCCTTTGCCATTATGGCTAATGCTTTAAGAACATCTTTTACAGCAACCCATACGGGGTCTGCTGGGTTCTTGTAGTCGAACATTCCTGTCCAGAATTTAGCATATACTTCGGGCCCGCCACGTAGAACTAAAAGTACCTCGAACAGATGTGTTAGAGGCCACTTGTTTCTAGAGGCTATTGCTATAGGTGCTACATCTGGTTTGTTTTCTTTAATATAGCGGGCTACTTCAATGAATGTGTCTAAATCCCATGTTCTAGGATCTCCAAACTTATCTATAATACCTAGTTCATCGAATATTTTAGGATTATACCATAGTACGTTAGATCTATGAACGTTTATTGGGACAGCATAGTAGTGTCCTTCAAACTTACACATAGCCTGTAATGTTTCGGGTATAACGTCTTCTAAACCGAGTTCCTCCCATACTGAATCGACAATGTCTAAGTATCCTGCATCAACATATTCTTTAAGCTCACCGCCAGCATGTACTTGGAATGTATCAGGTGGTGTTCCTGAAGCAAGTAGGCCCCATATAACAGCTTTCATTACAGCTCCTGCGCCGCCGGCAACAGGGTTTTCAACTATTTCTATTTCAGGATTGGCTTTCTTAAACACGTCAAAAACGGCATCAATAGCTTCCTTTTCACCTCCAGCTGTCCACCAGTGGTAAATAATTAGCTGAGGTTTAGGCGGTGGCGTTGTTGGAGCAGCTGGAGCTACAGCAGCTCCAGCATAGTAACCTGCAATAGCTGCTATAACTATTAAGACTAAGGCTATTATAATTATTGTAGAAGTTTTAACAGCTGCTTTCCTGAGTGACATATTTTTACACCAGGAGAAGCCGCACTTAACTTCATGTAAAACTATTTCTGCTGAGCTATTAAGCTTTCGCTCGGTTCCGCATATTCCGCTACTGTGAGTTTCTTTGCATTCTACTACCGTCTTTATCCAATTCTTCTGCTAAAGTGTAATCTAATTCAAATACTAAATAGTAAATGTTCAACATGTAAAGATTCTGTTTTAACCCCCTGATAGTATATGCTTCTGTAAGGTCTGTAAGGATAGTTTCTATAGCGAAAATAATGTTAATGAGTCATGATTTCTCGGTTACAATTAGGTTCATCAATAGAATTCTATTGCTACGATACCGTACTTTCAATAATAACCCTGTGCTTTGATTCATTTTCTGAAATATTCTTCGACTATCTCATTATGTTTTTGAACATTTCCTCTATTTTGTTGCTGTCTAGTTTTTCATATCTTTCTGTTGTTCCTACGTCGTACCATTTTCCTTTATACTGATATGCGTATACCGGGTGTTTTCCCTTGATTAGTTCCGGTATTAAATCTCCCATAATGTCTAATTCCCTTTTTTTCTCGCTTAACTTCTCCAGTACTTTCAGCGTGTTTGTTTCTAGGGCTAGGATTCCTATGGTTGCTTTAATGTTTAGCCATGGTTTCTCCTTCACTCCTACTACTTTGTTTCCCTTTGTTTCAACTACTCCTACTGGGATTTGGTATTTTGCTGCTACTGCTAGGGTTACTGCTGAGTTCCATTCCCAGTGTTTGTTTAGCATTTCTGTTAGGTTTATGTTTGAAAGAATATCGCCATAGTATATGAGCAATGTTTTCACATTATCAAAAGCTCCTTTAAGGTATGCGTTTAGAAGTGCTCCTCCTGTTCCCTTGTATTTTGGGCTGTCTACTATGTAGCTTATTTTTACTCCGAATCTTTCTCCGTTTTCAAAGTAGTTTACTATTTGTTCGTGCTTGTAACCTACTAGGAGAACTAGGTCTTTTATTCCATGGTATTTTAGAAGTTTAACTATGTATTCTAGGAGTGGTTTCTGCTTCCTACCTACCGGGATCATTGTTTTCTGGAAATAGTATGTTAGAGGTCTTAGCCGTTTTCCTTCACCCCCGCAGAGAATTACCCCTTTAACTTTCATCATTGCTCATCATTCTCTAAAACTGCTTGGGGGTGTATTTTACCTATGATAAGCTTAGCCTAATATTTATTCTTATAGGTTATTATTCTCTTTTAAGCTCCATAATTCTCCTATTTAACCTGTATTCCATTCTTTTAAGGTATAGGGCTAGGATTGCTACTAGTAGTGATTGGAACCCCGCTAAGGTGAGCATTATTGCTACTAAGCCTTTAACGTAGTATTTGATTCCTGTGAAGAAGTAGTGGTATGCTACCCAAGTTCCAAGAGTTAGGCCTGGTATTAGTAGTAGTGCTCCTGCCGCGAAAATCGTGAATACTGGGTTATATCTCCAAGCTAATCTTATCATGTCTTTTGCTATTAGGAATCCATGTTTTATTCTTAGTTTCTTCTTCCCTATTCTCTTCCTGTACTCTATTGGTATTTCCGCTATTTTCATTGTTGTTGATGCTATATGTGCTGCTATTTCCGTTTCAATACTGAATCCTTTCGTTTCAAATAGTGCGTCTGATAATCTGTCTTTTCTTACTATGTACATTCCGGATAGAACATCTGATAGTTTTGCTCCGAAAAGGAGGTTGAATAGTAGTGTTAGCATGCGGTTTCCTATTCTGAAAATGAGTTCTTGGGTTTTTCTAGACCATTTCCTAGCTCCTATAACTTCATCATAGCCTTCCTTTATTTTCTCATAGAGTTCTTTAACATGTCTTGCAGGGTATGTGTAGTCTCCATCCATTACTAGAATGTATGATGATTTTACATGTTTTAGTGCTGTTTTTATTGCTAATGCTTTCCCTTTTCCCTCCTGGAAAATAACTTTTGCACCTTTCTCTTCAGCTATTTTAGGTGTTTCATCTGTTGAGTGCCCGTCAACTACTATAATGTTTTCTATTCCATGTTGTTTTAGTTCATCAATGACCTTTCCTATTGCTTCTGCCTCGTTTAGTGTTGGTATTACTACTGTTACTTCGGAGTTAATATCTTTAGACATCACTCATCAGCGTACTTCACTACCTATGCTACCTATGTTAATGTTTATTGTTACAACTATTTCTCGCTTATTATTTTTAAGTAAAGTTTCCCTATAGTGTTTCCCTTTCTGGGAAAAATTTACATTTCTATACTAGAACACTAGGTTTTGAGGGTTAAAGTTTATGGTCAAAGTTTTGGTCACTGGTGGTGCTGGTTTTATTGGACATAATTTAGCGTTATATCTTGCTGATAGGGGTTTTGATGTTGTTGTTTACGATAGTTTGGAGAGAGCTTCGAGTTTAGGTGTTTCTAGGCTTAGGGAGAAAGGTATTCCAGTGATTGTGGGTGATGTTAGGGATGAGGTTAAGTTGAAAAGTTCTCTTAGAGGGGTTGATGTTGTTGTTCATGCTGCAGCATATGTTGATGTTGAAGAATCTGTTAGGAAACCTTTAATGTACTTTGATAACAATGTTTTAGGTACAGTTTCTACTGCTAAATGCTCTTTGGATTCTAATGTTGATTTTCTCGTGTATTTGAGTTCTGCTGCTGTTTACGGTAATCCGAAATACCTTCCTATTGATGAGAATCATCCTACTGAGCCTATTTCACCTTATGGTTTAAGTAAGCTTATGAGCGAGTATGTTTTGCGTTTTTACGGTAGAGTTTATGGTTTAAGGTATGCTATTTTAAGGATCTTTAATGTTTACGGTCCTGGTCAGACAAGCTCCTATGCTGGTGTTGTTTCTAAGTTTATTGAAAGGATTAAGGAAGGTTTACCTCCTATAATCTATGGTGATGGCTCTCAGACGAGAGATTTTATCTACGTTGATGATGTTTCTGAAGCTATAAGACTTGCTATTGAGAAGAAGGTTTGTGATGTTTTCAATATCGCTTCGGGCAGGGAGGTTAGTATTGATGAGCTTGCTGAAATAATATTGAGGATATCAGGGTTAAAGGTTAAACCTATTTATGAAGATAAAAGACCTGGAGATATTGAGCGTAGTGTTGCCGATATTTCTAAGGCGGTAAGGATTTTGGGTTTTAAGCCTAAGGTAAGTCTAGAACAAGGTTTGGAAATGTTATTAAGGCATGGTTTATAGAGTAACCCTATATAGTTATCACTACTTTTATTTACAGGGCTACATTAGATGTTCTTTAGGGGAGCTTTTTAGGTGTTGGGCTGGTATGTCGTTGGCTGTTGATTCTTTTTCTTGTGCTTTAGGTGTTTTGTCTAGGTATCCTAAGATTCTTATGCCTTTGCTTGTTCCGTTTGTTGTGCATGTTGTTTCTGCTTTTACGCGTTTGGGTTTTGTTGGTAGTGCTTTAGCTTCTCTTTTGTCTTTTATTTCCTATGCTGTGATGGTTCAGGCTTTAGCTTTTGCTGTTGAAGGGAAAACTATTGATGTTGGAGCTGCTTGGAGGAAGGTTTCTGAGAGGTTGGATGATGCTATTGTTACTTCTTTTCTTGCAACTCTTCTAGCTTTAACTGTGATTTTGATTCCTGCTGCTCTATATTCTATTGTTGTTATGGTTGTTGATGGTGAGAAACCTGTTAAGTCTATTATGAAGGCTTTACCGTTTATTATTGATAATTTGAAGGAGGTTATTGTTCTTCTAATTGTAGCTATTGTTGCTGCTGTTTTGGCTTATATTTTGGGGGCGATAATTCCCTTAGTTGGATTTATATTGTTTTATGCTTTAAGCTTGGTTATTAGTGGTTTAGTTTGTTTAGCTATGGCGGTACTGTATTTTGTTAGGGCTAAGAAGGTGTCGTTGAAGGTTTTCTACTAGGTTTTATGTAGGTGTTTTAGGTAATGCTTAAATGCCTTATAGATTAATGCACTTAAGGTTCATATTTCCGGTGGTTTTTCTTAACCCTGTAACTATTGTTTTAAGTTATGCTGTGTTTTTTAGTGTACTTAGCGTATGTTGTGAATAATAGGCAAGTAAAGATGGAATGTAGAAGCGATGATTTAGTGAATGTTGGTTTAAAGAAACCACTACTGTTTGAGGTGATTAAGGAGCCGAATATAAGCTACGAGAAGGTGTTAAACATACTAAGAGAGTTGAGGAAAAATCTAGATAATTAATGTTTCATCTTTCTTCATCGAGTTTCTTGAGTATTTCTATGTTTTCTTTCTCGCTAGGATCAGGTTCCTTTACTTTAAACCATGCTTCAAGTATTTCTTTAGCTACTTCTTCAGATGTTAGTCTAGCGCTTATTGCTAGGACGTTAGCATCATTCCAGAGTCTTGCTCCTTCAGCGTTTTTAGCATCGGTAACTAGGGCCGCTCTAACCCCTTTAACTTTGTTTGCAGCTATTGAAACACCTGTTCCAGTGTAGCATATTACGATTCCCATGTCTGCTTTACCTTCAGCAACAAGTTTACCGACTTCAAAACCTACTTTAGGCCATGGTTCAAGCTTACCTGTTTTCAAAGCACCAACAGGAATTAGTTCATAACCTTTTTTCTTTAAGTACTCGTAAACAAACTTAGCAATGTTATAAGTGTAATCGGAACCTATAGCTATACGCATTTTTCCTACCTTAAATTAGCTATGTTTTCGAAGGTTTTATTCGTTTATTAGCGTTTCAACAATGTCGGAAGCTTTATATATTCTGACCTTGATTAGAATTCGCGGAGATATATGTGTTTTCGGAAGTTATTTTAAAGGTTGGAAAGAAAGGTGAAATATACACTACAAAAGAGATTCGTAAAGCTGTAGGAATTAAGCCTGGAGGTTCCGTAAGAGCCATAGTGAAAGGTTCGAAATTGATAATAGAGGCTCTTCCAACAATAGAAGATTTAATTAGGGATAAAATAGTAGAGCTAACCCCTAATGAGGTTGAAAAGATTAGTGAAAAACTACAGAAGGAAAGAGGTGTTTACGGTTAAACTGCTACTTGATACAACATATCTCTTACCGATTTTCGGTATTGGTGTAAAGCTTAAAAAGTTTAATGAAGTATTCCCTAAGCTTCTGAGCAAATACTCTCTACTTTATAACCCGGCATCGCTGGTTGAAGCAAAATGGATTATAATTAGTCAGTTGAAAAGAATGCCTAGTAAACGGGAATTGTTTTTGAGAAGATTTAGGAAGGGTCTTAAGGTACTATTGAATAGCACAAAATTTTCTCAAACCATTTTAACTAACGCCGAAATAGAGGAAATAGCAGATAAACTATTAACCGAATTCAAAATCCCTGACTATTTTGATAGAATAATATATGCAACCGCAGTACACTATGACATCATATTGTTAACCGAAGATGAAAAACTACATAGTATAGCGAAGAGTGAGCATGCTCCTAAACCTAAAGGAATAATGAAATGGGAGCATATAGTACGGAGATTTTAGCTAACTACGAGAAATAATAACACAAGCATGGTGTACGTTTCAAGTTAAGCAGTTGTAGTAAGGAAGTGTTTTTAGAAAAAGGAATTTTAGAGAGCTTGAACCATATTTAGGTATGGTTATTAACTCTAAACATTTTAGGCCTTATCGTCCTGAGAAACTGTTAGGTATGTGTTCACTAGAGAAAAATTTAGGAGAGGAAGTTTTGCTAAGATAACTATATTCGCAATAATTAGGGATGCTATTCGGTGTTCGGGTAAGGCAATGCTCCATGTAAGAGAAGACAATAAACCAGCAATAATAATATACGAGAAATTAGGATATAGGGTTATAGGTAGAAGACGCTGGTATTACTTTAAACCAAAGTTAATGGATTAATGTATTTTAATTCCTTTACTTTCTCGTACACTCCATCGTAGCTTAGTAGGGGCGTTTTCTCTATTATTGCTGTAGCTGCATGTAAGCTATCGAAAAATAAAAGACCATATTTGAGCCTTAACTCGTAAGCCTTAGCTACGTGAAGTGCTTTAGGTTTTACTATATCTACATCGTAGAATTTTATTGTTTCCTCGAGGAGTTTAAAAAATAATTCCTTATTCTTAACTTTAAAAGTATCTGACCATACCAGCAAGTCTAATTCACTAAGAGAATATGGGGATAGTGAAAGTTCTTTTTTATGTTTTTCAAGTATTTTTAATGTATTATAGTGTTGTTTATCGTTTTTCCTAACTAAAGAGATAATAATGTCTGTTTCAATAAGCATGTTTATTCCCCTGTTTTCTTAGTTATCTTTTTTATTTCCTCTTCAGCTCTTTTTCTGAAAATTTTAATGTCTTTCACGATATCTCCTTCACTATCGATGACAAGCAGTGTAAGTTCATGTAGCGGGTTTTTTACGGGTTCAAGTATAAGTTTATCCTTTGTGATACGTAGTTTTACGAGGTCTTTAATTTTAAATTTATGTCTTATTTCCGAGGGTATTGTTATTCTACCTTTTTTATCTACTTTCAGAAGAAGTTCCACTACCCACACCAATTAGGTGTACCACCCACTTTCTATATAAAGTTTTTACTGGTCTATAGGATTATATGCTGATTAGCTGGTAAAACCTTATTAATCCCTTTTTCTCTAAGTGTTGGTGGGCTTTTGAGTTCTAAGTTATTAGAGGATTGGATGAGAGAAAGAGTTAAGGTTGTAGATCATCCCTATGCTCAAGCGGTTCTAACTAAGCTTAGGGATAAGAGAACTGGTCAAATAGATTTCAGGAAAGGCTTAGTTAGGCTTGGTAGAGTTCTTGGCTTAGAGCTTGTAAAGGAGTTTGAAGTTAAGGAGGTTACCGTTGAAACTCCTTTAGGGCCGGCTAGGGGTGTTGCTATTCCGGGAATGGAACATGTAGTTATAATAACTGTTTTACGTGCTGCAATGCCTTTAACTGAAGGACTTATTAAAATATTTCCAGCTGCAAGGCAGGGTGTTGTTTCTGCTAGGAGAGTTGAGGAGAAAGGTATGAAACCTGGCTATGAGTTTGAAATAGAAGTTAGCTACGTAAAAATACCGGCTATTAAGCCTGAAGACACAGTTATAATAGCAGACCCTATGCTCGCAACAGGTTCAACTATGGTTTCAATTATGAATGAAGTTTTAAAGAGGGGGAGGGCAAAAAGGTACTTCATAGTTTCCGTAATATCTACGCCAGTAGGTATTGCTAAGGTGTTGGAGAAGTTTAGAAATGTAAATCTAAAAATATACACTGTAGCTATCGATGAAGTTATTAATGAAATGGGCTATATTGTTCCGGGACTAGGGGATGCTGGAGATAGAGCTTTCGGAGACTAGCCTACTCTTTCTCAACAATTCTCGAGTAAACAAGTAACCCTATATTCACTAATGCAACTACGAGGGAGAAAGCAGGTATTGCAAAGCTTACATTAATAAACTTACTTATCGCTGTTTTTTTAAGTTCAGGTTGTAAACTACCAACTACTTCGCTTATAACCTCCTTTAACATGGAGTATTTTTTAGTAATATCTGGGCTCCTAATAGGAGTGTATAGTGTTGTTCTAATGAAGAATTGTTTTTCAAAACCACCATAGCTTACAATAGCTGGAACTCTAATGTACGCCATGAGCATCCGTGCAAAGCCTTTACTAGCTTCAATATATGTTACAGGTAATTCAATAGCATATCCTTCCACTGCTTCAGTCCAATACTTGTCCAAGCTGTACCCTTGATACGTTAGACATACGGGCCACCCATGGAATTGCGATGGATTATCCGAACCCTCAATGTACGCGTAAATTATTGTTTTATTGTACTTTAGGGTAACACGTCTAACGATAGGTATGTTTAGAAGAACTTCTACTCTTTTATCTCTTCTGTCGCTTAGTATTTCTATCGATGAAGAGTTGAAAACATATTTTGTAATATTTGCTGAGAGTTCTTCTACCGGAATTACTTTGCCTTTAACCTCTATTGGAGTGTAAGGTATGGTTGATTCAAGTAGTTGAGGTGTAATGAAGGCTAATAGAACTAGGAAGATTAATGTTAAAACTAGGACTTCTCTACTTAGCTTACTTGTTATGGAAGGCGGTTTTGTTTCTTGAAATGCTCCTTTTGGAACTATTTTGAAGAGAACAGTCATAACAATAATTACTGTGATTACAGTTAGTATGATTGATGGTGTTGTATGGAAAACTGTCATAGCAGTGTCTAGTCCCCATATTCTGCCACTTAAAATTATTAAGATGATGCGTGTAATGTTTCCTAGAAGTAAGAGGATAAGTAGAGAGATAGAGGATATTGTAGCTGCTAATACTTTCCTTCTTCTCGATGCTTTAGCTGAACATATGTAGTCTAGTATTAAAGGTAAACCGACTATGAAACCCATTAAGCTAACTACACCACTACATGCTGGTCCTATTTCGAAAACTATTGTTTCCCCGTGGGGACCTAATGTTTTAAGCATAACTGAGGTTCCGATAATTAGTTTGGCACTAGTTATTGCTGCTACTATTTCGGCTACTTTTCTGGAAAGTAATGTTGCCATATAGTCTAATACTACTCTAGGTACAGGGGTTATTAGTAGGCTTAAGAATATAATGCTTTTAATCTTAGCTAGAGTTTCGAAGTTCACTATTAATGCTGTAAAAGCCCAGAACATGAAAATCAAGGATAGCATTTGGAGCTCTAGAGTCAGTTCTGAAGTCCACGATATCATGTAAAGATATGATGAAATAGAAATAAGTAGTAGGGAAAAAGCAATACTTTGCACACTAATTGCTAGCTTTATGTTTAATCCGCTAATTCTTCTTAAAGCTATGTACGCTACGATAATTGGTACCGCTAATAGGTAGGAGTATTCGTCAAGCGAAGCTAACCTTACTAGTCCCCTTATAGTGTTCCAGTAACTTAAAACTACTATGGATATAGCCCATGAAATGTACGTTACTATGAAAACTATATTTCCTTGTCTACGTAAGCTCATGCTGCTTTAACACCTAATGCTATTGGCTCTATCTTAGCTTTTTCGTAGAGAACTTTTGGCCTTAACTTTCTAGGTTCAACTACGCTATACCCTAATTCTTTAACACTATATTCTATGAGGCCGTACACGTGTTTTTCTAAGACATTTCCGTGAATAAATGTTATGTCAGCCGGTGGTTGCTCTACGTTAATGGTTTTTGAGAGGAAGATGTATCCTATGTTTTTAGTAACTTTGTCTTTTAAGCTGCTAACTTCTATTTGGATTAAGGGTATTTTCCTCATAACCTTGCTTTTCAATATCCCCGTTAAAGGCTTCTCAAGCTCTGCTTTAATGCTTTCTTTCAGTATTGTTAACGGGGTTTCTTTGAGAAACTTCACTGTTTTCGATAGTGCCATGCTGATACTTGACTTATAAATGTTTAAGTATGTTCTATTTTTATCATATATTGTAACATATACTGTTTGAGTAGGGTTTCTTAGAGTTTCATATATGAGTGTTGAAAGAAGCGTGTAAACTATGTCATCTAGTTCACTAAATGTTGTAGATGTCAGATCGCAAAGAAGCATTAGTGTTCTACGTGGTTCTCTCTTGTAGTCCTTAACTACAAGTGTTTGTTTACTAACGCTTTTCTTCCAGTGTATAGTTGAAATTTCATCTCCTGGAACGTATGCTCTAACACCGTAATATTCTCCTTTACGTGCATGGCCAGTTACTGCTTTATGTTCAGCTAGTAGTATTGGTGTTTGTATTTGGGCTAGTCTTGAAAGCAGTATTAGAGCTGCTCTAAGAGCTAACTTATACTGCGGTATTACTGTAACTTTCGATGTTAATGTTATTGTTCTCCTAGCTATGCCCGTATTGTCAGCTATTATGGTTTTAAGCTTTAGCGTTCCTTTGCCAACGTATTTTCCTAGAAGCTTAAGTTTTATCGTAAGTTTTTCATTTTTGTTTACAGTAGTTGTTCGCTTACTTAAGGCTATGTTGGCGTTTTCGCTTTCCACTTCTTTAACATGAAGTTTTATCTTAGATCTGCTACTGTTCTCCACGATTAATTTGTAGGTGTTTTCATCGTTTCTTAAAACCCTCATAGTGTAGCTGTTGAAACTTAGTTTAACCTTAGCTAATTCCTTGTCAACTATTAGGAACTGTAGCAATGTAAGAGAATAGTATGCGATTAACGTGTAAAGTATTTCCACACTAAACAAGGTTAAGGGTATTATGGGAATGCCCATTAGGAGCATTATGTACGTTGTATATCCGATTTTCATAACACCCTTTAAAACATTCTTTTCCTTTAACACGAATTTTCCGATGTTATCGGTGAGCAAGGGGAAATAAGGTATAGAGAATATGAAACTGAAGAAACCGTAGTTTGCTAGAAGTATAGGTATGGAAAAGTATAGGGTAAAATAGCATACTATGCTCAACTTAGCTATGTTCTTTAACGTAGATAGTAATTGAAGAATGAGTAGGAATAGTAGTGCTGCGAAGCTTAGGGGGTTTAGAGGGTAAGCTAATATTGCCAGGAAAACCGTGTACATTAATGGTATGATGTGTTTGGTTTTCACTTACTCTTCACCTAGCGTATTAACTTTCTTGAAATTAATGTAAAGAGCACTAACAATATTCCTACTAGGATTATGGGATTGAGTACGTAATTGCTGACAGCATATGCGAGCATGTCCTTTAACTGTTCGTGTAGGCTTTTAGGAATATGTGTTTGATCTAGGAAAACTTTTTTCTCACTAACGATGTCCCTCATGAATTCTAGGTTGTTTTCAAAATCTATCATAGAGTTTATCACAATACTTGGATCAGATATTACAATTAATGTTCCCTTACCATACTTTATTGATACTGCTACGGGTAGGGGACCTTTAGGCTCACCTTTATCCCATATTTCATTATTGTTTACATCCAAGTATGCGAATGGGCTTGAAAGCGCCAGTATTTTCACACTTTCTATTCCATGTTCGCTTACCATGATCGCTGATGCGTGGTTTAAAACTATGTATTCATCTTTACCTGCGATTTTTGCTATTGGAAACCTTTTATTCTTAAAGTTATCGAATGGATCGTATAGTGGAGCGTTGCTGGTTATTATTATTGGTACTTTTAAATATTCTAGAATAGCGTTACCTTCACCATAATCGTCCATAACTATTAATGTTCCTCCTTGGAGTAGGTAGTTTCTTAGAGCTTCTAATTCATCTGCTGAATATTGCCTATAAGCTATCGTTATTACAGCTGTTTCTTCGGAATTCCTTATGGAGTATATGGTGTTAGCAAAGTTTTCAACTATTACCTCAGCTTTTAACTCTTCTTTTAACTTTGAGAAACCATTCCATCCGGGATTGTGGATGCTGAAGTCTGTTACTGTAGGATACAACACTATGAGTATGAGTAGTGTTAGTATGCCTATGAATACCGCATTTTTCTTCTTACTCACATTTTACCACCTTGCTATTTTCTCGTAACATTTGCGTGCCAATATTAGCTCCTCGCTTGAAAAGTATGGTTTAAAGTAAAGCGATTTCTCAGCCAGAGAGGTTAATTTCTTAAATGCTTCGAAAACTTCTCTAGGTACCCTACTTTTTATTGATAGGCAATATTCTCTCATGGTCTCATAAGGCTTAGGAGGATAGATTTTCCTAGAAAGTAGCTTAACAGCATCGATGTAAAGCTTTGTAACTTCTGTTTGAATTTTAAATTCGTACATTGTAGGTTTCTTTGCAAGTGTTTCTGCTTCTAGTCCTGGATAAAACGTTATAACTGGTTTTTCTGGGATTTTCTTTTTCATAATTCTCCTTCTTCTACGGAATAAAGCAGCAAGTTTTGCTGTTGAAAACGTAATTTCTCTTGGAGAAATAGCCATGTAGAACCCTAGTGTAAGTAATGCTATGGTTAACGGTATTAAGCTAACAATGTTTACTTTGCTTCTCCTAATGAGAAGAGGATGCCAAGGTTTTTCCGATTCAAAAATTACCTCCACGTTTAATTCGTTAAATGTAAGAGTAAATTTCGGCTTTAGGCTAAGAGAAAATTCCCCATACGAATCAGATATTAAAGTATGGTTTTCCCCGCCAATTCTAATTACGACTGTTTCTCCCCATATTGGTGTTCCGTTTGAGTATATTAGCCTTCCTTTAACAACAATACTGGATAGTGGATAGTAAACTATTCCTGGAATATTTACGCTTAATTTTGTAGGAATATATGTTACCAGAATTCCGAATCCTGCTGTAGCAGGTGCTAGGCGGTTTAAAGGTTCAACGTAGAACTTCAATATGTGAGTGCCTATACTAGCGTTTTCAGGTATTTTAAGAGTTACTATGGTTTCTCTAGAATATACTGTAGCATCTTTTAATTGAATATTATCTAAGAATATTTTGACATTTCTGGGACTATTTACTGTAGGTGAAGGGTCTATGGTTAGCGTGAATCGTGACTTTAACCCTGGGTAAACTATTGTAGGGCCTTGTACAGTTGCGTGCGTTGGTTGATATAGGACTTTTACTGTGGTTTGGTTGTAGCATGGTTTATAGAAACCTACATCATCGCCTATAGGCATGTAGCGGACGGCAATAACTAAGCCTTTAGTTATAAGGTATTCATCGTATATGTATGGAACTTTATACTTGTAATTGACTACTCCTTTTTCATCCGTTTTAAGCTCTTTTCTAAGAAGAATACGGTCTCTAAATATTATGCTTAACAATATAGCTCTATAGGGGAGTGCTGTATTGTTTTCTGAAAGCAATCGAGCACTAATTGAAATGTGATCTCCGACAAAAACAGTTTTAGGTTTAACATTCAATAGTATTTTCGTACCATGTACTCCCTTGATTTCTACTTTCTCACGGGGTATTCTTGCTCTTAAGTTACGTATTTCCTCAGCATATCTGCTTATTAGTCTTCTTAAACCATGGGTTAAGTAGAGTCCTATGGTTAAATGTAATTGGTAAAATTTTCCAGCATACTCTTCTGGAACATATTTGCTTATTGCTGGTACTAGTCTCTGCTTATAGGCTATTAGAGTATCTAACGTTATGTTTGCTTTTGAAAGGTGGAAAGTGGCGTTATCTAAAGAGTAAAATGCTCTCCTATATTCCATTAACAGAATGTAGTGTTTTGCTAAGTCTATGTAGTACCGTGTATCGTTTAGGTTTTCATGGGTTTCACGTAGAAGTTCATTGAACCTATTAACTATGTATTCAAGTTCTTTAGAGATTTTCAGTAAACCTGCTAGTTTAAGTATTTCAACCGAATTTTCATAGTCCTCTAAGGTCATTGAAGATAATGCGTAAACGTAAAATGTTAGAAGCGTTACTACATCTGTTTCCTCTTTAGCTCTTGAAGGATCTTCATGAGGTATTAGTTCTGTTTCTGCACTACACGGTGTCGGGTTGGCAATAATAGTTACTATTAATAGTACCAGTAGTGCTATTGCTAGAGCTTTCTGCGGGGAACCGGGCATTGCTATGGTCCCAGTATGCTTATGATTATCGTTGGTGCTATTATTTCTAGTATTCTAAAGGAGACTATTATTATAAAAATTGTTATCAGAATTTTCGAAATTATGTTCATTCCTTTCTCTACTTCTTTGGGTAGTGGCGAATATAATGCTAGAAATATGAAGTATATGAGAATGAACACAGCTATGTAAACGTCCACTCTTTTTTCTCCAACAAGAATTAATGCTACTAAGGCTATGAACATGCCTGCTGCTAGTCTTATAAGGAATTTTTCAATAAACACTATTTCTGCCATACCTGTCCCTCTACTTGAACGTTAGAATAAGGTCTTTTCCTTTAATTTCAAGGTTTATGAAGTCTATCTTCCTACCTAATGTTTCTGCTAATACTGTTCCTATTAGTGCTGATGTAAACCCCACTTTACCTCTATATTCTCCGCCAAAATACTTCATTTTAGAAGCTACCACTAGAATTGTGCTATTGGGTTTTTCAGCTACTTTAACGTTATTCGCTATGTTTAAATGTTGGACAAGGATTTTGGATAAAATATCTTCTACTTGCCCTACGTTTTCAACTTTTGATACGGCTAGTTCCTCAATAAGTTTAGTACAAGGTGGTTTCAGCTTTAAATAGGGTATGTTTCTTATTGTGATAATGAATCTTTCAGGTAGTTTCTTAGCTTCCTTTACATGTAAGTGCTTAGCTAAGGGTACTATTATCGATGGTTTTCCATCCTTGCTCATGCTTGAAGGTAGAAATGACGGTTTAGCATCTAGTATGTTTAGTTCCTCGAATATTCTCTCAATGTTTTCCTTAAGATACTTGATCTCCTCCCTCATAGCTTTTATTGGGTGTTCAGGCATTTCCCATCCGATAGCAAACATTACTGCTCCAACCATAGCTAAGCCTGCAAGAGCAGCTGTTAACTCGGGTGTATTTAGTAGTATGAATGATGTTATTGAACCTACGATACCTATGATCATAAGGTTTAAACCTATTACGGCATGCTTTATTAGCATCCTATATCACGTACCTTGAAATTATACTGCTAAGTCTTAAAACGTAGTCTCCAAATACTCCTTTAAAACCACCTAATCCTATCCTAAGCACTAAACCTACTATAGCTACTAATAGTAATGATGGAAACTCGGTATAGAATGTTAACGCCACAATTGCACATATCGTAGCAAACACTACCTTATTTGAGAATATTCTCGTAGGTGTTATCGATTTAGATACTGCATATTCAAGTATTGGACCTAATAGGTAAAAGAATATTATTGGCTCCAAGGTTACTATCCTTGACACAAAGAAACCTGCTAAAATCAATACCGTAACCGCTGCTACGTCTTTTCTTCCTAATTTCGGAATTTCAAGTTCAAGGCTTTTCTCAGAATATATTAGTGATAAAGCTACTGTAGTGTAAAATACACCATACGCATAATTCCATGCATTTCTAAATATCCCAACATACACTATTAAGTGCGAAAGAAGGGAAGCAAGAGGAATAGTCCATAATAGTGATGAGATATAATTTCTTAGTTTTAAAATCCATAAGTTTATAGTGACTATGAATAATGAGAAATATGCAACTAGTTTAAATAGTTCTTGAACAGGTAAAATATTTATTACGGCAATTACCCCAAGCATTACAATAGTTATTGGTAAGACTGTTTCTTCTCTTAGTTTCATATTTTAGGTACCTCAACTGATTTAAGGGCTTCTTTAACAATATCTTCAGCTGTTATTCCCTCCATTTCTGCTTCTGTTTTTAACTTTATTCTATGAACTAGTACTTCATGGGCGAAGTATTTTACGTCGTCAGGTATTACGTAATTTCTACCTGAAATGAAAGCATATGTTCTTGCTGCTTTGAAGAGGGATATTCCTGCTCTATGGCTAGGGCCTAGGGCTACGTCTGGGTGTTTCCTAATGTATGTTACTAGGTTAACTATGTACTTGACTATGTTTTTATCGACGTATATGTTCTCTTTAATGTAGTTTATCAGTTTAAGTATTTGAGCTGGTGTTGCTACTTGGCTTACAGGCATTTTTTCGATATAGTCTATGTTTGATACTATTTTCTCCTCCTCTTCTGGTGGACTATAGTCGCTCCATAACCTAAACATGAACCTGTCTAGCTGAACTTCGGTTAGAGGGTATGTTCCAACAGAAATAGCCATGGGTATTTGGGTTGCTACAACCATGAAGGGTTCTGGAAGCTTATAGGTTACCCCTTCTATGGTTACTTGCTTCTCCTGCATTGCCTCTATGAGAGCAGCTTGTGTTCTAGGTGTTGTTCTGTTTATTTCGTCTGCTAAAACTATGTTTGCAAAAATTGGGCCTTCCTGAAACCTTCTTTCACCCGTAATTGTGTAAATGTAGAAACCAGTAATGTCTGATGGCAGTGTATCCGGTGTAAACTGTATTCTCTTAAATACTCCACCTATTGTTCTAGCGAAGGCTTTTGCAGTTAATGTTTTTGCTGTTCCAGCATATCCTTCTATTAGGACATGTCCTTCGCTTAAGAGAGCTACAATAATTCCTTCGATAACTTTTCTTTTACCGACAATAACCTTGCTTATTTCATTAATTATCTTCTTAGGTGTCTCAAGCAATTCCTCGCGTGTATTATCGTTACTCAATTAGAACACCTTGTTATCATCTAACATTTCTTAACAATTATCAACTATTTAATTTTATACTTCCCACTTAGATTAGGTTATGTTATTTAGGTCAAGAATTCTCCAGTAACATGAATATACGTTAAATCTTCTTCCTCTAGCGAATCCTATTAGCGTAATATTGTTTCGTTCAGCGTAAAGTACTGCGTTAAGTGTTGGTGCGGACTTAGAGACTATTATTGGTATTCCTGCTTTAGCTACTTTAATAACGGAGTCTAGGAAAACCCTACCTGAGGTTAAAATAAATGTTTTACCAAAATCTATGTTTCTTAGAAAACCCCAACCTACAATCTTATCTATTGCATTATGTCTTCCAATATCCTCTACATAGATTATAGGTTCAACAGTGTTTATTCTGAAGAGAGCTGCTGAGTGTACACCGCCTGTAATTTTGAAAACATGTGCTTTTTCATGGAATTTCTTTAAGGCCTCAAGTATGCTTGTTGCTGATATTTTGACATTAGATTTCACCTTACCCTCGAATGTGCGTGTTAATTGCTTTTCTTCGCAAAGAACTCCATAGCTCATTGCTAATTTCTCAAATAGTTGAGGCTTAATTTTCAAGTGAACCTTAGCAATGTTATTTACAAACTCTATTTTCTCAACGTCATCAACGCTATTTATTACTCCTAAGGATATTAGATTACCGTAAATGAACTCCTTAACCATGCCCGGTGATATGAAGTACCTTCTAAATGGGATCCCATGAATGTAGATGTCAATAGCATGTTCTTTAACCAGTAACTCCTCAACTTTTTCAGTAAACATTTTTCCATTGACTATGCTTACTCTAATAGCTTCGTGATGTTCATATAGAGATCCCACGTTCAATGCCTCCACGGTTAAATTTTCGTATGAGCCAGTTAAATATATACAAGTAATGTTATGTGTTAAAAACGCTATTTTACCTCATAGGTCTTAGTTTAGGTTAGGAATTTAAGTTTGAAGTATGTATATTTTCTGTAAAGAGCTATTATTGCTAATGATAAGGTTAATAGTGCAAGAGAAATTATTATGGGAACCAGTCTAATACCCCATGGAGTATAGTTTAGAATTAAACCAACCAAAGGGACAAGAGCTAAGCTTAAGCCTATACTCAGCGCTAATCTTTCTAATGGCTCTAATTCTTCTCCTCTAGGATATAGTGCTTCAAGAAGAACGGCTCCCGGGGCGTAGAGTACGTATAAGCTTCCAAAAACGTATCTAAGGTAAATTAGAGGTGGTTTTGTAACGTATAATGCAAGTAGTATTGTTGAAACCACGAAGACAAATAGTATGTGAAACCATAGTGATTCTATGCTTAGAAAGTATTGAGGAAATGTTTTAGGAAGCTTTTCAGGCAGTACGTCTATGATCCCTTTCTTCCAAGCCAAGTAGGTATAATATGAGGCTCTATCATAGCTTATTTTCGCTTTTGAAGCTACTTCCTTAATAAACTCTGAAAGTCTAGCACCTTTCCTTTCCCTAGCTACTTTCTTAATGACTTCTTCTAGTTTTTTCAAAACCTTTTCCTCTTAAACCACACTATGTGATTATAGCTTAACATTTAAATAACTATTTTCAATAACGTTTTACATGCAATTGAGCCGATACGAGGATTAGGTCTTGGTATACCTAGTAATCTATGGTGACTATGGTAAATACTTTCTAGAAGCATATAGGGCTATTTTGGAAGCTAGTAGGAAAGGGGCTAACGTTTCAGAACTTATTAATCGCTTTAATGAGCTACTAATTTTAGCGAGAAAAGGAGAAATAGTAGGCGTTGCAAGTAAGCTTTCTAACGTAACAAAGGAGGCAATTGTTTTAGGGGAAGCTGCTGCAAATACTCAGCTAACCTATACTATAATGTTTTTAGTTTCGGCAGCAGTTTTGGTAGGTTTTCTTGTAGCATTTTATGTTAAGTACCGTTATAGTATATGGCGTTTATGGGTTAAGGTTAGAGGTACGCATAAAGTATATCCCAGTACTTCAGCGAGAAAGAGTTTACTTACAGATCCTGAAGTTTTCGCCGTCGTTTTAGCCTTAATAATTGTCATCGGTGTTTTCGCTATAGCTCAAGTCTATATTTCAGGTAGGGTTGTTGAACCATTCTCAGAGATAGGGCTTTTAGGTCCAAAGATGAAGATTGGTGATTATCCAACTAAGGTTATTGTTGGTGAGAAATTCAAGCTTTACATTTATCTAGGTAATCATATGGGATACCCTATGTGGTATGTTGTATTTTTGAAAATAGGTAATATGACAACTTTTGTGAATGAAACTATACCAGCTGATGTCGAACCTGTTTGGTGTTATGAGGTCCTTTTAAATCACAATTCAAACATTACCATTCCCATAACGGTGTCTCTTAACAAGACTGGAACTAATGTTAGACTAATTTTTGAACTATGGACTATTAATGAATATGGTGAACTAGCATATCATAATAGATGGGTTCACTTATGGATTAATGTAACTAAGCCTACAATTTGAACTAGAGAAAAATTTATATATAGTTAGATTTTTCTTTAATGTAAGATAAAACCTAGTGATTGACATATTAGCCGACTTAGGAGGCTTAATAACATCTCCTAGACAGACGTTTAAAATAATTTTCGCTGAGAAAAGAGGGTTATTGCAGTCAGCGCTTATTCTCTTAGTAATGGTGACTGTTTTATCTTTAGTAACGATAGCTAATGTCGCGATTAGATTTATGGGTTTTGTTTCACCTTTATAGGAGGATTTGGCGGTGTTCTATCTGCTTTTCTGGGATTAATATCTATTGCAGGTATGGTAATTGGTAGTGTAATATTGTGGCTTATTCTAGGGCTGCTAACCCATGTTTTTGCTAAAATTTTCGGAGGTAAAAGTGATGTTGAGAAAGCATTTATTGTTCTAGGTTATGCTATTGTTTCGTTCTTCATCTATGTGATCTTAGGGTTTATAGGGTTGTTTACTAACTTCCTTATTTCAATAGGCTTACTTGTAGTTGGATCACTTGTTTCAGTAATACTATGGATTATAATTGCTTCAGTAGGGGTATCGGAAGCATATGGTATAAGCTTAGGTAGAGGTTTAGCTTCAGTTATACTACCGCTAATAGTGCTTTCGCTCATACCGTTCTTAATGGCTTTACCTTTCATGTTCATGATGTGGTGATGTAGTATGGTTTTAAGGAAAGAGGAAATAGTTGGCATAGTTGTATTGGCTTCAATAATCCTAGGCTTAGTAGCGCCGATAGTAGCATACTCTATGGCTAAATCTGCTGAAATACCAGAAACTATGTTTCAATTCCCATTTATTGGTAAGTTGAAGTATGAAACATCTGAAACATTCAATGTTTCTGAAGAATTTGAAATAGTGCTAGATGTCAGTAGTGGTGGAGTCGAAATTTTAGAATCTGAAAAAGAGAACGAAATTAAAGTTGAAATATACGAGTTTCCAATGTTCTTCATGCTCTTTACAGGGCCTAAAACAAAGAAGTATAAGTGTTATAGACTAAGTTTTCACAATAACACATTCTACGTAGACATTGCAAATCACTTGGTGAAAATCTACATACCTACCAAATTAATCAAGAAAATTTCAGGAGCGATTAGCAGTGGAGGGTTTCGTGTAGACATCAACGCTGCAAATATTGAAGTATGTAATATTAAGGTAACAGGTGGAGGGGTAGAGCTAAACCTTAGAGAACTAGGAAATTCTATTATAGGTATTAATGTTTATGGTGGAGGGTTTTCAGGGGAACTAAGCTACGGTAACTATGTTGGAGAAGCAAAAATAGATATTCACGTTAGCGGTGGTGGAGGAAAAATAGATATAGAAAACATGGATGCTAAAGTAAAAGTTAATGCCGCTATCTCGGGCGGCGGAAGCACAGTAGAAATTAATGGAGTAGAAGTATTGTCTTTAGGAGGGACTTCTGAGACGAAAACATATGTTGATGAAGGATTTGATAAAGCTGCTAAGAAGTTATTATTAAGCATAGATGTTTCTGGTGGAGGTTTCCAAATAGGGATTAGGAAATGAACCCTAATGAAGCAATAGTTATTCCTGAAGATAGACAGTTAATTGTTAGAAGGATAATTAACGTCTTAAACAGTGGACCTAAACTTGAAATACTCAAAATACTCTCTGAAGGAAAACCATTAACGGCTTCCAAGCTTGCTGAAAAACTTAAAGTTAAAATTTCAACTGTCCTTTCACACTTAGAAGACCTTGTTAACGCTGGCTTAGTTAAAGTTGAAACAGAAAGTATTGGAGGACGTATAATTAAAAAGTACAGCTTGATCTCAAATAAAATTGTTTTAACAGTGAATATTCACGCATTAACACGTATTGAAGAAGTTGGTGTTGAAGAATATGAGAGGGAAATGGAGAATTTAACATTACAGTATCTTAAAGCTAAGAGAAAGAAAAGGAGAATTTCCGTTAACGATTAGGGTTAGGGATGTAGCTAAAACTTTAGGAATAAGTATTGATGAAGCAGTAAAGGTTGTTGACTATATCAACACGCATCCCGAAGTCGTAATAGATAATATTTCATATGAACTACTAGAAATCATACGTAAAAGTAAAACAGCTACAGTAAGAGAGTTAGCTGATAAACTAAAAGTGCACCCATACTGGGTTGTTATGGCAGCTAAAAAACTTACATCTCAAGGCCTAGTAGTGTTTGAAGAAAATATCGTGAATATCTCAGCTAGGAGCTGAATGAATGAAGCTCCTAGGAATATATACTCTTATGCCGGGGATATCCTTAAAATGTCTTACATCTAATGTTGCTAATTCAGCATTTAAATAAAAAACTATAGCTGCAATTAGAATGTCCGAGAAAGGTATTGGCTTACCTCTCCTATGCAGGTTTATATCGAGTTCAAGAGCTTTCGCCAATATTTCTTGGTTCATCCAGACTATTATCCCTAGTTCCTCTAATGCTTTTTTCCTTACATCTATAGGTTTATTTAGGTATTTATGTCCGTAAAGATACTCGTACATTGTAATCCATGGTATGTAAATTATTTCATACCTATTCAATAAGTGTTCAAGAAGACTATGATTTGCCTTATCTAAAATTTCAATTATTATTGAAGTGTCCAAGACGCCGCTCTGCATTCACCACCACTTCCTTTCCCTAAGCTCGCTTATTATTTTCTTTACTTTCCTAATTTCGTCATCACTTAATTTGAGCTCATTAATAGTAGCCTTGATCTTTAGTAATCTGAATTTCTCATAATTTTCTATCAGGAACATTATTACTTCACTATAGCTTTCAGCTTTAATTCTATCCTTTATTTCCTTGAGCTTCTTATATGCTGAGTCTTTTATTGCTATTGTTTTCGTCATTTAAACACCTTCATTAAGTTCAACAATATAAACTATATAAACTAATATATAAACTTTATAATATTAAGTTATAATAAGTAATTTATGGTAAAATTTAAGCATATCAAGCTATTTTAATAATTGTCTTGGTGTTAAATGTGGTTAAGATCGGTGTTGTTTTACCTATTTACGATGTTGATGTTAGAGAAGCCTTACATTTTGGTGTTCAAGCAGAGAATTTAGGTTACGATTCGCTATGGGTTGAAGACCATTTAATGCCTTGGCAGTTAAGCTGCGAGAAACCTACACTTGAAGGTTGGGTTCTTTTATCGATTTTAGCTGAGAAAACTGAGAGGATAATGCTTGGAACAATGGTTTCTAATATTCTATACAGACACCCTGTGATTTTAGCTAAGTTAGCTGTTATGGTGGATAGGATTTCTAATGGAAGATTCACTATGGGGCTTGGTCTTGGATGGTACGGGGATGAAGCTAAAGCCTATGGTTTACCCATGCCTTCTCTTAGAGTTAGAATAGAAATGTTTGAGGAAGCTATAAAGCTTATGAAGAAGCTATGGACGGGCAAGGGTAGGGTAAGTTTTAAGGGTAAGTATTTTAATCTTGAAAACGCACCTTTTGAACCTAAGCCTATTCAAAAACCCCATCCACCGATAATTGTAGGTACTGGTGGTGAAAAGGTAATGTTGAAAATTGTTGCTAGAGAAGCTAATGGATGGAATTACGGTGCTTTAAGCCCTGAAGAAGTTAAACATAAACTTGGCGTTCTTAGAAAGTATTGTGAAGAGATAGGTAGAAGTTTTAAGGAGCTAGAGAAAACGTTTGAACTATATGTTTTCATAGGTAAGACAAGGGATGAAGCAGAATCCATATTGAAGGAATATTTAGAAATAGTTCCTAAAGGTGATAAATTGCAGCATGTAATTCAGCAGCTTTACATAGAAAATGCGTTAAAGGGTACTCCAGATGATATTTTAGAGCGAATGGAAAGGTATGTGGAGGCTGGAATAAAGCACTTCATACTAGTTTTTCCGGGTAAGAGAAGATTTGAGATGATGAAGTATTTTAGTGAACGTGTTCTTGAAAAAGCTAAGAAATTATAGTTAGGGGTAAATTATTTCTCCAATATTTTCATCTACTCTATAGCCTACTAAACTATTTACTAACTTTTTTACATTTTCGCTTCTAATAGTATCTATGAAAAGTTTTACAGATTTCTTATTTAATCTGCTTTTCCTAACAACAAAATCGTATTTTTCCCAGCAAACGTGCTTACATTTTAAACCATACTGTTCAGCAACATATCTTAGAGTTAAACCAACATCTGCATTACCTTCTACAATAGCTCTAGCTACGTTATAGTGGGTCTTATATTCGATGTTATATCCAGGGATAATATCGGGGGTAATACTTGGACTTACCCCGAGTTTCAAAGACGCTCTGTAAAGTAGGTTATCCAGGTAGGACCTAGTTCCGGAACCTAGAACCCTATTTGCTAACCTAAGTTTCCCTGTGAAGAGGTCTTCAACACCCTTAAATTCTATATTTTTTCTGAAGGCGAATACAAGCTCCCTATTATATCCTCTAATAACGGCTACCTTGTTCTCTAACCAATACTTCTTAAGGTATGGTATATTGTATGTTCCTGTTTCAGGGTCGTATAGGTGTGTTCCAGCAATATCTGCTTCATTAAGCATTATAGAAGCTAATCCGCCTGCTGAACCAACCCATGAAACTTCAATGTTCTTAACCATATCTCTAGACTTAAGCAATTCAACTATCTTCTCCAATGCTGGGTCATGGCTTCCAATAATTGTTAACTCAGGCATTTCAGGTTTAACGTATTTCTTCTCAAAAACACCGATTTTCCTAAACTGGTTTAAGTAGTAGTTTAGAAGTTCTTTACCAAGCGATGTTAGTTTTGTTCCTCCTCCCCTAGCTCCACCTTTTCTTGCCTCAATAATTTTCAATCCTAATATTCTTTCAATTCTAGCTAAGGACTCCCAAGCTCTTGAATACGGTATTTTAAGTATTTTACATGCCGCAAGTATTGACCCCTCCTCGTCAATTATTTTTAGAAGACTAGCAAGCTGCCTATCTAGAAGCTTCTTACCTTCATACTCGGCTATTAAATCTACTTTAAACCTTACTTTGCTGAGTATCTTCTTCAAGAAACTATACCGCCTACTATACTGTATTGAGTAAACAAATATTTTTTGTTACCAAATGTAGAGTAGCGTTGTCGTATGAGGACATCTAGGGGAAAACCATATGAGAAACTGTTAAACTAGCTTCTCTAAGTACTCTCTTACGATCTTGTTTAAGTAGTATTCTATGTCGAAACCTTTAATCTTAGAGTATACTATCGCCCATAAAACTATGTCTGCAATGCATTTTTCAGGAAGACCTTTTGTTAAACATACTGGTAGTTCGCTAGCACTTTTCAATAACATTGTGTATATCATTTTTTCAGACATACCTATGCTACCTAGTTTCGCTAATAGCCTTTCTACGTCGACTTCTATTTTCATGTTTCTTAACCTCGTGAAGCTATGCTATGTACTTAAGTATAAGGCTTATAGCTGAGGCTGTAGTTAGTATGGGAAGTAGTTCATTATACTCTATTTTTTCTTTCCTCATTCTCCTATCTATTTCGAAAAGCTTCTTGGCCGAGGTTTTACTCACCATTGCTCCTTCACTTAGTATGTACTCTAAATCTTTTTTAGCCCATAGCGGTGGTTTTTCCAAGTCTAGGAGCTCTGATATGTATGCTGAAACTAATGCGTTATTTACGTCTCTAAGCTTCTCATAGTATTTCTTAATGTTTTTAATAGTATTAACTATTGGCGTGAATTCTACTAGCGCTTTTAGGGAAATGCTAATGGGGGATAGCGTGTAAAATATTTCGTAAAGTGAAATATCTTCCATTTCAACTCTTGTTCTTGTGTAATCGGCTTTGTTGAATAGTGAAACATATTTTGTAGGTCCAATGGTTCTAGTGATGTGTACTAGTGCTGACGAGTCTTTCCCCGTAGATGACGCTAAAAACAATCTTAAACTTTTCTCAATACGGCTTTCACTTATCTCCCTCTTATGTACTGTCGAAGCATGGGATGCAGCTATAGCGGTTATTGTGAGCGATACTATAGCATCATAGAAGACTCTATTTTTTGTAAGTCTTCCCCCAATAGCTTTTATTGCGTCTGAAAGCAAACGGCCAATACCTGCTGATGGAGCACCTATTTTCCCTGAAGCTACTTTTTCACCTATTTCGCTTGCTTTAACTAAAACATTATAGAGTTTAGGTCCTAATGTAATGTAGTCTATTAGTTCTTTGTGCTCTGAAAACCTATGCATGCATCCAGGCTTTATGTACGCAAAACCGCTTAGAATAAAAGCTTCAACGATCTCGTTTACAACCACTTTCCCCACTTCCCAAAATAAATATTAGTTCCGTACCAAAATAATGTTTTGAAACAGCATATTAGAGGATATTTTATGGGAGAAAACTTATACGAAGAAGAAGAGGAAGAAAAAGTAATATTTTACACTCCATTCCATAGTTTACTGTTCTTATTGATGATTATTTTCGGAGTATTCATGTTTCTAATGATGTTCTTCTGGTGGAGCTCAGCCTTCATAATCTTGTTTAGAACATTAGGTTTCCGTTTCTCGGAAAGCGTTCTCTTCGCTTTTGCCGTTATCTTCTTCTCAGCAGCTCTCAGCATAGTCAATATTCCTGTTTACAGGATTGTTAAGGAAATAGAAGTACCTTCCATAAGGTACATTGTTTTCTTCGGAATACCCTACACTATACCTACGTTTATTAGAAGACGTAGGGTAATGACTGTAGCCATTAACGTTGGTGGTGCTGTAATTCCCATATTAATTTCACTGTTCCTTATTCTCAAAATACTTACCTTCCCTTACTGTCAACGCGTGTTGCTTGCAGCGGTCACGGTCATACTTCTTGTTACCATAATATCCTATGTTTTAGCTAGACCTGTTAAAGGCGTAGGGATAGTTATGCCTGCTTTTATTCCCCCATTGGTTTCAGCTTTCTCGTCAGCATCCATAGTTTCATCATTAGCTATACCGATAGCTTACGCTGTGCCCGTAGCCTACATTGGTGGAACATTGGGTGTTCTTATAGGGGCAGATATTCTCCATTTAGTTAAGGATTGGGAGAAACTTTACGCACCTGTAGTAAGTATTGGCGGTGCAGGAACGTTTGACGGAATATATTTAAGCGGTATTTTGTCCGTAGTATTACTGCCTTTATTCATAATTTAGCAGCGTAAGTATGTTTATTAGGCTCCTTACTAGAAGAACAATACTGAGCTATGAAGAGAAACCCAATAGGCTGAAACGTGATGTTACTCCCATGGGCTGAGCTTTAATTCTTCAAGACATTCAACTACTTTCTCAAAATACTTCATCACATTAGCATATGTCGGATCTTTCCTAACCTTAGCCAAATACGTTTTCGTTTGCTTACACTTATCGATAGTCAGTTTAGCTATTTTCTCTACTCTTTTCCTACCCTCGGAATTAAGAATGTCTTTGGAGAAGAATTTCCTGTATCCTTCTAATCTTCTCATTTCATCTATTATCCTTAAAACTTCATCTATGAACCTATGCGACATGATGTGCACCATGTTTTAGAAGAACCCTAGTAAACCCCATTTTATTGGAATTATTGTTATTTTCTTTGTTGCCGGAAGGGAAACATTATAGACTCTGGTTGAGCCTATCATAGTAAACGTTTTCTTAGAGTTATGGGAATGTCCATGTACTACTATGTCGGGTTTAGTTTGTCTTAAAACACTTTCCATTTTGGAAGAGGCCATTTCAGGCCAAGCATATCTAGGTTCTCCTACTAGCGTAGTGTATGTTGGAGGGTAGTGTATGAGGAGAATTGTTGTATAGCCTGAAGTCTTACCTTTAACCAGAAGTTCTTTTAATGTTTCAGTTCTTTTCCTATATATTTCCTCTATGTTTGGAATGTTTTTTCTTTGCCATCGCGTAGGCCTATCTAAAACACCTTTACTTCCAATAACCCATAGCTTTTCTTTACCGCCTAATTCAATTAAAGTGTAATTGTCGTTGATCCAGAATACTTCACTATACTTTTTAGTTAATAAGGGTATTATGTCGTCGTATTCTTCATTTCCAAAACACGCGTAAATTGGTTTATCAGTGTACTTCCTTGTTATCTTCAATACTGCTGAGAATTCATACCATCTACCCTTATATATCATGTCGCCGGCAAAGAGTACTAATTCTACCTTGGAGAAATCTGTTTCCTTAAGTGCTTCCTCGTATTTTCTCAAATACTTAGGTGCATGAACATCAGCTACTGCAGCTATGTTCGTAGGTTAAACACCCCCCGTAAAGTTAATAATTCAGAAAACTATATAGTTCACGCTGAACTCCATAAAGAAAAGGTGAGGTTTTAGTGTCACTAGGGTCTATAGCTGGAGCTTCAGCTATGGGTCATAGAGGGTGGATTACTGCTAGATGCTATGTTTGTGCTAAAAAACTTAACGTAGTTAAGGATACTATATACTACTGCCCTAAATGCCATAGTAAAGGGCATAAGATACTGTATTGCGATGCTGATGCGAAAAGACTACATTACAAATGCCCATTCGATGGCTCTGAGTTAAAGCTTTACTAAACGGGGAATATTCTACATTGCACCTAGTAGATGTTGACAAAGTAAGAGAATTATGGGTAGATAAGTTTAGTAGAGCAATAATTATGCCCTTAACCTCAGGACTAATTCTAGTTTCAATGGACGTATATGTTAGGAAATGGCTTTTCCCCATCACAGATGAAGTAGAGGTTGAAGGTGAAAAACTAGTTTACTACAAACCTAAATCCCTTAGCGAAGTAGGCTTAGACAGGTTCAGCAACATTATAGTAAACATGGAACTCATAGGGCACATAAGCGGGAACCTCAGCGAAACAATTTCGGCTAGAATATGGTTGAGAAACATGAAAGATGAGGAATTAGATAATGTTATAAAAGAAATATACAGAAGATTATCTAGCTTTCTTAAAGGAAAGTTTGAGGAAAGCCTAAGTGGTTAAGGAGGAAATAAGCGTAATACTACCTACGATAAATGAAAGAGAGAATTTAGAAAAACTGATACCTGATCTTCAAAATTTAAACTTGAACTTAGAAATCATAGTTGTTGACGATGGAAGTACCGATGGAACTGTAGAGTTTGTGAAGAAGTGTATGAAAGAATATTCCAATGTGAAGTTAGTTGCAAGACCAGCTAAGCTAGGTTTAGGATCAGCCTACATAGACGGGTTTAAGGTTTCTAAGGGGGAGTATATTGTAACAATGGATGCTGATTTAAGCCATAACCCTAAATATATTCCGCTCTTTCTAAACGAGCTGAAGAAGAAACAGGCAGATATTGTTCTCGGAAGCAGATATATTGAAGGAGGAAGGATAATTGGCTGGAAAGTACATAGGAAAATTATAAGTAAAACAGCTAACTTCATAGCGAAAACTATTCTAGGCTTAAACATAAACGATGTTACAACAGGTTTTAGAATGTACCGTAGAGAAGCTTTTGAAAAAATAGCTTCAAGAATTAAAGCTAAAGGATACGAGTTTCAAGCCGAATCACTCTACATAGCTAAACTTCTAGGACTTAAAATAGTTGAATACCCCATAGTATTCGTTAATAGAGTTATGGGAAAATCTAAACTGAAACTATCCGATATCATACGTTTCCTTAGAACAGTTCTTAAACTTAAACTGATTGCATGAACTATAATTATACATTGTTCAGCGGAGTAACTCTTCTTCATCGAGCTCTAGGCAACCCTGTTCTCATCATCCACTAATTCCCTACAGCGTAGGCTTTTATAAGAAATTTTTCCTAGAGAAGTGATGAGGTGTAAGTTGTGAAGGCTATAAGAGCTAAAGTAATTTACACTGGAATTCCGGGTAAAGTTATTAAAAATGCGTACATTGTATGGGAAAACGATGTTATCAAGGAAATAACTAAAGACATACCTAAGGACGCAGAAATAGTTGATGAAAACCCGGAAAACGTAATAACGCCTGCATTCGTGGACCCGCACTGCCACATAGGTATGCATAGAGCAGGCGAACCTACAGAGGAAGCTGAGGCTAACGAAGAATACGACAGTGTACTACCACACGTTGACGCACTCTACAGCATCTACATGGACGATAAAAGCTTTAAAGAGTCTATAGAATGGGGTGTACTGTACTCATGTGTTTTACCTGGAAGCGGGAATATTATTGGCGGTAAAGGCGTTGTAATAAGAAACTATGCTAAAAATTTGGAGGAAGCATACATTAAGCATGCTGGTGTTAAAGCAGCATTAGGGTTTAATCCCAGAAGAACGACCAACTGGAAGGGCTTAAGGCCATACACTAGAATGGGTAGTATAGGGGTTTTCAGGAAATGGCTTATAAAAGCAAAAGACGCATTAAAGCTTATAGAACAAGGTAAGAAAGTTGAAGAAGAATTTGATCCTGAACTAAGAATGCTATTCCCCATAGTCAAAGGCGAAGAAATTTTAAGAGTACATGTACATAAGGAAGACGATATCATATGCTTATTAATGCTACGTAGAGAGTTTAACTTAAAAATCACAGTAGAACATGCCTGCGATGTTCATAGTAAAGAGATGTTTCAGAAATTAAAGAAAGAAAACGTACCTATAATTTACGGCCCTATAGACTCTTTCCCGTATAAAACAGAGTTGAAACATGAAAGCTGGAGAAACGTAAAGTACCTTGTTGAAGTGAAACCATTTTTTGGATTAATGACAGACCATCCTGTTGTTCTTCAGAGAAATCTCTACTTGCAATTGAGGTTCTTCATAAAGTACGGTATGAGCAAGGATGAAGCATTATCCATTATAACACTAAATAACGCTAAAATACTAGGAATAGACGGTAAACTTGGTAGTTTAGAGCAAAATAAGTGGGCTAGCTTTATAGTGTGGGATAATGACCCATTTCTACTAGGTTCTACACCGAAACTTGTAGTTGCTGAAGGAAAAGTTGTTTACAAAGAGGAGTGAATAGGAGGAAGAACTGCTAAATAAAATGCCACAAGAATAATATAGTTTTTATTTCCCCATACTAATAATTTGACTAGTGGTTGCATAGGGTGGTTTCTAGGTAATGAGCGAGCATATAAAAATTGATGAGATTAAGAAGTTTCTTGAAGAGAAAATTCAGGAACTTAAGAGAGAAAAGGAGGTTCTTGAACTAATACTTAGCTTATTAGAATCCGGTATGATAGGCCCCCATAGTCCTATAAAAGCTGAGCCTAGACCTGGAGAGAAAATAGTGCCGTTAAGAAGTTCTGATGGAACGCTACTAGCTGAAATGTATGTTGGGAAAACAGAGATGAGAATAGTACCTTTTGTCGAACTTTCAGTGGATATTCCTCCATTTAGACAGTTCTTCATAGCGAGAGTTCTTGAGGGTATTAAGAAGAAGGATATGGACCGTATTGAGAGAGGGCAGCTTGACCCTTCAAAGGCTTTCGACTATGAGATTATAGTTGATAGGAAGATAATTAAGGAGATTAGGCTTAAAAACATATTCGATGAACGTAGGAGAATGGATATTAAAAGCTCTATTAAATGGACTTTAGAGAAAATGTTTGAGAAAACTAAGAAGAAAAAATCTAGTCTAAGAAGCTAATAGCACTTTCAATACTATCTACGTAAGCTTCCCCTATGATACTTACGAACCGTGCTTTCTTGAAGTTATACTCGTTTATACCCCAATACTCAAACCATTTAAGAAGCTCTTCTCCAGCATTATCGAATTCTACAACGTTTACTCTTCCTGTATAGTACTTTCCAGCGGGATCTATGATTGCTATGGTGCCGTTCCTATGTCTTACTACTACAGCTGCATGTCCTCCACCATCCCATACTACTTGGAGAACGTAAACCTCGTAGTCCTTATTTTCGCCTAGATAGTTTTGAATAATACTTGCAGCTAGATACGCTATATCCTCACAGTCTCCTTCACCCCGCTCTAGTGTTTCCGAAGGTGTTTGATATACTTCGGTAATCCAGTCTACTTTCACAGTTATGTTGTACGTAGTGTCTTCTACACTGACATTGATCTCTCTAATAACGGGGTAGATGGAATCTTTAGAGTACTTAATAGTTCTCATTACATATGAAAATACTTGGTAAAGGTCTCTCCCTAAGGTTTCCTCATTAAATTTATGTCCAATAATATTGTTAACAACATCCTCGACTTCATTAGACCTAATGAAGTTCTTTCCTCCATAAACTCTCTCATTTATCTTACTAGCTAACTCTATAAGTTTATCGCGGAAAGCTATAACAGATAAAGTCTTAATTACCGATATTTCATGTTCATACTCCTTAATTGTTTTTACTGCTTCATTATATTCTTCAACAAGCTTTGTATAGTTTTGAAGTAGTTTCTCATATTCTTCCTTAATTACTCCTAATTCCCTATTCTCCTCTGTAAGCATCTCAATTTTGTTTTTCAATCTTACATTTTCAAGGTATGTTATGTAGTAGAATATTGAGAGAACAATTAGAGCTAGTATTAGTGATAAGGCTATTGCTGAAGCTGTTTTCTCCAAATAAGCTACACCTCTAACCATGTTTAGGATTTAGAGAACCCTCAGCGTAACTCGTGATCAATCATTAACTCAGACTTGCCGGGTAATCATCACAGGGTTCTGTTTAAACTATTGTACCCTAAGCGTTTAAGTTTATTCTCTACCTAACATATACTTAGGGGAGTAATTGTGTCTGCAGTTAAGGGAGATTTAGAGTTCAAAGTACTGACAGACATATTTGAGAAGTTAGAGTTAACAACGAAACGTACGGAAATGACTGCTCTACTTGTTCAACTGTTTAAGAAAACACCTGCTAAAGTTATTGACAAAGTTGTTTACTTAATGCAGGGTAAGCTCTACCCTGATTGGATGGGAATGCCAGAGTTAGGTATTGGTGAAAGACTTATAATTAGAGCAATATCCATGGCTACAGGCTTTTCAGATACTGTTGTTGAGAAAGAGTTTAAGAGACTTGGAGATTTAGGTAAAGCAGCAGAAATATTAAAATCTAAGAAAAGGCAAGCTGCTTTAACAGCCTTCTTCGGCATACAGGTGATTAAGCCTTTAACAGTAACTAGGGTTTATTCAACACTAGACAAAATAGCTAAGACGACGGGTCCGGGGTCAATAGATTTAAAAGTTAAGCTTCTTGGAGGTCTTCTTCAAGATGCTACAGCTAAGGAAGCAAAGTACCTGGTTAGAATTGTTGAGGGTAGGTTAAGGCTAGGTGTTGCTGAAGCAACTATGATGGATGCTTTAGCAATAGTTTATGGCAAAACGAAACTAGCTAGACCGGTTATTGAAAGAGCATACAACCTATGTAGTGATTTAGGTTACGTTGCAAGACTTCTAGCTGAGAAAGGTATTGAAGCATTAAAGACAATGACTGTTACTGTTGGTAGACCTATTAGACCGATGCTTGCTGAAAGACTTAGCTCTCCAAGAGAAATACTTATGAAAACTGGAGGTAAGGTTCTCGCAGAATTCAAGTATGATGGTGAGAGAGCTCAAATACATAAGAAAGGAGATAAAGTATGGATTTTCTCTAGAAGACTAGAAAACATAACTCACCAGTATCCTGATGTTCAAGACTATGCTAGGAAGTACATTAAAGCAAACGAAGCTATTGTTGAAGGAGAAATAGTGTGCATAGATCCGGACACAGGTGAATTAAGGCCATTCCAGGAACTTATGAGGAGAAGGAGAAAACACGATATTCATACCGCTATGAAGGAATATCCTGTTTCGGTATTCCTATTCGATTTACTGTACGCTGATGGTGTAGATTACACCCAGAAGCCAATTATTGAGAGAAGAGAGAAACTTAAGAGTATTGTTGAGGAATCCGATAGGTTTAGGCTTGCTGAAGCAATAATTACAGATAACCCTGATGAAATAGAGGAATTCTTCTTAAAAGCCATAGAAAGCGGTTGTGAGGGTATAGTAGCTAAAGCTCTGCATCAAAACGCAATATATCAGGCAGGGGCAAGAGGATGGTTATGGATTAAGTATAAGAGAGATTATAAGAGCGAAATGATGGATACAGTAGATCTCGTAGCTGTTGGAGCATTCTACGGTAGAGGTAGAAGAGCAGGAACGTACGGAGCATTACTTATGGCAGCATACGATCCTGAAGCTGATGTGTTTAGAACAGTTTGTAAAGTAGGTAGTGGTTTCACAGATGAAGATTTAGAGAAGCTTCCTGAAATGTTTAAGGACCTAATAATAGACCATAAGCATCCACGTGTAGACTCTAAAATGGAAGCTGACGTATGGTTTGTTCCACAGATAGTTGCTGAAATAATAGGTGCGGAAATAACGTTATCACCAATACATACATGCTACTGGGGTAAAATGAAACCTGGAGCAGGATTAGCTATTAGATTCCCAAGATTCATAAGGTGGAGACCTGATAAAGGACCAGAAGACGCTACTACAGTTCATGAAATAGCTGAAATGTATAAGAAGCAACTTAGGAGAGTAGAAGAAGCAAAAATGCCTTAACATAAAGCTAACAGCATAATTTAGCGTAAGCAATACGTATGTTGCTTCTAGGTAGTTTCTACCATAGGTGAGAAACTATTGTTCGTAGTAATGTTGGGAACTGCGGGTTCGGGAAAAACAAGTTTAACCAAACACTATAGTGATTGGCTGAAAAAGCAAGGCTACAATGTAGGTATTGTAAATCTTGATCCGGGAGCTAAAGTAGTACCTTACAAACCTAACTTTGACGTTAGAAAACTTTTCACTGTTGAAGAGTTAATGGTGAAGTATGGTTTAGGACCTAATGGGGCGTTCATGAAAGCAAGCGATATGATCCTAGAATACTCAGACAAAATACTTGGCCATGAGGTTTTCAAGGGAAAATATGATTTCGTAATAATAGATACTCCCGGGCAAATGGAGGTTTTCGTTTATAGGAGAAGCGGCCACTACTTTATTTCTAAACTTAAGGAGTTAGGCCCTACGGTTGGAGTTTTCATAGTTGATGGTGAAACAATGTCAACACCTATAGACCTTGTAGTTGCATGGACAACATCAATACTCATCCAGCTAAGACTAGATATAACTGTTGTTCCAATAGTCAATAAGGCAGATCTTATTAAAGATCGCGAAACAGTAAAACTCATAGTAGAAGACATTAATGCGTTTAAAGAATTAGTTATGAAGAGTGGGGAAGGGTTGATTTCAGAAACAGCTGCTTACCTTACGGACATAGTTAGAGATTTTAGCCAATCATTAAGACCAGTAATAGTCTCAGCAAAAACAGGTGAAGGAATAGAAGAACTACACTACCTAGTCCACGAAGCATTCTGCGTTTGTGGAGATCTCACATAGTTATAATTGGCAGCAATTATTCTTCATTTTTAAGTTCCTAAGTACACTAAATGCTCTGATTATTCTTTAACCAATCTTAACCATGCTGGAGACCGTATAATTAGTAGACTTAAATCTGGGCATAGGACAGGAGCTATATTGCCTGCAACTAGGTACATTAATATGTTGGGAATCTATGTTCAGCGGGAGACTATGTAGCACTTGCTGAACAATCCTAGGACATATATTTCATCAGGGTCTACGCCTTTAAGTATGAGTTCCTCAATAGCCTTCTCCATAGTGTTACGTTTAACGAGGAAGAACATATTTTCATTAATGCATGAGGAGGCTTGAGCATATTTTTTCGATATTTCGCTAAAAAATCCTACTTTACAATGTTCACGTGAATAGTGTTGTGAAAGTTTAGTGAAGTCTAACGGAATTTCCTTCTTCATCTTTGATGAAGGTACATTGTTTATAGCTTCTTTTAAAATAGCTATGAGAACTACTTCATTAATATTGCAATTACTTACGATGATATTAGAGGGCTTGACTATTATTGTTCCCTCACTACTAAATAGCTGTATGAATGGGTCCTTATCGCTTATATTTTTTCCTAGAAGAATATTTTCCATAAACTTCATTGCTGTCTTGAGTAGTGGAGGTTTTTCCAGTTCCACGTAGGCATATATTTTTCTCTTACCATAGGAAAGTGTAAGTATGTTCTCTTTACATGGAATTTCCTTTGAACCATCAATGACAACTAATCCACGGTATATCCTTATAGCTCCTACGATCCTGTTTTCGAAGTTGAAGAACGGTACTAGTAATGGTATAAATATTGTTTTCAATCGTGACCCTTCTTTAATTCCTCAAACAGGTCTCTTTTCACTACTTCTCCTTTAGGTGTTTTTTCGCAAAATATTACTGCTTCAAACCTATAAACTTTAACATCACTTATTAGCCAGGAATCAGGAGGTAAACCTGCTTTCATACATGTTTCTGCAAGAAATGTTTCAGCATCCCACCTATATTCGACAGGAACTTGAGGTAGTAGGAGTCCTTTAAACCATCCGTATTCTACAATTAATCCGTCTCTACCGATAACTATGTGTCGGGGTAGCTCCTTCCTACTACTGACCTTAATTTCTTCAGGTTTAGACAAAATAGAGACTTCGAAGACAACATTGTCTAGTTCATGGTATTTCATTGGCGGGAACCTAGGGTCTTCAACAGCAGCTGATACTGCTGAGTCTATCAATGCTTCAATCAATGGCTTAATAGGGTAAGGATATCCTATACATCCTCGTAGCTCTTTAATTGCTTTTATACCTATTTGTTTTAAGCGCTCTATAGTTACGAAAACACCTAGCTTCTCATAGTATTTTGAAGGTAAGTTCTTAGGAACAGCTATTTTAATTCCTGCTTTAAGATATGTTTCAACAGTTCTTCTAGCAAGGCTTACAAGATATTTTCCATCCTCTAATGTGAATTCACTTAATGCAACCACTTTTTTCACGCTCGTGAGTTATTCTTTCCCTAACCTCACTTAATATTTTATTCATAGTTATCCAGTGCTTACCTTTCCAATACACTTTACCACAGGAAGTACATATCCAGAAGTTTTCATGGAGCTCAATTATTTTCTCAGGAACCCTATTTAACACATCTTCTTTCGAAGCTCTAACCAAGATGCCGTTGCATATAGGGCATCTTGAATTATCAGGGTTTAGTTCGAGATTTATTTTCAGTTTTAAAGCTAATAAGGTCAGTTTTCCCTGGATCGTTTCGTTTTCTAAATATATGGATCTTAAATTGCGTTTCTGGGCTTTCCTATGGAGGCTTAAATCTCTAGTTAATATTATTCGGGAATCTTTAGAAGCAAGTTCCAATATTTCTTTGTCACTATAGTCCCTAGAATATAGTGTATCGTAACCTAGCATTCTAAGCCATCTAGCTAAGCTTCCAAGCATTGTGTCCGCTATGAACTTTAACTTTCTCGACATCGTGTAGGATACACCATTGGTTTTGGTCTTACCTTTTCAGGGCTAATGCGTACATAACATCTCTTTCGGTAAGTATTCCTACAAGCCTATTACCTTCTACAACAAGCACTGAACCTACGTTATGTTCTATCATTTCATTTACTGCTTCACCTATATCCACATCGGGATTCACAGTTACGATCTTGCTTATAGCTGCAGCTGTTACTGGAGCACTTAGAGCTTCTTTAACACTTCCTGAAATAACATATTCGAAAACCTTGTTTGATCCGAAAAATCTCACTATGCTTCTAGCTGTTATCATTCCTCTAACGTAGCCTTCACTATCCACTATAGGTAGTCTTCTAAAACCCATTCTAATTATTGTTTTAGCTGCTTCCTTTATTGATGAATCTTGAGAAATCGTAATAACGTTTTTTGTCATAAATTCTGAAACTTTAATTCCTAAGGTTTTTTCCCGTAAATGATTTACAATGTCTCTTTCCGTTACAATACCATATACCTTCATTGTTTCTTCATCAACTATGGGTACGGCTCCTACACCGTATTTTACCATTAACTCTATAACATATGTTAAGTCGTCAGCTGTGGTAGCATATATGGGGTTTTTACTCATAATGGACTTTACGGGTTCTGTTAATGCTCTATATATGTTGCCATTATGTCTGCTTAATACTATGTTATAGTATTCTCCACCGCCAAAGTAGTTAACGATATCTGTAGCTGCTAACATTCCTTTAAGAACTCCTGTAGCCGTTGTTACAGGTAATCTCCTATAGCCCTTAACGGTCATTACCTTAATGGCTTCACCTACAGGTTTAATGTGGGTAATTGTTACTACAGGTCTTTTAGCTATTATCGATAACTCGCTGGGTTTTTCATAAACCCTAGAAGAGAAGTTAGGCTTGCCATCGCTTCTTATATATCTTAAACCTTCAGGTCTAATACGCTTAGGAGGTACAAACGTATGTCTCATAGTTTCCCAAACCTCTTAACTACATGTACTTCATGTATGCTCTTACTACATCCTCTCTATCGACTATGCCTATAAGTTCGTTCTTCTCATTAACCACAACAACTCTTCCTATATCTTTTTCGACCATAATCTTAGCCGCATCTCTAAGTGGAGTATTAGGTATTACTTTGTACACTGCTGTGCTCATTATTTCCCGTGCTCTTACCCTTCTATATCCTTTTGACCTTTCAGATTCTAGGAGTATTCTTGACATACCGAATTTGAGAATATCGTATTCTGTTACTATTCCTACAACTCTCCTTCTATCATCCACTACAGGTAATCCTGAAAACCTGTACTTGAGCATTTTATGAAGAATTACTGAAACCTCATCATCGCTACTTACAGTTACAACATCCGTAGTCATGAACTCCTCTATTGGCTTGTTATTTACGGGGATGTCTTCATTGTAAAACTTCTTAATTACATTTTCTAGTCCAAATATTCCTATGAACTTATTGTCTTCTGAAACCACAGGTGCGTACCATACGTCGACTTTTAACATTTCTCTGACTGCTTTTTTCAAGCTAAAACTGGGCTTAAGCACGATTTTGGGTTCTTCCATGATATCTCTTACGAGGAGATTAGATTTAGATGAAGTTATGGTTAAAATACTTATCCTAGTGATTATGCCTACAAGTTTTTCATCTTCAACTACGGGAAGAATTCTTAACTTAAAATCTCTGAGAATAGCTCTAGCTTTTGTCGCTAAATCTGTTGGAGAAATAGCTGGAACATTGGTTTTAACATACCCCATAATATCCAAACTACGCATCCTCAACATATAGTATGTTTGCAGTGTTAGATAAAGAAACTTGTTAAGGTCTTAAATTAGATTCCTCCCTTCCTAACAACCATTAACTCTATATATTCAGGTGCAACTGTTAAAATATCTCTATCAGATACCACACCTACAAGGCCATCAGCATCAATTACAGGTAAATGCCTAATATCTTTCCGGGACATTAACTTAGCTGCTTCCAAAATAGGTGTGTTAGGACTTACGTATATCAATGGTGAAGACATTACATCTTTAACTTTAGTTTTTAATGGATCTTTAGCTTTGGCTAGAACTTTTTCCACTAAATCACGCCTGGTAACTATCCCTACAGGTTTACCTTCATCATTAACTACTATTACACAACCTATTTTGTTTTCAGCCATTATTCTTGCTGCTTTTATAACAGATTCCTCTAGACTTACGGTTATAGGTGGACTACTCATTATTTCCTTTACGGTAATTTCTTCACTCATAGGTTGCACCAGAAAATTTTCAGCCGTTCACGTATCTACTCTCATATGTTAATAACTATTTTTCTTATAACGGAAGGACCCGGTATCCTTAAAGCTAACTCTTCTACAGATATAGATTTAATAAGAGGTTTCAGTTTTTCAGGAGCTTTCTTAATGAGTTTTTCCTTTATAATCTTGGCTAGGCTATGTGAGCTTATATGGCCTGGAACTAGAGTAACGTAAGCTACGGTCTTATTTTTAACATGCTCTTCGGAACCCACTACAACCCTTAACCAACTATTCAATTTTTCTAATCCTAAAGCTAACGTAAGGGGGATATTTCTGATGTAGTTACGTTTACCGTAAACCATGAATGCTCCTTTAGGAAGATATTCTCCAGAAGGAGGTTTCTTGGAGACTTGTTTACCCCAAACCCAATAAACATCAATTGCTCCTAAACCCTCTTTCCAAGCTTTAGAATAGGCTGCTGCAATTATGGCTGCTTCTTTTAACGCTTTCTCAGAAATTTTACCTTTAGCTTTAATTATTACTACCGGTGCTCCATGTATTTCAGCGTGCATGAATATATCGTCAGGCTCCATGTATTTCTTAACTATGCTTTCGTTTTGGTCGGCATTACGTCCTCCTATGATTAAGTAGTTATCCTCTATTATCCAATGGTATTTTTCATACCATTCTTTTCTCCTTATCTTAGCTTTCTCCTCAACTTCAAGGAGTTTTGTTTCATACTTCAATTCTTCAATTTTCCTGAGAAGCTCTTCAATTTTCTCATTAATTCTACTTACTTTCCTTTCCAGCTCTCTTGCTTTTTCAAATTTTGAAGAAGCATTTTCGTAAGCGTTTTTTCTAAGATCTACAGATACTTCTTTACCATCAATGTGTAATATTATGGTGCCATTCTTTCTATTAAAACTTAGAATCCTAATGTTTGTTTGCTTTACCTTTTCAGAACATATTTTAACAGCTTCTTCACCCTTCCTCCTAACTTCCCTACTTCTAAAACACTCTATTACCCTATCTATCAGCTCTCTATTTTTGAGAATTAGTTCACCGGATTGTCTTAACTCTACAGCTCTACTATGGTATTTTTCTCTTAGCTTTTTTGCTTCTTCAAGAGCATGCTCTATTTTCCTTAACTCTTTCTCTTTTAACTTAATAGCTTCTATGGCTTTCTCTTCTCTTAATTTCTCTGAAAAGAAGAAGTCTAGAGCATCATTGAAATTATCGAATGTTTTTAAAGAGAACCCTTTCGCAATTAGATGTTTTGGTTCAAAAGGAAGTACTGTAGCTGCTTTCTCTTCTCCTAGAAGTACGTAGCCTATGTTCTTTTCGCATTCTTGAATAATGTCCTTTATTGTATTTACTATTTTGCTAAAGAACTCTATTGGAAGTTGTTTAGGAGAGTTGTTTTTATCTATCCCTGCTCTGAAACATATTTCTTCAGCTACTTCACCAGGTAATCCTAAACCCTTAACCAATCCTTGGATAACTTTTTCATATTTAGAAATAGCATTCCTTACTTCTTCAGGAGACGTTTTCAGAATGTTTATTCCAAGAGCTGGTGGTAGCTTATACTCCTTACCTCTTCTAATAACCCTGTCTTTAAGTTCTAATGTTTTAGTAGTATGTAGTATTTTGTTATTTTCATCTGTTAGAGCTACTACTCCGCGCGGTAGTAGCTCTACGTATATGAAGTATTTTTGTTTAGGTGATGTTACGGTTATTCTAATTATTCTTTCCCAATCTAGGATCTCGAGTTTCTCTATAATGGATCTCCTTAGTAACTTTCTTAGAGCAGAGCATAAAGGAGATATTTTATGTTCTTTAGGGATGCTATATTTTGTTAAGTGAATTCTCTTTCCTGCTTCTATTAGTAACATAGGATTATAGCTTAGGTGCTTACAGTAAAGTTTGAAAACTATAATGTTTTCGTATGGGTAATAAACGTTGTTTATGTAGCATTTTTCAATTAAGGAGCTTGAGGTTTTTACCCAGGCGTAAATGTCAATTATGCTCATGGACTTCTTCATTAAAATTCAAACCTCATTATTTCGTCAACAACTATACCTTTCTGAAGATATTTAAGTAGCTTCTCATTTACTAAGGGTTTTCCATTAACTACAGGGTATTTATATGGTAAGTATATTTCATGACTTATTGAGCCTATTTTACGGGTAATTTTTAAACCGTAAACGTATTCAAGGTCTTTAAGTTTTAATCCTTGAGATATCTTGTACGCTACGTAGATGGAACCATCTATTGTTAGTTGCTCTTTACCTAGGTTTCTGATGATAACGTTTTTTAGAGGTATCATGTGTTTAGTTATGTACTTATATGTTCTTCCTCTAGGTGGATGGTCACCTAATATTCCCCCTATGACGACTAAGGTCTTATCTGTGAAATCTTCGGGTTTTAATGGTTCTTCCGCTTTTAAATCTAGGACTATTACTCTGTAGTTTTTAAATTCTGTTTTAATTATGTCTTTTATGCTTCTAGATGAAATGTTAGCTATTTTTCTTAGCTCCTTTTCCTCGGATTTGTTCTTCACGTTTGTTATTAATAGGTTGTTTTTCCCTACAATTTTAGATGAGTTTTCGTATTCGAAAAATACCCATGGAGATAGCTTTTCCAAATGCTCTATTACGAATAACACTTTATGCAAAGCTTTCGAACTCACTATTTTTTACAGATAATTTACTTTCTAAATCTAGAATATAGTATCGCTACTAAATATGCTGTTGAAGCTAAAATGCCTATGGTCCCACTTGCAGGTATATTTACGGTAAACGATAGAGCTAATCCTGCTACACCTGAAGATAGAGCAATAGCTAATGTAATTAGGGGTATTTGATATATTCTCTTAGCTATCTCATTAGCAGCTGCAGCAGGGGCTATGAGAAATGCGTAAACCAGAATTGCTCCTAGAGTTTTTGTTGTAACTATTACACCTATGGCTGCTAATAGTATACCTAGATAGTGGTAGAACTTAGCTCTTATACCTAAAACTTCAGAGCTCTCCATATCAAATGCTATGTAGACGAGCTCCCTACGGAATAATATGTAAAAGAACCCTACTAGTATAGCCATTGAACCTAGGAACAGTAAGTCGTCTATTGTTAACAACAATATGTCACCGACAAGATATCCCCATACTTTAGGCATATCCTCTGACCTAATGTAACCTAGGAAAACAACAGCTAAGGACATGCTCATAGCTAAGGAAACGCCTATGGCAGCCTCCATTTGCTCCCTCGAACCACGAAGCCCTGCATATGCTGTTATTAGCGCACTTACTACGCCAAATAAGAAAGCTCCATATAGTGGATCAAACCATAAAAACCCTAAGGTTTGTAGAAGAACACCGAAAGCTGCACCGCCAAGAGCAGCATGGGCTACTTCTGCTGAGAGAAAAGTAATACCCCTGCTGGTTAATATGTGGCCTATAGCTGCTGATACGAAGGAGGCTATTATTATGCCTATAAGCGCTCTTACCATGAATGATAACTCGATCGCGAAAACCATGTCATCACCTGTGAACATCACCTATTATTGCGAAACATACTCTACCATACGAGAAG
>Ga0190363_1000080_pt1 | contig 52626 bp, 65 predicted proteins | sample 48721867_MG_FD_161272 | JGI IMG/M metagenome (GOLD analysis project Ga0190363, IMG submission 161272) | Hydrothermal vent microbial mat bacterial communities from Southern Trench, Guaymas Basin, Mexico - 4872-18-6-7_MG | ecosystem: Environmental > Aquatic > Marine > Hydrothermal vents >...
TTAAGTAGTTACATTTCTAAAAACTATGGGTGATTCCTGTCTATAATATGCTATTCTGGAGGCTTCAAGAATACTGCTTACCTCCCTATTTATTTCAACGAGTTTCTCGCGTACATAGCCCTTCTTTAAGTAACTACTTAAAGTTAAAGACTCCACTTGCCCTGTTCCCTCACAGTACCTGTTTCTCTATCGTAATGAAGTTTAATGTTACCCACTATTAAACCTCCTATTTCACCCCTATATGTAGTTCTTATCTTTATCTTTGAGTTTTCGAAATCAATATTTTCAATATATCCTATAGCTACCTCCTCCATATCCTTATTGAGAACACTAATTATCAATCCTTTTTCCCAACCTTCCCTAAGAATTTTAAGTCTTATCGGACCGTAGTTTTCTCTTAATTTCTTAACGGATTCTACATCTATTGTTATCATATTGCCTTTAACTATAAGGTACATGGTTTTATTAATTAATGTACCTAAAATTATTTTAGATTGTTTGGGTAATGAAAGCGTTTCTGATATGAAATCTAACTCCTGTTTTTCAAGCATTCTTCCCAATAAGAAATCTGGACCTATTAAGGAAATTTCATTAAGGTTGAGTTCTCTAATTTCGGAGTCTCTGAAGTATTTTGTATAGGATAATTCCCTTATACTTTTTCTCTCTTCAAGAGATCTTTCCTTCACGAACTCGGGTGGTTCAAGTATTATGGAGGCAATATTGAAGCTTTTGAGAACTTTCTTAAGCTTATCAACCTCATTTAAGCAAGTACTTTTCTTCATAATGAAAACTACGTCTGGTTTAACATGAAGTATTGTCTTAAACTTCGCGTCAACTGCCCTATTTCCTTTAAACCACCCATCAGTATTTATCACTACTACGTCAGATTTCCTCCTTATAGCTTCTCTTGATAACTTAACTATTGAGAGAATAAGCCTATCTACTACTCCATAAGGTGTAGTAGTCCCTATAAATGAATAAATGGCAGGCTTAACTTCTGTTAACGTTAAATACTGTTTATCAATGAATCCCAATGTTACAAAGGTTGGCGGGCCTATGTCCGCTTGTCCTATATCAGCATCTATTACGGCTGTTTTAAAGCCTAAATTAACTGACATATTGGCGATAAGTGTGGTAAATGTTGACTTACCGGAATCAACTGTTCCAATAACAATTATTGTTAATGGTTTATTTTTACTTTCTAAAATTTCTTTAGAAACATTTTCCCATTCAACAACAACGTCGTTCTCTACTATTTCGTATTTCCCATTTTCTCCGGCCACTATACTTACTTCGGAGTCCTCGTTTGCGATAAGTGCTGCTGATTTATAGCTTGGTACAATGTATTTGAACGGGGGCTTGGCTATGTAGCCGAAAATCCTTAGGGAACCTTTTGTAAGCATAAGCGATAGTGGTCCTTTAACTCTTAAAATACTATCCTTCTTTAAACTCACTTCTTCCTTAAGCATTTCTTCATTCTACCCTTAATCCTCTTTTTAAAGCGATATGTATTGCTGAAGCTACATCTTTAGGAATTTTATGTTCAGACTTCATATGTAATAGCGAGGATTTTGATGTTTTGTCTTCGCTCACTAATTCTAAATCTACTTTATCATGAAGTGGTTTAATATTTCTACGGATTAATTCAGCTATAGTTGTTGAAATAGGTTCTTTAAACCCAATTCTTATAACACATTTTTCATAGGGGTATTTCTCTAAAACCTTAAGCATGTACGGTATTAGTTTTTCCTCATCGCCAAGAACTTTTCCTTCAAGAAATTCGCCATCACCAATTACTGCTACGCCTGTTCTCTTGCCGGGATCTATCCCTACTATTAACGTATTGTATGCTGTCTTCTTTTTTAAAAGAAGTTTTATTTCCTCTACAACTTTATCTATACCTTCATCGTCTTTTACCACCAATGCTACCATATTATTTTTATTCATTACTTCCTCCGGAGCATCAGTTATTACAATGTTTACTTCATTAGTTAGTTTGTTAAGTAATTTTATCGGTAACCTGTTTTCACATATCTTCCTTAATAGCTTCCGTAGTAACGCTGGATTCTTTATGTAAGCACCCACTTTCATGGTTTAAACCGTTCTTGCTTCAACATTAAACTTATGTTTTACTTATTTAACACTATACATTATAGGGTTTGAGCTAGGGTGAAAATTAAGCTTAACGACATTTATGCTAAGGGAGAGCTCACCTTAATCTATGGGCCAGCATCTTCGGGTAAAACATCCTTAGCTGTCAAAATAGCTCTCAACGAGGTTTTGAATGGAGGAATAGTATTGTTTGTAAGTACTGAAAACGAGCTTTTCATAGAAAAACTTAGTAGTAGCAATGATGTGCTTAAGAAGCTAGTTATTGTTTCCGTAAGGAACTATTTCAGCCAGCATTTTCTAATAACGAAGACCTTGCCGAAAATACTTAAAGAAAGATACTTTACCTCTCTAATTATAGACAGTATTACTGGTCTCGCTAGACTTGAAGAAGACTATGCTAAAGCAACATTTATGCTAAAATATCAACTAGCATCTCTTCTAAGAGAAGCTAGGTTACGGAAAATACCTATTATATTAACTAGCCAAGTTAGAGCAGTTATTGATGAATACGAAGATTACGAAGCAACAGCAAAAACAATCTTAGAGTACTGGTGTAACAATATAGTGAGGTTATCTATTATCGAAAAGGACATTAGAGAAGCTACTATAGAAAAATCTTCTAATCCCAAAATAAAGGGTAAGAAGTTCGTTTTCAAACTAATTGGTGGGGAAATTGTTAAACTTAAATAGCTTCATTCAAGTGTTTAAGCTGTTTTTACCAGCACTTATAGCTAACGGATCCCCTGTTCTACTAAAGGAAGGGTATCCCATAGACTTTAGGAAAAAATTTGTTGATGGAAGAAGAATTCTTGGTGATGGTAAAACATTTGAGGGTTTCGCTTTAGGAATGTTTTTCGGTTTCTATACTGGTATTGTTGAAGCAATAGTTTTCCAAGACATCCTTTACATTGAAACGGGGTTTCTTAGCAGTTTAGGAGCACTATTAGGAGACATTGTGGGCTCGTTTATTAAAAGGAGAATAGGTCTTAGGAGAGGTGAAAGAGCTCCTCTTCTTGACCAACTAGATTTCATCTATGGAGCAGCTATACTCTTAGTTATTGCAAAAATAGAATTTGACCTACTATCCTTCCTAATATTTCAAATATTGGTTATTATTTTACATGTTCTTACGAATAAAATAGCTTACTATTTGAAGCTAAAACCTGTTCCTTGGTGAAATTATTGTTTATATATTACCATATACTCCATCCTTTCACAAAAACATAAACTATAATCGTTAGTAATGCTGAGGTTATAAACAGTAAAGCTCCTACTCCAAAAACTATGTTAAGAAGTCTTTGAGATTTAACAATTCTCGTAGATTCAATCATTAATACGCCCCCTAATGCGCCTAGAGATAGTAGAATAGTCATTCCAAGAGTTTCAGATGCCGTTTGCCTTATTAAACCATAGTATTTACTTGTTACTGGAACTATAACCACCAATCTATTGTCAATAAAAATCATTGGAGGAACACGGTTTACTAGCGCATAAACTGCTCCAGCTAAAATAGATGAAACAATAACTACGATTGTGATTAACCCTATATATGTAATGTTTCTTTCTATGCTGCTAATCAGTCTTTCAATAAACGCTTTTCCAGCCAATTCAATCACGTCTTCGGTCCCTTAGTAAGTCAGGTATGGGCTAGAGTATATTAGCTTTCTCGGAGTTAAAAATATTAGTATGCTGTTACCTTTCACTCACCATAGATGGGTAAAAGAAATTTTTGAGGGAGTTTAAGTTTGGACTTACCGGAAATAATGCCGAAAACCCGTAAGGTCTTCTATGTTGCCGCCATAATCGCAATACTTCTACTAGCTTTTACCATTAGAATGCAACCTACAAAGTACGGAATATATCTCTACGAGTACGACCCTTACTTCATGTATTGGGTAACCGAGAAACTAGTGGATCACGGTCCTCTCTACTGGTTTGATTTAACAGCTGATAATGTGAAGAACTTCTGGTATCCTTGGGGTAGGGATGTTTGGAGAACGGAGTATCCAGGAGTACCTACGCTAGGCTACTTAGCCTACAATATAGGTAGGGTTTTCGTACCAAATATTCCGGAAAACGAATTACTAATGATCATAGGTGTTGTTTTACCTCCTATAGCAGGTGTTTTTGAGGTTTTAGCAATATTTCTTATAGGGAGGGAGCTTAGGGATGAGAAAACAGGCTTATTAGGAGCATTTATGGCTGCAATTATGGCTTCAGCAATAGATAGAACAATAGCCGGCTTCTACACTAAGTTAGGTTTTGGAGTAATGTTCTTCCTATACTCGATATTCTTCTTCATAAAATCCATTAGACTAAGCTTTACAGGTAAGGGAGCACTATATGCTCTTATTTCCGGTATTTTCCTAGGTCTTGTAGGATTTACCTGGGGAGGATATGACTATGCTATACTCGTTTACGCTTCTTACGCGATATTAGTTGCGATATTAGGTATAAATACGAAGGAGTTCACCACAACCTACACTTTAACCATTTCAACGGCAACAGCAATACTTGTCCTCGTACCTAAGATAGGCGCTACCTTCATGTTATCGCTTAGTGGGATAGCGTTGATTCTATCATTAATAGTACTTTACATAGACTTAACGATGAAGAATTTAGGTTATTCAGCATTTAAGAGAGCCCTTATGCTAACTAGCCTCGGCATTATAGGGTTAGCATCATACATAATACTGGTAATTACAGGACATACTAGCCCATTACCTGTAAGAGCTCTCTCAATAATCTTACCTTGGCTAAGGTTTGAGAAGCATTTAGTGCTTTTCGCTTCGGTAGCAGAACATGCGTCAATATCTTGGGACTATGTTTTCTACCATTTATCAGCAGCTTTCATATTCATACCCTTAGGGTTAGCGTATTTGCTCAAAGAGCGCAGGTTTGAGACGCTTCTAATATTCGTGGCAGCTGCTTCAGCAGTTTATGGCGTAACTTCTGCGGCATACTTAGCTCATCTTGCTGGTCCATTAGCTGCTTTAGCTGGTTCGTACGGATTAATTATTCTTTCGGAAACTCTAATGAAAGAATTAGCTAAAAAGCCTCCTAAAGGTAAAAGGGTAAGATATTTTGCTAAAATAAATCCTGTCCCAATAATTGGAGTATTGCTAGTAATGGTCTTAGTGGTTTCCATATTGTCCCCCCTAGGTATTAGGGGAGCTGATGTAGCTCCGACAATAGTTAGTCCCCAAGCTTCAACGAAAGGTAAGAACCTAGCATGGCTTAAAGCATTAGAATACATAAGAAACAACCTACCTGAAGATGCTGTAGTTAATGCTTGGTGGGACTATGGTTATTGGATAACTGTTGTAGGGAATAGAACAAGTCTTTGTGATAACGCAACAATAAATGGTACACAAATAAAGCTTATGGCATGGGCGCTCATGGGTAATGAGACTTATGCTGCAGACATTTTCTTAAATAAGTTTAAGGAACCACCTAATGCAATATACTTACTAACTTTTGAAGTTTTCTATCATGTCAAAACGAAAACCGGTGAAGATCTTTTAGTAATTTGGCGTGGCGGAGACATTTCAAAGTCCATGGCAATAGTTAGCGTTGGCGGATTAAACGCTACAGAATATTTTGGTGGAGGAGTTGGCGAACCTAACTGGTTTAGTAATAAATCTAGGCAAGCACTACTTTACAAAGCAATTCTTTGGGGTGCACTTAACGTATCTCAGGAGAACGGATGGACCTTCGCCTTAAGAACCCCTCAGGGGCTTATACCAATGCTGGCTATTCCAATAGAGCCTATGAAAATATTTGACTTAGTCAAAGTATTTTATGATACCACACCTACGGCTGGAGGCGAATACGTAGTCATAGTGGTTCTTTACAAGTTAAATTATGAAAAATATCTGGCTTTAAAAGGGCATAGATAGGGTTTAATCCTTAATTATGCCAGCTAATTTTTTAGCCAAATACCTATATTTACCGTATTTGTCTTCCGGAGAAAACTTCGGAGGATGTGGAATAATTAGTGATCCTCCACAATAAGGGCATTTGTCTTTTTTAAGAGTATATTTTCCGCAAACACTGCACTTCCTTAAAACTCCCTTCATTTCTTATCACGTACAAACCTCATTAAAGCACCATATTGCTGAGCTTTAGTTTTAACTAGGTTAAGTATGTTTGACAATGTTTTTTCAAGATCCTTATAATTGAGCCCTGTTAGTTCAATCTTATACCTTGGTGAACCTACGGTGTATATTCTTATGGAAACTTCTCTTGGCTTATCTATGTTTTTAGCGCTTATAAGAATGTCTTTAACTATGTTTACTCCATTACCTTTAGTTGTGAGAAGAAATAATGTTCCAGAAATCTTAACTTTCTTTATCTCAATATGTCTTTTCGCTTCCTCTACAAGAACCTTGATTTCCTCTTCGGAAAACCCTAAATCCCTTATTGCTTCCTCGCCGAACCTAGCTATTTCCTCTAATGCTGCATATAGGTCTCCGAATTTTTCGGTAAGCTTCCTACCTATGGTGTTCAATACATCATCGAAAGGTCTGTTTAGCTTTGAAGCAACAATTTCTAATGTTTTAAGTGATTTCTGAAGCTTCTTCCATTCTAGAAGCTTCTTTCTTCTCTCACCCTCCGAAACTCGCTTAAGCGAAACGTCGACATGGCCTTTTTTCTTATTAACTCTAATAACCTTAAAAACGGCTTTTTGTCCTTCCTTAAGAACGTCTCTTATGTTCCTAATCCATTTCGTAGAAACTTCGTTTCTAGGTAAATACGCTCTTAAATTGTCGTATTCGTCGAGTCTTATGTACGCTCCATATTCAAATATGCTCTCAACAGTTCCTATAACTAATTCTCCTTTCTCTGGAAAATCCTTCATTTCAAACGACAACTTACCGCAACCTCCTTTCTAAGCCTTAAAGAAAACGTTGCTGTTTTAGCCATGGATTTTAACTATTTTCCCATATATTTTTGCTTTACCTCCCGTTGGTTCCGCCAGTATCCTACCACAGACAAGACATCGTACTGGAAATGTTGCGTGATCAAATATTACCTGTTCATTTCCGCAATCGGGACATTTTACTCGAACAAATTTGCTTTTGGGTTCAGGTATAAGTATTTTATATTTCTTAATCATATTTCTCTATCACCTTGTTCTTATTACTTCAACTAGCTCTATTTTCTTCAGCCTAACCCCTTTCCTATGGATTATGCATCCGCATTTTCTACATTTAAGTTTGAGAACGATTTTCTTTGTTACTTTAGCGAACCTTTTCTGTTCAGGCTTTCTCTTACTACCATAGCCCTCCTGTTTCCTTCTATATCTTCTCTCACCTTCAGCTAAGGATCTTCTCTTCCCATGCCTGTAAATCATAACGCTGTGGTCTGTATGTGTTTTACATCTTGGGCAGTACGTTCTTATTATTTTTGGCACTTTCATTTCTGTCTAATCCCCGCTACAGTTTAGCATTTTATCTAGCTAGTGTTAGAAAGTATTAGTCTGCTAAATATATTTTATGTATTGCTTTCAAAACTTACAATACCTAAGAGGTAAAGAGGTATAGCTTTATCTATAGGCATAAGTATTATGTCCCTCGTATGGAGTCTTGAAGGTATTTTCTTCACTCCTAAAAATTCTTTATTAGCGACAATGTTTTTCAATACTTTAACTACAGTTTCTCCTTCACTATTTAACATTATCTTTCCTCTCATAATATCGTTATATATTTTAAGGAGTTTCTGAACCGCTAAAAGAACCTCTTTGTCAAAGCTATTCTCGGGGATTCTATACCCCTTAAGGGCTTTTAACATTCTAATGTATGTTGCTTCTTCAATAAATCTTCTCACTTTCCCTAAATACTCTTCTCTTACCTCCTCTTGGTATGGGATGTTTTTCCAAATATCAGACACTAAGTTCTGGTATTCGCTATGACTTATTGGAATTAGTTCGTTAGGTGAACCTGATATTCTAACAAGCAATGATAGGAGTTCCTTCATTTTATTATTTCCTCAAACTCCGCTAATTCTCTTGCTACAAGGTAAATTGCTGTAGGAAGACTTAATTTAAGCTTTGTATCTTTCTTACCTCCGACTTTTTCTCCGAAAAGTCTAAGATTTAATGGAATATTCTCAACAAGTCTAACTAAAGCTTCTCCTTTGAAAGGTGAAAGTTCAGGCTTAAGCTCGAACCTCTCTAAATCATCCACATTTTTAAGGATAGTTACTGGAAGACCTGTTTTGCCATGTAGTGAATTCGGTAGCCTAATTAGCCTATGAGTATCTATTGTAACTTTTTCATCTACAGAACACTTTATTTCGTTAACTACTGCATTAGCTAATTTAAGAACATTTTTAGGTCCAATAGATCTGTAAAGGGTAGTCCATTTGGGAAGAGGTTCGCTCATTTCCTTAATTATTTTCTCAGAGTTCTCAACGAGCTTAGCATATGCTTTACTTCCCACTATGTCTCTTACTGTTTCATCTAGTAACGATATTTTTTCGAAAATTTTCCTAGCAATCCTTCCTCTCCACCCTTTTTCTCTTAAATCTATCCCTACAATTTCCCCTTTTCTCTTATATTTTGGGATTAGAAGTTCTACCTTTAACCCTAACGCCTTTACATAGTCAACTATTTCCCTTCTCTCTTCTGAAGAAAGCTTTAAACATTCTTCACATTGAATGTGTAGGTGAAAGCCTCTATGGCCAGAAAAAACTATTAACATATCTGAAACCCTAAGTCCTAAATCTGGTATTAGAAATTCCTCTATGAGCTTTATTAGTTCGTTTTTTGCTGTATCAATACATTTTTCACAAACCCAAGTGAATTTTTCAATGTTCTGAGAACCACAATTAGGGCATTTATCCGGTGGAGGGCCTGATTCTTCTAAACCGCAGTTCAAACATTTCCATAAGTCATGCTTATATTTGCAAGGAGAATTTAAGTGGTCAGCGTCTATGTCGAAAACTAGTTCTGCACCTAACCATCCCTTTTCATCCATGTCGCTTGCTGAAGGTAGTATGTATATTGCTGTAGAGTAGTAAGCATGTCTAGGTATGTTTTTTGAAATGTAATTTTGCATTTCCTCAACTCTCTCAAACCCTAGGTGCCTAACCATTCCTTGTTTATCGAAGAGTTGGAATGCAAACTCCCTATTAGCGAAGTTTTTCGGAACAAATATTCTACTTATGTTTCTCCTATAATACTGCTTAAATAGCGATTTTAAAATGTTCATTGACTTAACGTTCATTTCGTATTTCACTACTCAATTCTGGGAGCTATGTAAAATGATAACCTTGCTTCACCAGCTAATTCAAAATCTAATCTGCAAGGTATATTCGTTGAAAACCTTATTGCTGTAGTTTCAGCTGCTTGAGAAGCTGAGACGATATCTTTGAAGTAGTCGAAACTATATGTTGCTTCCGAATTCTCTTCAACACTTATGTCTATCAACGTCCCTGTTTCGCTTGAAAGCTGAATTTCTGCTTCACCTTTACTACCATACCCTATTATCCTTAGTACACCTCCTTCTTCACCAATGAATTTAACGGCTTCACTTACAGGCTCTATGTCTCTGAGAACATCTCTAAATGTTGCACTTGTCATACGTGCTGTAACTTTAAACTTAATTTTAGGCTCAGGTATTTCTTCTTCGCTTAGCGTTAGCAATGGTAGGACGAATTTCCTTTCAGAAGACCCTAAGAATAATATTGCTAATTTGCTCTTTGAAAACTCAAGAGCTAATCTATCGTTTTTAGTTGCTCTCTTAAAGATTTTAACAATGTCGTTAAAGTTTACACCCAGCTTTTCCTCACCGCTTACATCGTACTCTTCGAAAACCGTACGTGGCATGTATAAGTCTATGAGCACTATATGTGAGGGATCCATAGCTTTAAGTACTAAAGCATCCTCCGTGAATTTAAGAATACCCTCCTCAATGATCTTACCTATTGCTGTCATTAGGTATCTCCAAACTCTAGCATCAGAAAACACTACTTTACCCATATTTTTAGCCTCCATCAATAAGTTAGGGCTATGCTTTTCTAATAAAGCTATCGAGTTCGCTTAATATTTCATTTACTCTTAAAGCAATATCTAATGCTTTAACAATATTGGCGTAGGAAGAATATGTTTTAGGAGTTCTTTTTTCAGCCTCCCTCAACTCCTCAATGAGCTTCTTTAATAATCCCCTCAATGCTTCAAGAAATAATTCTTCATCAACCTCTCTTTTCAAACTCTAATTCCCCCAATAACTCTATTGCTTCATTAAATAACTTATCAATAAACTCTATTGTTTCTATAAAGGTTGACTTTACAAGAAAATTCAGTACACTTCTAGCTTCATCAATGCTTAAACCAAATGTTTTATCTACGCTTTCTAGCTTATGAGTTAAAATAATCGGTTTAGCTATTCTAACATAAAAATCATCGTTTATGAAAGGATCTTTTCCCGTCATTACTATGAATATCCTTATTTCATTATAGTATTTTGATGATGCTATAGCCGATGATAATTCAAAAGAGCTATTTGCTTTATAGAATTCCACACCTTCAACAATTTTCCCTCTAAAAACGGTTAACATATATACTCTAGTGTTTCTTAAGCCCCTACCCGCTATTACCGCTATACGTGTTTCTTTCTTCATTACTTTTTAACTTCCATATTCTTCAAGAGATTTTTCAAAAGCCTCCCTAAACTCTTTAGCTAACTCTCTAACTTTAGCTGAAGCTTCAACCAAAGCATCAAAGGGGTCTTTTCCACCATTGGTTTCAACAACAACTACAGGTTTTCCGATTAGTGGATGATCTATTCTGTATGTAGCAAACTTTACTGAGGGATCTTTTAGAAGTGTTTTAACTAGTATGTTTAGAAAGGAATGGTCTTCACCGTCAACTTCTAATTCTACCCTATAGGCTTCCTTTCTAAGAACCTTCACTTTCACTTTCAACTACACCGCGAGCTAGCATTGTTTATGCGTGTATTTTACTTTTCCCCTATTTTACTTTTTTAAGTATTTTGTTAAGTGCTTGCTTCCACTCAAGAGTTAATATTACATGTCCTATTTCGTTCTCAACAAGTACGCCTTCTTTAAGCCCTAGTCTATTAACTTCATCTAAATCATTTGTTTCAAGAATTGTCGCTAATGTTGCTAAGAACTTTTTCGTCGATGAACTTCGAGTATACGTTCTTAAGTTCTGTAGAGCATTACCTAGGGCTTTAGCATAATGAACCACTATGTCAAGTGGCGCATCTGATATTAGAGTATTTTCTTCCAATTTAACGATGTATCCTTTAGCTTTCAAAACTTCACCTAAAGCATCTAGCGGAAACGCTATTCCGACATGCTTTTGAAGTATGTTGTGAACATATTTTTTCAGTTTTGCTTTCTCTAAGCTTCTCAAGTACGTTATTTCTTTAGCAAGACCCCTTATTACTTGCCAATTATACGCTATTATATCCTTTGTTCCATAAAGGGTTACTGTAACAGTGTTTTCTTTAACATCTATTTTCGTTTGATCTATTTTCAATTCCTGAAGCAATCTGTTTACGAATTCGTTAACCATGTTTTTATCCTTTAGTGTTATTTTGAAAACTCTTTTTCTTAGTTTCAAAGGAGTAAAACCTACTTAAACATGTATTCTATAGACACCTTTCTTTGTTCAACATTTCCACATTTAGTACAGATAAGCTTAGTATTCTTCTTTATGAGAATAGCTCCGCAACGTGAACATTGAGCGTATATTACGCCTAATCTTGCCCCTTTAGTTGTTAATTGGAATGGACTATTGTTTGTTAGAACTTTCGCTTTAACCACATCACCTATTTTTACTGCATCACTTATTGTTTTAACGAAATTCGTTGAAACTTGTGATACATGTAAAACTCCTGTAAAAGGCCCTGTATACAGTCTCCTTTTGTCATCAGCAAAAATCTTTAAGAAAGCAGTATCCTCCTTCACCGATGTAACTACTGCGTAAACTACCGTATTAGGTTTAGGTGGTTGCCTTGTTTTCTTTAAAGGAATAACTACAACTCTTTTAGCTACAAAGTCATATAGTACTCTACCTGCTATTTTAGAGAATACTTCTCCATTGTTCTCGTATGTTCCTTCGCCAGGGGTGAATTCTTCAACAACACATAGTTTTTCTCCGGGAAGCACTATTTTTCCTGAAACATACTTTCCTTCATTACTCATCTTCGGCACCCTTTAAACTTCACTACTTTTGCTGTTCCTTCATCTAAAAGGGTTGTTTTGCCTTTGAACTTCCCTCTCCTTAAAGTGGTTATATCCGGCTATTTCCTCTTAAAACAACTTCTCCACACTACCAAATAAGTCTTATATCTGATCACTGCTTTCCGCGTCATCTTTTAACGATTTTGTATAGGTCAACAAGTACTTTGTGCTTCATTTTGAAGTGATGCTCCATATAAGGGGGTATGGTTATTGTTTTTGTAGCTAAAATTTTAGCTATATAGTTTTTTTCATTACACATCTTAGCTATTAGCTTTCTTGTATTCTCATTTGATTTATGAATTGTGTATATTATTTTTGGTTTAAGTCTTAAAGCAGTATTTAAAAACATTAAATCTGCATGTCTCCTATGTACACCAAAAGGCGGATTTTGGAAAACAATGTCTACTTTGGATAGGTTAAAGGTCGGTAAGGATGCTTGTATGAAATCCATTAATTCTTTAACGTTAAATTTTGAAGCATACTCCATAGCTACTTTGAGTGCTTCGTAGTCTATGTCAACACATACTACATGTGAAGGGCCTAGAAGAGCTGAGGCTATAGCGAACCTTCCTGTCCCACATCCCAAATCGGCAACTACTGCATCTTCATATTTTAGGGAAAGATAGGAGTCAAAAACTAATTCAGCAACAATGTTTCCTGGCGTTAAATGCTGTTCAAATTCAATTTTAGGGTTAGGATGTAAAGGTATTTTTTCGATAATTCTTTCTAAAACGCTCTTTCTTAAGCGTATTGTTTATCACCATGGAAATCTGTATTTATAGATGTTTCCTGTTAAAACCATAATTGCCTCTCCTGGTGTAAGTATTGGTTTTTCGTATTCACTAAGATCATCTATAGGTAATCTAGGACATGATGTAACAATATAAGCGTCAATATCGCCTTTATCAATATTTCTTAAGACATCGATCGTTAGTATGTCTGCCGAAAATAGCTCGTAATCTAAGCCTTTGCCTCTAATTAGTTTAATCAATAACTTAACGAGTTCTTCTCTATACTGGCCTTTTCTAGCGCCAACTATTACACCATATTTTTTAGCGTCTAAGGATCTCATTATTTTAGCATACCTTACGCTTAAGTAGCGCTTAATAGTTTTTGATAAGTCTTCGAAACTGTTAGTGTAGGGGTCAAGCTTTATTATAGGCTTCATTGTCGCCATTCCTAATCCTATGGCGTGAAAGTATCCTCCACAAATAACAATATGGGCATCTACGTAGTTGTTAACTTTAACTGCTGTTGAATAATCACATCCGATTATTTGTCCATCATATTTTACATAACCTGATTTCTTTCCGATAAAAACTCTTAAACCTTCATGTTCTAAAACGTTTTTTACATAATCTACTATGGGCTTATGTTGAATAACATATGATAACCCAATCTTCTCTATGCTCTTACTTTTAACGTAGGATGCTAAAGACCTTATCGTGACAGCCGATGGTTTAAGAGTGCTGTAAGCACCTACATACACTACGTTGCTAAAGCTTGGTCTGTAATATTCCGTATGTCCCACATGAACTAAGAGGTCGGCGTTTAAATTTAGTGCTTCATTTTCCGCTAGGAAACATGCACCGTAGGCTGGATCTGAAGATATAATGAACTCTACGTTCCCATATTTTCTTTTGAGAATACCTAATGTGTTATAAAAAGACTTTTTCAGTCCATCAGGTATCTGTATTAGGATTTTCTTTAGCCTTTTCCCTTTAAGAATACTCTCTATTTTCTCTATTTCGAAAATGTATGGTTTATTTCTCTCCATTACTTCTCTATTTTCTTTATTCTCACGAATGTTTTTATCGGTAATTTTGATGCTCCCCTTCGTAGAGCCTCCATAGCTTTCTCTAAGTTCTCCTTCTTAATTCTTATTTCAAGTATAGCTTGTTTAGGAAACACTCTAGCTGCAGTCCCTATGGGTTTACCGAAGGCTTGCCTCATACCGTCCTGTAATCTGTCCGCTCCAGCGAAAGCCATCATCTTGTTTTCTCTTAGAACATGATGCGGATAAACTCTTACTTTGAAGAAGTAGTTTCCTTCACCAACTGTTGTGCTTAAATACTTATGGGTCATAACTCTAGCTGCTTCTAAAGCGTTATGCCTTATTTGCCCGGCTTCTTTAGCTACGAGTTCAACAACTAAATCGTAGTCTCCCTTAATGTTCCCCATTTCGAACTTGTTTATTTTAGGCGGAGGAACTCCTGGAATATACTCTTTCCTAGTATAGGGTGGTCCTGAAGAGTGCGTATAGCATCTAGCAGGCCTAAGGGGCATTGTTTCTACATCCTCCCTTTCTCTTTTCTGCCCCTTTATTCGTTATTTTCTGTAATATTAACCTTTCCGTTACATAGGTTTAAGCATCAATATCTTTACATTTAAATTCCCATGCATACATTCTCTCTCTAAAACTATGGAGTAACCTAGTTTAGTAGCTACTTCCTTTAGAAGAGAGTGCTCAGCTGTTATTACAACAATTCTTCCTTTAGATGAGAGAATTTTTAATGCTGAACTTAGAAATCCATAGTAAAGATCCTTTAGCTTCTCCTTTCTAAACAACCTTATACCATATGGGGGGTTTGTAATTATTAAGTCTGCTTGAGTACTTATGATTTCATTAAGCTTTCTTGCATCACCAAGTATGAACTTTATCTTCCTATAAGCTCCAGCCGAAATAGCATTAATTATTGCTCCATGTAAGTGCTTAGGTGAAATATCCACGCAGAAAACTTCTTTAACGTTGAAGTTCAGAGCTGCCTCAATAGCTATTGTTCCTCCACCACACATGGGATCAACAACTATTTCTCCGGGTTTGAGACTAGCTATCATGAGCATAGAGTATGCGAGTGTAGGTTTAAGAGCGGCTGGATGATCATAGACCCTATACTTCCTCTTATGTAGTGATTCCTCCCCTGATAATCTTAACGAGAAAAAGTATTTTCCATGAACTACTGTTGAGTCAAAAATTACTGCGGGATAATCTAAGTTAACCATAGGTCTAAAACCGTACTTTTCCGATGTAGCATCTATAACCGCTTGACCCGCTACTTTTGCTACATCTAGTGAGGTATACTGGTGTGTCCCTATTCTTTCAGATCTTATAGCAAATGTTGTGTGATGATTTAGGTAAATATAGGGTTCAGAGTTCTTTGTGGTATCATATATGGTTTTTAAACTCTTCTTATCGGCGGAAACTTTTGCTTCACCAAGCACTAGTGAAACTCTATGTACTGTCTTTAGCGAAAAAATTTTAGAAACTATTTCCTCTACGTTCACGGTCTTCGAAAGTTCTGCAATAAATCTTCCTTTAGCTATAACCTCGTATCTTACTTTTTCACCGATTTTCTCTTCGAATTCTCTTGAAGCTAAATCTTCCAAGCCGGGGTTTGTTGTTATAAGTAAGGTCATTTTTCACTCCTCGATAAAAGCAAATGCACCTTTCTAAAGAAACCTGAAAGAACATATGCCTCATGTCGGCTAATGAAAGCCCTACCAATAACTCTTTTCAGAACGATCTCGGTTTTCCTTTCCCTATAAGCCGGCATTTTAAGGGCTCTTACTGCTTGTTCAACGTTCTTAAGTAGTGCTTCCATTTCTTTAGGTTTAGGCTGTTCTACTATACCTGCTTGTGAAGTTTCAGCTTTAGCACTAAATATTTCATATAGAACTATAGCTACCGCATGTGATAGGTTAAGTGACGGATAATCTTTAGACGCAGGAATCGTGACTAGAACATGGCTTTTCTCTATTTCCTCACGAGTTAACCCTACACTTTCTCTTCCAAAGAGTATGGCAATATTTGCATCCTTAAGTTGCGCCACTTTCTTAGCGAACTCTTTTATTGTCATAGGGATTCTTAGAAGGTCTTCGCCAACGCTAACCCTACTTGAAGTAGCGGCTACCAATGAACATCCTTTAATTGCCTCATCTATGTTCTTACATATTAAAGCGCTTTTTAGAACATCATCGCCATGGCTAGCGTAGGATAGCGCATCTTCCACGCTTACCTTAGGGTTCACTAGAATAAGATTTTTAAAACCAAAGTTCTTCATAACCCTAGCAACAAAGCCTACATTAACTTCGCCTTCAGGTTCCACTAGAACTACCCTTAAACACATGCTTCAACACTTCCGCCAAGCCTCTATACAAACTATTTCTTCGAAAAAGAATTTTCTTCTACCAGCAATTTCCCAGAAAAACCCCTTCTTACCGAGAATTTTTAATGTTAAATCGTAATTTGAAAGTGAAGAATTAATTAGAAACAATTTGCCATCACAATTAAGGAATATGTCGAAAGCCTTAAGGAACTCATCTATTATTTCTCTTCCTGATTCACCTCCAGACCATGATTTACCTATTAATCCTTCATCCTTAACAGGAAGATATGGTGGATTAAATGCAATAATGTCGAATAGTTTCTTTTTAACAATAGGGTCAAACATGTTTCCAACAATGCTTAATGTTTTAGAATCCGCATTGTTTATAATGGAATTGCATTTAGCAAGTAAGGTAGCATAAGGGTTAATGTCTAGTTGAATAACTTCTCTAGCTCCTCTCTTAGCAGCATATATTCCAACGATTCCTGTGCCGCATCCTAAATCTAGAACCCTTTCACCGCCGTTGATCGCCAAAGATTCTATTAGCAAATACGTGTCATCCGATGGAGGATAAACATTAGGATGTGTGTAAACCATTATTCCGTAAACGTTCAGTTTAAGTTTGGATTCTTTAAAAATCCTCGTACAGTACTTTGGCAATTTCAACTATTTCACCTAAGGTTAATTCTCTAACTCTTTTTCTAAGCAAATTCTTTAACTTATTTGCCTCCTTAGAACTGAACTTTATTGTTCCATGTGATGAAGCGTTTTTTAAGACGCTTTCAACTACTTTGTTTTTCGAAGTAAAAAGCACTCTAACTACCTTCTCAAAAAAACCTGGATCAATAGGTAATGAGTATTCTTTCTTTGTCAAAACAATAAGCGATGATGAAACTTTAGGTGGAGGATAGAAAGCATAGGGACCTACATCAAGGAGTTTGCGGAAATCGAAATAAACATTCGCCATTACTGTTAATCTACTATAATCTGATGAACCAGGTTTTGCAAATAATCTATCGGCGAATTCTTTCTGCAATGTAAGAATGGCTTTTCTGAAAGACATTTTGTTTAGTGTGAAAAACAGTTTCGATGAAATATGGTATGGTACGTTAGAAACAACTAAATCCACATTGCTAAATGTTCCATAGTAGTCGAAGAAATCACCAATAATTATTTCCACATTACCATAGTTTCTAAGGGTTTCACTCGACGCCTTAGCTAAATCTTTATCAATTTCTATTGCGATAACCTTCCTGGAGACTTGAGCTAAGTATTTTGTTAGTGTTCCTAAACCACTACCTATTTCCAAAGTTACATGGGGTTTTGCTTCGGAGACTTCACGAATTATTTCTTTTAGGAGCCTAGGGCTTACGATAAAGTTTTGGCTTAATTTCTTTTTAGGTTTAATACCGTACTTTCTAAGCAAATATATTGTTTCGTTGAGGAGATCTTTTCTAGAAGGAAAAATCAAGATATTTCACTATGTTCTTCTTTTTGATGAAGCTATAGCGTACATCCTAGGTAGGTAGCCTAGGTAAACGTTTTTAATAGGGTTTGTAGGTTTTACGAAAAGATAGTATTTTTCCTCCCCTCTAAGTTCCATTAGTATTCTTTCAGTTAACAATTTAATGGGATTTGCTATTTTCGCCCTTTCCATTAACTCCTTATAGCTTTCGAAAGGTTCCTTTTTCCTTTCCTCAAGAATTATTTTCAAATGCTTTTTACCGATAGTAGGTATTAGCTCTAATGCGTGAAGCTTGATTGTTATTGGTTGCGCAATGTTAAAGAATTCTACAAAAACATCTTCCCTTTCTTTAACTATTTTCTCAACTATTTGAGGTAGAAGATCTTTTGCGAAAGAGGAAAGTTCATCATAAGATATTCTACAATATATAAACGCGATTTTGTCTCTTAACCCCTTACCTATGTAAACTCTTTCGCCCGGTGATAAAGTAACCCCCCTTTTAGGGGCAAGTTCGAGGAGCATAAAGTACATGTCGCCTAATGCTTGTGCTAAAGGCTTACTCCTATGTTCTTCATGGATGTCTATAGGGTTTCCTGAAGGAAAATAATCAAGAATATAAGCGTAATCCTCCATGAGCTCAGCTTTCCTCTGTTGCTTAGGAGGTCTTGTTCGGAACAATTCAAAACACCAAGTCATGTAAAACATGTTTTCTATATCGTTTGTTTCACACTATTTTCTGAGAAAACACGATATTAACAATTATTGTAGCGCGTAACATAAGCTATACGTAGTTTACTCTTCATTTCTTCTGTAATTTAATACATTCCGAAAGTATTTCAAGAATTTTGTTTATTTCCTCAGAAGTTAACGTTATTTCCTCTGAAGCAAGAATAGTCCTTACTTCCTCAGGAGTTTGCGGAAGAATATTAACGAGCATTATGCATATTTCATCACTAAGCTTAAGTTCCTCCTTAAGCTTCCTATAGGTTTCAACGGCTAAATCCTTTTCACACTTAGTAAATCTCTCTAGATAATTTAGCGTAGCATATTGAATATCGGAACCTTCCTCTTTTAGCCTTTCCCTAAGTATTTCTAAAGCTTCCGCATACGTTACGGGCTGTTGCGAAATTATCTTCCTAACCATAGTTAACAACTCCTAAGACTTAAGTAAGAATTGAGCTAAGATAACTAATAAACCTTAGTCTATTATTGCTTCGCGGGAACTATATGCTCCGGTCTTGCAATAACTATTTTCCTCTTACCACCTAAGTAAACCTCTATTAAGTAGGATCTACCTCTAACCCCTACTATCGTTCCTGTTTTCCCATGGAATCTCCTATGAGGCATTCCGTAGTGTATTGCGGGGTTTATTTTTATATGAACTTTTTCGCCTATTTTGTACTCGTACATTAACCTGCTTAGTGGAGGTATTGCACCCTTCTCTCTAACACTCTTCTTCAGCAGCTTTCTTGTTCTATGTCTAAACCCTTTTGGTGGTTTAACCAATAGTCAACACCATTACCGCTTTAGCTAGAGGGGAATTCTGGTAGTTGAAATCTAGGTTTCCGATATATATTTTTCACGTTAAACCTCATGTTAAAGAAACGTGTAGAACATCTAGTTCAATACATTTAAGATTTAGCCCCAAAGCTGATGAGAAACTTGGCTGTGTCCTTCCAGAATCTCCGCTTATAAGCTCTTTAACGTAAAGTCCGCCTTCACATTTTATTAGCGCTTCAAATAAATTATCGTCTATATAGTATGTTTTGACAGAGTAAACCATTCTTTTCCTAAGGATATCGGGTCTTCTATGAAGAACTCTCAAAGGAGTTCTTTGGTTAACGATCTTGTTTCTAAAGAACTCCTCCAATTTAACCAGTTTATCCTTATCTATCTTGTTTTCAGAAACAATTAGCGCTCTATAGACCTTAATGTGTCTCTTGGATTCCTCCTTAATTTTCCTAACATTTTCTCTCACAGTCTTTCCCTCAAGGAATACTTTAATAAGTTCTCTAGATGCTTTTTCGATGCGTTCTTCCGCTTCTCTTAACCTATCATCGGTTACTTTCCTCAGCTTAGGCTTTCTTAATTCAACAATCATGGGTCTTCCTTTACCAAGCATTCTAACATCAACATCTTCTCGACCTGCAGCATGCAGTATCGCATCTTCAGCCTTAAAGACCTCCGCTAATGGTTTAATTGAGTCCTCTATTGAAATCCTGTATTTTCTAATTTGTTTACCGTTCTTCCAAATAAGCCACTTAACCTGAGAAATTCTTCTAGCAGTTTTTACGTATTTTCCACTTATGAAAATGGGTTTTGGATGTATGATTAAACTGTTACTTGTGAGATTAATTTCGAAAACAATATCGGGATCCATGAATTCCGGAGATTTATTAACCTTATCTCTAACTAACTTACCTATTTCCCTCTTTATTTCGTTCTTTATAGACTCATATGATTCTATTTTGAATTTCGCTGTTAGTTCCTCCTCTTTTCTTAAAATACTTTTGGGGGCATGTACTCCTATGAGGAACGTGTTAAACTCGTAATTTATAATTTCTTTAAGTATTTGCTTCGAAAAATAATCTATAATATGGTCTAATAGGTCTTCGCATATGAAACACTTTGGTTCCTCATTAAGATCGATACTTATATTTTTTAACTCTTTAAGCGTTAGAATGAATGGTTTAAACTTTATGTTTAAGGCGAAACGCTTTAACTCTTCATCATCGAACTTGTTTACTATATTCTCTATGTTCATTGTTAAAAGAGTTTTTATTGCTAATCCCCTTATTTTATTTGATAAGTTTTTACCGTAGGTTGAAAAAATTCTACCTAAACATCTATCGCATAGAGGAGCCCATTTTAAAATTTCAGTTGCTAATTCAATAATTTCGCTCATTAAGCGCTCACCATCCTATCTAGCTCTATGTTAAGTATTGTTGCTACTTGGTGTTCACGTAACTTTTCCGCTTCCGGAATAGTTATGTAGGAGTAATTATTGGTTAAATTTAAACATTTAAACTTTAAAGTTGAAGGGAAAAGTATTGCTACGTTGAAATTAACTATTTCTGAAGGTATATTAACATATAATCCTTCCTTTACAATAAATAATTGCTTCTTCGAAAGATTTGTAATAAGCGTTTGTTTCGGAATAATTCTTAAACCCTTTCCTACAGCGTTTTTTAAAATGGCCTTCAATATGAGTCCTGATGCACTTTGGAAATCAGGTCTATAGTTTCTAATGTATTTTCCACTAAGTATTAACGCCCTGTTTAAATCTTTGATTATTATAATTGCTTCTCTATTCTTTCTAATTCCGTGAGATAGAAGTAATGTTGCATTTATTTTTAAAATAACATCATATATTCTTTCTAAAAACGAATGGAATGTTGGTTCGCAAAATATGAAAGCTATAGTATTATTTTCCTTCATAATGCCGGAAATCTCCTAAATATACCCTTTCTCCTCTTTATTTGCTTAAGCATTCTATTCATCATTTTATAGTATGTTAACAATTCCTTTACATCTTCAACTGATGTACCTGAGCCCATGGCTATTCTTTTCATTCTTGATTTATCTATTTTCTCGGGCTTATCTAGCTCATCATACGTCATAGATTCTATTATTGCTAGCCATTTGTCCATTTTCTCTTCTGTAAGTTTTGTTTGTTCGGTGTCTATAGGGATGCTTAAGCCCATACCAGGTATCATTTGAAGTATTTTTGAAAGCGGACCCATTTTTCTAAGGGACTTTATTTGGTGGTAAAGATCTCTCATAGTTATTCTTCCTGAAGCTAAAGCTTTCGCTTGTCTTTTTTCAAGCTCTATGCTTTCCTCTATTTCCCTTATTTTCTCAACTAAGCCCTTAATATCGCCTAAACCTAGTATTCTTGAAACAAAGGAGGGCGGGTCGAAAACTTCTATTTCCCTAATATCTTCTCCCATACCTACAAACTTTATCTTAGCTCCAGTTGCTACAACAGCCGAAATCGCTCCTCCTCCCTTAGCTGTACCATCAAGTTTTGTTAGGAATATTGAGCCTACAGGGGTTGCTTCGTGAAACGCTTTCGCTTGTGTAAGTGCTTGTTGCCCAATTGTTGAATCTAAAACAAGCATTATTTCGTCCGGACCTATTTTCTCAGCAATTTCCTTCATTTCCCTTATAAGTCCCTTTTCTTCCTTATGCCTACCCGCAGTGTCAATTATTATGAGATCGTATCCTTTGTTTTTAAAGTATTTTACACCTTCAATAGCTAGTTTTATAGGGTCTTTCTCATTGGAGTTCCCGTAAACTTCTACGCCTATTTTTTCACCTAACTGTTTAAGCTGATCATAGGCTGCTGGCCTGTATGTGTCAGCACATACTAAACCTACTTTAAACCCCCTCTTCTTATAATAGTAGGCTAGTTTTGCAGCACTTGTTGTTTTTCCGCTTCCCTGAATTCCGACAAGCATCATAACGTAAGGTTTCTTTTTAATTTCAACTTCAGGTTTTCTTTCCCCTCCGAAGAGTTTCGTTAGTTCTTCATAAACTATTTTGACAAACCAGTCTCTTCTTAAAACACCAGGTGGGGGTTCTTCTTTTAGTGCTCTTTCCCTTATTTTTCTACTTAATTCAAAAACTACTTTAACGTTAACATCTGCTCTGATAAGTATTCTTTGAAGATCTCTTATGAATTCTTGAACAGCTTTCTCATAAGACTTACCGCTGCCAAGGAATTTCTTCAACGCTTCCCTTAGTTCTTCTAGCATTTCCTTTAAACCACCTTGGTTAATCTAAGATTAGGCCCTCAGCACTCATAGGGTACCACATTTGTTTTAAACCTTCGGATCCCTACCTTCAATCATCGGGCCTCATTAAGAATTTAGTGTGTTTGGAAGTGAAAAATTTTGGGTTATTTGGAAAACACTAACCTACCTTACCCTAACTATTTTCGCTCTACCCATTATTAACCAGTATTCTACTTCAACACCAGGCTTAATTCTTTCCCTAAGCTCCGGCTCTTCAGGTTTAGGTATTTCTAGTGTTTCATAGGTTTCTAAATCCATTATTTGATAAACATCACCTAAATCTGCTAGAACCTGTCCTGTTCTCTTCTCGATAATTGGTACTTCAACTCTCTGGCTTACTGGTGCAACCAATGTTTTCTTGGATCCCGAGAAAACACCTATAGCTACAACGTGGGCTTTAGCGCTTCCATGTTTCCCTGTTTTAGCTTTAGTTATTTCAACTATTCTGCAGGGTTCCCCATCTATTATTACGTACTGTCCTTTCTTTAATGTGCCTAATTCAGCATATGTCTTGCTCATATCAGAAAACACCTCGCAAAGATTTTTCGAAAAATCTTTATTTAAGTTTTCACCTTACAAATCCTCGATTATCCTCTCCCTTATAACTTTGCTTTTAATAGAAAAACAATAAATAACCTTAGTACGTTATTAGTAACACTTAAGGGAAACAACCCGGCTCTCTTGAGGAAAGAGGTAATGGAAAATTGGTTTCAGCATACGTACTAATAACTGTTAAAACAGGAGCAGAATATGATGTAGTTGATGAAATAAAGAAAATAGTTCCTCAGAAAAACCTAAGAGATGTTGCAATAGTTTATGGAATGTTCGATATAGTTGTTGTTGTAGAAGCCGAGTCTCTTGCGGAACTTGAGAAACTGATACTTTCCATTAGGAAAATAGATAAAATTACAAGTACCACAACACTTGTTTCAGCAAAAGTTTGATTTTATTGAACGTTAAAATAAATTTCCTCCATTACGATTGTAAATTATTTTGAAACACCATTTAATGCCCCTACATTACCCATACAACGTTTTTCAAGAACAATTACAGTATTGTTTATTAAATGTTTAATGTGTAGGGTAAGCCATAAGCGGTGACAGTGTAATGGACAGGGAAATCTTTGAAATACTTAGTAAAGTTCCTGACGAACTAAATTTCTTTAGGGAAACATATCCATTTACAGAACTTCCTCGGCTAAATATTCCTAAAGCTAAGAAACTCTACATTACAGATGCTACTTTAAGAGATGGTCAGCAAGGTTGGAGACCCTTAACAGTTAAGGAGTCTGTTGAAATATATAAGCTACTTAGCGAATTAGATAATGGAAGCGGAGTTATTTTTTCAAGCGAATTCTTCCTCTACACAGCTAAGGACAGAGAGGTTATAAGGGAGGTTAAAGACCTTGACCTAAAGTATCCTAAGCCTGTAGCCTGGATTAGAGCTACTATGGAGGATTTAAGGTTAGCTATGGAAAACGGTATGGACAAAGTCGTTATGCTAACCTCTATTTCAGACTACCACATATACTTTAAGTTCAAGCTTGGTAGAAGACAGGTTCTTGAAAAATACCTTAGCGTTATTGAGGAAGCATTCAAAAACGGTATCGCTGTTAGAGCTACGCTTGAGGATGCAACTAGAGCCGATGTTTACGGGACAATTGTGCCTTTCGTTAAAGCACTTCTCAAATTAGGTGAAAAATACGGTATAGAACCGGAAATTAAAATAGCAGATACTTTAGGGCTTGGAGTGCCTTTCGAAGAAGCGCCTCTTCCAAGAAGCATACCTAAACTTGTAAGAACAGTAATTAGCGAAACAGGAATTCCCGGTGAAAGAGTTGAGTTCCATGGGCACAACGATTTCCACTTAGTAGTAGCTAATCATTTGGCAGCGTGGAAAGCTGGTGCTTCAATGTCTAACTGCACGCTTTTCGGAATAGGTGAGAGATCAGGTAACTGTCCACTCGATGCAATGGTGCTGTTCTATGTTCAACTAACAGGTAATGAAAGCGGAATTAACCTTAAGGTCTTCAAGAAAATAAGGGACTTTCTCGAATGTTCAGGCTATGTTCTACCGGAATTCTATCCAGCCTTCGGAGCTAATGCTTTTAGAACTAAAGCTGGAATACATATTGACGGGTTAATGAAGAACCCGCAAGTTTACCTACCCTATGATCCGACGAGCATTCTTGGGCTTCCATATTTAGTGTCGATAACACCATACTCTGGTAGGGCTGGTGTTGCCTTCTGGATTAGAATGATGTTTCGTTTGGAAGAAGACGGTATGCTAAAAACTGATGAGAGGATAGCTAAGATATACGATGAAATAATTAAAATGTTTAGTGATGGTAGGGTTCATCCGCTAAGAGATGAGGAAATGGTAAGGCTCGTTAAAAAGCATATGCCAGATTTCTACGAGAAACATAGGAATAAGTTGCCGCCTAGATTAAGAAATGTTACTTAAGAACATATTTTCCGTTTTTAAACTCTAGAAAGCCTTCTCTAACAAGGTTTTCAAGTGCTTCATCAAGATACCATCCTACATCTTGCCCATACCATTCCATAAACTTCTCCTTAATCTCCTCTTTCGTCCATTCCTTCTTCTCCTTACCTTCCTCACTAAGCATTCTCCTAATGAACTGTGTTACATCTTCAAGCCTAGTCCATGGATACATAAACCAAGTCCACTCTTTAACTTCTAAATGATAATAGTCGGGCTTAAACTTTGCAACAGGAGATATCCACTGGAGAGCCGCTATTTTTAGCTCATCAGGTTTCCACTCTTTCAAAATAAAATCTCTAGCTAGTAGAAGGGATTCTCCGGTATCGACAATGTCGTCTACAAGCAATGCCTTATAACCTTTCAAGTCAACATAGTATTTGAACTTAATAATCGCTTTCTCAGCCACCTTAGCAGCTTCTGTCCAATGCTGACTCTGAATTGAAAGTAAGTTTTCAATACCTAGAAAATCACAGAGAAGCCTTGCCGGAACATATCCTCCACGAGCAACAGCAATAACAACACCAGGCCTATACCCTGATTCCCTAATTTTCCTAGCAAGCTCCCTACTCCAATCGACAACTTCCTCCCATGAAACAAGCTTAGTTCTAACCTTAACCACGAGAATCCCCTTAACACCATATTTTAAACCAATATATAAATCTAATCACGGAAACGCATTGCACATTTATTCTTTTTGATTGAAAATTTTTGAAGAACTTATTTGTGTTTTTGGTGCGGGGGGTGGGATTTGAACCCACGCAGGCCTACGCCAGCGGATCTTAAGTCCGCCCCCTTTGTCCTAGCTCGGGCACCCCCGCACTTTTCATTAAAGTGTGTAGTGGTAGCGTATTTATAAAGTTTAAAATGGTTAGTGTGGTGCTAGAGTTATTTTTCTTACCCGCTTAATTTTTACTCCAAGCTCTTTAGCTTTACTTAGGGTTTCCTCAAGTATTTTTGCTGAACCATATATTAGCAATATTGGTTTAGCATTTATTTTTGATGAAGCATTAGCTATTTCCTCTACTTCATTGGGTGTAACGGGGTTTGATGTTAAATGTGCTTTTATAGCATGTTTCACGTTGTTCTTTGATGCAACAATGTCAACTCTGTACTCGCCGACCTTAGCATTTAACGTTACAGCATGTCCTGAAGCAACATATAGCGACGCTATTTTCCCTAAAACACCATTCTCCCTAATTAGCTTCGCTATTTTCCTAGCAGTCCACGTCCACACCATAAGGAACCCTCTACAACATAGAACACTTAAGCACATATAAGAACTTGTTTACCTAGGAAAAATATAAGCTTAAAATACTGCTTAGCGGAAAAACTAATGCTAGAGGGCCCGTAGCCTAGCCAGGATAGGGCGCCGGCCTCCTAAGCCGGTGGTCCGGGGTTCAAATCCCCGCGGGCCCGCCACATAACTTTAAGCGGCTTAGGGGAAAGAAGAAGGGTAAAAATTATTCAAAGATTTTTAATTAACTCCTCGCTTAAGTTTCATCAGTCATCGAGTAAATGCTCCACGATCAAGGGCATAGAACTAATATAGAGTTCTTTTCTTCAACTCGTTAGGTAAGTTCTTCTACAAGTACCTCTTACCTTAAATGTTAGCATAGTTTTTCCTCTAAATGTAATTCATGGTTATGGTAAACTTATACTAATATGCGGTAACGCTTATAAACAAAGTAATTACTTAATGGAGTTACTGGTTTGTTGCGATGGAAGAAATTCTTGAAACATACAGTTTAATTGACATGTGGTTTTCAAGAAAAATGAAAGCACTTATGCTAAAGAATTTTCGAAAACAAAACTTTAAAAATCTAGTCAGTAGAAATATTGCGAGACAAACAGAGCCGCGGTAGTATAGCCCGGCCTAGTATGCGGGCCTGTCGAATACCTCCTCTCATTGGTAGGGGGTATGTGGATAGCCCGTGACCCGGGTTCAAATCCCGGCCGCGGCGCCAAATCAATTCCTTCCACTTTCCGGGAAAGAATTATTTCTCCGTTTTGAACACCAATATTTGGGGGTTTAGTCTTGGTTATTACACATCCTAAGGATGTTAAGGCTGAAATAGGTATTATTGGAGGATCAGGGCTATACGACGTGGAAATGTTTGAAAACGTAAGGGAGATAAAGGTTTATACGCCATACGGTCAACCGTCAGACAACGTTATTGTTGGAGAGTTTAAGGGTAGAAAGGTAGCTTTTCTTCCAAGACATGGTAGAGGACATAAGATCCCCCCTCATAGGATAAACTATAGGGCAAACATTTGGGCTTTAAAATCGCTAGGTGTTGACAAGATAGTTGCCGTTTCAGCTGTTGGAAGCCTAAGAGAAGATTATAGACCAGGGGATTTTGTAGTACCGGACCAATTCATTGATTTCACTAAGAAAAGGGAATACACCTTCTTCGAAGGTAGTGTTGTAGGACACTTCTCGATGGCCGATCCCTTCTGCGAACCCCTTAGACAACTAATAATCAACGTTGGTAGGGAGCTTGGCTTAAGAATTCACGATAAGGGAACATACATTTGCATTGAAGGGCCAAGGTTCTCAACGAGAGCTGAATCTAAACTTTTCAAGTCTTGGGGAGCGGACATCATAGGTATGACATTGGTTCCCGAAGTCACGTTAGCTAGGGAAGCTGGAATATGCTATGCAACAATAGCTATGGTTACAGACTACGATGTATGGGCTGAAAAACCTGTTACAGCAACTGAAGTAGCTAAGGTTATGGCTGAAAACGTTGAGAAAGCTAAGAAGCTACTTTACGAACTAATACCTAGAATACCTAAAGAACCCCTCCTTAACTATGAGGAAATATCTAGGGAGGCACTAATTTAGGAAATGTTTGATAAAGTAGTTGAAAAGCTAACTGAAAAAGTAGTTAGAATAGAGGATAGGGTAAGAGAGGAACTTAGCAGGAAGGAAAATGAGAAAATAAAGGAGTATTTGAGAAAGGAAAAACTCGTAATAACTTTTTCTCCTAAATGGAAAATACCTGCATCAATACTTTACTGGACGCTTACCGCTTTCAAAACGCACCAATACCCTCCAATTTTAGCCCCGTACTCATCGTTCATAACGCACATAGCTCCATACCATGAACAGTACTCTGTTATAGCATTAATAGATAATATTAACATATTGAAGCCTATGTTCGATTTCAGAAGGCTTTTAAAAATAGATACGTTCATTCTTTCCGAAAACCTACCTAAGCAAATGAAGCTTCTAGATACTATGGAAATTAGGTTTGAAGGGGGATTTTTCGAGAAAAACATTGCATGGAGCCTTTACCTATCGATTCTCACTTTAAAATCATTAGCTAACGAAGTAAGAACGAAAAGAGTTGAAAACTTGCTTAAGGAAATAACCAACGTAGGCGAAGTAGTTGAGGACATGTGTGGAAAATTTAGGAGGGAAATAGAACACTTAGCTAAAGTGCTTAGCGAAAATGTTGAAACATATGTTTTAGCACCTGATTATCTATTATCTGTAATAGAAGGTTTTCTTAAAGACTACGTGAATGTTAGGGTTTACGACATTTCATCAGTATACTCGATGAGTGACATGTTTAAGAATAATGTAGTTGTTGTAAGAACAGGTGTTGAGGAACACATGGGAAGATATATTAGGTTTAAACTAGGCTTCGGGAACGTGCATGAAATAGTCGTAAATGTTGACCCTGTTTCGGCACCACTATACCTAATGATAATTATTGAAGCTTCTAAGGAAATAGCTAGGAATATGTGAGATAAGCTACTATTAAAGATAAAATAGCTGCTATTATCGAAAGAAACCAAAAGCCAAAAACTACTTCATCCTCTCTTAATGGTGTTTTCAACGTTAACAGATGAGCTAAGGTTAGCGGAGCATTAGAGTTTTTAACAGCGGAAATATGGCCTGAAACTTCATCTACGACAACAGGTCTCACGGGGATTTCCCGTCTCTCCCTTAAACCCTTAATTATAGATATTATTCCGAAACCATTCATTATTTGAGGCATAAAAGCTGTTACAGCAACTATTTCCAATCTGCCCAAAATAGCTAATGCCCCGAAATATGTTCCAACAAATAAGCTACCAGTGTCTCCATTAAATACCTTAGCGGGGTACTTATTGTAGCGTAGGTATCCTAATAGTGAAGCGATAATTATTGCGGATGAATATATTGGGAAATAATCACCAACGCCATTATTAAGCTTAATTACCGAAGCTATTAAAAGAGCTATGAAAGCGAATAACATAGAACCAACCATTGAACCGTTATAAACATCAATCATATTAGTAGCGTTGGCTGTAACAGCTAAGGCGAAAGGTATTATAGCTAAATATACTAGTGTAAGTCTCGCTTCCCCTATGAAGGGAAGAATCAACCTCGGAACGTATGTTCCGAAGTAAATTATAGGTATTATTGCTGAAACGGTTAATACTGTTTTAACTTTAGCATCAAGTTTTCTAAAGTCGTCAAGTAAGCCTACAGCACCTGCGAATGAAGATGAAAGTATAAGAGAAACTATTTTCAAAATGTTTCCTCGATCAAACAACATCATGATTAAGAGGCCTAATATAGTGGATGCTATAAGCGATATTCCGCATGACTCCGGAATCTTAGGTTTCCGAGGCTTATGGACATCTACTCCTACATGCCCTATTTTTAACATGAAATTAGCAATTAATGGTGTTAAAATAAGGCTTACAATGAAGGATACAAGTGAGGCTGTAAGGATTGCTAACGGTAGCACCATACATTCACCAACATCGTCATCGACTTTAGGCTATTACGGTTAAATTTATTATTTAGATTAGGCTTTAAATGATTCGCAAAAAGCTTAGAGAAGAGGCTTTAAGGAATGATTACTCCTAAAAGGCTTGGTGATTTATCGCTTTTACTTTTAGTAATTACGCCAGCTTTATGGGCTGTTTTAGGATATAATGAACAGTACGTAGCTGTAGTTTTAGTTCTTTTAGTGCTATCGCCTTTAATGTTCATATATTATGTGTTTAAGATGGGGGGAGAAAATGCTGATACTTACGCTTACTTCTATTCAGCAATTTACACCATAGTGGTCATACTTATTGGTGCTGGTTTAGGTAATTTAGACGTTTCTACAAGAACAGCAATACTTGTCGAAGGAATAACATTTGCTTTAGCAGTTTTCATTTTAGGCTTAAAGTTTTCAATAAGAATTCACAGAATAACAAAGGTTACCCAGCTTTTATCTAAACCCCTACTCCTACTCGTAATGGTATTATCCGTATTTGTAGTTTCTTACGTTTTAACGAAAATCGCTAAATTGGGATATACTATATCTTCACCTATTATATCGTTACTTATGATAATTATTCCCATTATTGCTTATTTTGGATTTTATAGAGGTAAATTCTAAAGCAGACTTTTCCACCTATTTTCTCGGTAGAAATGTCGTACGTCGCAATAATTCATGAAGCACCCGTTCCTACGTGGAGTAGTCGTCAGCTGATATTGGCTTTGGAAAGGAAAGGTTTACGAACAGCTTATTTGAGACCTTCAAGAATGTCTTTAGAAGTGTCTAGTGGAAATGTTAAATTACATTATGGGCTAAAGGCTATTGAAAAACCCGAAGCTATGATAGTTAGGTCTTTCGGATTTACCGTAAGTCCCGAGCAGTTCTTTGCAAGACTTAAAATTCTCGCTATACTTTCCTCAGAAAACATATTTACAATAAATCCCATAGACTCAATAATTAATGCTAGAGATAAATTCCATAGCTTATATATTCTAAGTAAAAACGGAATACCCGTCCCAGAAACCCTACTTACAGAAAATGTGTTCTTAGCTACTCAGAAAGCTAAGGAATGGGGAGACGTTGTAATAAAACCTTTAATGGGCTCATTAGGTTATGGTTCTTTGAGAACTAATGAACCGGACATAGCCTTCCATATAGGTAAAGTTCTAGCCTCAATAAATCAGCCACTTTACGTGCAAAAATACGTTAAGAAACCACAGAGAGACATTAGAGTCCTCGTTGTTGGCGAAGAAGTTCTAGGAGCTATTTACAGAATCTCTAGGGAATCTTGGAAAACAAATGTTGCACAAGGAGCAAGAGCTGTTAAAGCTCCGAGAATTCCTGAAGTTGAAGAATTAGCTTTAAAAGCAACTAAAGCACTTGGCTTAATGTACTCAGGTGTTGACATTGGCGAAACTCCTGAGGGAAAATATGTTGTTTTCGAAGTTAATGCTTCACCGTTATGGAGAGGATTTCAACAAGCAACAGGTGTTAATCCCGCAGACAAAATAGCTGAATTAGTTAAAATGAATATTAGAAGATAAGCTTCTTAAATACCCTCTTGGCATTACATAATATTTTAGGGATGAAGATTAGCAAACCATCTGATAGGTGATGTTGAGCTCTCAAACTGACCCTAAGCTAAACCTTTACTGTTCTTTCCTCCTTATGTGTTTGAAGAACTAAGGTAACATAGATTTCTCTAACTCCGTCAACTCTCCTTAGCCTTCTAACTATTTCGTTAAGTTTTCTTCTCGAATCAGTTATGATTTTAAGAATAAGTTGGTATTCACCAGTTATTTCATGTAATTCGTAAATATCGTCAATATTCATTATAACCTTGGTTGCTCTTTGATGCTGTCTAGGAGTAGTCTTTACGAAAACGTAGGCTATTGTGTCTTTACCTAATCTCCTATGATCAATATCTACTGTGAAGCCTCTTAGAATTCCTGAATCTCTTAGTTTCTTAATTCTTAAGTAAATTGTGCTTTCACTTACTCTAAGATGTTTAGCAAGCCTTGAAAACGGTATTCTACCATCAATCTGCAGTGATGCGATAATTTTCCTATCTAAATCGTCAAGTATTACCAATATCTTAACCTCTACGAATCCTCTAAACTATTTAGGTATTTTTACAAATACTTAAAGGGTGGGTTTCGATGTTAAGTCAGGATTTAGTTAGGGAAGTAGTTTTGGTTGAAAACGCACTATATCATCTTCTTAAAGCGTGTTTTTCGGATGAATTTGAAGATTACATGTTTGCTTTAAAGCAAATTTTAGAGCTCGAACAATTTAGAAGCGAAAAAATAGTTGAGAATATTTTAGAAAAAGCATTAGTTTACGCTAAGAGAAAAGGTTATTCCATAGATGACATATTGAATGTAGAGGATAGAGTTGGAATAATCATTCCAGCTAAGCTTATAGCGAAAGTGTATGGTGTAAAAAGCCTTTACAACGATAAAGGTTAAGAGGTAGCTTAGAAAGAGATTTCTTCTCTAGGAGAGACAAATTATGTCTCTTTGGTTTAAGAAGAAGTTTTTCGAAAAAGCGCATAACATAGAGTATTTGGACTTAATAGTTTACTCCATAGAGGAATTTCAAGTAGGTTATCGTAATGGGAGTGTTGAAGTTAATGAAAACAAATCGACTGTTTATGCTATTAGAGCTTTCAATAAAGGTAGGTGGATTATTAACTCAACATATGACCTTTCGAAAATAGATATGATCTTAAACAGAACTGTTGAAAAAGCCTTACATGCTGAAGGGAAAAGAGGTGAATGGTATAAAATACCTAGTCCTGTTAGAGGGAAATATGTGTTAAGTTCAAAAATTGATGTTAAAGATAAAGAGAAGGCATTGGAGCTTTCTGAAACGCTATGTGATAGAATAATTGATAAAGGCTGCAGTGGATGCGAAGTAATAGTTACTCTGTCTAAAACATATAAGCAATACGTATCAAGCGAAAACGCCGAAGCAGAGGAAGAAACGAATTCAACATACATCCTAGTTTATGGTGTTTCAGAAGCGATGAGAAGAGGGATAGCTGGAGAAATAATAGGGTATCTTGGAAACCTAGTATCTATTGATGAAAGTTTCTTCCTCAAATTAGCCGATAGGGTAGCTGAACGCGCTAAAGCATGTTCTAAAGCCAAATTACTTCATCCTCTAAAGAGAGGTTTGAAATGGGATGTAGTGTTTGACCATACGACTTCAGCAGCAATTTTCCACGAAGTAGCACATATGCTTGAAGCAGATACTATACGTGCTAAAATAAAGTTACCATATAGGTTTCTTAAATCGAAAATAACGCTAATAGATGACCCCACTATTCCATGGGGATTCGGATCTTACGCTTTCGACGACGAAGGCGTTATTGCCAAGAGGAAGACATTAATTGAGGATGGTGAAATAGTAAACCTAATTCATACTCGAGAAACAGCTGCTAAATGGAATGTTGAGCCTTTAGGTAATGCGAGAGGGCTTTTCCATAAACCTAAAGCTTTAGCTAGCAACATAGTTGTTAAACCCTCTGATTGGGGATTTGATGAACTCATCGAAGAAACTAGGGAGGGAATATATGTTGAAGGACTTGTTATGGCAGAGCTTTCCTTAAATAATATAGTTACCTTAATTCCCGAAGTCGCATGGATTATTGAGAAAGGAGAACTCAAAGAACCCGTGCTAATAAATCACATTAAACTCCAAATACCGAAATATTTAAACAATATTGAGGGGTTAGGCAAAGAACTTAAACAGAAACCCTCATTCGAAAAAGGATATAGGATGTCTGAGTATTCACCACCTATGAAAATTAAAGGTGTATTAGTCGGCTAACTATCCTTTAAAATACGAAGGCTCTTAAGTTAAGTACAGAAAGCAACGTTAAGTGGTAATGTAGGTAACGTAAGGTTTTTCAAGAAGTTAAATGAAAAACATACACTATTGGTTAAAAAGAAAGTAGCGTTAATGTATCTTCTAGGGTTTGGGTTCTCGTTAAAGAATTGGTTTAATGTTAAAGCACAGCTAATAGCGCTAATTAGGAAGGGATTCGGCGAATAATGAATAGAAATATCTTGCGCAAATGGTTTAAGATACCGTTGAAAACCGCTCATGAAGAAAAAGGCTTACTTAACTACTTTTACAGGTATTCTTCTTAACTCGAAAATTTTCTTTAAAACACTAATAACGATGTCTGAAAGTTCCTTACTAAACCTTATCCTTATTGTCATGCCTTCGCCGAGAGGTCCTGGCGATCCTTCGAAATCAAAGGTCATTTTTAAATCCTTACTTAAAACAACGTTGTTTATAATGTTTATTATTTCTCTAGCGTCTATATGTGTATGTACCTCTCTAATTACTAGTTCCTTCCTCCCTATCTTAGCTATCATTTTTAATTGCCATTTCTTAGTAGGAATATTCTCATAAATTAACTTTCCTAGGAATTCCTTACTTAGTGGTTTTAGCGTTTAGGTACTTTAAGATTCTTTAGCGGTGTTGAAACTATATTATGAACTTGCTAATCATAGGGGCTTCGCTAAGCATTTTCTTAATAGCTAATTTAGGTATTTCCTTAAGGAACATGCTGTATGTGTTTTCGGGGAAGAGTGAAGCTATTTTCTCTACTTCAGCTACCTTATCTTTTAATTTATTGAGAGCTTTTTCCAAAACATTATTTTCCTTTATTATTTTTAGAAGATCTTCTGATGATATTAGCGAGATCTTCTTAATTCCTTTAATTTTCCCTTCTAAAACCCATGCTACAAATGCTGGGAGGCTTAGAGAGTGTAAGAGAATGTTTTTATTGCTTTGCAGCTTTACCAAATCAACTATGTCGTCCGCTATTTGAAATGCGAAACCCAGTTGGGACCCGTACATGTAAGCTATTTTCTCGTAATTCTCTTTCTCAGCTGCAATTGCACCCATAAGTGAAGCTATTGCAAAGAACTCTCCGGTTTTAAGCTTAGCAATTATTTTGTAGAGTTTTTCATCGAAAGTTTTACCCTTCCAAATATCGATTATTCCTCCCTTCAAAGTGTTCATCCATGCTTTATTAAAGGCTTCAACAGCTTTCCAACCATACTTTCTAAATATTGAGAGACTTAATGAGATAAGATAATGTCCGCTTATTATAGCAGCTGTAACCCCGTATTTCTTCCAAAAGCTTTCCCTACCTCTTCTTTCTTCATCACCATCTATTACATCATCATGAATTAACGATGCGTTATGAACAAACTCTACAGCTACAGCCGCATCCAACGCTTTATCAATGTTTCCACCTAAAGCTTCACATGTAAGTAATGTTAAAACCCCTCTAAGCTTCTTACCTCCATGAATACCGTACATTACCATATCATATGCTTCTGTTTCTTTGAAAACAGGATCGAATTTCGTTGTTAATGAAACAATTTCCTTCATTCTCTCCTCTATAAGCCTCTTTCTACTAAGATAGTACATCATTAATTTTTCAGAAACACTCATCATTAAGTTAACACCACTACTCAGCACGTTTAGTTTTATAGGCTAACTTAACTATATAGGTTCTTTTAAGAAAGTCTAGATGTCGTAATGGTTTATGTGAATAGGGTTGGGGGTGCTACAGCAGGTTTTATGAGGATTTCACAGTATGGATCTCCCTTAGCAATACATTTGGTTTCTTCGGCGCCGCAACTCTTACCTGTTAATTCAGAAAACCATCCTGCAAGTGCTCCTCTAATGAATTGACTGTACGGTTTATTCGTTCTTCCCGCTAGTTCGCATTCGAAAGATTTCTCAACAACAGCTATCGCAAAGCACTTACTACTATCGTAATCTAGAATCTTCAGTTTACCCCATCCGACAGCTTTAAACAAGACCTCGTTTATCCTTACTAGTTCTCCGGGGGTTTTACTTATCGACATTTGGTAGTGGTTCTTAAAAGCTTTCCTGCCTATTTCGTAACCTATGTAGTATAGGAAGGCTTCACCTATTGAACCAAACCTTTCTCTTAGACCATTTATTAATGCTTCGAAAATAGGCTTTCTGAAAATTATGGCTCTCTCCTCGTTGATAATTAAGGGGAAGTGTAATGTATCAACCATTACGCCTTCAATCACAGGCCTTATAATTCTTATTGAACGTACGTTAACATTTTTACTTAGTTCTTCAACTATGGTTTCTGGCTTTACTTTAGAATCTGTAAAGTCAACATAAAGAAGGAAATTCCCGTATTCTTTAAGCGTCGGTTCTGATGTGGAAAAATATACTATGTTAAGTCTGTTTTTAGCGAAGGTTTCAAGGATTGAATAAAACGAGCCAGGAATGTTTCTAGCTACAATAATGAATCCATATATTTTACGATATTTATTTGCAATAATCCTACCTACATCTAATGCGACATCTTCTTCGTTACTCAGCGTTACCACCATAATCAACCGGAAATTACGTAATTATTCTTCCTACTTATGTCACCTATAAAGTTTCTTGGTTGTATCGCCTACAAAGGTTAATAGAGTGTGTAATAAGAATGTTCGTGGGAATACTACGGTTAGGCGTAATAAAAATGCCGTATTACTTAGTTGAACTAGACGGAAAGCTTTTAGAAATAGTTCTTAAGGAGCATGAAACATTGAAAAACGTATTCAGACATGGTATTAGGGAGTATTTCGGGAATGAAATATTGACTGTAATGGACTCTAAGCTTGTTAAATTATTTGAAAGAGCTAAAGAAATCCTTGTAGCTGAGGAGGAACGTTTCAAACTTATAGTATTTAATCCTGAAAAGAAAATTATTAAGGCTAGAATTGAGAGCAAAAGCATTGCCGAAGGTAAAGTTAAACCTGCTAAATATGTTCTTTCAAGAGGACTTAACGGTAAGATGAGGCTTGTTTTAGAAGGTAAAATACCTTATGATGAACTATCCTACTTTATAATAGTAGATGAGGAAAGAGGTTTATGCGAATGTAAAGCATACGAAATAGGGCTTGAAAAAGCACTTGGTAGAGAAAAAATGCTTGGAATACACGACCATAACCTCACCTACCCCTGTAAGCACGTTTTAGCTGTCCTATCAATTTACGCTACTGTGAGAAAATTTCTCGAAAATGGTAAATTCGAATTAAAGAGAACACAGCTATTTGAAAGACTTATTAGAAGATTCACATTGTCGAACCTGTAATTTAATGAAGAAATATTAGGACCTACACACTATCTCATATAGCGATAACGCTGAGCTGAGGAGGTGTTCTAGGTTATGAAAATAATTGATCTTTCATTTGAAATATATGCTGGGGCGCCTGTTTTCTCAGAGTACCCTACACCTATAGTTCATAAGTGGACATCCATTGATGAGCATGGTTATTACTCTAACTTGCTAATGTTCGTTGAACATACCCTTACCCATGTTGATGTTCCCGCACACTTCGTAAAAGACGGTTTAACTGTAGAACAGATGCCTCTAGAGAGGTTTATGGGCAAAGGTGTTGTCATAGATGTTTCGAATAAGCCGCCAAAATATGAAATAACACCGGAAGATATTGAATCACAACTTGAGAGGTTAAACGTTAATGTGGGTCCTGGATGGATATTACTATTCTACACCGGTTATGATAGAAAAATAGGTACAGCTGACTTCTTCAATCATCCAGGTCTTGGCTGGGCATCTTCCAAATATATTGCAGAATTGGAAGTGAATGGTGTAGGATTCGATGCTCCAAGCGTTGACCATTACCCCTTTCCAGCACATAAGACATTGCTTCCTAAGGGAATTGTTCTCTACGAGAACTTAACAAACCTTGACAAACTCGTAGGATTAGCAGAGTTTAAATTCATAGGTCTACCTCTGAAAATAAGAAAGGGTTCGGCATCGCCTGTTAGAGCAATTGCGATAATTGAAGGAGAGTAGAGATGGAAGCATTATTCTTCCTTCACTATTTTGCCCGCGTTTTCTTCTCTATCTCGATAAGTTTTTCCAACATTTGAGAAGCGGCAACAGAAGAACTTATTCCGGAAGTTTGAACAAGTTGAATACCGTACTCGTAGGCAGCAGCAATGTTTCTTTCAAAACGCTTATAACTAGAAAGAAGTTTTGCTGCTTCCTCTTCATATCCTAAGTCTATGAGTTTTTTAGCTGCGTCTAAAATAAAATCGGGAGTTCTTTCATGCTTCATATTTAGATCCTTAAGTATTTTTCTTAATTTCTTTCTTGCTTCGCTCATGATAACCACCCTAACCAAGCACTCATATTGTATAATGCATTTTTTAAGAGTTATTCTGCTAAGCCCTCTCTACATTAATATGGCTAAGTAATGCAACCTTATTTTGACTATATGGCGACGGTATTCGAGTGTACCTTTGGAAACAAAGTAACGTAACAATATTATAATAGCGTTTGTTAATGAAGCTAAATCTATGGAGTAGCTGAAGAGGTAAGTTCAAATGCTCCGAGATAACAAACTCTATAAGCGAAATAGCTCGGGGCATGAGAGTTCTTGGCGAAATCTTGAGGAAATAAGGGAAATACCTAAATTGCGTACAAATAATTAAGCGAGAACCCATATGATCTCGTAGAGTATCCAGCCAGTAACAACGCTAATAGTATTGAAGGGTATGCTGAGCTTTATAAAATCGGTAAATGACACTTTGTGACCATGTTCCTCAAGATTCCTAACAGCTATGACATTAGCTGATGCTCCAATATACGTTAAATTTCCGCCTAATGTAGCCCCTAAAAGTAGAGCCCACGCTAACATTATTGCTTCAACACCTATTTTTACATGTATTTCCTCTATTACAGGAAGCATAACTGTAATGTAAGGTATATTGTCAATAAATGCTGAAATAACAACAGAAATCCATACTAGAGCTGTTGTCAATGTAAATAAGCTTAAACCAGCATAGCTAATTATAGCATACGCTACGTCCTTAGCTAAGCTTTGCTCAGCAAAAGCACCTGAAAGAATAAAGACACCCAATAGGAACATTACGGTTTTCCATTCAAAACCACGTATCAAAGCATCTTTAACAGACATTTTATCTCCACTAGCAAGCCTAGTTATCGAGAGGCCGGCAACAGCTATTATTGCTACTTCAGTTAATGAGAGGTTGAGGATAGATCTAAACGTAAGTAGTGCTATTTTTAAGCCTAGGAAAAACATGGTTTCTAAGGCAAAAACCTTGTCCCTAACATTTACGCTACTCTCTTTAGTTTTTAGAGTAACATTTCCACTAATGTGTTTCCTAGATCCAATGTAAGATATTGCAAAGCATGCTGCTATCATTGCTGCGATAGTGAAGAAGAACATTGATGGTTTACCCTTATAAACTATGAAGTCGCTAAAACCTATGTTAAAATATCCTGCGGTAATTATTGCTTGAGGATCGCCTATCATGGTAGCTGATCCTGAAAGATTAGATGCTAAAGCAACACCTATAGCTAAAGGTCTAGGGTCTATTTTAAACTTTGATGAAAGAGCGTAAACTATAGGGAGAATCATTAAAACAACTGTTACGTTCTCTAAAGCAATACTTATGATACCTGCTGTAAGTGTTATTAGAAAATAAAGTGTGAAAACGTTCTTAATTTTTCTTTCAATAGCTGAAGCAACAATATCGACCAAGCCTGAAATCTCCATGTATACTGACATTATACTCATACCGACGATTAGCCCGAGAACATCAAAGTTTACGTAATCTATAGCTTTACTCGGCATTATTAGCCCTAATGCTAAAGCTAACAGACCTAGCGCTAATGAAATGTAGTGTCTGTAAAGTTGGGTTTTCGAAATACTTGAGAAGACAACGAGTAGTGCCAGCAGCAAGAGCACTAGCTCCTTCAAACTGCGCTACCTCACATTCGATGCAGTCATTCTCCATTGTTGTTATTAAATAATGTTTTAAGAATCTACCGCTACCGTAGAAATGGTAAGCTTATAAGCACTTACATCATTTACTTTTAACGGTGTTAGGTTATGGTTACTGTTGAAGTGCCATTATATACCATTAAAAGAGAGCCTATAGAACTTCTAAGTAGAGAAACAGCTTTAATAATAGTTGACATGCAAAATGACTTTGTTAAGCCTGATGGAAAACTTTTTGTTCCAACAGCTCCTCAAACTATTCCGGTAATTAAAGAATTGCTTGAAAAAGCACGAAAATCTGGAGTTCTAAGAGTTTTCACTCAAGATACGCACTATCCGGGAGATCCCGAATTTAAAATTTGGGGTGAACATGCCCTTAAAGGGTCGTGGGGTTGGGAAATAATCGATGAACTTAAACCTAAAGTTCCTGAAGAAATAGTTATTGAAAAAATGAGGTATGATGGATTCTTCGGTACAAGCTTAGACCATATACTTAGGGTCTCTGGGATAAGAAATGTTGTTATTGTTGGGACAGTAGCTAACATATGTGTTTTACACACAGTAGCTTCTGCAGCAATGAATCTTTACAAGGTAGTAGTGCCTATTGACGGTATTTCTGCTTTAACAGAATTTGATAAACACTTAACTCTAAGACAAATAGATTTCCTTTACAAAGGCGTATTAACGGAAGCGAAGTACATAATTTTCAAATGAGATCCTTAAGTAAATCACTTAATAGCTCATTTAAACCCGATCTTTTTTTAGCGCTTATCTCAAAAACCTTTACGAAACCTTTCTCTTTAAGATGCTTTTTCACCTTAACCACTCTATCTTCATCTTTAATATCTACCTTGTTTAAAGCTACCTTTACTGGTTTGTCGAAGGAACTAAGTATTTCCTCAAAAACTCTAATTTGCTCATCTAATGTATAGTAACATCCTATAGAGACGTCGAAAAGGTAAAGTATCACGCCTTTAACATGTTTTAGAGCCATAATAGCTTGTAATTCTATAGGGTTTCTTTCAGAAAGAGGTCTATCTAGAAGCCCAGGAGTGTCAATTACCTGAACTTTCCTATCATGCTTTAGGAAAATATGTCCTACGACAAGGTTTTTTGTGGTGAAAGGGTAAGATGCTATTTCGGGTTCTGCTGTTGAAATAGCCTTAACAAGTGTTGACTTACCTACTTGTGGCATTCCCGCTACAATAATTGTTGGTTCTTCAGGATTTATTGACGGTATTTTTCTAAGTTTAACTATGGCTGAAGCTAAGAAGTCAATATACTTCCTATTTCTTCGTAAAACAGACATCATTCTTCCAATGCAACTCCTTCTAATATGTGTGTAATCCTTAGGTTCTTGAGCTAGTTTCATAAGATTCAAGCATTCTTTACGTATTTTACTAAGTATTTTTCTAGCATTAGCTAATCTTAGAATAGCTCTCCTATATCCTTCAATACCTACTAAAACGTCAAGAAGATCTCTATAGAATGGATGTATTTTACTGACATGTGGCATAGTTTTAACAATATTGTCTAAAGTGTCATTAATCATTGAATATACTAAACCTATTCTCTGAAGTTCCTTACTTTTAACCTTAAGGTTATGAAGTTCCCTTAGCTTAGAATCTAGTTTAGCATATCTTCTCTCGATTTTCTTCACTATTTCCTCATATGAAGGTATGTGTTTTACATTCTCAAACGGCGATGACAACACTTATCAGCCATTCTAGGTATTTAAAAAAACTGGCGCTAATATTTAATGTGGTTACGAACTATCAAACTATTGTACTATGTTTTCTACATACTCCGTATAGAATCTATTGGTACTAATCTTAAATTACGTCCTCTAATTACTCAGTTTACTTGAGGATTCTAAATGCCGCGTAGGAGAAAACGTAGTTACAAGAGTGTTAAAATAACAATTCCGCTAGACGACTACATCGTTCTTAGAGAAGTACTGTCTTCGAAAGGGTACTCTAGTGTTTCAGGATGGGTTAGGGAGGTCGTTGAAAAAGAAATAAGCAGGATTAAAGAAGAACTACAACCAACGGGATGGATTAAGTTAGATCTTGATCCTCTAATCTTCATAGATAAGTTATCAGAAATTTTCAGTAAGAACTGTGTTGAAATATATGGACGGCCGCTCCCATTAACAATAGTGGCTAAGGACTATTCTGAAGAGGAAAAACTTGCTTCAAAATTCTGCGATATACTGTTAAGTGTAATCAAGGATACATTTGCAAGTTTCGGATTGGAAAACCAAGTTTACGGATGCAAATGCTATCCCGAACCTCATGTAGCATCACTAGCAACACTAGTTTTTTACATCGATGAATATCCGTACGTTGTTTCTTTAGAAACGAAAACAATGTTTAATGAGGAAATGAGACTTCAAATGGAAATTAAGGGATTAAGGGTTTCAGGAGAACTCATACTATCGTATTGGAAAAAGAAACTTTACGAGATTTTAGTTAGAAGGCTTACTAAATGGAATCCTAAATTTGAAGGCGAAAACATAGTTTTCAAAATCGACGATGAACATTTAAGCGAATTCGAAAACAGAATTATTGAGGCATTAAAGGTTTTTGGCGAGGTCTTGGGAAGTAATGCCTTAAATATAGAATCAAATATTGGACCTTCAAGTGTAAAGTTTGAAGCAGAGTACATAAGGAACAACATATTCTACAGCATAACCGTTGAAGGCGATAAAGAAGAGATAACGCCGGGCAAATACAGGATATACCTTAAAATATCTGCTTAGTAAAAAACTAAGTAACGGATGATGAACGTTACCGACCACTACAGAAAAGCTTAGTGTTGAGGCGGTGGCTGGCTGACACTTAAATACCATTTGCTATAGTAATTAACCTTTGAATCTCTTAGTACGGGAAATTCCTTCCTAATTTTCCTTAGAAACACTAGGTTTATCCGTACGAACTTGACTTCTTCGTGAGTACTACTTAGTTTGGCTACAACAGCTCCCCAAGGTGAAGCAACAATACTTTCGCCAGCAAATTCTTCAGCTAATACGTTGCTTCCACCTACTCTGTCAACACCTATAATGTAAGCTTGGTTTTCTAAAGCACGTGCTCTAATAAGTAATCTCCAATGAGAAGCCCTTTTCTTACCCCAAGCAGCTGGAATTACGAATAATTCAGCTCCCGCTAAAGATTCCACCCTAAATATTTCGGGAAATCTTAAATCATAACATATTGCTAATCCTATCTTTACATTTTCAATGGTTGCTAAACTAAAGTCTAATCCGCAACTGAAAATTCTGTCTTCTCCGAATTTAGCAAATAAATGGACTTTCCTATACTTACCTATTATTTCTCCTTCGGAAACTGCTACGGCAGTATCATATATTTTTCCACCATAGGCTTCGGGAACTGTAGTTATGATTGCAGTTTCATAGTCTCTTGAAATTTTCGCTAGAAAGTTTACAATTACAGAATCTTCTAGTTTGGTAGCATATTTCCTAATTGCTTCACTCATAAAACCTGTTGCAAATAGCTCGGGAAGTACTGTTATATGAGAGTTTTGAATAGCAAACTTGTTTTTGAGAAACAGCTTACTTGTATGTTTTAAATTTCCATTAACATCTCCATCAATAATCTTTAGCTGAACCATGGAAACATCCAAGTACTTCATAATTCATTTCCACCTACAGGCGAAAATAAAATGCTCTAAATGGTTTCTTAATAGAGAAATGTGCGGATAACTTTAAAAATTTAATCTTCCACATCAATATACCTTAGAACAGTGAAGGGTAGTGACCAAGCAATGGAAAATAGGAAAATGACACATAAAGATGTTGCTAAAAAATACTTCAGAATGAGCGATAGCTTACTAGGTTATGTATCTAAAAACCAGATTTACTCCGAAATGGCATCTAAAATACCTTTCACATATGTTGATTCTAAAGGAAATAAGCATGAAATAAAGTCACTTAACGATTTAGAGAAAGTGGTTAACGATGTAGTTTCCTACATTAGACATAACAGGGAAAAGTAGTTTCAAACGTTTTCTCAAGTGAGTTAAAGAATCAACCTAATGCTTAAGTATCTATGTTGTAGCTTTAATTTTGAGGTAAAATAGCTTATGAAAGTAGGTCTAACTTTAGCTATCGCAATAATCATTTTGGCTATTTCCTCAGCTATTCTAGGCTATGCTTTAGCAACATTACAGTTCCGAGAGAAAATAGGTGCTATTGAAGCGAAAATAGATGCTTTAACCTATATTGCTGAGGTAATTAATGCTAAAGAGCATGTTGAGGGCTCTCTCCTCTACGCGCAAGCAGTAATAGAGGATGAATGCATTGTTAAGAGCATTAGCAGTATTCTTAATGCAAATCTAACTGTAAAGACAGACATTAAAGCATCAGCAAACATACTATTTCTTAACAAGTTAAAACATGACCTAAAATTACTTAATGAAACAATAGCGCCGAAACAGTACATAGGAATACATGAACAACTCATTAACGTTCTTAAAGATTATGTGGAAAACTATGAAAAATACATTGTTTACTTCGAAAGTAACACGACATGTGAGAATCTTAAAGCTATTCTCACAACGCTTAATAGCGACTACGATAAGATTTCTGCTCTAACAAACGCTATAGTTAATAGTTAAAAGCTTTCCAAAATAATTGAAAATGTGGTTTTAGAGGGGCGCCAACTATTGACTAGCGATTCTGTCCTTAGAAGGTGCTTTCATAATCCTAAAAGAGTAACTATCATTTCAACAATTAGAGGTAAAAGACCACGTTACAATAAATCCCCAATTGCAACTAGAAGTGAACTTTGCCCATTCTGTCCTGGGAATGAAAAGTATACACCACCAGCTACTTTAGTGTTGCTCACGTCATCTAACGATAAACATGTTTTCTCCAGTGAAGAAGAAAGTGGGGAGATAAGTGCTTGGATTGTAAGAGTTTTCCCCAATAAGTATCCAGCATTAGCTCCTAAACCAAACATGAATTTAGCGTATGGCTACCATGAAGTCCTTGTTGAGACAAGAAATCATAACGAAGAAGAATACCTTAAAGATCCAAGGAACATTTATTTTGCGCTTAAAGCGCTTAAGGAAAGAATTAAACGTATTCTTGAAGACCCTAAAATAAAGCATGTAATGGTGATTAAAAATAGGGGTGTTAAAGCTGGAGCTAGCATTACCCATCCACATCTTCAAATATTCGCTAATACTTTCATACCTCCGGAAATTGAGAGTGAAATCTTTGGTTTCAAAAGGTTTTTTGAGGAAAAAAGCGAATGCCCACTATGCTACCTATTGTCCACACATAGGAAACTAATCTACTATTCTAACGAATCATTTGCTTCACTTATCGCGTATGCTCCAAGAGTTCCCTATGAAACATATATTGTTCCCTTTAAGCACTCATACAGTTTCCTAAACATTAGCGACAATGAAATGTATAATTTAGGCGAAGTATTGAGCAGAACCTTACTTACGCTAAGGAAAGTTCTGGGAGATTTCGACTACAATTTCTGGTTTCACACAGTATATGATAGCTCACTTGGTTTCTACCATTGGCATATTGAAATATTACCTTTAACTACTACATGGGGTGGCTATGAAAAAGGCGCCGGAGTATACATTGTTGACAAGTTTCCCGAAAATGTAGCTTCCGAGTTAAGAAATGCTATTTCTGAGGAAAAGTAATGTAGCTTAGTATTTCTTGAGCAAACCTTCTCGGATTAAAGTATTGTGCTTTATAATAGCATCTTTTCCTAATTTTCCTAATGTATTCGGAATCGCTCATTTTTAAAATTCTAATAATCTTTTCCAAGGCTTCATTATCTGTAGTGTAAGTGAATCCGTCGATACCATCACTTATGAGTTCCGCTAAACCTGACTTCTTAGGTATTATTGGAATTGTTGCTTGTGACATTGCTTCTACAGGTGCCATGCCAAAATGTTCACCTACTCTCATATGAACATATACCCTAGCCATTCTGTAGTACTCGGCCATTTCCGATGGTTTAAGCGGTTTATCAATAAACAATACGTTGTTTAATGATTCAGTATTTTCTCTAAGTTTCTCATAATACGATGTGTATCTTGGGTCTTTCACGCCGATTATTATTAGTTTTGCTTCGGGTATTTCTCTTAAAATTTTATTTTTGAATAGTTGAAGTAATTTATCGATTCTTTTATGTGGAACAAATCTACCTACGGTAATTATGGTTTTATCGGGCAATTTATCCGGTGCTGGTTCTTCTTCGAAATACTCCCAGGGTATTGCGGGATATACTACATAACTTGTTACTCTAAACTTTCTATAAAGTGTTCTAGCAGTATATGTTGAGTTCGATATTCTCACATCAGCTATGGAAAACAATTTCTCATAGAAACCTGGGAAACGATACATTTTTACGAATTCGGCGATGTTATCTTTGGTAAGTTCTTCTTCGAACGGATAGTGAATATAGATTGCTGTTGGTGTTTTAGGGCTCACTACTTTAATTAGCATGTTATATATAGGTTCCTGTATCATAATCAATGCTGTATCGTATTCTTCCTTTTCAAAAAGCTTAAAGAGAGTTAAGTGTACTTGCAATATTTTTTCGTGTACTTCGTTTAAACCGAATCTTTTTCTTTCAAAGAAAAATGTTTTCAGACTACTTATTTGATAAATAAAGTCCTTGTCTATAGAGGATGTAAGAACGTGTACTTCATGTCCTAGCTTATTTAGTTCATTAATTAGAATTTTTGTTAATACTTCGCTTCCACCCATGACTGAGAGATGTGGATGAATTATTAAAATTTTCAAACCGTATCAACCTACCCATTCTTTACATACTAAATTATCACATTCTAAGTTAAGTAGCAGATTAATCTTATATACGCTGGAGACTTATATACTAGTAAGTGATAAATTTTACCCGGGTAAAACTATGGCAAGCGCACCCACAACTTCTAAAATAGCCTTTCTGATAGTGGGCATTATAATAGGGATAATAATAGGTTACGGGATAGGTTATGCTACAATAACGCCTCAGCAAGTTACAGTAACAACTACAACCACTGTAACTTCGCCAGCAACTGTAACAGCTACACCTACTGAGAAGGTTAAGCTTATTGTTATTGGGCCATGGGCGGGCGCTGAAATGGAAGCTTTTCAGCAAGTACTTAATAAGTTCATGGAGGAACATCCCAATATTGAAGTGGAATATAGGATTTACAGAGCCGAAGATCTTGCATCAATAGCTCCACCCCAGTTTGAAGCCGGAATGGCTCCAGGTGACGTAGTATTTTCTGCTTGGGGCTGGTGGGTTAAGGAGATGGGTGAAAAAGGACACCTAATGGATCTTAGCGGTCTCGTTAACACTGACGAGTTCGTTTCAGGAATATTTGATCCTGTAAAGAGCGGAGATAAAATATATGGATTACCATTTACTGCCTGGGCGAAGCCCGGATTCTGGTATCGTAAATCATTCTTCCAAGCGCATGGATTACAGGAGCCTAAGTCATGGGATGAGTTCCTACAGTTGCTTGACAAGATAAAAGGTATTAGTGGTATTGAAGCACCCATAGTTACAGGAGACAGTGTAGGATGGCCTATAAGCGACGTAACAGAACACTTCATAATAACCTTCGGCGGTATCGATATGCAACTTCAGCTTATTAAGGGTGAGCTTAAATTCAACGATCCACAGGTAAAAGCGATTTTCGAAAACTATCTGGTACCTCTCATTAAGAATGGGTACTTTAGTGAACCAATAGAATGGACCAAGGCAATTGAGGAATGGTGGAACGGCAAATACGCACTATACTTCATGGGAACATGGCTTACAGGAATGGTTGACGACCCCAACGACTTAGGATTCTTCCCGCTACCCGGATGCGAAGGCGTTGTTATGGGTACTGACTACGTTTTCGTACCTAAATACACTGAGCACCCAGAGGAAGCATTACTTCTAGCTAAATGGTTAGCAACTGAAGGGCAAAGAGTACATGTTGGAACACGTGCCGGAAAGTATGCAACATGGCTCAAAGTTAGCGTTGAAGACCACTGGACACCTATGCAAGTAGTTTATGAGAAACTATCTAAAATGAAGCCTGTACCTGACCTTGACGACAGCGTTGGCGGTGATTGGCAGAAACTCTTCTGGGACCAACTAAAGCTACTATGGGTTGAACCCGATAAGCTAGATGAAGTATTAAATACTTTAACTGAGAATTTCCCGAAAGAGTAGCTTCAAACTGGCGAGGCGCGGTAATGTCATCGCTTAAACTGTCCCCAAAAAGAATTACCTTTTTTATTCCAGCCCTTATCCTCATATTAGTGTTTGTCGTATACCCTATTATTGCAACTATTCTTCTAAGCTTCAACATAAACCCTATTTTCGGGGTAAACATTGTAGAAAGACCTCCGGGATTAGAAAACTACGTGAAAATAGTTTTCGATAAGAAATTCATTAATCCTGAAGGTATTAAAACACTAAGTTTCCCCATGGGGGCAATAGTTCACAATATCATATGGATAGCTATACACTTACCATTAACCCTCATTGTAGGTATTTTATTTGCAGTTTTCCTACAGTATGTTAAAGGAGGTAGTATCATTAGATCGTTCATTTTCTTGGGAATGGTTATACCCATGATTGTCGGAGGCTTACTCATACAATTCAGTTTCGATAAGGATCTTGGAGTAGTTAATCTTTTACTTAGAATTTTCGGTTTAGGTTTCCTAGCTAAAACCTGGACAATATATCCCGATACAGCCTTGTTTTCACTAATACTCGGCTCTGTATGGTTATGGTCAGGCTTTACCGTGACAATGTATTCTGCAGGTTTATCATCACTACCTCGTGAAGTTATTGAAGCAGCTATTGTAGATGGCGCTGATTTTAAAACAATACTTTTCAAAATAATAATACCTATGCTTAAGCCTGTGACGTTAACTGTTGTCGCCATGACTATTCTATGGGATCTCAAAATATTTGACATAGTTTACGCATCAACGCAAGGAGGGCCGGGAGGAGCTTCAACAGTTCTAGCGTTGCTAATGTATGAGTACTTCGCTAGGTTAGGAGACTATGCTATGTCAGCTACTGTAGCAACAATTCTAACGATAATAGTGATACCAGTAGTTATTTTTTGGATTAAATCCATTATGAGAGGTGAAAAGGAGTAATGGGGAAAGCGTTTAAACTTAGAAAACCTGGGCTTTTAGGTTCACCGTTTAAAATACTTGTCCTGAATTTCGTAGCGTGGATTGTAGGGGTTTTATGGATAACACCTTTCATAGGAATTTTCATGACAAGTATTAGGCCTTTTAGAGAAGTTGTTCTCTACGGTTGGTGGGCTTTATCACCACTCACGTTTACTCTTAAGAATTACGTTGATGCATTATTTAATCCAATGTTCTCTTTAGGGAAAGGGATACTTAGTTCATTCATAATCGCAATACCTAGCACATTAATACCTGTAGGTATTGCTGCTTTAACAGCTTATGGTTTCGCACGCTTCAGCTTACCTGTTAAGAAGTACTTGTTTGTAACAATACTTTTCCTAATGGCTGTTCCACAGCAAATGACAATAATCCCAATATTCTTTCTTCTAAAAAACCTTCACTTACTAAACACGTATCTTGGATTAATACTTGTACATTCATCATGGGGTATTCCATGGATAACGTTTTTCCTAAGAAACTATTTCTCACTACTACCTGTGGAACTTGAGGAAGCAGCTAGAGTTGATGGTGCAACGGACTTCCAAGTTTTTAGAAAAGTTGTTTTGCCTCTAGCATTGCCCGGACTTATTTCAGCATCGGTTCTACAGTTCGCATGGGTTTGGAACGACTTCTTCTTCGCATTAATGCTAATATTCGACCCTAACAAAATGGTTGTAACACAAATGCTACCTAGACTTAAAGGACAATATCAAGTTGATTGGGGACTTCTATCTTCAGGATCTATTATTGCTATGCTTGCACCTCTCCTAATATATGCCCTATTTAATAGATACTACATGAGAGGGTTTAGAGGATGGGCTATGAAGAGGTGAAACAGGCATGGCCAAAGGTGTAAAAATAGTTAACATATGGAAGATTTTTCCACCAAAGGTTATTGCACTAAAAAATATTAATGTTGAAATTAAGCCTGGAGAATTCTTCGTAATTCTTGGCCCGTCAGGTTCGGGTAAAACAACACTTCTTAGGATTATTGCTGGATTAGAAATACCAACAAAAGGCAAAATAGTTATCGGCAATAAGGAGGTTGTAAGTGCTGAAGACGGAGTTTTTGTAGAACCTAGAGATAGAAACATTGGAATGGTATTTCAAAATTGGGCACTATATCCTCACATGACAGCTTATGAGAACATAGCTTTCCCTCTGAGACTTAAGAAGCTTCCTGAAGACGAAATTAGGAGAAGAGTTAAAAAGGTTGCTGAAGCCCTTGGAATAGCCGATTTACTTAACCGTAAGCCAGCCCATATGAGCGGTGGTCAGCAACAAAGAGTAGCTGTTGCTCGCGCATTAGTTAAACAACCAGACGTACTACTGCTTGATGAGCCCTTTAGCAATTTAGATGCAAGAATTAGGGTTACGGCTAGAGAGTTCGTTAAGGAAATACAGAAGAAACTTGGAATAACAACAATACTTGTAACCCACGATCAAGCTGACGCTTTCGCCGTTGGAGATAGAGTAATGGTTTTGAGAAGGGGTGAAGTACAACAAGTAGGTATTCCCGAGGAGCTTTACAATAACCCAGCAAACATCTTCATAGCGAACTTCATAGGTGATCCACCAATGAACATTTACAAGCTTCCAACATCTCATAAGATAGTTGAAAGTTTAGGTATTCCTTCAGAAATAGGTAAGGAATACGGTGAAGTTTTCATTGGAATACGTCCGGATGAAGCGGTAGCTTTAGAACCAACTAGTGAAGGACATTTGGAAGGTAAAGTTGTTATAGTAGAATATGTTGGATCGCGTAGATATGCGAAAGTCGATGTTGGCGATGGACTATCGCTAAGGGTTCTTCTAGAATGCAATGCGGACCACGGAGACCAAGTTAAAATAAAAGTGTATAAATTACACGTATTTGCATCGGAAGGTAAGAGGTTAACAACAATAACGTATTAGCTGATTATTTCCACGGTAATGTAGTGTGCTTCAACATCTTCTACGGAGGCCCCTAAGCCTCCAATACTTAGTTCCTCCCCCTCCTTAGTTTCGACAATTATAGTTCTTGTTCTATCATCGGGGCTTCTGTAAACTCTCTTAGCATAAGCCTCTAATTCAGCAGGCTTACCTGTTTTGACCCATTTACCAACAACGTTGACAAGCACTGTGTAGTTTTCTTTTAGCGCTCTATCTATTATCGGCATGACTAACCATTGATGCTTGGCGAAGTACTTATCTCCTCTTCTAACTTCGAATTCCTTTATTACTTCAACATTTCTCCAGTATCCGAAATAGTATGTATCATTTAGAAGAACAAGCAGTTCAGGTTCCGTTGTAAACAAAGCATATCCTTTACCGAAAATCACAGCTCTTTTAAAGTCTTGCTCAAAAGCTTTTATGAAACCTGTCGACTGATATAGGAGCCTTATGTTCCTTATACCCTCAATTTTCTTAATTACTTTCTCATTAGGATACTCTATTAGCGTTATCGAGAACGGAATAGATGACTCCTTAGAGAGCTTATCGGTTAGTGTCGTAAGTATCTGCGATAGAATGTTAAGGTTTAATGAAGCGTATCCGTCAATTGTCATTTGCTTAATCCACTCGATAGTTCTTTCAACACTCGCTTCCATGCTATGGGAAACCCATAAGTATGGTTCATGTGTTTCCGTTGTCTTATAGAGTTTCTCAAGTTCTTCAACTACCCTATTGTTAAGACTCATTATTTGCTCAATATATGATCTAACATATCTCGTTAAAGCAATACTTGGAGGAAGAGCCCTGTACTTTCTTGGCCTACCAGCCTTAATTTCTATGAGCCCCTTCCTACATAGACTTTCAAGAACATCGTACACTCTTGGCAAAGGTATTCCAGCTTTAGAAGCCAATTTAGGAGCAGTTTCCTCGCCTATCCTTAGCAAGGTGAGGTATGCTTTTCCCTCATACCCCTTTATTCCGAGGACTTCTAGTGACTTAAGAATTATGTCCATGTTCTCCTCCATAGCCGAAGACCCTAATTTATCTCTCAAAAGTGATAATTTCTAGGTAACTTCTATATACTTCAAATAGTATATGTTACATTAAGCAATTTAAGTGATGCGGCATGAAGGTCTCTGATTTACTGCAACGCAGAATTCTTGAATATAAGGAAATAATCGGTTTACAGAAAATAAATGAGCTATTAAATCTCGCTGAAACATTGGAGAACATTAAAGTTGCACATGTGAACTCTACAGCATATGGTGGTGGTGTTGCTGAAATACTCTATAATCTAGTGCCTCTGATGAAGGATATTGGGATAGATACTGAATGGTTCGTTATAGAAGCTCCTAACGAGTTTTTCAAAATAACTAAGAAAATACACCATGGACTACAGGGAATGGAAGTTGGGGTTTCAGAAGAAGAGAAGAGATTCTACATGAACGTTTTGAAGGAAAACTTAAGCAAAATAGATTTAGCGAAGGACATCATTGTTATTCACGACCCTCAACCCCTAGGGTTAAGAACCCTAGTTAAGCAGGGCTTTAGCAAATGGATTTGGAGATGCCACATAGACTTAACATCACCATATAAGCCCATATGGGATTTCGCTAAAGAAATGCTTAGGAAATATGATGCTTCAATATTTCACATAAAAGAATTTATTCATCCTGATACTCCTACACCTAAAA
>Ga0190363_1000081_pt1 | contig 52303 bp, 59 predicted proteins | sample 48721867_MG_FD_161272 | JGI IMG/M metagenome (GOLD analysis project Ga0190363, IMG submission 161272) | Hydrothermal vent microbial mat bacterial communities from Southern Trench, Guaymas Basin, Mexico - 4872-18-6-7_MG | ecosystem: Environmental > Aquatic > Marine > Hydrothermal vents >...
AACTGGGCTTACCAACAGGCAAAAAACGAATGGGTATTTAGTTTAGATGCTGATGAGAGGTTAACTCCGGAGTTAAAGAAGGAAATTATTGAAGTTTTAAGTTCGAGTCCTTCCCACAGTGCTTATACTGTACCACGCAAAAACTTTATAGGAAATTACTGGATAAGATGGGGAGGGTTATACCCTGCCCCTCAGATAAAATTATTTAGGAAGGATAAGTTTAAGTGGGAGGAGGTAGAAGTTCATCCTAAAGCGTTTTTGGAGGGTAGTTGCGGACATCTAAAAAATTCCCTTATCCATTACACCTATAGAAATTGGGGAGATTTTTTAAATAAAGTTAATAAGCAAACTACCTTAGAAGCAATTAAATGGTAGAAGTTATCCTTAGTAAATCCTAAGAAAGCTCATTATAAGATGAATCTAATTCACGTCTTATGGAGGATGTTAGATAGATTCATAAGGACTTTTTTAGTAAAGAAAGGTTATCGTGACGGTTTTGTTGGCTTTATGGTGGCTTATTTTTCTTCTCTCTATCAAATTGTAAGTTATGCTAAGTATAAAGAGCTGATTAAACACCACAAAACCCCTCCAAATGAGACAAAACAAGTCTGACTTGAAATGTCTCATTTGAGGGGAGAGTAGAGTTAGGAGGAAGTTTTAAATTTTAGCCAGTTGAATTATTTACTGGATGAAAATGTATAAAAGGTTCATTTTAATAACTTTTTTAATTTTAATTTTTATACTTCAGGTTATTCCTGTAGCGGCTTCTTCAGAAGTCAGTAATTTAGATAAGGTTGTGCATTTCTTCATATACTTCTTTCTAACTTTTTTATTTTTCTGGAACGGCTTTTCTCTGAAAAAGTCTATAGTTTTTGCTATTAGTTATGGAGTCTTAATGGAGATAGTTCAAATTCCTCTCTCCTATAGAGATTTTTCTTTCTATGATTTTTTAGCTAATTGTTTAGGGAGTTTTAGCTTTAGAGGAGTTTATTGGTTAAAAGTTAAGAGATATGGATAAGCTTCCTATTTCGTAGTTATTCTTATAAAAATGAAGAGAAAAATATAGCTAATTGTATAAATTCAGTATTAGGCTGGGTTGATGGGATAATTAAATACCGTAACTTGACAGAATTTTTTGAAAATAAAGTGTCAAGTTAGGGCTGTAACTTGACAAAATCTTTTGAAAAGAAAATGTCAAGTTAGGAGGAGAAGTGGAGAAGGAGGTTTTAAAAATATTTAATCCTTATAAGAAAGTGATTTATGAAGGGGGTATCTATCACGTAATCCAGCGAGCTCCCGGCAAAGATGTATTATTTTTAGAAGATAAAGATTATCTCTATTTTCTTCACTTATTGAAAGAGACCAAGATTAAATTCTCTTTAGATATTTTTTGTTTCTGTTTAATGCTTAATCATCTTCACCTTTTGTTAAAAATAAATAAAGCAAATCTTTCTGAGGCGATGAAGTCGCTTTTTACCCGTTATGCTCTATATTTTAATTCCAAATATCAAAGGAAAGGACATGTTTTTTATGGGAATTATCGAGCCTCTTTATGTTTGGATGAGAATTATTTAATCTCAGCTTCAGTATATATTCACCTAAATCCTTCTAAAGCTGGGTTGGTTAAGTCTCCCTTAGATTATAGATGGTCTTCTTTAAAAGCATATTTACAGCTTCCCCGAAATACATTTTTGGACTATAAGTATATTCTTAGTATCCTTGGACAAGAGCTGAAGAGAGCTTCTTTAGTTTATTCACAGATTTTGGGAGTTTCTGAAGATTTAGAATTTAAAAATATATTAGAGGATAGGAAGTTTTTAGAAAAGTTTACTTTTAAATTTATTAGCAAGATAAAGAAAATTTTGAATAAGAAACCAAATATTGAAGATGAAATAAGTAAATATTTTGAGCTTATAGAAAATAAAAGACGTTTAAAGAAGCCTCAATATTTACAGGCGAGAAAATATCTAATAGAGCAGTTAAGATCAAGAGGCTATACAATAAAGGAGATTGCTGAAATGTTAAATATATCTCGACAAAGCATATATACTACTTTAAATTCATAACTTGACAAAATCTTTTGAAAATAAAGTGTCAAGTTAGGGCTGTAACTTGACAAAATCTTTTGAAAAGAAAATGTCAAGTTAGGAGGGGAGATGAAGAAAGGAATGTTATTTATAGTTTTTATGCTGGTGGGAAGTAGTGCTTTTTCTTTGGATTTCTCTAAAGTCTGGGGAGTAGATAATGAGCTTTATTCAATAGAAGTTAGCCCTTTTGATGAGAATATATTATTTGTAGGTTCAAGCAGAGCTTTATATAAAAGCATAGATGGGGGTAAGACTTTTCGAAAGGTTTTAGTAATAAAAGGAGATTTAAAATCAATAAATGATATTCTTTTTGACCCTTACCAGGCTAATATAATATATCTGGCTACTGATTCCGGAGTTTATTTAAGTAAAGATTCTGGAGAGAGTTTTTCTAAGATATTTAAGACTGTAGATGAACAAGAGAATTATATAAAGTGTTTGTCTTTAGCTAAAGACAGAGAACTTCTTTATTTAGGGACAAGTCAAGGATTATATTTAGCTGAAGAGAACTTCTATAAGTTTAGAAGAGTACCTAATTTAGGTGAAGATACCCAAGTATACGATATTGAAATTCTTCCTGATTTAGACATTGTTATTTTAGCCAGTTCTAAAGGCATTTACTTAGCTGATAAAAAGTTAGAGAGGATAGAAAGAGTTTTTGTAGCCAGGAGTTATAGAGAAGAGGGAGAAGAAGAGAATTTCAGGAACATACCCCAGTGTATTTATTTAGATAGAGATACTCAGAATATTTATTTAGGAATTACTTCTGGATTGTTTGTTTCTAAGAATAGAGGAAAGACCTGGCAAAGATTAAATCTTGGCGGGCTAAATAGTCTGGATATAAGAGAGGTAAACAAAGCTCCTAATAAAAATATTTTATATTTAGCCACAGAAGAAGGTTTATACGAATTAAATCTTAAAGATAGAACTCTTAATAATATTTTAGGAGGCGCTTCTTCTGAAGTAAGAGATTTAGCCTGGGTTAAGGGAGTATTATTTTTAGCTACTTCTTCAGGTTTATACAAGAGGCAATTGGAAAGTTCAGAGTCAGCTGATAATATAGAAAAATATTTTAAGGATGAACCCACTTATTTAAAGGTCCAGGAGAAAGCCTTAAACTATAATCATCTTCATCCGGATATTATAAAGAATTGGAAGAAGAGGGTAAGGTTAAGGGCCTTATTTCCTACCTTAAGTTTAGATTATGATAAAACAATCAGTGTCTCTACTAATCCTAGTTATAAAGAAGCAGTGGTTGGCCCCCGTGATTGGAGTGTAGGTTTATCCTGGAATATAGGAGATTTAATCTGGAATAGTTATGAAGATGATATAGATAGTAGAGCCCGCTTAGATACCCAGACCCGAATTGACTTATTAGACGATTTAAGAAGAATTTATTTTGAGAGGAGAAGAGTAAAATTTGAGCTGATAAAAAACCCTCCTCAGGATGAACAGGAACTTCTTAAAAAGAAACTTTATTTAGAAGAACTTACCGCGGCTTTAGATGCTTATACGGGAGGCTGGTTTTCTCAGGAGATAAAGAGGAAGGAGTAATTATAATGAGTAAAAAAATAGCTTTTATCTTAGCTGGGGGTAAGGGTGAGAGGCTCTGGCCTTTATCCCGGGAAAATTATCCCAAACAGTTTGTAGAATTTAAGGAGGGTTATTCTCTATTTAAACTTACTCTTAAAAGGCTCCGGTCTTTTTTTACCCCTTCTTCTATCTATATAATTTCTTCTTTAGATTATAAGTTTACGGTTTATAACCAGATAGAAAGCTCAGATTTTTTAAATAAGAAAGAAAAGGATAGATTAAAAGAGAATTTGGTAATTGAACCTGCCTCTAAGAATACTGCCCCAGCTATTCTTTTGGGAGTAAAGTATTTAGAAGATAAAATTTCTGATGAAGATATAATTTATGTATTTCCTTCTGACCATTTTATAACCCCTATTTCAAAATTTATTTCTTCTTTAAAGAAAGCTAAAAAACTGGCCGGCAAAGATTTAATCGCGGTTTTTGGTATAAGCCCTTTAAAAATTCAGCCTGGTTACGGTTATATCTTAACTGAAGGTAGTAAAGTTAAAAAATTTATAGAAAAGCCCCAAAACTCTTTGGCTAAAAAATTGATTAAAAAAGGTGCTTTCTGGAATGCAGGTATCTTTTGTTTTAAGAAAAGAGTCTTTTTGGAAGAGCTTAAAAAATATGCTGATAAAATATATAAACCCTATGAATTTAGCTGGAATAAATTCATAAAGGAATTCTCTAAAGTCCCTAAAGATTCAATTGATTACGCTTTAATTCAGAAGACAAAAAGATTAGGATTCATCAAATTTGAAGGAGAGTGGACTGATTTAGGAAACTGGGAGAGTTTCTTAGAGTTTTATTCCCAGAATAAAGAGAACTATATAGTAGGTAAAGCTTATCTAATTAATTCTAAGAATTGTTTGGTGTTTTCTCCTTACCGATTAGCTGCCTTAATAGGATTGGAAGATAGCTTAGTGATAGATTCCCCGGATGCTTTTTTGGTTTTAAAGAAGGGAAAAGCTTCAGAGGTGAAAGATTTAGTAAATATACTAAAAAAAGAAAATAAAGATATAGTGAAAGAAAGCCCTACAGTTTACAGACCTTGGGGTTATTATACAGTATTGAAAAAGGCTAATAATTATAAGGTAAAGGAAATTGGGGTTTACCCCAAAAAATACATCTCTCTTCAGAAACATAAGTTTAGAAGCGAACACTGGAATGTAGTAGAAGGAAAGGCTGAGATTACTTTAGGTAAGAAAAAGTTTATAGTAAAAAGAAATCAAAGTATTTATGTTAAGCCCAAATGTAAACACAGGGTTTATAACCCTACCAATAAGATTTTGAAGATAATTGAAGTCCAGATTGGTTCTTATTTAGCCGAAGATGATATTCAAAGGTTTGATGCCTACTAAAAAGAGGGCTTCTTTTTTAATAATAAACCCTTTTGGAATAGGGGATGTTTTATTCTCTACACCGTTAATAAGGAATATAAAAGAATGTTTTCCTTCCTCCCGGATTTATTATCTTTGTAATAAGAGGGCTTATCCTGTTTTAAGGTTTAATCCTTTAATAGAGAGAGTATTTATTTACGAGAGAGATGAGTTTGAGGAAATAAAGAAAGTTTCTAAATTGAAGTGGGCCAAAAAAGGGCTCAGTTTTATTTCCGAGATTAGAAAGGAAAAAATAAAGGTAAGTATAGATTTATCTCTGAACTCTCAATATGGTTTTTTTTCTTTTCTGGCAGGAATAAAAGAAAGGGTAGGTTTAGATTATAAAAGAAGAGGCTGCTTTTTAACCAGAAAGATAAAAATAGAAGGTTTTGAAAGTAAACACGTTGCTGATTACTATTTAGATGCTTTAAAGCTATTAGGGATTGAGCCCAAACCTTATAATTTAGAAGTTTATGCTTCTAAAGAAAGCAGGGAAAAAGTAGATAACTTTCTTAAAGGTAAGATTTTTAGGGAAGACTTAGTTATTGGAATAGCTCCCTGTGGAGGAAAGACTTTAGATAAACAAGCCTTCAGAAAGCGCTGGCCAGAGAGAAATTTTTCTTTACTTATTGAAAGAATAATTTCTGAATTGGGAGCGAAGATTTTTATTTTTGCTGGGCCTGATGAAGCCCAAGATGTAGAGAGGATTATTTCTAATATAAACTCCGACAATATATTTAACTTTACCGGTCTGGGGTTAGAAGAAGTGATAGCTCTGATAGAGAAGTGTTTTTTATTTTTAGGTAATGATTCAGGTTTACTTAAAGTTGCCAATGCTTTAGATAAAAAAATTGTAGCTATATTTGGTCCGGTAAGTGAAAAAGTTTATGGTCTATATCCCTTTAAACCTTCTCAGCATATTATTTTGAAAAAAGATTTGCCCTGTAGGCCTTGTTATAAGAAATTCAGGCTTCCTGAGTGTCCTTATGATGTAGCCTGTCTTAGAGATATAACTGTGGAGGAAGCCTTTTCAGCGGTTACCAGACTTATTTCTTCCTGATACTGTAACTTGACATAATCTTTTGAAAATAAAGTGTCAAGTTAGGGCTGTAACTTGACAAAATCTTTTGAAAATAAAGTGTAAAGTTAAAATTTAGAAGAATGTTAAGATTATAATTGGCAAGATTAAAAACAGGGTATGAGCTGGTCAAAAGAAGGAGTACAAGTACTTTTTAAACTGAGGGTTCTCAAACAAAATAAAGAAGATTGGGATAAGTTTTTTGAGGAGTTAAAATGGAATTAAGCTTACATCAATTTTGGGGACGTAATCGAATCCAAAAATTTCCTTTACAATAAAATATGATGATTGTATAATTTATTTTCTGTAAGTTAGCCATGAAAGTGTTGAAGTTAGGTTTACCTAAAGGTAGTTTACAGGAAGCAACGTTAGAACTTTTTAGAATGGCGGGATTTAATATCTCGGTGAACCCCCGTTCTTATTTTCCCTCTATCGATGATTCTGAGATTAAACCTGTCCTTTTAAGAGCACAGGAAATGTCTAGGTATGTGGAAGAAGGTGTTCTAGATTGTGGAATAACAGGAGAAGATTGGATATTGGAAAATAACTCCCATGTTTTAAGGTTGGAGGAATTAATTTACGCTAAAAAGACACTTAAGCCAGTAAGATGGGTTGTGGCGGTAAGAAAAGATTCTTCTATAAAGAGTATAAAAGACTTAAAAGGAAAGCGTGTAGCTACGGAATTAGTTAACTATACCAAGCAGTTCTTCAGGAAGAAAAAGATTAATGTAGAGGTAGAATTTAGCTGGGGAGCAACAGAAGTGAAAGTAAAAAGTGGACTTGTTGATGCTATTGTGGAGCTTACCGAAACTGGAGAATCTTTAAAGGCTAATAATTTGAGAGAGATTGCCTGTGTGTGCATTTCTACCCCAAAGTTTATTGCTAATAGAGAAGCTTACCGCAACAAATGGAAAAAGAAAAAAATGGAGAATATTTTACTCCTTCTTAAAGGAGCCTTGGAAGCTAAAGGTAAAGTAGGTCTGAAGTTAAATGTTCATAAAAATAATTTGGAAAAAGTATTAAAGCTTCTTCCTGCGTTAAAGAAACCGACAATTTCCACCCTTACTTTAAAAGGGTGGCATGCTTTAGAGGTAATTATTGAGGAGAGTCAAGTTCGTACGCTTCTTCCTAAGTTGAAAGAGGCAGGAGCCCAGGGTATTATTGAGTACCCCTTAAATAAATTAATATACTAGACCTCTAAGGAGGTAATATGCCCTGCGGAAGGAAGAGAAAGTTAAAAAAAGTAAAGCGTCATTGGTATAAGAAGAGACGGAAGCAGCAGAGGCATAAAAAGAAGTAGTTCTTCAGAAATTGATGAAGAAATTTTCTCTCTTTTTTTTAATTTTACTGATTAGCTTCCCCTTTTACCTTTACTCTTTAGATGAAATTTCCTCAGCTCAAGTAGCTGGCTATCTAAGAGGGTTTTTATATATCCAGGATGGTAAATACCAGCAAGCTTTCCAAGAATTTGAAAAATTAAAACGTTTAGATCCTAATTCTAGTCACCTTCATCTGAAAACAGGTTTTCTTCTTCTTAAACTAGGGAAAACTTCAGAGGCAGAGGTAGCTTTTAAGAAAGCAAAGGAGTTAGACCCTAATAACTTAGATGCTTCAGTAGCTTTAATTTTTCTTTATGCAGGTAAAAAGAGAACTAAAGAGTTAGAGAGTGAGTATCAGTACTTTTTAGAGAAAGCTCATCAGCTTCGCCCCGAGAATATAAAAATTTCTGAATACTTAGGGCAATTTTATTTCTACAAGAAGATGCCCCAGCAAGCTATAAGAGTTTACCAAACTATAGTAAAACAAAAGCCAGATTATGCTGATGGTTATTTCTGGCTAGGCTACTTCTACGAAGAAATAAATGATAGAAAGAAAGCTATTCAGATGTGGAAGAAAACGATAAAATTAAACCCCAACCATGCCGAGGCCCTAAATTCTTTAGGGTACATATATGCTGAGGAAGGACTAAATTTAGATGATGCTGAAAGACTTATAAAAAAGGCTTTAGAGAAAGATCCTAACAATGGTGCTTATTTAGATAGTTTAGGCTGGGTTTATTTTAAAAAGAGAGATTACCAGAAGGCAAAGGAATTTCTTCTTAAGGCTTTAAATTATCTTGAGGAGCCTACTATCTATGAACACTTGGGAGACCTCTATATAAGATTAAAAGATTTTGAGGAAGGATTAAGATACTATAGAGAAGGATTAAAACTGGACAAAGATAATGTTTCTCTAAAAAAGAAGGTAGAAAAATATGAAAGAAGAATTAAAGCAACTTTACAAGACCGCTAATAAGATAAGAAAGTTGATTATTCAAATGACAGCTCGTGCAGGAAGCGGTCATCCGGGAGGGTCTTTATCTAGTACAGAGATTGTTACTTGTCTCTACTTTAAAGTGATGCGCCATAATCCCAAAGACCCTAAATGGCCTAAAAGGGACCGTTTTCATCTTTCTAAGGGACACGCTTGTCCTGTTCTCTATGCTGCTTTAGCCTTGAGTGGATATTTTAAAATTGATGAGCTTTGGAATTTAAGAAAGTTAGGTTCTATACTCCAAGGTCATCCTGATCGTCGTACTCCTGGAGTAGAGGTAGCAAGTGGTTCTTTAGGACAAGGACTCTCTGTAGCTTTAGGGATGGCTTTGGCAGGTAAAATAGATAACCAGGATTGGCGAGTTTACTGTCTTATGGGTGATGGAGAGATTCAAGAGGGTAATATTTGGGAAGCAGCTATGGCAGCACCTCACTTTAAACTAGATAATCTTTGTGGGATTGTGGATTATAACCATTTTCAAATTGATGGTCGCACTGAGGAGATAATGAATTTGGAGCCTTTAGTAAATAAATGGGAGTCTTTTGGTTGGCACACTATTCAATGTGATGGGCACAATATTAGAGAACTTCTGGAAGCATTTGAGGAGGCAAAATCTGTGAAACAAAAACCTACAGTGATTATTGCTCATACCGTTAAGGGTAAAGGTGTTTCTTTTATGGAGCATGTTGTGGATTTCCATGGACGTGCTCCTACAGAAAAAGAAAAGGAGGGTGCTCTAAAGGAGTTAGAAGAGTTAGATAAAATAATAGAGAAGAGAGAGCCAGATGAGTGAAGTTGAATTTCTTTATGCTCGAGATATTTATGGTAAAACTTTAGTAGAGTTAGGGAAAAAAGACCTTAATGTTGTAGTATTGGATGCAGATCTTTCTGCATCTACACGAACTAGCATGTTTGGGAAGGTGTTTCCTGGCCGGTTTTTTAATTTCGGGGTGGCAGAGCAAAATATGATGGCTGCAGCAGCAGGACTTGCCAGTTGTGGGAAGATAGTATTTGTATCTACTTTTGCTATGTTTGCTACCGCACGGGCATTGGATCAGTTAAGAAATACTGTTTGCTACAATGAATTTAATGTAAAGATAGTAGCCACTCATGGTGGAATTACTGTAGGAGAAGATGGATCTTCTCATCAGGCATTGGAAGACATTGCTTTTTTAAGGTCCATCCCTAATATTAGGATAATAGTTCCTTCTGATGCACCTGAGACTAAAGATGCGGTGCTTTCTGCTTACCAAACCTCTGGTCCTTTTTATATTAGGTTAGGAAGAGCAAAAGTTCCTACTATACCTTTTAAGAAAAAGTTTGTTTTAGGAAAAGGATATATTTTGGGAGAAGATAGTTTAGATAAAGAAAAAGATGTAGCAATTATTGCGTGTGGGGTTATGATTTACGAGTCCCTCCAGGCAGCTAAGATTTTAAAAGAGAAAGGCATCACCGTTACAGTAGCTAACTTTCATACGATAACTCCTATAGATGAGGAGTTAATAGTTAATTTAGCTAAGAGACATCGTGCTCTCCTAGTATGTGAAGAGCATCAAAGCAGAGGAGGACTTTACTCAGCAGTATGTGAGACTTTGGCCAAGTTCTATCCTAAGAGAGTAGAAAGTATTGGGATAGACAACAGATTCGGTCAATCTGGTTCTCCTAAGGAGTTGATGCAGGAGTATGGGCTTTCCTCAGAATTTATTGCTACAAAAGCAGAAAAACTTTTGCAGGGTTAAGCTTATTTGTCCTGCCAAAATTAATCTCTATCTTAACATTTTAGGAAAGTATCCAAATGGTTTCCACAGAATAGAGAGTATTGTCAACAGAATTTCCCTTTATGATGAGCTTACTATAAAAGTTAGTAAACATCCTCAGATACGTTTTTTCTGTAGTGATAAGAGCCTAGAAAAAGATAACCTCTGTGTTAGGGCAGTAACTTTATTAAGAGAAAAGTTTAAAATAAAACAGGGTTTTACTCTTTATCTTCGCAAGAATATTCCTGTAGGAGGAGGACTAGGGGGAGGTTCATCTGATGCTGCTTCTACTATTTTAGGGATAGATATTCTTTTAAACCTTGGCCTTTCTTCTTCAGAATTGCACGCCTTAGGTAAAACTTTAGGTAGTGATGTAAACTTCTTTCTTTGTGGAGCCAGTTTCGCTTACCTTTCTGGGAGAGGAGATGAAGTGAAACCATTAGAAACAGATATTAAACTCCTTTATTTAATTGCTTATCCTAACTTGAAGCTTTCTACCAAGTTAGTTTACCAAAATGTAAAAGCAAAATTGACAAATTATCTCGATAATGTTAAGATGATTTTTTATGCTTTAAAAGAAAGAGATTGGGCTCTTTTAGATTACAATCTATTTAATGTTCTGGAAGAAGGAGCCTTTTCTTTATCTCCTCTTCTAAAAAGAAATAAAATTTTTTTGAAGAGAAAAGGATTTAGAATGACAGGAAGTGGAAGTGCTTTCTTTACTATAGTGAAGAGGAAAGAGAACTTAACTACGATAAGAAGGGGATTTCCTAAGAACTGGGAGTGGTTCGTAGCTCAAAGTATGTAAAAAGGAGGGGTTTCCATGGAGATTACTGAAGTTAGGATTTCTCTTCGGGACGGTGAGAAAAAGCTTAAAGCTTATGCTACCGTCACTTTTGATAACTCCTTTGTGGTGAGAAACATCAAGGTAGTAGAGGGCAACCAAGGACTATTTGTAGCTATGCCGGCGAGGAAGATGAAACAGTTTTGTCCTCGCTGCGGTAAGAAGGTTGATGTGGGTTCTAAATTTTGCAACTGGTGCGGAGTGCAACTCCCTCCACCCCCTAAAGATTTAGCTAAGGATAGACAGAGTATGCATCAAGATTTAGCGCACCCCATCAACCAGGAGTTTAGGGATTATCTTCAAAGCAAAGTACTTGATGCTTACTATCGGGAGAAGGAAACACAGAGAAAGAGCGAGAGTAGAGATACTAAAGAATCCCCTTCTATTTAGAGCGTTTGTTAGATAATTTTGCCTCTGTTTGGTTTCTTTAAAGTAGTTTGCCCGGTGGTGTAACTGGTAACACACCAGAATTTGGATCTGGGTATTGAGGTTCGAGTCCTCACCGGGCAGTAGGAAAGTAATTGGGCGATAGCAGATTTAACTAACATAAGGATGGAGGCTAAGCAAAAGGAGTCTCGGAACAAATAAGTGCTTCGCACTCTCTGCTTTTCGCAGAGATTTGTTTCGAGTCCTCACCGGGCAGTAGGAAAGTAATTGGGCGATAGCAGATTTAACTAACATAAGGATGGAGGCTAAGCAAAAGGAGTCTCGGAACAAATATTTTTTAGACTTTTGCTTAGCAAAAGATTTGTTACGAGTCCTCACCGGGCAGTAGGAAGATAGTTAATCGAAAGGTATATTTAACTAACATAAGGTTGGATATTAAGCAAAAGGAGTCTCGGAACAAATATTTTTTAGACTTTTGCTTAGCAAAAGATTTGTTACGAGTCCTCACCGGGCAGTAGGAAACAAAAAATATGAGAAAACTTTCAGCAATAGTATTAGGAGCAGGTAAGAGTAAGCGTATAAGACTCGCTAGGCCAAAGGTCATTTTAGATTTAGGAGGAAGACCGCTAATTTTCTATACTTTAGATGTTCTCAAGAAATTGGGAATAGAAGATATTTCTTTGGTAGTTGGTTATAAGAAGGAAGAAGTTAAGAAGATAGTTAGAGAGAAGTTTCCTGATATAAGGTTTGTTCATCAGAAGGTATGTAATGGAACAGCTAAAGCAGTAGAGGTTGCTTTACCCTTTGCTAAAGAAGAAGATATTCTTGTTCTTTGTGGAGATACTCCCTTGATAGAGGCAAAGACCTTACGAAGATTTATTAACCTCTACTTTAAGGAGAATTCTCCCTGCGCTCTTATTAGCAGTAGGTTACCTTTCGATAGCGATTTAGGCAGAATCCTAAGGAACTCTGGAGGAGAAGTAATTAAAATAATAGAGAAGCAACAGTTAACTCATCCTATAGATGAGGTAAATAGTGGGATCTACTGTTTCAAAAAATCCTATCTTGGAAAAGGACTAAAGAAAATAAGGATGAATAAAAGAAAAAAGGAGTTTTTTTTAACCGATATTGTAGAGATATTTTCTCGCCAAAACTTAAAAATTTCCACTTACTTTTTAGAAGATTGGAGACAGATTATAGGAATTAACACTCAGAGTAATTTAGCTTTAGCATATAAGTTATTGAATGAGAGACTATTAGAGAGGGCAATGCGCAAAGGAGTAAGGATAATTGACCCTTACACTACTTTTTTAAGTTACGATACTAAAATTGGAAAAAATTCTATAATTTACCCCTTTACTTATATAGAGAAAAATGTTATAATTGGCACTAACTGTTCCATTGGTCCTTTTGTCCATTTGCGTCAAAATACTTACGTTAAAGAAGGTAGCTCTATTGGGAATTTTGTAGAGATAACTCGTTCTCAGGTTGGTCCTAAGATACGAGCTAAGCATTTCAGCTACATAGGAGATGCTATTATAAAAGAGGGAGTAAATATTGGAGCTGGGTTTGTTACTGCTAACTATGATGGTAAGCACAAATATAAAACACTCATTGAAGATTATGCTTTTCTTGGTTCCCATACGGTAATAGTAGCTCCTTGTAAGATTGGGAAGAATGCTCTAACAGGAGCAGGGGCAATAGTGACTAAGGAGGTAGAAAACAACACGGTGGTGGTAGGTATTCCTGCCAAACCTTTAAAGAAAAGGGAAAAGTGATGTTAGTGTTTAGTGGTAATGCCAATTTAGCTTTAGCGAAGAAGATATGCAAACACTTGGGAATAAGGTTAGGAAAAGCTTTAGTAGGTAGATTTAGTGATGGGGAAGTGAGAGTGAAAATAGAGGAAAATGTGAGAGGTAAAGATGTTTTTCTCATCCAGCCAACATCTCCTCCAGTAAATGAGAATCTTATGGAGCTTTTAATTATTCTCGATGCTTTAAAAAGAGCTTCTCCAAAGAGGATTACTGCTGTAATTCCTTACTTTGGGTATGCTCGCCAAGATAGAAAGGACCAACCTCGTGTTCCTATAACTGCGAAGCTAGTAGCAAATCTTTTAACTGTGGCAGGAGCAAATAGAATTTTAACTTTAGATTTACATGCTGGACAGGTTCAGGGTTTCTTTGATATTCCTTTAGACCATCTCTATGCTGTAAACGTATTTTTGGATTATTTTAAGAAGGTAAAACTAGATAATAACTTAGTAGTCGTTTCTCCTGATGTAGGAGGAATAAAGATGGCGAGAGCCTATGCTAAAAGATTTAGGGCTTCTTTGGCGATTGTAGATAAAAGAAGAAATTCTCCTGAATCTACAGAAGTTATGCATATCTTAGGAGAAGTAAAGGGTAAAAATGCTATTCTTGTAGATGATATTATTGCTACAGGGAGTTCTTTGGTTGAGGCAGCAAAAGCTTTAAAGATAGCAAAAGCTAAGAGAATCTATGCTTGTGTTACACATGGGGTTTTATCGGCTAACGTAATACAGAAACTAGAAGATTCCTTTATAGACTTTCTAGTAATTACCGATTCTATTCCTTTACCTAAAGAGAAACAAAGTAAAAAGATTAAAGTAGTATCAGTGAGTAAATTGTTTGCTGAGGCAATAAAAAGGATTCATCAAGAAAAATCTATAAGTATTCTCTTCGATTCTATAAGGAGTTAGAATATGGAGAAGGTCGGTATAAAAGCACTAAAAAGAGATAAGACAGGTAAAGAGATAGCTAAAAAGTTGAGAAAAGAAGGGTTCATTCCGGCAGTTATATATGGAAAGGATTTAAACATTCCTATAAAGGTTCCCATCACTGAGCTGAAAACTCTTAAAGCCTACCATTTTTCTGAAAGTAGCATTATAGAGATAATATTAGAGGATTGTAAGGAGAAGGCTAACAGAATTGCTACAGTAATAAAGGATATTCAGCTTCATCCATTAACCGAAGAAGTTCTCCATATGGATTTTCTAAAGGTATCTATGAAGGAAAGAATTAGAGTTAAAGTCCCCTTGGTGTTAAAAGGAGAACCTCAAGGAGTAAAAGAAGGAGGAGTTTTAGAGCAGATGCTTTGGGAGTTAGAAGTCGAGGCATTACCTTTAGAAATTCCTGAGAAGATAGAAGTAGATGTTTCCTCTCTTCAGATAGGTCACTCTATACACGTAGGCGATATTCATCTTACGGAGAAGATAAGGATTTTAGAAGATCCTGGAGAGACCATCATTACCATTGTAGCCAAGAAGGAAGAAGAAGTAGAAGAAGAGGTAGAGGAGGTAAGCGAGGAACCTGAAGTAATTAAGGAAAAGAAACCTCAGGAAGAAGGTTGAAAATTATTGTTGGTTTAGGTAATCCAGGTAAAACCTATATAAATAATCGTCATAATGTAGGATTTATGGTAGTAGATAAGATTGCTCAGAGAGAAAATTTAAAATTTAAGAAATCTTTTAGAGTAAAGGCAATGATTACTAAAGCAGTATCCGGAAAAGAAGAGATTCTTTTGGCAAAGCCTACTACTTTTATGAATAATTCAGGATTAGCTGCTAAACTTCTTCTTTCTGTTTATAGTCTTTCTAAAGAAAATTTTTTAGTTATTTATGATGATATGGATTTACCTTTAGGAAGAGTGAGGTTCGCTAGAAGAGGTTCCTCCGCAGGGCATAAAGGGATGGCTTCAATTATTTCTGCTTTAGGAAGTGAGGATATTCCTCGTTTAAGGATAGGTATATCTAAACCCTTGGAGGGAGAAGCAACAGATTACGTACTTTCTGATTTTACTCTTGAGCAGTTGCCTGTTGTAGAGAAAGTTGTTGAAGAGGCTGCTCAAGGTTGTTGGGAATGGGCAAATTTTGGTATAGAGTTTGTGATGCAGAAGTACAATGTGAGAAAGAGGGGCGAAAATGGATAGACGCTATGAGTCTATGATAATAGTGAGGCCAGATATAGGAGAGGAAGAAAAAGAAGCATTATTTACTAAGATTTCAGAGAAAATAAAAGAATTAGGGGGGAAAGTGTTGGATTCTAAAATATGGGCTAAGGAGAGAAAATTTTGTTATCCTTTGCGGTCAAGAGGTGCAGAAAAGAAGAAGTACGATAAGGGCCTTTATTGGCTGGTAAAGTTTTCTCTTTCTGTAGAGAAACTTGCTAATTTGAAGGAGACAATACGGTTAGAGGAGAAGATTTTAAGAAATATTATTATTAAAAGAGAGAGGAGTTAATTATGGTTAATCTTAACAAAGTATTTTTGGTAGGCAATCTCACCCAAGATCCTCAACTTCGTTATACCCCTTCAGGAACTGCGGTTACTACTTTGAGAATTGCAGTAAATACTCCTTTCAAAGATAAAAATGGTGAGCTAAAATCTAATGCTTGCTTTGTAAATATAGTAGTATGGGGAAGAAATGCAGAGATATGTAATCAATATCTTCAAAAAGGAAGACAGATATTTGTAGAGGGAAGACTTCAATCAAGGAGTTGGCAGAATAACGAGGGTAAGTCAAGAAATATTGTAGAAGTAAGAGCAGTAAGGGTTCAGTTTATGCCCAGAGGAGGAAAACCAGCGGAGACTGAGGCGATAGATTTAGGAGAAGAACCTGAGGAGATTTCAACCTTAGAGGAAGAAGATTTAGGAGGAGCTATCTGATGGCGAAGAGGAAAGTTAAGCAGGTTAGATTTAAAAAAAGTTGTATTTTTTGTAAAAAGAATTTGGAAATTGATTACAAAAATGTAGAACTTCTGTCTCGTTACCTTTCTTCTAAAGGCAAAATTGTTTCTCGCCGATTTTCGGGAAATTGCGCTAAACATCAGAGGAAAATAGCAAGGGAGATAAAACGAGCAAGATTCTTAAGTTTACTTCCTTACTTAAGAAGATAATGAAAGTCATTCTTATAAAAGATGTAAAAAAGTTAGGGAAGTGTGGTGAAGTTGTAGAAGTTAAGGATGGGTATGCCCGCAATTATCTTATTCCTCAAGGTCTTGTTCTCTATGCTAATAAGGAAAACCTTCAACGTTTAGAGAAAATAAAGGAGAGAGAAAAAAAACTTTTAGAGAAAAAGAAAGAGCAAGCTTTACAGCTTAAAGAGAAGATAGAAAAGTTGTCTTTGACCATTCCTGTGGAAGTAAAAGAGGGTGAAGATATCTATGGTAGTGTAGGAAGTGTTCAAGTTTCTAAGTTTTTAAAAAGTGAGGGAATAGATATAGAAGAGGATAATATAATTATTGCCGAACCTATAAAGAAATTAGGTGTCTATTCTATAGAAATTAAGTTACATCCCCAAGTTAAAGGTTCCCTTCGTGTATGGGTGGTTAAAAAATGAATTTCCCTTCTCAAAAGACTAGGGAAGAGTTAGAAAGGTTACCCCCTCAAAACTTAGAAGCAGAAATGGCAGTATTGGGAGCTATGCTTCTGGAAGAGACTATTATTCCGGAGATTTTAGAGATTATAAACGAAGATGATTTTTATAAACAAGAACACAAACTAATATTTTCTTCTATTGTTTCTCTCTTTGATTCTCGAAGAAAGTGCGATATTCTTACAGTTGCTGAAGATTTAGGAAAAAAGAAACTCTTAGAGAAAGTGGGGGGAGCTTCTTATCTGGCTACTTTAGCTGATTTTGTTCCTACTCCTGCCAATGCCTCTCAATATGCTCGTATTGTTAAGGAAAAAAGTATCCTGCGCTCCCTCATTCACAACGCTGACCAAATTCTTTGTCTTGCTTACAGAGAGGATGAGGATGTTTCTGCTATTTTAGATAGGGCAGAAAGATTAATCTTTGAGATAAGTGATCGCCGAGTAGAGGGAGGGTATCTTCATATAAAAGAAGTTCTGAAAGATGCTATTGAGGTTATTGAATCTTTGTACCATAAGAAATCTCATATTACGGGAGTTCCTACAGGATTTATAGATTTCGATACTAAAACCGCAGGTTTCCAGCAAGGAGACCTAATAATCGTTGCCGGACGTCCCTCTATGGGTAAAAGCGCTTTTGTTGGTAGTATTGCTGAGTATGTGGCGGTAGAGGAAAAAATTCCTGTAGGTTTCTTTAGTTTGGAGATGTCCCGTCAGCAACTTATTCAGCGTTTTCTTTGTTCACAAGCTAAAATAGACATTCATAAGTTAAGAACCGGTTTTCTGTCCCCAAGTGAATGGCCTCTTATCACCAGCGCTTCTAGCAGATTATCCGAAGCTCCCTTATACATAGACGATACTCCTGCTATGAATATTTTTGAGTTAAGAGCAAAGGCAAGGCGTCTACGCGCTCACCACAATATCGGTCTTATTATCGTAGATTACCTTCAGATGATTAGAGCTCTCCACCGGGGAGAATCAAGACAGCAAGAGATTTCTGAGATTTCTCGTGCATTAAAATCTTTGGCTAAGGAGTTAAATATTCCGGTAGTTGCGGTCAGTCAACTTTCTCGGGCAGTTGAGACACGTTCTGACCACAGACCTCAACTTTCCGACTTAAGAGAGTCAGGAGCTATTGAACAGGATGCAGATGTAGTTGCTCTTCTCTTAAGAGAAGAATACTATAACCCTACTCCAGAAAACAAAGGGATAGCTGAAGTAATCATTGCTAAGCAGAGAAATGGTCCGGTAGGAAGTGTGTATTTAGGGTTTATAAAGGAGTATATGAAATTTGTTAATCTTTCTAAGATAAGAGAAGAAGAGTAAGGTGAGAAATATTTTCCTCTCTACTAACAAATCTCTTTGGCGTAAAGGATTTACTCTCTTAGAAGTAGTAGTCTCTTTAGTTATTTTAGCTTCTCTTATTGCTTTGATTGGTACCCTCTCTTTGTTTATCTACAAAAATGAAGGAAGAATAGGCTATAAGTACATCGCCCTTAATTTAGCCAGAGAGATTCTTGAGTTTGGAGAAGGAATAGAGTATTTCTATGAGAAGAGCGTAACTACTTGTTGGCCTAACCGAACTCCTTGCGGAGGGAGTTTATATCTTTCTACTCCTTGTGGGCAGTGCTGTTGTACTAAGCTTTGCGAGGAAGCTTATTCTTACAGGATGGTATATGAGTATAAACCCTCTCAAGGTAAATATCTCTATGACCCTTCTACAGATTTTACTTGGTTAGGGAAGGTTGTTTATGATAGCAGTTGTAGGCCTTTTGCAGGCTCTGATTACTATGATTACACAACTGATACTAACTTAACTATTAATCCTTTTCAACCAATTGGTGATATAAAAAGTAAAAATATGGTTCCTCAAAACTATCCTGATAGTGTGAAAATTGTTTACGAGGTAGATGGTAGTACTTCACCTTTCTCTAAAGAGTTTAGAAAACATACTGTCACAGTAAGCTGGAAGAGTGAAGACGGAGAAAATATTGAGATTAGTTTAGCTACTGTTCCCCTTAATCGGGTTAATGATACATTTAAATTAAAAATTAGTAAATTTTGGTGGCAGAGTCAATAAGAAAGGAGGGGTGATGAAGAAGAGTTTAACCTTAATGGAAGTTATCTTAGCTTCTATAGTAATAGGGGTTTGTATTGCTGTCCTTTTGCCTGTTACTACCTTCTATTTTAAAACTAAGCAAAGATTTTTAGCCCTTTCTCCATCCGAAGAGACAGCGGCTACTTTGGAGACTGCTTTTCAGAGTCTAATGCGGACAGTAAATATCTCTGACGAGGCAGTAGTAGAATTACCTGATTCTGATACTCTAATATGGAAGACTCAAAGTGGGACGTTGAAGAGGTTAAAGTTTAATTCCCAAGAGGGTGCACTTTACTATGATGATGAGTATAACCCTGCGGAAGAGAAGGCCTCTTGGAGTGGAGAAATTATTCTTAAAGATGTAGAGAGAGTGAGTTTTTCTACAGATGAGCAAGGAAGAGTTCTTATAGAGATTGCCAAAAGTTACCCTTTCCGAGGAGGAAAAAGAACTTTAACTATGAGGACAGCCGTTCGTCCCTATCTTGTAAGAAGCTTAAAGGCAGGGAAGAGCGAATACTGGGTAGATATCTCTCCAGTGGTAGAGGGTAAACTTATTCAGCTCCTGAGGAAAGAAGAGCATCTCTACGCGGTAGTGGAAGCTGATCTGATAGCCATCCACAATAAAAGAAAGTGGCAAGATGCCCAAGGAGAGATTTTCTACGTACTTCTTCCCCTTTCTATGAAGGAAATTCTTAGTCCTTACTTGGGCAAGAGAGTTGTTTTTAATGGAGATATTCTTCCTGAAGAGAAAGGTTGGTATATGAGAATGAACCCTTCTTATGGAGGGGGAGTGATTCTGGGAGAAGAGAATATTCGGAAATTCCATAAAAGAGTAGAGGAGGGCAAAGAAGTTTGGTATCAACAAGCTACCAGGTATCTCCAGGGTTGTTTTAAAGCCGCCTCCAAAAAGGGGGTGGATTTGAATAACTGGAAAGAGTTATGGAGTTGGATGAGGTATTACTACCATTCTTATCTCGCTTCTCTAAAAGCAAAAGGAATAAAGTGATAAAGAAGGGTTTTCTGTTAATTTTAGTTGTGGGTTTCTCATTGATAGTAATTATGGGAATTTTAACTGCTCTGTATTTTTACGGAGGCAAGGCTAGACATCTTTTCTACTACCATGAGCGTATAAAAGGTTACTATCTATGCGAAGTAGGAGCAAGCAAAGCCCTTTTTCGGCTAAAGAATGGAGAAGATATATCTAGTGATTACAGTAATCCTGAAAAATTCACTTTTTCGTTGAATGGAGAAAATTATACTATTTACTACATAGCCAAGAGTTCACCTTCAGGAAAGACTATTCATAGTTGGGTAAAGTTACCTTCTTCCAAGCTTACTTATCACTTAGAAATTGGAGGCGTAAAGCAACAATGGCCAGTATTTATAAAGGGGTATCTACCTCCGTTATTAGATTAGGTTGTAGTAATAAGAAGGGAGAGTAAGATGAGAAGGTTTATCCTATTTGTAACTTTAATTTTTTTGAGTGGTTTTTTAGGAGCCTTCCTCTTAAAGATTACTTCTTTGTCTGCGTCCTCTCCAGAAGGAGGATGTCCTATTGAGGTGGAGTCTACTCCCAGTGTGGTTTACGATGAGGTTTGGTATGCTTTAAAAGGAGTTATCACTACTGAAGAGGGAATGGGGAGGATTAATTTTTCTACCAAGCAGGTTTCTGTTAAGGGAAAAACTTATAATTTAAGCGAAGTAGTCTCCGGGAGGATTTCTCAAGTGAAAGAGGAGGGCAAAGATGGGGAAGGTGAGGGGGGCGGAACTTACAATACCATAGACTTTTTCCCTAAGTTGAAGGTAACACAATGGAGAGTAGAAGGACATATTCACTTTCCCAAATAAGCTTGGCTCTTTCCTTTTTAATAGGAGGAGTCCTTTTAGGATTTTGGGTAGGTAGCCTTCTGCAGAATTGTTTCTTTTCCTGTGAAAGAAAAGGTAACCAGTTGAGGTCAGATATAGCAAGGACTATCAGGCTAAAGAGGTTAGAAGCGATAGAGAACGCTAAAAGAATGTCAAAGAATACTTACCAATTTTTTGTAGAAGTTCCTGATAAAGTTCCTAATGAAGATAGTGATAGCAATAAAGGAGGAGGGAAATTATGAGAATAAAAATTATAGTTGTTATACTGATTACGTTAGGGGGTTTAATTTTTCTTATTAGAAAAGGTCTGGCTTCTTACTCTAACCAGCCTTCTTCTAATGTAGGAGTTTGTTATGAGGAGAATTGGGAAGCAACCCAGTACTACGTATTGAAACAGGAGGGCACCAATTTTAAGTATGAAGAGAAATCCCAACCTACACTTGGTGTTTTTCAGGTTCTAAATGATGTAGTGGTCACCAAGTGGGAGGTTACAGGATCACTTAAGTACGCTAAAGAATGAGAGCATTTACTGTTCTTGAGCTTATTCTGGTTTTGATAATTTTAGGTATCCTTATGAGTTTAGGAGTTATTACTTTTAATAAATGGGCAGAGAGGGAGTACGAGGAAAATATGAAGGTAAATCTACGGATTATCCAAAGAGCTCTCCATGATTATAAGGTTAGAACAGGAGCTTGCTCTACCGATTACAAAACTTTAGGGATAGATAATCCGGAAACAGTAGACAAATTTTATTCCTACCAAATAGAATGTGCTCCTTCTATAAGAATTTCTGCAGTAAGAAAAAATAATCCCCAGAAATGTTTTCAGGTTGGAATTATAGGTGAAATAAAAGAGTGTGAGTCTAAGTTTTAATAAGCTAATAAGGATAAGAAATTGACTTTACTCTTTGAATAAAGTATAATAATTTAAATGAGAAAAGTAGTGATAGCTATATTTTTTATTTTTTTATCTTTACTTTGTTTAGCTCAGGAGAAAATTATAAAGATAGAGATAGAAGGCAACAGAATTATAAGTAACGCTACGATAATTTCCAATATAAAGGTAAGAGCTAACCAGCCTTATAATGAGAACATAATTAATGAAGATATTAAGTCCCTTATGAGTTTGGGTTATTTTGATAATGTAGAAGTGAAAAAAAAAATAACTCCACAAGGGATAATAGTAAAATTTAAATTGAAAGAAAAACCTATCCTTAAAAAGATTACTATAGAGGGAGCAAAACATATCAGTAGAAGGCAGATAAAAGAAGTAATGGGTCTAAAGGAAGGAATTTTTTTAGATGAAGTGGAAGTAAAAGATGCGCTTTTAGCGGTCAAAGATCTTTATCGAAAAAAGGGATTTACTGAGGCAAAAGTCACTTACGAAGTTGATGTTAAAAAAGATACCAATGAAGCTCATCTTAAAGTAATAATTAGTGAAAAAGGAATAGTAAAGGTTAGGAAGATAATTATAAAAGGTAATGAAGCTTTTTCTACTAAGAGAATTAAGAAGTTAATAAAGACCAAAGAAGCATGGTTTTTCAGAAGAGGTATTTTTAAAAAGGAGGTTTTAGAAGATGATATAGAGCGAATTAAAGATTTCTATAGAGAGCAAGGTTTTAGTGATGTAGAAGTAAGTTCCAGTTGGGACACCTTAGATGGAAAGATTTTTGTTACTATAAAAATTAAAGAAGGAAGGCGTTACTATATAGGTAAGGTTAATATAGAAGGAAATAGAGAAGTATCAGATGATGAAATTAAGAAAGTTATAAAACTTAAGGAAGGAGATATCTTTACCAAAACTAAAGTAGAGAAACAAGCTTTAGATATCCAAGCTATCTACTTTGATAAAGGTTATATTTTTGCTCAAGTAACTCCTTTAAGTTATGTTAATCCCCAAACTAAGAAAGTAGACGTTACATTTCATATCGTAGAAAATGAGGTAAATTATGTAGAAATGATTCACATAAGAGGTAACCAGAAGACAAAGGATAAAGTTATACGTAGAGAGTTAAGAATATACCCGGGAGATAAATTTGAAGGGACAAAGATTAAGAAGTCTCGTCAACGGTTAGAAAATTTAGGTTTTTTTGAAGAGGTAAGGTTTGATACTGAACCAGGTTCTAAACCAAACTGGCAGAATTTGATTGTGGAAGTCAAAGAGGCAAAAACAGGCTATTTAAGTTTTGGAGGAGGTTATTCCTCAGTAGATGAATTCATTGGATTTATAGAGTTGCGTCAGCGTAACTTTGATTACAAAAATTTCAAAACTTTTACAGGAGCAGGTCAAGATTTAAGTCTCTACGGTAGCTTTGGTACTCTTGCTGAGTCTTATGAGATTAGTTTCACTAATCCTTGGATATTTGATACACCTATTTCCTTTGGTTTTGATGGCTATAAAAGACAGCATGAGAGAGAGGAGGATGTGGGATATGCTTATGAGAGTAAAGCTCGAGGAGGAGCGATAAGGTTTGGGAGAGAATTTACTGACTATCTTAAAGGGGGAGTGGCTTATAGATTTGAGAAAATTCAGATAAGTGATGTAGTAGAAGATGCAACACAAGATTTAAAAGAGGAAGAGGGAAGCTGTGACCTTTCTAGTTTAGAGCTTAACCTATCTTGGGATACAAGGGATAATGTGTTTAATCCTACTCAAGGTATTTATTTTTCTAACTCTTTTCAGGTTACAGGTGGCTTTTTAGGAGGAGATAAGGATTTTACTAAGTTACTTGCTCGTCTTAGTTTTTACTTTCCTATAAAAAGTAAGTCAGTGATAGAATTAAAATTAAGAGCGGGTATAGCTAATCCATTCTCTGACACAGAAAAAGTACCTATCTATGAGAGATTTTTTGCAGGAGGTTCTTCCACTATCCGAGGATACCATGAGAGAAAAGTAGGACCTATTGATCCAGTTACAGAAGATCCTATAGGAGGGGAGGCACTATTTGTGTATAACACAGAGTATACATATTCTTTGACAGATTTTTTAAAATTAGCTGTTTTTTTTGATACAGGAAACGTGTGGAAGAAACGTAGTGATTTTTTAAGCGGAGGGTTTAAATCAAGTGTGGGCTTAGGTTTGAGAGTAAAGACTCCTATTGGGCCTATCAGTGTAGATTATGGTTGGCCTCTTAATAAAGAACCGGGAGAGGAAAAGAAAGAAGGTAGGTTTCATTTTAATGTGAGCAGAGGGTTTTAGATGGGAGGAAGAGATGAAGAAATATGTATTAGTGGGAATACTCATTTGGGGTTTGATATTACCCATTAAGTGTTTTGCTCAAAATCTTAAAATTGGATATGTAGATGTTTTTGAAGTATTTAGAGAGTATGAGAAGACCAAAGATTATGATAAGATTTTAGAAAATAAGAAAAAAGCTAAAGAGAAAGAGTTAGAGAAAAAAAGAAATGAGATTAAAAAGATGCAAGATAAATTAGATTTACTTAAAGAGGAAGAGCAAAAGAAAGAGAGGAAAAGGTTAACTAAGGCAGCACAGGATTACCGTGAACAAGAGAGACAAGTAATTCTGGATTTAAAGAAAGAGAGAGATGAGAAGATGGAAGAAATCGTTAAAGATATAGAGAAAGTAGTAAAAGAGTACGCAGTTAAAAATAATTTTGATTTAATTATTAATAAAGGAGCTATAATATATGGGAAAGAGGGTATAGATTTGACAGAGACAATTCTGAAAATAATAAATCAGAGGTATAAAAAATGAAGTTTACATTAAGAGAGATTGCTAAAATTGTTGGAGGAGAACTTATTGGTGACCCTAATATAGTAATTACAGGAATTTCTGGAATAAAAGAGGCTAAAGAGGGAGACATCACCTTTTTAGCAAATCCTAAATATTTTCATCTTATGAAGGTTACAAAGGCTTCGGCAATAATTGTATCTAAAGAGATTACCGATACTAATAAGCCACTGATTAGAACAGATAATCCATCTTTAGCTTTCGCTAAAGTAGTTAGCTTGGTAGCCCCTAATGATGTAAAACATCCTCAAGGAATTCATCCTACAGCAGTTATAGCTAAAAGTGCTAAGTTAGGAAAAAATGTTTCGGTTGGTGCTTATACTATTATAGAAGAGGAGGTAGAGATAGGAGATAATTCCATAATCTATGGTAGTTGCTATATAGGTCATCATACTAAAATTGGTAAAGATTGTTTAATATATCCTCATGTTTCTATAAGAGAGAGAATTGAGATTGCTTCTAGAGTAATTATTCACTCAGGAGCAGTGATAGGGAGTGATGGATTTGGATTTGCTACGGTAAAAGGAGTACGGGAAAAAATCCCTCAGATAGGTACAGTAGTTATAGAGGATGATGTAGAAATAGGTGCTAATGTAACTATAGATAGAGCAAGGTTTGATAAAACAATAATTGGGAAAGGTACAAAAATTGATAATCTTGTTCAGATTGCCCATAACGTAATTATAGGAGAGAATTGTATAATAGTTGCTCAAGCAGGTATCTCTGGAAGTACTTCTTTGGGAGAGGGAGTAATTTTAGCAGGGCAGGCAGGGGTTGTAGGACATATTACTATCGGAGAAGGCTCTATCGTTGCTGCTCAGGCAGGGGTGACAAAATCAGTCCCTCCTCATACTAAAGTCTCTGGTTATCCTGCCAAACCTCATGATGTAGCTAAGAGAGTAAATGCTTGTGTGCAAAGACTTCCTCAACTTTATAAAAAAATAAAGGAATTAGAAGCAAAAGTAGCAGAATTAGAAAAAGTTTTGCAAAAGAAATGAAGAAACAGGTTACTATTGCAGGTAAAGTAGTGTTAGAGGGGGTAGGTCTTCATACAGGAAAAGAGGCAAAATTAGAATTTTTACCTGCTCCACCAAATTCTGGGATTTTCTTTCTAAGGAAAGACTTACCTGATCAGGTGATGATAAAAGCAGATTACTATAATGTAGTAGAACCTCATAAGTTTCCTCGACGAACCTCTGTAGGAATGGAAGGAGTCTATGTTCATACTATTGAGCATCTCATGGCTGCTTTGAGTATTTTAGGCATAGATAACCTTCAGATAAACATTTGGGGAGAAGAGATTCCTGGTATGGATGGGAGTGCTAAGGCTTTTGTGGAAGCTTTAGAAAGTGTGGGGAGAGTGGAGCAGGAGGCTTACAAAAGGTATATAACTATTAGAGAACCCCTATGGATAGAAGAGGACAACTCTAGTCTGACAGTTTTACCTAGCACAGATTTCAGAATTTCTTACACCTTAAAATATAATAATCCACTTATTAATACTAGATACATAGATTTAATTCTAGACGGATCCCTTAAAGGGGATATCTACAAAGCAAGAACTTTTTGTTTAGAGGAGGAGGTAAAGTCTCTCCTAGAGATGGGTTTAGGCAAGGGTTCTAATTATGAAAATACTTTGGTAGTAGCTAAAGATAGAATAATTGACAATGAGTTAAGAATAGAAGATGAATTTGTAAAGCATAAGGTTTTGGATTTACTAGGAGATTTATACTTAGCTGGACCCTTAAAGGGACACATAATCGCTATAAAAAGTGGTCATACTCTTAATATAAAACTAGTGAAAAAAATCAAAGAGTACCAGAGAAAAGCAACTTCGGGAGGAGTTAGTTCTTTTTCTAGTTATCTTCCTGCTTCTAGAGAACTTTCCGTAGAGGAAATAATGAAGATATTGCCCCACCGCTATCCTTTCCTCCTTATCGATAGAATTCTTTATCTTGATCCTGGCAAGAGAGCAGTGGGTATTAAAAATATTACTATCAATGACTACTTTTTTAAAGGACATTTTCCTAACCGCCCAGTTATGCCGGGAGTTTTAATCATTGAGGCTATGGCTCAAGTGGGAGGAGTTCTGATGCTTGCTAGTGAAGAGAATAGAGGAAAACTTGCTTACTTTATGGCTGCTAACGGCGTAAAGTTTCGCCGAACTGTAGAACCAGGAGATCAACTGGTTATAGAAGTAGTTGCAGGGAAAATTAAGAGTAAAACAGGGATAGTATACACTAAAGCTTTTGTGGATAATAAGCTAACTGCAGAAGCAGAGCTTATGTTTACTTTGGTTGAGTCTTAGCCTTCCTTAAAAACAATTTGCTCCCTCCCCTTTTTCTGATATAATAAGAAGCTATGGGAGTAGAAATTCACCCCAAAGCAATAGTCCACCCAGGAGCCTTCCTTGATGAAGATGTAAAAATAGGTCCTTATGCGGTAATAGAGAAAGATGTAAAAGTAGGTTCTTCCACAATAATTGGAAGTTTTGCTCAACTCTTAGGGAATACCGAAGTAGGAAAGAGCTGTAAAATTTACTCCTATGCAGTTATAGGTAGTGCTCCTCAAGATTTGAAGTACAAAGGAGAGAGAACCTTTGTTACTATTGGTGATAATAACATTATTAGAGAATTTGTGACTATAAATCCTGGGACAGAGGAGGGGAGTGTCACCTTAGTGGGAAATAATAACTTGATAATGGCTTATTCTCATATTGCCCATAACTGTAAGATTGGAGATAATAATATCCTAGCTAACGTGGCAACTTTAGCAGGACACGTAGAGATAGAGGATAGAGTAGTAATAGGAGGGTTGGTTGCCATTCATCAGTTCTGTCGGATAGGTAGTTACTCTATAGTTGGAGGATGTTCTAAAGTAGTTCAGGATATTCCTCCTTTCTCTCTATGTGATGGACATCCTGCAAAAGTATATAATGTAAATGTTATAGGATTAAGAAGGGCAGGGTTCTCCAAGGAGAAGATAGAGACATTAAGAAAAGCTTTTAAAATAATCTTCTTTGAAAAGCATACCTTTTCCTCTGCTCGAGAGATAATCTTAAATAAACTTCCTTCCTCTCCAGAATTAGATAAACTTTTAAGCTTTATTGCTTCCTCTAAAAGAGGAATTGCCAGATGAAAATTGGACTTCTGGCAGGAAACAGAAATCTCCCCTTGCTTTTTGCTAGCCAGGCTAAAAAAAATGACTTGGAAATAGTGGGAATATGTTTTAAAGGGGAAACTAATCCTGAAATTGTTAAGTTAGTAGATAAGTCTTATTGGGTGGATGTAGGAAGATTAGAAGAGGTGGTAGATATTTTCAAAAAGGAGAATATAAAAGATTGTGTAATGGTGGGTCAGATTAGTCCTTGGAGAATATTTAGGAGGAGAAGATGGGATGACTCTATTTTGGAGGTAGTAAAAGAAGCTGATTTTCGACCTCACTCGATTTTTTCTAAGATAATATCTGCCTTAGAGAAAGAGGGATTTAGATTTTTGGATTCTACTTACTATTTAAAAGATAGTTTAGCTCATAGGGGAGTGATGAATAAGATAGAGCCTGGGAGAGAAGTTTTTTCTCAGATAGAATGGGGTCTTAAGATAGTTTCTAAGTACGTAGAGTTAGATGTGGGGCAGACTTTAGTAGTAAAGAATAAAGCAGTGGTAGCTATAGAAGCTTTAGAGGGTACAGATAGCACCATCAGGAGAGCTTATAAGATTGCTGGCAAAGGTTGTCTGGTGTTTAAGTTTAGTAAAAAAGACCAAGATTTAAGGTTTGATGTTCCTGTGGTAGGCATAGACACTTTGCACCTTTTGAGGAGAATAAGAGCTAAAGCTCTAATTTTAGAAGAGGGGAGAGTGATAATCCTAGATAAGAAAAAATTCCTAAACTTAGCAGATAGATGGGAGATTTCTATTATAGGAGAGAGAAAAGTAAATTAACTTTCTAAAGAAACTTAAGGAAGGAGGGAAAGATGGAAGAAAAAGAAGCGGGTATTGTTACTCACTATTTTGGGAAGATTTCTGTAGGAATTATCCAGCTTAAAGATTCTTTAAAAATAGGGGATAAGATTCACATCAAAGGAGTTCATGATGACTTTACTCAGATAGTAGAATCCATGCAGATTGAACATTCACCTGTAGAGGAAGCTAAGCAGGGAGATTTAGTAGGGATTAAAATGGCTCAAAAGGTTCATCCCAACGATAGGGTTTATAAGATAATAGAAGAGTAAGTATTCTATATAGTTTTAGGAGTAGCTTGTATACTTCTAAAAGAAGTTTTACTCCAGGAGAATGGTTTTATCTCCACCTATTTTTGACTTTTTTTCTAAACAGCAGTTTGTAATCGTTAACACTTTAGATGAGAAGGGTTTTTCTCATGCCTCCTGTAAGGGTATAGTCAAAATAGAGAAAGATAAGATTCATCTTTTAGACCTCTACAAAGGTAATACTTACCAGAATATAAAAAGGAATAAGAAGATCAGTATCGTTGCTGTAGATGGAGAAAAGTTTAGAGGATATTGTTTAAAAGGATACGCAAAGATCTTGAATATAAATAGGAAAGATAAAGAGCTCTTGGCTGCTTGGGATAAGAATGTAGCAAGAAGATTAGCTCAAAGAATAATTTCTCATATTCGTAAAGAGAAAGTATCCTTCTATTATCCTGAGGCTTCTCTTCCAAGACCTCAATTCATTTATGTGGTTGAAGTCAAGGAGATTATAGATTTAGTTCCTAAAGCTATTCTAAAATGAAACTTATTTTTCTCTTTCTGGTGTTATTTGTTTCTTTTTCTATTCCACCCATCTTTTCTTCAGACGTTTCCTCTTTGCATCACCACAAGGAGTACTTAAGAAGAGATGAGTTTTTATCCCAGAGATGGGAGAAAATCTCTCATGATGAGAGTAGTTGCTTAGACTTAGCTTCTCTTTACAAGGATAGAGGAGAGTACAAAAAAGCTTTGAAAATAATAAAGGAGTTTGCTTCCCACAAAGAATGGAGAGAAGTAAATTCAGAAATAAAGAAATTTTTAGCCTATTTATATTACCTAACAGGTGAGTCAGAAAAAGCCTTAGTTATTTTAAGAGAGCTTAAAGAAAAAGCACCCCAAGATATTCTCACTAATCTCTACTTGGGATTAGTCTACCAAGATTTAGATAAATTATCCTTAGCTAAGAAGTACTATCTAGAAGCCCTTAACTTAGAAGATTTGAGTTTAGCTTCCTATCAATTAGCGAAGATATTCTATAAAGAGAGAAAATTTCAAGAGGCGATAAAATACTTTAAAAAAACTATCCAAATAGACCCTAGTATAAGGTTGGCTTACTACTATTTAGCGGACTCTTTTCTCAGAGAAAAGAAGTATGATTCTGCATATCGTTTCTTTTCTAAGGCAGTTAACTTTTATCCCATAGAGGTAATAAAGGAGAAGTTGAAGCTAACTAAGAAGAAGTTGGGTAAGAAGTTTTTCCTTAAATGGAGACGACTACAAGAGGAGAGGAGAAGAAAAGCCAAACTTCTATCCTATCATCGGGTAAAAGGAAATATTCCAGAAGTAAAGGTGAAAATTTTAGAGGGGGCAAAGAAATTTACGTTTAAATGTGGCAGTGATTTTAAAATCTATGGAAGGAATAAAATAGTTAAAGCAAAGGGAGAAAAATTTTACTCTCTCTCCGTTGAGAAAGGGAAAGTCTCTTTAAGAGTGTATGATAGTAAAAGAGAAATTACTCTCTTAGAGCCTCCTTTGAAGTTAATTTCCACTAATAACTATCCGTTTTATATTTTAGATGTAACCTATGGGGCAGGAGAGTTTTGGCAGAGAAAGGTTGATAACGCTTATCGAGGAAGTCTTCAGGTAATTTTAAAGGAAGAGAAAATTTTTGTTATTAATGTTTTAAATTTAGAGGAATACCTTTATGGAGTTGTTCCTGCAGAGATTTATGCTAATTCTCCTTTAGAAGCATTAAAAGCACAAGCAGTAATTTCTCGGACTATAGCTTTTAGGAATCTCGGACGGCACAAAAAAGAAGGTTTTGATTTCTGTAGTGAGGTACATTGTCAGGTCTATCGAGGCCTTAATGTAGAAAATTCTCTTACTAACAGGGCTGTCGATGAAACACGGGGAGAAGTAATCGTCTATAAAAATGTTCCTATTGAGGCGTTCTACCATGCTAATTGTGGAGGTTGCTTAAGGGGAGAACTTTTTGGCAGAAGAGAGTATTTGCCTTCCAATTTGAGAGATAGTGAAGATAGGTCTAAATTAAGTTTAACCCCTTGGGAAGAAGAGAGATGGTTTAAAGAAAAAAGAGGAGGGGTGTGCGCTCAAGATAAAAATAGTAATTTTCGATGGCAGAGGGTTTATGATGAGGAGGATTTTAAGTTAGTTTTTGGCTACTCTCTGGAAGAGTTAGGAAGAATAATAGTGAAAGCCCGTGGTGATTGTTTTCATATTAAAGAAATTGAAGTAGGAATTAAAGGTAAAGTTAGACAAATAGAAGGAGACTTAAAGATAAGAAATTTTTTTGATAATTTAAAGAGTAGTGCTTTTAAAATTGAGATAAAGTATACTGTCAAAAAAGGAATGCTTAAACCAAAGATGCTTATTCTATGGGGAGCAGGTTTTGGTCATGGGGTAGGGATGTGTCAACGAGGTGCGATTACTTTAGCAGAGAAAGGATACAGTTATAAGGATATTATTTCCCATTACTATAACGATGTGGAAATTAAAAAGTACTATTATGAGAAATGAACTTAAGAAGATTGGTTAGTATCAAGAATAAAAATACCTGGACATTCCCAAAAAATAACCCTGAATTTCTCTAATGCGCTATAATCCAGTGAGTTAAGAAAATTAAACCCAAATTTTTCATTACCTGCCCGCCGATACTTACATATGCTTTTAGCAGGCGGAGAAAAATTTGAGTTAAAAAATGAGCAAAGACTTCCCCAAAATTTTGGAAATCTAATGTTTTCAATGCTCTTTTAAGGTGAGAAATCCCGTTGTAAATTATCCATTTCGGAGGTGATAAAAAATAGGGAAACTCCAGATAAAAATAAATATTGTCAACCATTGGGTATTTCGATATACTATACTTCCGTAAAAATGAGGAGAAAAAATATTTTTTACTTCAATTTCTCCACTGCTGACCACATAGGAGTTGGTTTCTTTAAGTATCAGCTATTTCCCTCTCCTAGGTTTTTAGTAATAAATAGTGCTTTTGCTAATATGTTAGGGTATCTCTCTAAGAGAGAAGTAAAGAAGGAAAATTTTTCTTCACTCTTTGTTCATCAAGAGGATAAAGATAACTTTTTTAATGCTCTCCAAAAAGAGGGTAGAGTAAAGTTTTTCGAAACTATTTTTAAGAAAAAAAATAGAAAAAAATTTTGGGTAGCCATAACTGCTTCTTATCTTTTAGGTAAAAACTCGTCTCGATATATTGAGGGAATAATAGAGGATATCTCTTCTCATAAAGAGGCAGAGGAGAGGTTAGCTTTAGAAAGGGATTTCTTACAAGGTCTTTTAGATAACATTCCTGATGCTGTCTACTTTAAGGATACCTGTAATCGAATAATAAGAGTAAATAAATTTTACGCTCAAGGGGTAGGACTTAAACCTGAAGAGATTATTGGTAAGACAGATTTCGATTTTTTTCCTTACCATCAGGCAAAACAAATGCTTGAAGATGACAACTATGTATTGAGAACAGGAAAACCCATCGTAGGCAAAATTGAACGCACTCTCCTTCCCGATGGTAGTTGGAACCAGGTAATTACAACTAAAATCCCAATGTACGATAGGAAGGGAAAGATTATTGGCACCATGGGGATTACACGTGATATGACTGCTTACGCTAACACTGAAAGAGAAAAATTTTCTATGGTAATGAATGCTCTGGAGGTATTAAATCGAGCTTTGGAGATGCGTGATCCCTATACTTCAGGACATTCTCAAAGGGTAGCCTACTTAGCGGAGTGTATAGCTAAAGAGTTAGGTTGGAGTGAGGAGCGAATTTTAGCTGTTAAGCTGGCAGGGGAGCTACATGATGTGGGCAAAATAGTTATTCCTTTAGATATTTTAACTAAACCCGGAAGACTCACAGAATTGGAGTATAAAATTATTCAAGATCACGTAGAGAAATGCTATCAGTTGCTTAAGGATGTTAATTTCCCTTTTCCTTTAGCAAAGATAATCTATCAGCATCACGAGCGTCTGGATGGCTCTGGATACCCTAATCACCTAAAAGAAGAAGAGATTCTTCCTGAAGCACGGATTTTAGCAATAAGTGACGTACTGGAAGCAGTCACCAGTCGACGTCCTTACCGAGAAGCTTTGGGACTTGAGAGAGCAATAGAGGAATTAAAAGCAGGTGCGGGTTCTAAATATGATGAAAAGTTGGTAAAGATAGTTTTCAATCTCATTGAGAGGTATGAACACAAGCCTTTCTGGATGAATGCATAAAAAAACTTGCTTTTTTTTGAAATTGTGATATAAATTTTATCTTATGAAAGAAGTAAAAATTTTTGCCAGAGCAGGACAAGGAGCAATCACTACTGCTGCTATTTTAGGAGAGGCTTTGTTTTATCAAGGATTGTATGCTTACGCTTTTCCTCATTTTGGAGCAGCAAGAATGGGGGCTCCTATGAATGCCTTTTTAAGGTTTGATACTCAACCAGTGAGAAATCGCTCCCAGATTTATAACTCTGATTATATAATCGTTATTGAGCCTACCCTTGTTATTACCCAAAACTGCTTTTCCGGTTTAAAGAAAGGGGGGATTGCTATAGTAGCTAAAAGGGAGAATACGGTTTTAGATTCTCCTAAAGATGTAAAGTTAGTAGCTCTTTATGCCGAAAAAATTGCTATGGAGGTAATTGGCAGACCTTTCTCTAACACAGTGCTGTTAGGAGCCTTTGCTAAGGCTACGGGAGAGGTTGAACTAGAGAATATACTAAAAGCAGTAGAGAAAAGGTTTTTAGGAAAGCCAGAAGTATTAAAGAAAAATCTTGAGGCGGTAAAGAGAGGTTATCAGGCAGTTACCGAGTAAAGATGTTTGGTCCTTTAGCAGCAAAACCTGGTTCTTCTAAGGAAAATAAAACAGGCTCTTGGCGAACTTTAAGGAAACCTAAGTTTCTTCAAAAGAATTGTATTGGATGTGGGTTGTGCAAATTAATTTGTCCTGAAGGATGCATTATAGGCGAAGGAAAGAATACTTACATTAATGATGAACTTTACTGCAAAGGTTGTGGACTTTGTAGCTACATCTGTCCTAAAAAAGATATCGAGATGGTTCCCGAAAGGAAGTAAATGAGAAAGTTTTTAGAAGGCTCACATGCAGTAGCTGAAGCAGTTAAGCGTTGCAAACCAGGAGTAATTTCTGCTTACCCTATTACTCCTCAGACACACATTGTAGAAAGGATTGCTAATTTTGTTGCCAATGGAGAACTAAATGCCCAGTTTATTAATGTAGAGAGTGAGCATTCCGCAGCAAGTGTAGTACTGGGAGCAGAAGCTTGTGGAGTGAGAGCTTTTACTGCTACAAGTTCTCAAGGGTTAATTCTTATGAGTGAAGTTCTCTTTAATATCGCCGGTTTACGTCTTCCTTTGGTATTAGTTTGTGCTAACCGTGCACTTTCCGCTCCTATAAACATCTGGAATGACCATCAGGATGCTGTTGCTTTAAGAGATAGTGGTTGGATTATGGTTTTTGCTGAGAATAATCAGGAGGTTCATGACCTCATTTATCAGGCTTATAAGGTAGGAGAAAATCCTAAGGTAATGCTTCCCGTAATGGTAAATATGGATGGGTATATATTAACCCATGGTATGGAGCCAGTGGATATTCCTGATCAGGCTTTAGTAGATAAATTTTTACCTCCTTACAATCCTCCTTATAAATTAGATGTTGATAATCCTTTAAGTTTAGGTTTACTGGGAGACCCTACAGTTTACTTAGAGACCAGATACGCGCTTCAGAAAACTTTGGAGGAAATAAAAGACCTTATTCCTAAGGTAGGGGAAGAGTTCAAGCAGCTGTTTGGTAGAAAAGGGTTAGAGTTTGTAGAGGGTTATAAAATAGAGGATGCTGATAGTGTAATTTTGGCTATGGGTTCTGTTTGTGGGACAGTGAAGGATTTTGTAGATAAAAAAAGAGAGGAAGGAGAGAAAATAGGCTTGTTGAGAATTATTGTGTATCGCCCTTTTCCCAAAAAAATAATCTATGAGTTGCTGAAAGAAAAAGAGAGATTGTTCATTTTGGAAAAAGCTATCTCTTTAGGCATGGAAGGTCCTCTCTATACTGAGGTTAAGTCACTTTTTAATAAGCCCTCACCAAAAATGTATGGATTTATTGCAGGATTAGGAGGAAGAGATATTACCTTCAATACTTTAGAGGAGATGTTAAAGGTTGGAAAGGATAAAGAAGTTAGTTGTTACTTTTTAGATGTTGACCATTCTCTTTTAAAAGATGAATTCTATGTCTGAAAGTACAATTTCTAAACATTTTGAGGAGCATTTTTTCGTCTCTGGACATACTGCTTGCAGTGGTTGTGGTCAAGCATTAGCAGCGAGGTTAGTAGTAGATGCTATTGGTAAAAATAACATAGTAGCAAATGCTACTGGATGTTTAGAAGTTTTTTCCACCAAGTGCCCACAATCAAGTTGGCGAATTCCTTGGATTCACTCTTTATTTGAAAATGCGGCGGCGGTAGCTAGTGGGATAGAGGCTGCTTTAAGGTATTTAGGTAAGATTGATACCGTGAGAGTCTGTGCTTTTGCAGGAGATGGAGGAACAGCAGATATTGGATTTCAGGCACTGAGTGGAATGTTGGAAAGAGGACACGATGTTTTATTTTGTTGTTTTGATAACGAAGCTTATATGAACACGGGAATTCAGAGAAGTGGATTAACTCCCTTCCAAGCCTCAACCACTACTTCTCCTGCAGGAAAAGTATGGAAAGGTAATTGGCGTCTGAAAAAATCTCTGGTAGAGATTGTTGCTGCTCATTTCATTCCTTACTCTGCCTCAGCTTCGGTAGGTTTTCCTCAAGACCTACAGAGAAAAGTCAAAAAAGCTATTTCTTTAAGGGGACCGAAGTATATTCAAATTCATGTTCCCTGCCCTCTAGGGTGGGGGTTTGATTCTTCTTTAACTATTGATATTGGGAAGAAAGCAGTATTAAGTGGTCTTTATCCTTTAGTTGAGTATGAAGGAGGTAAACTCACTAAGGTGTTTAAGTTGAGTCAGAAAATTCCCGTAATAGACTATATAAAACCTCAGAGTAGATTTCGTCATCTTTTAAAAGACGAAGAAGCCCTTCGGCAGTTGCAGAAAGTGGCAGATAAAAATATTGAATACTACAAGCTAGGGGAGGTGTAAGGATGGCAAAGATTACCATTGATGAGAATGCTTGTGTAGGGTGTGGGCTCTGTGTAAATAGCTGTCCGGATTGCTTTGAGATGGGCGAGGATGGAATAGCTAAAGTTAAATCCTCCGAATGTCCTAGCTGCGATCTCAATGAAGTAGCGAGCCAGTGTCCAGTTAATGCTATTACTGTTGAGGCTTAGAGTAGATTTTTAAATCAAATTCATCTTCCAGTTGGGAGAGAAATTTCAGTCGTTGAATAAATTCTTTCTGTGCTATAATCTTTTCTCTATATTTTTGTTTTTCCTCTTCAAATTTCTTTTTATCGATTTCTGTTATCTGCTTAATTTGAATGATGTAACATCCTTTAGAGAGCAAAAAAGTTTTAGGAATGATTTCTCCTTTTTTCCCTTTAAATATTGCTTCGGCTAAATCTTTACTTAATCCCACTCCTTCAATATAATCATGATATTTGAAAGGCTTAGTTTCTTTATACTCTAAATTGTAATTTTTGGCAATCACCTTAAGATCACTTATCTTTTTCTCTTCTATTTCTTTAATAATTTTTTCTCCTAGCTCTTTAGCATATTCCTGTTGCTTTTTCTCTTTTAAAAGTTTCTTTGCTTTATCTTTTACCTCTTCAAAAGCAGGAATTCGTGCACTTTCTTCATCTATTTTTTCAAAGATTATAAAACCATTATTTACAGCTAAAATCTTACTAAGAGAATTTTTAGGGATAGAGAAGGCGGTTTTTAACACTTGGGGAGCCCAACCAATTCCTTCAATAGGACTTGAAGCAGTTAGCAATTTCGTTTCCTTATAGGGCAGATTTATCTTCTTACTGAGTGTGGCTATATCTTGCGTGTTCTTGAGCTCTTTTCTTAACTTTTCTTTAATTTTAGAATACTCCTGTTGGGGTATAAAGAGATATCTAATTTTAACTTTTGGTTCCTCTTTAAAAACCTCCTTATTTTCCTCATAAAATTTCTTTACTTCTTCCTCATTTACCTCTATTTCTTTTTCTATCTTTTCATAAGAAATTAGGATATACCCTATCTTAGCCTTCTGGTTATCTTTCTTATACAAATCTAAAACTTCCTCATCTTTCACTTCTACTTTGATATATTTATCCCAAACCTTCTCGGTAGTAAGTATTCTTCTTAAAGATTCTTCAAAAACACGAGGATTCATGTGTAAGCGGAATTTTAACACTCTAAAATACCAGTCTTTATCGAATTTTCCTCGAGGAGAAAAAATCTCTTTTATTTTCTGGATTACCTCTTCATCGCTTACGAAGATTTTATCTTTCTTAGCTTTTTCAAGGAGAAGATAAAATTGCCATGCTTGGGATTCTATCTGTTGGGGGTTCACTTTAGTAGGGTAGCTGTAGCCATAGTTAAGAAGATACAGGATTTTAGCTAATTCTACGTAGGAAGAGAATTCTTGAGCGGTAATTAGATGACCTTTTGATTGTCCTACGGCAGTTTTTCTTCTTGTAGTTAGATAGGTTATACTTCCCCAAAGAATGAAAGCAGGGATAATAAAAAAAATTAGTATCCAGATTACCTGTTTTATTTGTTTTCTTTTAAGTTTTAGTAACATACTAAATATAATAGCTTGGAGAGGTGGTAATTTCAAGCTATTTTTCTAACTTTTACTTATGAAGTCCGTCTTATTTTGGTAGCGTTTAATTAACTATTGCTAAAAATATATCTAATATATCTAACTTTCTGTTATTTACGATGTTATAACAAATTATAAAAATGTGGATAATTTTATTTGAAATAAGCCGACATTTCTATAAAGATAAAAAACTGATAAATTTGTCATTTAAAAACAGCAACAGTTTTAATTTTTCATTGACAAGAGGAAGAAAAACCTATATAGTATAAAAAAATATAAAGACTTAATCAGCAATAAGAGATAAGTAACAGGAGAAGGAGGTGGAAATGGAAGAGAAAGTAGCTCAGAATCAGGAACAAACACAGGAAAAGGAAGAAAAGAAAACTTCTGAGGTTGTAAAAACGGTTTTTAAGTATATTTTAGGAATAGTATTGGTAGGTTTAGGTATTTGGGCAGTAATAGGTTTATGGCAATCGGTGTGGACAGTGATAAAAGGGTGCTTGGGAGTATTTCTTATTCTCGCTGGAGCAATTACTATCGCTATTGCTAAGGAATAAAAAGCAGGATTTTTTAGAGCAGACTCTTAAAGATGAAGGGTCTGCTCTTTTTATTTTTTATTTTGATTTAGCGTGAGGATAGGTTTAGCTTTAGGAGGGGGAGGTGCAAAAGGGTTTTTTCATATCGGTGTATTAAAAGCCCTAACCTCCTTAGGCATAAAAATCCATTCTATTAGTGGAACCTCTATAGGAGCCTTGATAGGGGCTCTCTATGCTCTCCATCTAGATGCTGAGAAGGTAGAGGAGGTAACTTTAAATATTTTAAATAAGTATAAAAGAGAAATCGAAGCTTTAAAAAGTTACGGGGGATCTTCCGATGTAGAGGAAAAAAGACTGTTTTTAGAAAAATCTTTTGATTTCGTAAAAGAAATCTATCTGTGGAACCTTAGGATAATAAGACCCTACTTGGTTAATCCCAAACCTTTCCTGAGAGTGTTTAGAGAGTTGTTGGGGCTGGCTACCTTTAATGAATGTAAGCTTCCCTTCCAGTGTTCAGCAGTGGATTTAATAAAAGGAGAGTTAATATCTTTAGAGAGAGGTTTCCTTTATAAGGCAGTAATGGCTTCTTGTAGTCTTCCAGGATTTTTCCCTCCTTTGAGGATGAGAGAGAAGCTTTTAGTAGACGGAGGAGTTCTTGCTCCAGTACCTTCACTTTTGTTAAAAGAGAAAGTTGATTTTATTGTAGGGGTAAGTTTAGAGTCGGCTTGGGTTCCTTATCAAGAGACTAAAAACGCAGTAGAGGTCATGTTTATGGTAGATAGAATAAGATACAAACGGATTTTTGAGGAAACTATAAAAGAAGTCAATTTTCTTATTTCCTTTCCCCACGCCCCTTTTAAATGGACCGATTTTGATAAGGCAGAGGATTTTATAGAGATGGGAGAGAGAGAAACTCTTGCCAAAAAAGATGAATTTATTAAAATAGTAAAGAGGCATCGAAGGAGGAAAATCTTTTTTTTCTTCTTGGGAAGGAGGTGAAAGAGAGATGGTGTCTCGCATAAAGCAGTTTGTAGCTGTGCAGGCAGTCAAGAGAATAATTGCCGGTCTTCCTTACTTTTCTAAGGAGAATCTTATAAGACTTACCTATTTAGCAGAAAAGGTAATGACTAAATATGACCCTCAAGTTTTAGCAGTCATAAGAGAGGTAAGAAGATATTTTAAAGAAGATCATCCCTCTTTAGAGTTAGCTAGAAAAATTGTAGAACAACTTACTCCTCGCTGTAGGGATAAGTTAGTAGAAAATCTTTTTATAAACGCTATGTTTAAAGGGGTAGATAAGTGCAAGGATTTTGCTTCCAAATATGGATTTGAACCTCCTTGGTTTATGGTGATTTCTCCTACTATGCGTTGTAACTTGAATTGCGTAGGTTGTTCTACTAGAAAGTATTCCAAAGATAGTGATTTACCTATAGATATCGTTGATCGTCTTATAACCGAAGCAAAGAATGAGATGGGTATGCATTTTATTGTCACCCAAGGGGGAGAGATGTTTGTATACGATGATATGTGGAAGCTTTATGAGAAGCACAGTGATATTTACTTTCAGGTTTATACTAATGGCACTCTTATTAATAAAAAGATAGCTGATCGCTTGGCTAAATTAGGTAACGTTGCTCCTATGATAAGTTTAGAAGGATTTCGTGAGCATACCGATGTTCGACGGGGAAAAGGGGTATTTGATAAAGTGATGGAGGCGATGGATAATTTAAGAGAAGCTGGTGTTCTGTTTGGTTTTTCCGTTACTCAAATTCGAGACAACACTGAAGCAGTTACTTCTTTCGAATTTATAGATATGCTTATTGAGAAGGGAGCTTGTGTGGGATGGTATTTTCAATTTTTACCCATTGGAAAAGATCCAGATACTAGACTTATGGCTACCCCTGAGCAGAGACAAAGGTTAAGAAAATTTTTAGAAGAGGTGAGAGCCACACGTTCTATATTTATTGGAGATTTTTGGAACGATGGCCCCTTTGTAGGAGGTTGCATTGCCGCTGGACGGCGGTATATCCATATTAACCATAAAGGAGATGTAGAGCCTTGCGCTTTTGTTCATTTTGCTGTTGATAATATAAAAGAAAAATCGCTTGTGGAGACGCTTAATTCTCCTTTTTTCAAATTCTTAAGAAGTAAACAGCCTTTTTCGAAGAATCTACTTACTCCTTGTATGATAATAGATAATCCTGATATTTTGAGAGAAGCAATAAAAAACCGCAATGCTTACCCTACCCATGAGGATGCAGATCAAATTCTAAAAGGAGAAATTGCCTGTTTTTTGGATTCCTATTCAAAGAGGATAAAAGAACTCACTGAGCAAGATTGGCAAAACTGGCTAAGAAGAAAATCACCGGTTCTTAATGAAGCTTGTCAGTAGGAAAATATATCGTCTCTTCTCCTTCTCTTTTGTAATTTTATATATATTTACTTCAAAGGGATTTATGTTGGGAGTGTTATTTTTATTTCTTTTTCTATCACTTATTGTAGAATACTTAAGGTTTAGATATAAATATCTTAACGAGAAAATCTTTCAAGTATTTTCTGCTTACCTTAAAGATACCGAAAAGAGAAAGATTTCTTCTACAACCGTATTTTTTTCTATAATGATATTAATCATTCTTCTATTTCCTAAAGGGATAGCTCTTATTTCTTTAGCCTTTCTGATTTTTCCTGATGCCATTTCTGCATTAGTAGGTTCATATCTGGGAAAAATAAGACTTACTAAATCAAAAACTTTAGAAGGTTCAATAGCTTTTTTTATTACTTGTTTATTGATAGGGGTTGTTTTTAAAAGAGCAGGGTTTAATTTTAGCTGGCTTGCAATTTTTTCTTCTTCTTTGTTTGCATCTATGGTAGAATTAATACCTTACATTGATGATAACTTAAGTGTGCCACTGGTGGCAGGGATTACTTTCAAATTATTAAGTTAAGTATGAGGGTTTTAACAAAGGTTTCTAATTTAAGTTTACCCTATCAACTAATAGTTATACTTTCTTTTTCCATTTTTATGGCTGTATCTTCCCAAGTGAAGATAAATTTATGGTTTACTCCGGTTCCTGTAACCTTCCAGACCTTAGTTTTATTCTTGAGTATAGTCTTTCTTAAGAAAAAGGCATTTATATCCCAAGCTATTTACGTATCTTTAGGATTAATAGGGGTTCCTGTTTTTAGTAAAGGTGCTGGTCTCTTTTACCTTTTAGGTCCAACCGGCGGTTATATCTTGGGTTTCTTTATTGTAGCATTATTATTTCCTTATCTTATAGAAAAAATAGAGAGAAGTAGCTACCTCATAATAAAACTATTTTTGATTTTTTTAGTTGCAAATATTTCAATTTATCTGTTTGGAACAATATGGCTTAAAATTTTTCTTAAAATTTCTTTAATGAGAGCTATTGGTTTAGGAATAATACCTTTTATTATTGGTGATTTGTTTAAAATTTTAATCGCAAGTACCATTTCCTGCAGAGTATTAAATTAAAATGAGAAGAACCTTTCTGTCGGGACTCACAGCTATTGTTCCGTTAGTTGTTACCATATACGTAATTGTAGGACTCTTTCGCTTTGCTGACGGGATACTGGGAAAATTTATAAATAAATATTTAGATACTTACTTGGGTTATAAAATTCCAGGTTTAGGAATAATTCTATCAGTACTCATAATATATCTTTTAGGTTTATTGATTCAACTTTCTAGAATGAGACTGATTAAAGGGATAGAGTCTTTATTTTTAAAAATCCCTTTAGTTAACAAAATTTACTCTCCTATAAAAAGAATTGTGGAATTCCTTTTTTTTCAATCTAAGAAAAGTTTCAAGAGAGTTGTTCTAGTAGAATATCCCCGTAAAGGAATTTACTCAATCGGCTTTATAACTAATGAGAGCGATAAGGAACTTGAAGCAAAAATTAATAAGGAATCTTACAACATATTTATTCCTTCCTCGCCCTCACCTTTAACAGGATTTACTATAGTTGTTCCCCGCCAAGATGTAATAATCTTGGACATAGGAATTGAAGAAGGTATACGTCTCATTGTATCCGGCGGTGTACTTAACCCACAGGATTTTGTAAAATGAAAAAACTATTTATCTTTGATTTAGATGGGACATTGGTGGATTCTTATCAGGCGATTCAGAAAAGTTTGAATTTCACTCTTAAGAAATTAGGATACAAAGAGGTTTCCTATGCTAAAGTAAAAAGAGCGGTTGGATGGGGGGATGAGTTGTTTATAAAATCATTTTTTAAAGAACAAGATACAAAAAGAGCCTTAAAGCTTTACCGTAAGCATCACAAAAATAGTTTACTTCGATACGTTAGATTAAAACCTTTCGCAAAAAAACTTCTTTATCTTCTTAAAAAGAAGAAAAAAATTATAGCTTTAGCCTCCAATCGACCCACTCTATTTACTAAAGCTATTTTAAAAAAATTAAATATCGCAAAATATATTGATTTTGTTTTGTGTGCAGATAGTGTCAAAAAAATAAAACCTCATCCTCAAATTATATTTAAGATCATAAAGAAATTTAAGTTACCTAAAAAAGATGCGGTGGTAATAGGTGATATGGATATAGATTTAGAAGCAGCCAAACGTGCTGGCATAGATAGTATTTTCATAAAAGGTGGGTCAACTTCTTTAAATACAATAAGGAAAAAGTTTGGTGATGTAAAAGTAATCTCGACTTTAGAGGAGGTGCTAAAACTTTATGGTTAAGTACCTTTTGGATAGAGAAGGTAAGTTCATAATAGAAAATTACAATAAAGCTTATCCCTTCTCTAACTTTCTTCCTGCAATAAGTGGTATTTGGGGCATACCTTTATGGGCATTTTATGTAAATCGTGGACAATGCATGATAAGTTTTGGGGTAAAAGATAAAAATCACTCCATTTTAGAATTTCTACCCGCGGATAGAGCCTATCAGGCTTCTCCCATTTTAGGCTTTAGGACTTTTATCAAGTTAGATGACCGGTTTTACTATGAGCCTTTTAAATTAAATTTTGGTTACTCTAAACAGGAAAGGATGATCATAACCAGTTATGATTTAACTCTGGAGGAAGAGAATCACTATCTGGGATTAAAATTTTCTGTGAACTACTTTACCCTCCCCAATATGCCTTTTGCTTCTTTAGTTAGAATTTTAAAAATAAAAAACAATTCCAAGAAGAAGCTGAAGTTAAAAATTCTGGACGGTCTTGCAAGAATTATACCTTTTGGTTCACGTGAAATCTTTCTTAAATACCTTTCACATACCCTACAGGCCTGGATGAATTCCGAGATTAAAAAGATAAGCAACAAAGAAATCGCTCTCTTCAGATTAATCGTAGATCCTAAAGATGTATCAGCTATTCATTATATAGAAGGAACTAATTTCTATTATCCTTTTTGTGATAATAAAGAAACCCAGCCAAAAGTTATTGTAGATCCTCAGAAGATATTCGGAGAGGATACAACATTCAATATACCGGTTGTTTTCTTAGATAAAAAAATAAATCTTTTCAAAAACCAAGTATTGTGCGGAAAGACACCTTGTGGCTTTGGCTTTTTAAAAAAAGTTTTAAATTACAACGAGGAACTTATAATTTATACTTTAATTGGTGCTCTGTTTAAAATGAGTGGTTTTAAAGAAAAACTGAAAAATATTAATACCGATTTTGTAGATAGAAAAAAAGAAGAGAATAAAGAGATTATAGAAAGTATTAAAAATAATGCCTGGTGCATTTCTTCCTCCTATAGATTTAATGAGTATATAAAATCTAGTTACTTGGATAATATTTTAAGAGGTGGCTATCCTTTTAAATTTGATAACAGTAGAGTTTATTACCTCTTCTCCAGAAAACACGGTGACCTAGAAAGAGATTATAATAAATTTAGACTCCTACCTTCTTACTTTTCTGAAGGAGAATCTAATTATAGGGATATAAATCAAAATAGAAGAATGGATCTATTTTTTAATCCCTATCTTTACCATAAAAATGTGATTTACTTTATGAATTTAGTTAGAATGGATGGTTACAATCCTCTTTTAGTAAGGGGAGAGAAGTTATTCTTTGAAAGTGAGAAAGTAGCGAAAAATATCCTCAAAAAACACTCCATACCCCAAGAAAAAGATATACTCTTCCTGCTGAAAGATGGATTTTATTTAGGGGAGTTTTTTAATCTCTTAGAGGAGAGAAGGATTAAGGTAAAGAATAGAGAAAAATTAGCTAATCTTATTCTGGAAAAAGCAAAATCAGAACCAGAAGCTAAGTTTAAAGATGGTTTCTGGATAGACCATTGGCATTACAATTTAGACCTGATAGAAGGTTTTTTATATTTCTATCCAGATAAAAAAGAAGAGTTATTTCTGAATACAGATTTTATGTTTTGGGATGATGAATTTAGAGTTAAAGAGAGAAGGTATCGCTATATTTTAAAGGATAAAAGGATTCTTCAATTAAACTCTTTAGAAGAAGTTCCTGAAAAGAAAGAATTAATTCTATCTAGAAAAAGATTTAAAAATTTTCTCAGAACAAATTATGGTAAAGGTAAGGTTTATAAAGCTAATCTTGTAGAGAAGTTACTAACCTTAATTCTTAATAAAATTACCAGTCTTGATTTTGAAGGTATGGGAATAGAGATGGAAGCAGACAAACCCGGATGGTGCGACTCATTAAATGGATTGCCTGCTCTTTTTGGGTCATCTCTTTGCGAAACATTTGAGTTAAAAAGAGCAGTTCTTTTATTAAAAAGTATAGTAAAAAACAACAGTAAAAAAGTAAGAATTTCTAAAGAGATATTTAACTTCCTTATAGATGTGGAAAAACTTCTCGATGACTATCTAAATAAGAGAGCTAATGATCTCTTATGGTGGGAAAGAGCTAACTCTCTAAAAGAAGAGTTTCGAAAAAAGGTATTTTGGGGTATAGAGGGAAAACAGGTAATTATAAATTTATCTTACTTGGAGAAATTTCTGGATAAGGTTGTGAAAAAATTAGATATTGGAATAAGTAAGGCGAAAGATAAAAAAACAGGAGTTTATTTTAGTTACTTTACTTACCAGATAAAGGAGTATGAATTAGAAGAGTATCAATATATAAAACCTAAAAAGGTTACTTTAAAACCTTTACCTCTTTTTTTAGAAGCGCCGGTCCATGCTTTGAGGGTAAATAAAGAAGTAGAGTTGTACAGAAAAGTAAAAAAAACCAGTCTTTACGATAAAAAATTAAAGATGTACCGTCTCAACGTTTCTTTAAAAGAGTGCCCTTTAGAGATAGGAAGGAGCAGGATTTTTCCCCGGGGTTGGCTTGAGAATGAGTCAATTTGGTTGCATATGGAATATAAGTATCTTTTAGAATTATTAAAAAATGGTCTTTACGAAGAATTCTACAAAGAGATATTTAAATGTGGAATATGCTTTCTTAATCCTACAGCCTACGGTAGAAGTATATTGGAGAACTCATCTTTTATAGTAAGCAGTGTGTATCCTGATAAAAGTTTGTGGGGTAAGGGATTTGTAGCCAGGTTAACTGGAGCTACCAGTGAGGTACTGAATATATGGATTCTGATGTGTTTAGGTAAAAATCCATTTTTTGTTGACAAGAATAACAATTTTTGTATTAAATTTTCTCCGATACTGAAAGGAGACTTATTTACTAAAAGAGGAACAACTATAAATTTAGATAATAAGGTTAGGAAACTGGAACCAAATACTTTTGCTTTTAAATTATTTTCTTCAATTCTTGTAATTTATTACAATCCTAAAAGAAAGAATACTTACTCGGAGAATATAAAAATAGAAAAAATAATAATAGATGATGGCAACCAAAAAACAGTTTTAAAAGATTCTTTAATTAAGCCCCCTTTAAGTTACAAAATCAGAGAGGCTAAAGTTAGAGAGATAGAAGTCCACTTTTCTTAGTTTATCAGGGTAAATTCAGATTATTTTCTCTTTTAATGAGACTACAATAATACGGGCACTAAAATTAGTAGACTTTGTTTTTTGCCTGATTTCTTACTTTTAAAATATATAGTTAACGTTTTACAGCACACATTTTTGACAAAACTTTCGAATATAGTATAGTGTTTAACCACTTAACTTTTAAGAAGAAAGAAAAAATAAAAAATAAGTGTCTGTCCTTATTTTGGAAAGCAGATTGGAGATTTCTGTTGGGTAAAAAGTGGAAGTGATGAGAGCTATTGATAATAAAGAGAGGTTATTCCAAATATGCAAAAATAATGACATTGTATTTTTGGCGATATTTGGTTCTTTTCTAAGGGGAGACTTTACAGAAGAAAGCGATATTGACCTTTGGGTTCGTTTTTCAAAACCTAAGGGTTTGTTTGATATTGTGAGGATTGAAAGAGCACTTTCAGAGGTTTTGGCAGGAAAACAGATTTATTAACTGAGGCCTCTATCAGTCCCTATTTAAAAGATAAAATTAAAAATGAGATGAAGGATTTCCTCTTTTCTACGAAACAAATATCCCGATGTCCCCTGGGAAGACATAGCAGAAATGTGAGACAAACTTATTCATGATTACTTTGGCGTAGATATCAATGCAGTCTGGGCTACGGCTAAAAAAGATATTCCAATACTAAAAACAGAGCTGAAACAAATTCTAAAGGATATAGAAGGGGGTGACTGATGTATGGGAGGGTTATTTTTGAAAGTATAGTTTTGGTAGTGGGGTTGATTTTTGGTGGTTTGTATTGTTTTGCTCAAGAAGGAGGCGGTGGAGGAGAAGAATCAATTACCGTCACCACTTATTATCCTTCACCATACGGGGTGTATAACCAGCTGCAGACTAACAGGATGGCTGTGGGAGATACGAATGGTGATGGGCAGTTAACTGCTCTTGACCTGCCAAACAGGGACGGAGATATCCGGCTTAAGCCACAGCCAGGCGACCCTACTAGCTGGCCTGCTGGCGAAGAAGGGCAGTTTGCCTACTCGCAGGTAAATGATGAGCTTTATCATTATAATGGCTCTGCCTGGGTAGCGCAGGGAGAGGGAGAAGGAACAGCGGTGATGTATCTTTCCTGTGCCTGGGGAACTGATTTTTCTGCAGGCGCAGGCCACGGCTGGGATGGGTTTTGCACACCGCCGAGTTGCCCTTCAGGGTGGACTTCAGTAGCTCCTTTAGTGAACCTCTTTCAGTTGCCTGTTCGGGCGGCGACAATTGCTCCTGGGGTCAGGCGAGCAGCAGCGACCACCCAGTGGTGGTTGGCCGTTCGGTGCGCGTCTGTGTAAAGTAACCCCGGGGACTCACGAGATTAAATTGAGAATGAGATTATGGCACGGGAGGTTTACCTTAGGCCAGGGGATTGAAAATACAACAGTGAATATCCTGAAAGGGATTATATGGACAAAGCGCTTGTTTTTACTTTCTGTTTTTATTTATTTTGCTTTTAGTTGTTTTGCCTATGATATTGAGCTTTATTCAGAACAGGTATCTTGGCAATTCGAACAGCTTTTTAATCTTGTCTTTTGTTCCTTGAATTACCGAAATAAAGAGGATTTAAGCAGAGACATGAAGGTTCTTATACAAAGATTAAGCAAAACCAAGCCATTTAATGAAGTCGTGGAAAGAATAAGAGTTTATTATATTAACCTCTCCAGAGAAGAAGAAAATACGATTTTGAAAAGAACTCAGGGTTTTCCACCACTTAAGGTTCGCCAGGATTTTTTAGATGGCATTTCGGCTTACCTTAAGTCTAATTATAAACTAATCATCATTGATGCTTCAGGTTTTAGCTCCTGTGCTGAGTTATCTTCAATAGATAAGACTTCTTTGATTATTTTAGGCAGGAGAAGATATAAAAATGAGCATAGTTTTGCCAGGGGATTTTTGCATGAGTTAGGGCATTCTTTAGGTTTACGTGATGAGTGTGTTAACTGTCAAGAACTTTGTCCAGCCGGTCCGCCTAATTGCGCCCCAACCAAAGAAGAGGCAAAAAGATGGTGGGGGAAGCTGGTAGGTAGCGTACCGCGCGTTCATTATATCCGCGGCTGCTGTGGAGATAAAGACTATATTCGTCCCACCATTGCCTCTTTGATGAATGACCCCGATAAAGCAGAGGATTTTGGTCCAGTTAATGAGCGGTATTTAAAAAATATATTAGAGGGATTAAGTAAGAAGTAATATGTGAGTGGTTATCTATTTACCATCTGGCTTTAGTTTTCTGAGACAGCAATTAAAAGTATTGACATCTCTATCAATATCTATTATCTTTTAAGAGGGGGGTATTTATGAGTAGAAGAAAAAGGAGAGGGAAACTTTCCTGGAGAAGACGCCGTAAGAAAAATAAAGGAAGGAAACCCTGTCTAGGTTAAAAATTATTTTATTTGGAATCATATGGGGATAATTGCAACAATCAAAGAAGATATTCAAACTGCTTTTAGAGAAGACCCTGCGGCAAGAACTCCTGTAGAAGTTTTTTTATGCTACCCTGGTCTTCATGCCATTTGGATGTATAGAATTGCTCATTGGTTCTGGTGTAAGGGCTTTAAGACGGTAGCCAGATTTATTTCCCATATAGGAAGATTCTTAACGGGAGTAGAAATTCATCCAGGAGCTAAAATTGGTAGGCGGTTTTTTATTGATCATGGTATGGGTGTAGTAATTGGTGAAACTGCAGAAATTGGAGACGATGTTTTAATTTATCAGGGAGTAGTATTAGGAGGAGTTTCTAGAGAAAAAGTAAAGCGCCACCCTACTATAGGTAATAGAGTAGTGATTGGAGCAAGAGCGGTTCTTCTTGGTCCCATAAAAGTGGGGGATGGGGCTAAAGTTGGCGCAGGCTCAGTGGTTATAAATGACGTTCCTGAGGGTGCTACCGTAGTAGGAGTTCCTGGAAGAGTTGTTGTTGCTCGTGCACCTAAGAGGGTAAGTGGAATAGATTTAGACCATAATAAGTTACCGGATCCGGTAATTGAGGTTCTACATAGATTAGAGAAAAGAATAGAAGATTTGGAGAGGAAAGTAGGGCAATGAAGACGATAAAAGAGATAAATGAAAAAATTAGAAGAGGCGAAGTGGTTGTACTTACCGCTGAGGAGGTAATAGATTTTGTAGATAAATATGGATTTAAAAAGTCAGCAGAACTTGTGGATGTAGTTACTACAGCTACCTTTAGTCCTATGTGTTCAAGTGGGATATACTTTAATATTGGTCACTCTACTCCTCGGATAAAGTTAAGTGGAGGTAAAATAACTTTAGAAGGCGTACCTTGTTATGGAGGATTTGCTGCAGCAGATTTGTTTTTAGGAGCAGCTGCTCTTCCTGAAGACGATCCTCGTAATAAAATCTACCCTGGGGAGTTTAAATACGGAGGGGGGCACCTAATTCAGGAGCTAGTTTCGGGAAAAGATTTACTGTTAGAAGCACAAACTTACGGAACTGATTGCTACCCTAGAAAACAACTAAAGACCTATATCAATATAAAAGATTTAAATGAGGCAGTATTATTTAATATAAGAAATTGTTATCAGAATTATAATGTAGCAGTAAATACATCTGATAAGCCTATTTATACTTATATGGGCGTGTTGAAGCCCAACTTGGGAAATGCTAATTATTGTAGTGCAGGAGCTTTGAGCCCTCTTCTTAATGACCCCTATTACAAAACTATAGGTATTGGTACAAAGATTTTTTTAGGAGGAGGGATTGGCTACGTAGCGTGGTGGGGAACTCAACATAACCCTTGTGTAGAAAGAACTTCTAAGGGAATTCCCAAGTTTCCTGCAGGGACGTTAGCTTTGATAGGTGATTTAAAGAATATGAAGGCTAATTTTTTAGTAGGTACTTCTATATATGGCTATGGAGTATCTTTAACTGTGGGGGCAGGAATTCCTATTCCTATTTTAAATGAAGAGATACTTTCCTATGTTTGTGTAAGGGATGAGGAAATTTTTGCTCCTGTAGTAGATTATGCCAAAGATTATCCTCAAGGGAAATCAAATATTTTGGGGTTTGTGAATTACGCTCAACTTAAATCAGGCAAGATAAAGTTAGGAAATCGCGAAATTCCTACCGGCTCTTTATCTAGTTTAAAGAAAGCTAGAGAGATAGCTTCTTTATTGAAAGAGTGGATAAAAGAAGGAAAATTTCTTCTTACAGAGGCAGTAGAATTTCTCCCTTCGGTAGACTCTGGGTATAAATTTAAGCCTCTAAAAGAGAGGAGACCTAAAGATGTTTAAGAAGAGAGTAGTTTTACATTTTCCTAAAGAGCTTGTAGATAAACCTATTGTTTATAAATTGGTAAAGGAGTTTAGCTTAGAGTTTAATATTTTAAAAGCAGAAGTTAATCCTAGAGAGGAAGGTGTGTTGGTTTTAGAAATAAAAGGAGAGGATACTGATTTAGAAAGAGGAATGGAATACCTAAAGAAAACAGGGGTTAAGGTTCAGCCTCTCTCTCAAGATGTTTCTATGGATAAGAATAAATGTGTAGATTGCACAGTATGTATACCTTTATGTCCCACTCAAGCCTTAGTGAGAAATCAAAATTTTGAGGTGGAGTTTATAAAAGAGAGATGTATTGCTTGTGGAATATGTATTAGTGTTTGTCCTTACAAAGCTATGAGTATAAGATTTTAAAAGTAACTATGAAAGTTTTGGTAACTGGAGGAAGTGGTTTTATAGGTTCTAACGTAGCTAGGCTATTAAAGGAAGAAGGTATCGATGTAGTTATTCTCGATGATTTCTCTCATGCGGATTTCAGAAATATTTTAGATTTAGATTGCGAAGTCATTTGTGCAGATATTCTAGACGAAAATCTTGATAAAAAAATACCTAAAATAGATGCAGTGATTCATCAGGCAGCACTTACAGATACAACTTTAAAAGACGATAGAAAGATGGTTGCAGTTAACTTTGTTGGTTTCAAGAATATTTTAGATTTTTGTATTAAGAGGAGGATAAAATTAATTTATGCTTCAAGTGCTGGTGTATACGGAAAAGGACCTACTCCAATGAAAGAAACACAACCCCCTTCCCCTCTTAATAGTTACTCCTATTCAAAGTATCTATGTGATAGAGAAGTAGTTAAGTTTTTTAAGAAAAGTCCTATTCCTATTGCGGGTCTTCGTTACTTCAATGTTTATGGACCAGGAGAATCACATAAGGGTAAGTCTAGTAGTATGGTCTTTCAGTTATATTTGCAGATGAAAGAAGATAAGCCCCCTCGAGTATTTAAATATGGAGAGCAGAGAAGAGATTTTGTTTACGTAAAGGATGTAGCTTATGCTACCTTTTTAGCTTTGAATTTATCCCACACAGTGATTGTAAATGTAGGTAGAGGAGAAGCAAGAAGTTTTAATGAAGTGATTTCTGTTATAAACAAAGTTCTTAATAAGAATTTACAGCCGGAGTACTTCGACAATCCTTATCAAGAAGTATACCAAGAATTCACGCAGGCAGATCTCAGTCTACTTAAAAAGTTACTGAAGTTTACTCCTAGGTATTCTTTGGAAAAAGGGGTAGAAGATTACATTAAAAATTATTTAACTAAGACTGCTTGATTTAATTTTATTCTTTGTTTTTTAAACCCTTGATTTCTGTGTGAGGTGTTATAAACTAAAAGTTAATTTTCTTAAGATTTTAATAAAAAAATACTTGACAACTTTGATTATTTGTGTATATAAATATATTGCAAAGTTGGCAGAAGAAACCTTTCTTTGACACAGAAAAAAAGCGTTCCCTTCTTTAAAATTAATAGAGAATTACCTTTAAAGCATCCTAAAGAAAGGATGCTTTTTTTGTCCTTTGCTCTTTGACTAAAAAGGAAAAAAGCCTTTGGAGGGTTTGATCCTGGCTCAGAGTGAACGCTGGCGGCGTGGATAAGGCATGCAAGTCGAGCGATCCCGACGCAGCGAGGAAGTCGAGCCTTCGGGTGAGACTGACGAGCAACGTCGGGATAGCGGCAAACGGGTGAGTAATGCGTGGGTAACGTACCTTGGAGAGGGGGATAGCTCCGAGAAATCGGAGGTAATACCCCATGGTCTCCTAAGACTGAAATGGCTTAGGAGTAAAGGTGGCCTCTCCCGACGTTATGTCGGGATGCTATCGCTCCAAGAGCGGCTCACGTCCTATCAGGTAGTTGGTAGGGTAATGGCCTACCAAGCCTAAGACGGGTAGCTGGCATTAGCGTGTGGTCAGCCACACCGGGACTGAGACACTGCCCGGACTCCTACGGGAGGCTGCAGTCGAGAATCTTTCCCAATGGGCGAAAGCCTGAGGATGCGACGCCGCGTGGGGGATGAAGCGCTTCGGCGTGT